>Ga0187877_1000438_pt1 | contig 52545 bp, 47 predicted proteins | sample June2016WEW_17_1_3_FD_132430 | JGI IMG/M metagenome (GOLD analysis project Ga0187877, IMG submission 132430) | Peatland microbial communities from SPRUCE experiment site at the Marcell Experimental Forest, Minnesota, USA - June2016WEW_17_100 | ecosystem: Environmental > Terrestrial > Soil >...
CAGGATGGCGGTCCGGACATACTGACTGTTCAGGACTTCAACCACGCTGGAGCGTGTGATGCGCAGCACGTAACCCACTTCGACCAGGCCAGCGGTCGCCACCGGCAGAACGATCAGCCGCGGGTTCGCCAAGACTGCATTTTCACTGGTAAATACCGCGGCCCCGGGGAGCACTTTCAGCCACAAGGCAAAGATCACGATCAGCAAAATGCCGGTTGCGAAATCCGGCGATCCTGCCGTGATCAAGCCAGCGATCGAAATGATCCGGTCCGCGAGCTTGCCTTCATTCAAACCGGCGATCAACCCGAGCACCACAGCGGTCGGGATGGAGAAAAGGAAAGCCAGAGAAGCCAGGACCAATGAGTTTCTAATCCTCCGGCCAATCACTTGCGAAACCGGCTCTTTAAACCGTAAAGAGATGCCGGCATCGCCGCGCAGCAGGCCCTTGCTGAGGGGGATGTACTCAATGGGGGCATCGGTCTTTTCCTGCCATCCAGAATAATCGTAGACGTATTGGATCGTCTTGGAACCCTTGATCCATTCCGCAGCCTGACCGCTGTTGTCCACGCCCCAGAAATAGGCCTGGCCGCTCTTGTCGACCTTCCAATCCTGTTCATCGGGTACTTTTACCGTGCTGCCGTCGGACTGGCGGATCAGCTTGACCAATGCTGCGTCTTCCACGTCGTATTGGACCAGATCGCCGTTGGGTTCAACCTCCCACCAATCCCGCGAGTTGGCCACCAGGCCTACCTGTGTGATGGTTTCCTTCAGTGGAAGCGCCAGCTTCGGGGCGGCCTGCCAGTCGGAGCCCAAAAGCCAGGATATGTAGCGGATGACCACTGGGCGGTCCAGGCCCAGCTGTTTCGTCATGGATTCCTGCTGTTCCGGGGTAGCGAAAGTACCGATCATATTGCGGGCTACGTTCCCGGGGGCGATCTCCACAATGGCAAACACGATGATCGAAACGATCACCATGGTGAACAGCATGGTCAGCAATCGCCGGACAATGTATCTCGCCACTTTACATCCTCCGTCCCGTCGAGCCTGGCTGGTAACCGAAGGAAACGGTCTCCCGGTTTACACAGCAGGAAAGGTGTTGGATCGATGTCCAAGCCGTCCTCAACAGCTAACTTTTGCCATCGATGCGGGCCTGCTCGCGCTCCACGATGGCATGGATGGTTTTTTGAACCTCCATTGGCAAAGGGGGCACCTGATGCTTGGCCAGGATCTCGTCCACCATCTTGGCGGCGCGCTGTTCCATGCTGGTCGCACCGCGCTTCTGCCACACCGAGTAGGGATTCTTATCGATCAATTTCGAGTAATAGGCATCTTTAAAATGACGAACGGTGTGGTCGTGGCCCAGGTAGCTCCCGGTCGGGCCCAGTTCCTGGATGACGTCCAGTGCCAGAGTCTCATCATTCACCAGGACTCCGGCTGTAGCCGCCCGCAGGAAGCCCAGGATATCATTGCAGATCGCAATTAATTGCAGGCTGCCCTGCAGGCCGGCATCCATAAAGCCCACGTCATGGACAATATTCGCGCCGTGCAGCAGTGCGGTCATTAAACTGATTGTGGCTTCGAATCCGCATTGCTGGTCCATGACCTTTGAATCCGTGGAGCCGCCCAGACCGAAAACTGGCAGGTCATAGAACTTGCCCATGGAGGTGGGCACCCCCTGCTCGTCGGCCAGGACATAGTTCCCCACCATGGTCTGTAGATTATAAGGGCCGCCGTTCCATCCCGGAACCGCCACGGACGCGCCTTCCCGCACCAGCTGCGAAAGGACGATCCCCAGCAGAATGCCCGCGTTCATGGAAGCCATGCAGCCGGCGGTGGTTGTCGGCGAATTGACCCCGCCCGCATTCAGGGGGATGTACAGCTGCGGCAAGCCTTTCTCTGCCAGGAACATGCACTTCTGCAAGGCCTCGGCATTGGCGATCAATCCGGAGGTGACATTGATATAACAGGTCGCGAAGGGGTGCGCACGGAAGGCGTCCGCACCTCCCGCCACCGCCTCGCACATCTCGACCGCCGTCACGCAGCCCTCAAAATCGGGCGTCACAAAGACGATCGGCTTGGTGGTGTTGTTGAGCATGACCTCCATCTGATAGCGGTCATAGATGCGCTGGTCCACATCCTCCGGCAGGAAGGCCGACATGACGAAATCGATCTCCGGGAGGGCATCCATCAGGAGCGAAGCTTCTTTCACATCGGACAGGAGCGGCCTGCGGCGCAGGCCGGTGCGGTGGTCGAGGATGTTGAGACAATCGGAACCGCCCCCATAATAGGTATGGTACTGGCCGGCGCGCATGGCAACCTTGCCGTTGCGATCGTAAAGGGTGATGCGCTTGGGAGCCGTCCCTAATGCCCGGGCCACCACATACTCAGGGATACGGACGCGCAGGCCGTCGGTGTTGGCGCCCCCTTTCACCAATACTTCCCTGGCTTTTTCGTCGTGGACATCCACGCCGACCCGTTGGAGGATCTCCAGGCTGGCCAGGTGGATCTTTTCACATTCCTGTGCACCCATGCGCGTGTAATGGGCGCTGGTTGTGCTCGTACCGTGAGTCTCAATCATCGTCTTGCCTCATAAAATGGGATAATTTGGAATTTGATAGCAGGGGGTTCCCGTGCTGCCGAGGAAAGATTGTCCTGGCAGCACGGGAGGAATTCAAGGATATGAGCTCTCGAACTAGGAGGCGTCCTTCCAAGCCGAGATGAAGTTCCCCGTCTCGTCCGGAGTGGGTTCCACATCATGGACATGGGTGGTGTAGATCTTCCAGACATCCATGAAGAACGGGGTGCAGATCGAGCCGCGCGACTGCTGGATCGTTTCGAGCTGCAAGGTCAGCGCTTTGCGTTGGGTCAGGTCCAGCGTACTGGTCGCCTGGGTCAGGATCTTGCTGAATTCCGGGTCCACCCAGCGGCTTTCATTCCAAGCGCCTGGCAGGCCGCTCTTCGTATCCGCGGTATAGGCCAGCCCCAGCGTGATGAGGGCCTGCGTGCGGTGAGCCCACCAGGTGATGCCCATGTTGAAATCGGTCCAACCGTTCCAATACTGGCTGGCAGGCATGGTCTTGAGATTGATGGTAAATCCTGCCGCCGCGGCATCTTGCTGAAGCGCCTGGGCATACGCCATGGATTCAGGCCAATCACTGGCCACCGTCAGATCAACGGACAGGCCGTTCGGGTGGCCGGCCTGGGTAAGCAAATCTTTGGCTTTGTTGGTATCAAACGGCAGGGGTGCCAGATCGCTATATTCGGGGTTGGCCTGGCAGACATGGCTGTCGTTGCCGATAACCCCTTGGCCTTGCAGGGCTAGCTGCAGGATCTTATCCCGATTGTGGCAGTACTTGAGAGCCAGGCGTACATTATTATCTTTCCAGGGATCCTGGTCCACGCGCACCCGCAGCACACGGGTGGCCGCGGTCGGCGTGGAAACAATGGTGAAGCGCTTGTCGTCCTTGACCGCTTCCCAGCTGGAGACGGTGGGTTCCAAAACGGTATCCACCTGGCCACTCTGCAGAGCCGAGATGTAAGCGGATTGGTCTTCGCCTAGCATGACCATGATGATCTCATTCAGGTAAGGCAGCGGTTTACCATCGGCGCCCATTTGCCAGTAACCCTGGCGGGCCTTGAGGTGAGCGCGCTCGGCCGGCACGTATTCCACCATGACGAAGGGTCCCGTTCCGATCGGTTGTTTGGTGATATCCCCACCGAAGTTAGCCGGGACGATGGCGGCCGGATACTGAGCGAGGTTGTCCGGGAGGAAGATGGTCGGCTGGTTCAGGTGCAGGGTGACGGTATAGTTGCCGGCCTGCTCAACACCGCTGCCATCCATATAGCTCATTGCACTGAGCATGGACGATTTGGTATTGGGATCCAGCCAGCGCTTGATGTTGAAGACCACATCGTCGGCAGTAAAATCAGTGCCGTCATTGAATTTGATGCCCTGCCTCACGAACAGCGTCCAGGTCTTCAAGTCGTCGCTGACCTTCCAGCTGTCCAGCAGATAGGGGTGGGTAACGCCCCCCGGGTCTGTGTGGGTGAGATACTCAAATACATGCCGCCAGGGATGGGAAGCGCTGACCAGCGAAAACTGGGCTGGATCGGAAACACGCTCAACCCGGCAGGCAACATTCAGGGTGCCGCCCCGGACATACGTGGCAGGTGTGGCGGTCGCGGCCGGCATGGCGGTGGCAACGGGGGCCGTGGTCGCCGCCATCGTAGCCGGCATGGCGGTGGCGGTCGGGGTTGCCGTCGGTGCGCAGGCGGCCAGGATCTGGGCGGTTGTGAAAGAGACACCCAGCAGGGTGGCGACTCTCAGAAACTCGCGCCGTGAGATCAATCCATGGGCAAGCGCCATCTGGGCCTGATTCACGATCGGATGTAATTTCTCTTGAGCCATTGCGGTTTTCTCCTCTATTCATTTGAAATCAAATGGGGATGGAAAAAATTTTGGATAGTCAGAATTAAGGATCTTCTTGTTCCGATTTCACCTCCAATCTATCCAAAAGCTTGGGCCTTTATTCCTCTTGCATTTCGGGATATTTTCTAGGCAGATGATGGCTAATTCGATTGCTTGTAAACTATCATACCCATTTATCATAGCATCTAATATATCAGAAGTCAATAACTAAAGATCTAAATATATTATGACTTGTAATTTGATATATCATATGGTAATATTTTTAAAGCGGAGTGCGTATGTTCCCAGTTTACAAGGAAAAAACCTCGAAAAACGCTATTTATATCGAGGTGCGGCGCGCGATCATCATGGGACATCACAAACCCGGTGAGCGGCTGGATGTGGAAACCATCGCCAGGCAGTACTCGACCAGCGTCACTCCCGTCCGGGATGCCTTTCAAATGCTGGCCCAGGAAGGGCTGGTCAATATCAAACCGCGCTCAGGGTACTTCATCACCCACACCAATCTCAAGCAGCTGCGCGACCTGTTGGATCTGCGCCGAGTCCTTGAAATGGCCTCCATCGAACGGGCTGCCGTGCGCATCACGGACAAGCAGATCCAAGAACTACTTGCGGTGCACGCGGGTTATACGGGGGACGACGACGAATCGTACGACCGTTATACGGACGAGAACCGTCAATTCCATTACCTGCTAGCTCGGGCTTCCGGAAACAACGAACTGGCCGAGATGGTTGGACGCCTGCATGACCGGCTTGCACGCTTCATGGTCCTGAGGCACGCCGGGAAGACCATGCTGGTCACCCACCAGAAGATCGCGGATGCCCTGGCGACCCACGACGTTGAAACTGCCCGAAAGGCCCTGCTGGATGATATCGGTGACACGTACGATATGATCATGGACCGCGTGATCGAGGAAGAATTGGTGACTGGGGTTTCTGAGCAGTCCGGTTGAAATTAAGCAATTGTCCCGGCCTGGGATCGCTAGCAATGTGAACAGGCCATAAAAACCTTCTCTGGACGAACAAGGAATGAATATGGACCTCAAAGAACTCTACCAGAACGTGATTGACGGGAAAGCACCCGAAGTGGAAGCAGGCGTAAAAGCTGCCCTGGACGCCGGCATAGGGCCGGAGGAGATCTTGAACAAGGGCCTGATAGCTGCCATGGGTGAGGTCGGCCAGCGCTTTGAAGCCGGTGAACTTTTTGTTCCCGAGATGCTAGTGGCAGCACGCGCCATGCAAGGCGGATTGAGGATCCTGAAACCCTACCTGGCAAAAGCCGATGTAAAAGCTGCGGGGAAGGTCGCCATCGGGACGGTCAAAGGTGACCTGCACGATATAGGCAAGAACCTGGTGGCGATGATGCTGGAAGGCGCCGGATTCGAGGTCGTCGACCTGGGGGTTGACGTTGCACCGGAGGCCTTCCTGAAGGCTGCCCAGAACGGTGCGCAGATCATCGGGATGTCTGCACTATTGACGACCACGATGGGCAGCATGCAGACCACCATTGAAGCCTTAAAGGCGGCAGGCATCCGCAATAAGGTCAAAGTTCTGGTAGGTGGTGCGCCGCTTACCCAGGAATACGCAAACAAGATCGGCGCCGACGCATTCGCGGCGGATGCCTCAAGCGCGACCCGCATGGCCAGACAGCTGATCGCCTAGAGATAATCGAGTGGCTCGGGAGACGTCGCCACATGTCCACTGGATCTTAAAACCAAAAAATTCTCCAGACCGCAGGGAGGATTTTTTGTTCCTGGACAAGAATGGACTTCCGAACTAAGGAAAGAAGCTCGCGGTAGAGTTGTTTAAGCCGCGGGAGCAACGGAAACCAATAAAATTAGCGGAAAGCATGGGGTTTTCCCAATCGCGATTCGAGGCGCGGACCAGTCCTTCGCCGCCTGCCCACGATCCGCCTCGAAGTACGTGATACATTCCAGAAGTCGGACCGGTCGGGTTGTTGGATGGTGAGCTGGCATAATAGGTTTCACTATACCAGTCTGCCAGCCACTCCCATACATTCCCGACCATGTCCAGCACCCCGTAGGGGCTGGCTCCGGAAGGATAACTTCCCACGGCGCTCGTATCACCGACACAACTACCGGAGACGGGCTGAAAGTTCAAGAGCTGACATGTCGGAGGCGAGTTCCCCCACGGATAGGTGCGGCCATCCGTACCGCGCTCTGCTTTTTCCCACTCCGCTTCGGTCGGCAGGCTTGCCCCTGCCCACCTACAATAGTCCCTGGCTTTGGCCCAATCGACGTAGACTACTGGATAGTCTGAGTATCGAGAATTCCCATAATAACTGGTGCGAGTGGAGGACGAGTTATCGAAGGGCGGCTGACAGGCTCCCGCCCGGACACACCGGGCATACATGCTATTGGTCACTTCCGTACTGTCGATCCAATAGCCGTCCAGGTTCACGCGATGAGGGGGTTGTTCATTGTTGAATGAATTCTGATAACAATCTTTTGGAAATTTCTGGCAGTCAGCCAACGCCTGCTCAGCCGTAATGCCCATGGTGAAAGGACCGGCTGGCACAAAGATCATCATCATCCCATCCTTCTCACGTATCCGAGGCGGTGTCACGGGCTCAGTGGGGATTGCGGCCGGCGCACAAGATGCCAAGGAAAAGGAAGCAACTAAAAGGATGATGGAAAGTCTCTTCATCAGCACTCTCCTTCAAGTATTTTCGTGTGGATTAACTTTATTCAAATCCCCTTTCATCCAGGCTTGGATCAACCCGATGACCCGCTGAAGATAGTATAGCTCAGGGCCGGATCGAATTCAATTTAGTTGATCGGCAGTTTGCTGAGGAGGATCCAGCAGCAATGGAAAGTTGATCATTTGGCGCCCAAGAGTTTTTTTGGGCACAGCGTTTTTAAAAGTACAGCTTTAACTTTCTTGACCCCGGGTCACCTTCGAAAACTACAAACGGATTTATAATTCCTTCCCACAAGAAAGGTAGGTAGTTCACTATGGGGATCAATTTTAAAATGTGGCGTACGGCCGCCTCACAGCTGGTTCAAATGGATGATAAGAAAGAGTGGGACGCGCTGGACATCGTCTCGAAATGGCTGATCGCCACTCGTTCCGGCGTCACCACAGTGACCATCTATTCCTGCATCATCGCGGCACTGCTGGCTTGGCGTGATAACACTTTCTCTTGGCTGCCATGGCTGATCGTGACAATCGGGTTATTTATCGCGCACGGCACGAACAACCTGCTGAATGACTACACCGATTACAGCCGCGGGATCGACAAGGATAATTATTTCCGCATCCAGTACGGCGTCCATCCCCTCGTTCAGGGTTTCTGGAGCAAGCCTCAGCAGCTGAGGTGGTTCGCGGTGAGCGGTGTGCTGGCGGTCCTCTCCGGTGTTTACGCCCTTTTTTACACCCATTTCAACCCGGTCGTGATCCTGATGTTTGCCTTCGGTGCGCTCATGCTCCTTTTTTATACCTATCCGTTGAAGTACTTTGCGCTCGGCGAACTCGCCATTTTCCTGATCTGGGGACCGATCATGATCGGTGGTGTGTACTTCGTTCTGGCGCAGCACTGGAACTGGAATGTTGTTCTGGCAGGCATCCCGTTCGGGCTGTGTGTTGCGAGCATTAACATCGGCAAGCATATCGATAAGCGGCTGGAGGACAAGGCCAAAGGTGTTACCACCCTCCCTGTCCTGATCGGCGAAACCGCCGCCCGCATCCTGAATATCGGTGCGATCGTAGTCGCCTACGCGCTGGTCCTTTATTTGATCTTCATCAGCCATTATTTCACGCCGGTGATGTTGATCGTTTTCATCGCGGGCAGAGAGGCATGGAAGGCATTGCAGCGCCTGGCGAAACCCCGACCCACTGCGCCGCCCCCGGGATATCCGATCTGGCCGCGCTGGTTCTCGACCGTCTCTTTCGTGCACAACCGCACTTTTGGAAACCTGTTCCTGCTTGGACTGCTGATCGATTCACTGGTGCGTGTTTTCATACCCGCATTCTGGCACTGATCGACTATACGAAATACGCAGAAAACTATCCGGTGTAGGTCCCAGGAGGGTGCTGAAACCCTGTCCCAGAATGGCACCACTTTGCGTAGCTTATCGTTTAAAAGGTTTAATAGCGTTGCTGCTTTCAAGGAAAGGCTGACCCATGGAAGACAAGAACCTGATCCTGATTATCGAAGACGATCTGGAGATTATGACCTTGCTGCGCCAGCTTGCGGAATTGGAAGGCTACGAAGCAGAAGTCATCCTGGATGGAGCGGTCGCTATGAAGAGGCTGGATGTGGAGCCGATACCGAATCTGGTCCTGCTTGACCTGCATTTGCCCAACGTGGAAGGGGACGTAGTTCTACGCGCCGCGCGCGCCAACCCTGGCTGGATGAAAGTTCCGCTGTATATCATCACCGTCGACCCACAGGCCGCCCAACCTTATCGGATGCAGCGCAGTGGCAATCCTCGGGTTGATGGAGTTCTCGTAAAAGGGGACTATATGGTCGGCGAACTTCCCAAATTGCTCAAACGCTACGCAAAATAAGAACCTACTAAAAATTGATATCGAATGGATCCGGTCGAAACAATCAAATGAGTCGTTGAGGGGGACGCCTCCGCGATCGCTGCAAGATATCGCTTAAAGGCCGAGGCGGTCGGTTTCTTGCAATCAATCATTGAACTCTTTTCGTGGACCCCTTGATCTCCCCCGAAGCAGGCTTTGGCGCCATGCTCCCGTTCCAGACCCCCGCGATGGGATAATCACATTGGGGACAGTGTCCAGCATGAACCTCGTTCGTTAATACCTGAAACCCCATGCGCTGGATAAGGACTGCATCGCAGTGCGGACAATACGTGTTGTCATAAGGGTGCCCGGGCACATTTCCCGCATAGACAAATTCCAGGCCGGCCTCCTTTCCAATCCTCCAGGCACGCTCAAGGGTTCCAACCGGGGTCGGGGGGACCTCAAACCGATAGGCCGGAGCATAGGCACTCACATGCCAGGGCGTTCCAGGTCCGAGATCCGCGGCGATACGTTTTGCGATACTGCTCAGATCCTCATCCTGATCGTTCACGGTCGGGATGACCAATGTCGTGATCTCAATGTGTATCCCGCTGGATCTTGCCAGCTTGCAAGCAGCCCAGGCCTTTTCGACTTCGATCGCTTTACAGTACTTCCTGACCGCCTCACTGCTGCCCTTGATGTCCACATTCATGGCATCCAGGCCGCTTTCGATCAGCAGGGTCAGGGACTCGGGGGTCATATAGCCGTTCGTGACGAAGGTATTGTATAAGCCGTGTGCTTTGGCAAGGCGGAACACATCGATCGACCATTCCAATGAGAGGGTCGGCTCATTGAACGAAATCGAAGTCCCCGAACAGCCAGTTCCCTGAGTCCGTGCAACGAACTCCGCTGGGGAGACATACCTACCCCGCACCGGAGGAGCCTGCTTGCTGATATCCCAATTCTGACACCACGGGCAGCCGAAATTACATGACCAGCTGCCCGCCGTGAAGGCCCCGGTCCCCGGCCAGAAGTGATAAAACGGCTTTTTCTCGATCGGGTTGGCCGCCATGGATGAAACGGCCCCATAAATCAGGGTGACGAGCCTGCCATCGCGGTTTTGCCGGGTTCGGCACCACCCCCAACCGCCGTCCACGAGCAGACATCGACGCTCACACACATTACAACGGACTTTATTGCCAGATATCTCCTGCAGAAGCGACTCGCGGACAAATGGATACTCGCTCATAGCTTTGGCACCTTCTCACGTTTCAAAAGAGTATCTCGGCTAACTTCCAAGTGACAATCTGCTTAGAGCCCAAGAATCGTCTCACATCGATATGCTGCCTGGTGGCAGGATATTTACCGCGAGAATCAATCCGCCTGTCTACCTAACGGTCCAAAAGATGTGTTTGTCTGCCGCTAAGTCTTCTCTTCAACCACTTTGTAGACACGATCCTTTTCTCGAACATGTTGTGCCATCTTGAGAGCCGATTCATCCCCTGGGTTGACCGATTCGATTTTTTTATGTTCGATCTCCATTGATTCGACGATCTGGGTGAAGTCGGTCGTATGGCCTAGGATGTGGATGGTATCACCCACATTCAATTTTCCTGTGAAGGAAAGTACCGCTACCATGAGATGTTCGTAATAATGGGTTACGGTCCCGATAGGAATGTCCATTACGCACCTCCGCCAAATTCAGGCCACAGGTCCTTCGGCTGACAGCCCCTCTTCGATAAGAGTGGCTTTTATACACTTAGACTTTAGCACGCTGCCAAGGAAAATTCTAGTATCCCACCGCTTTCTTGATAAAGTGATTGGGTGTTTTGAATAACAAAATGAACCATGTTATGACTATACGAAGTTTGGCATATACTCCCCCATTATGGTTTAGCCTGTATTCCGCAGCCTGGTTCTGTTCCCAAAAGAATGAGGTGAATACCTGGATGCGGCAAGGGCCGCTCGTCTGGAGGTTCTATAAAATTTGGACACAAATTCCATCCGAATCATGCACCAGCTGCACTGGCCCCAGCTATCGAACGAAATAGACCTCTGGCAAGGTTTGCAGATAACGCGGGTATGTCATGTTACAATCACGATAAATAAATTCTATTTAGCCTTTTCAAATTTCAATCCCAGCGGGGCGTCAATGGCCCAAGATCAGGGTCAAAGAAAAGAATATGAAGATAAAGATTACGTCCTCAACCTTGAGGACAAAGGGGGCTATCTGGAAGCTATTCCCCGCGGAAAACGCACACGCGAAACGGTATCCGCCCTCACAGAGGAAATCGCCAAAGCCTGTATCGAGGTTCATTGTTCTAAAATCCTGGTAGATGTAAAGGAACTCGAGGGACTTCTCAAGGTACTCGATAGCTATAATATCGTCACCCAGGATTTCCGCAAGTTGAGAGGCAAGGGGATTCAAAAAGTGGCAATCGTCGACCAGGCGGCCCCCGGATTAGGAGGCTGGTTCATTGAGACGGTAGCGGTCAACCGAGGTTTCAACCTCCGGGTGTTCTCCGATCGAAAGCTCGCTCTTGAGTGGCTGCTCGGTAAACCTCAGCCTGAACGGAAATGAGATCCAAAGAAAGCCTACTTCCTCTGTACCTCTCAACATTTAAAAAAATACGGCGCATTGGGTAAAGTCCTACACGCTTGTAAAAACCGACTGGGGATATAATCTAGATAAAGATGTCGTAATAAATTTTCCCATTCACTTACCATTCGTCAACAGCCTGGGTGGATCCCTTTCAAGGAGAACACGATGAAAGAAAAAATAAGGAGCCTTTTCAGCAGAGGCATTTTCGGAACCGGATGGAAAAATGCCATCATCTGCATTGCGCTGGCTGTGGCTGTCTACTTCATCAACGAGATTTATTTTCTGCTGAATCATGGACCCGCGGTGATCAATTTAAGAACCCCGCTGGACGCAGCACTGCCTGTGGTCCCCATTTTCGTCATCCCCTATGTTTCCCTCAATCCGTTTGTTTATGCCACCCTGGTCCTATTCCTGTTGTTCAGAACACGCATCTTTCAATCCGCCTGTCTGGCAATGATTCTCACGTGGTTTATAAGCTTCGGGTTTTACTATTTCCTGCAGTCCGAAGTGATCCGTCCCGTTCTGACCGGCACGGACCTGCTGACCCGCATGATCCAAAACGTCTATGCCGGGGATAACCCGTACAACGATTTTCCAAGCCTGCATACGTCGATCTCGACTATTCTCGCAATCCATTGGTTCCGTTTCGATCGCCGGATCGGGATTGTTGTTGCGATCTGGACGGTGCTGATCGTCGCCTCGACCGTGCTGATTAAGCAGCATTATGTTGCGGATATCGCGGGTGGATTGATCCTCGCATTTAGTTCAGCCTGGTTATTTAATCGACTCCTACTGAAGAAGAACCAAGCAGCTCATTGAAGTTCACGCCCCTGGACTCGAAAAAAGGCTGAAGCTATCAAAATTTCACCTTTAATTAAAAGGGGCAGATAGATCCAAGAATTCTCCCTGACACGGAATAAGTTCACGGCCGAAAGGTTCAACATGAAGTCTTTTAAGATCTTGATCGCCGGCCAATGGATGGAGGCCAGCGACGGCGCGAAGTGTGCCAATAGAAATCCAGCCGATCTCAATCAGCTGAATGCTGAGTTTCCGCTGGCGACGGTCGAGGATGCCAATCGGGCCGTCGAGGCTGCCCGGCAAGCCCAAAAAGCCTGGGCTGAACTTACAGCACCGGCCAGGGGCGAGATTCTTGACACGGCCAGTCACATGATCGAGGCCCGATCCGAAGAGCTGGCTGTGTTGATCACGCGGGAGGAAGGTAAGACGCTTGCCGAATCCCGTGGGGAAGTTAGCCGGGCGCGCGATATTTTCCGGTATTTTGCCGGCGAAGGTTGGCGGCATGCGGGAAGTGTCTATCCGGCCAGCGTGAAAGATGAAATGCTCTATTCCAAACGGGAACCCTTGGGTGTCGTCACCATCATCACACCCTGGAATTTCCCGATCGCCATCCCAGCCTGGAAAATAGCTCCCGCCTTGATCTACGGCAATACGGTGGTCTTTAAACCTGCCAAGTACGGCTCCCTGGTTGGTCTGGCGCTGGCCGAGACCCTGGTTGATGCTGGTCTTCCAGCAGGGGTGCTGAATTGCATCACCGGCGCGGGAGGTCAATTAAGCCGCGCACTTATAGAAAATCCATCCGTTAATGGAATCAGTTTTACCGGTTCCTATCCTGTCGGGACACAAATTTACGAGCGGGCGATCAAGAACCTGACCCGGGTGCAACTGGAAATGGGAGGAAAAAATCCGCTCGTGATTATGGACGACGCCGACCTGAAATTGGCGGTCGAGCTGGTCGTCCGCAGTGGATTTGGTCTGACCGGACAGGCCTGCACCGCAACCAGCCGAGTGATCGTGCATGAAGGGATCGTCCAAGAATTTTCCAGAGCCTTACAGGAAGCTGCCCGTTTGCTAAAAGTGGGCAATGGCCTTGAAGGCGGGACACAAATGGGGCCGGCTGTCACCCAGGACCAGTTAGATACCGATCTGGAGTACATCCAAATTGGGCAGGACGAAGGGGCAAAATTACTGGTGGGTGGAAAACGGGCCCAGGAGGGCGGTTATTTCATCCAGCCTACTGTTTTTGACCAGGTCGATATCTCGATGCGCATTGCCCGAGAGGAGATCTTTGGCCCGGTCATCAGCATGATCCATGCGACAGATCTGGAAGATGCCATTGTCAAAGCCAACGCAATCACCTTTGGTTTGTCCGCAGGGATCGTGACGCGCGACATGCATAATGCTTTCAGGTTTGCCAACCAGGTCGAGGCAGGTGTGGTCAAAGTAAACGAGGCCACCACCGGCCTTGCCCTTCAAGCACCTTTCGGCGGCTTTAAGCATTCCAGCGCAAATACCTTCAAAGAACAAGGGCCTTCTGCGATCGAGTTTTACACTCGCACAAAAACCGTTTACATTGGACACGGATAATCCCGCTAGTCAAAAGAGCGAGAAGGCATCATTTCAACTTCAAAATCGGTATCAAAAGGGTTTTTCTCCAAAGCTCTTGTCAGCCCCTTAATCCGTATTCTAATACAATTAACTATACAGTTGTGACGAGCTGGCGGTAGGGATAAATCCCCTCCGGACCGACCCCTTCAAGCGGATCTCAGAGACTTGGAAGGGACGCTGCCCGAGTAGCATTTCTGCCGTGGGTAGCGTTATTTTTAAATTTTGAGAACACCCCGTTCAGCTGGACAAAGCCATGAGATAGGCGCATGAAAACATGGTAACATCTTATGTATTCCCCCAACCAACCCATCGAAAGCACACCCAGATCTTGATCAGGAATCGAATTCGGGCTCTGGAGTTCAGTAGCAAGTTGAGGGGCGGGAACTCCCGCCCCTCATATGGAGGTCAACTCATGGGTAAAGTGTCGAAGGCGGAAGGGTGGGCGCCGAGTACACTGGCTCGTTGATGATGGGTGCCTGGGTGGCTGGTGCGCTGACAATAGGCGCCTGGGTTGCTGGCATACTGGCAGTAGGCACCTGAGTAGCAGGCGCACTGGCAGTAGGTGCCTGGGTAGCTGGTGCGCTGGCAGTAGGCACCTGACTGGCCGCCGCGCTGGCAGTGGCTGCTTGAGTAGGTGCCACTATGGGTGTCGGTGTGGAGGTGGAGCTGCAGGCACTCAACAGCATGCACAGGCCTGTAATTGCCACCAGAATAAAGTAAACCGTATTGTGTTTCATACTTTCTCCTTGAGAATGTTTTCAAGCTAACAGGCAAATCTCCGCGAACGAATTCGATCCGATAAGACTCGAACCGGTGCTAAAGATCTGTACCTTTCCTTGAATATACCTGGATGGTTAGTTTAGTCGATGAGGCTAAGCGCAGGCTTAAAAGCATATTTAGATATTGTGTACGTTTTTGGAGCTGTGGTATCGAACGCGCAGATATCTACACGAAAGGATTGACCCTTAAGCCTTATTGATTGCTGTGGCCCTGGACGGCCAAGGTGTACAGCATATGTAATGGCTGACAGGTTCATCCAGTCTCAATTGTTAAGTTCAAAAGTACATCTTTTTGGTCTCTTCTTGGTTCTGAAACCCAGACAATTCAATCGCAAATTCATTCCGTTTATGGTTCACATTCCTGATAAACTATCTCTCAGGTGATATGATGCATCCGACAATTTCCCGTTTCCCAAAATGGGCACGCTGGTTTTCGCTGGGAATCATTCTTGCCCTGGTGGGCGGAATCTTCCTGCTGATATCGTTCCTGAAGGCACCCACCAGTCCTGCCTCCCAACAAAACGCCACATCCGAATCCCTTACTATTAGTGCCCTCACGCTTGCCTCAGAACAGGCCTTGATCACGCCGACCCCCCCAGTCGTGCCAACCAGTCCAATGAGTCCCACGCCTTCGTCAACCAATTTCCCGGTGTTGAGTTTCACCCTGCCTGCCTCACAAAACCCGACGGCCGGTTTCAGCGGTTCGGCTGGTTGCAATAACGCCATCTATATCAGCGATGTGACCATCCCGGATGGGACTGTCCTCGCTCCTGGCGCGAAATTCGTGAAGACGTGGATGCTCGAAAATACAGGCACCTGCACCTGGAGTACGAACTATCAATTGATCTTTATCACCGGTGATCAAATGGGCGGGACCGCGACCAGCCTGAGCAACACCGTGGCCCCCTCGCAGCAGGGGCAGGTTTCCGTGTCCCTAACGGCTCCTTCTGTGGAAGGCAGCTATAAGGGTTACTGGCAGCTTGCCGATGGTCAAGGGAATCCCTTTGGCGGGCAGGTAACTGTCGTCATTGTCGTATCGACCGCCACCGCCACGCCGACTTACACACCGACCGCGACGGGCGCCAAAACGCCGACCTACACACGGAGCGCGACGGTTTCCAATCCGCCATCCTTAACACCTTCGGAGACGGTCGCGCCCTCCAGTATACCCACCGCTACCAGCACCGCAAGCGCGACAAACTTGCCCGTACCCACTCCTACTCCCACGGACACGCCCAGCACCTAATAGATGCTGTCGGGTTCAATCGCTAGGTTCCATTCTCCAAGAACAGTTTGCCAGCATCTCGATTCTAGCGCCCCCTCAGTGAAGGAAATTCGAGGGGTCAACGTTAGGATCGAACTTTTATAGACAACTTCTAGATGTGCAGATACTTTAGAACAGGAATGGTACCAGGCGCCACGTCCGTTCCATGTTTGCCCCGACTCGTGTAAACGGAGATGATGGTCTTGACCTTCTATCGTCCTTGACATGCTCTTCCATATGTATTATACTATTGGTATAATACATATGGAAGGATGGCTATGGAAGAAACCGACATCGAAAGCTTGCTCAGCCAATGGGAAGGAACCTATAAAAAGGGACTGCTCAGCTTCTGGCTGCTGCTGCTGCTCGCCCAGCGCAAGGCTTATCCCTACGAGATCCGAGACGCCATCAACGAAATGAGCCACAATACGATCAACGCCGACGAGAACAGCATCTACCGGTCTCTCTACCGACTGGCCGATTCTGGGATCGTTGACAGCGAAGTGCTCCCCTCCGAGACCGGTCCCAGCCGGCGCTATTTCTTCCTGACCGACCTGGGACGGGATCTCTTCAGCCGCTTCGTCACACGCAACATCCTGATCTTCGAACAGCCGGATGTGGCCGAGTTGATCCAAAAAACACTCTCATCCAATGCAAACCAGAAAGGTTAACTTGATGAACACCAACCCGATTTCACCGAAAGAAAAGAAACTGCGGAACTTGCGGACCATCCTCTGGGTTGTTTTTGGCGGCGTGACCCTTACCGTGGTCCTGGTGGGAATCTTGTCCATCCCTTTGGCGACTTTGATCAAGACCCCGGGCCTTTCCATTCCTGCCGGCCTGAATACCGGCATGCTCCTGCTCACCTGGTTCATCCTGATGCTCATCAAGGTTGCTGTCTCCGGGACCATCTGCCTGGTGATCTATCACATCTTCAAATATCGCCTCGACAAGGACGAAGATTTGTTTCTGTAGGACCTAACCAAAAACAATTCCGGATGGCTGACTTCATTGCCCAAAGTTCCGCATGAAGCCTGCCATCGCAAGACGAGAAATGTACCTGGTTAAGCTCTGTGTGATAATGCCTGGCAGGCATGTGCATTAACGGGAAGGGCGATTGATCATGAATTGGACCATTGAAACCGAGAACCTCGGCAAGCGCTACGGGGATGTCGCCGCCGTGGAGGGTCTTTCCCTGCGGGTCGCTCAGGGCGAGATCTATGCTTTCCTCGGCCTGAACGGGGCTGGCAAAACGACCACCATCCGCATGCTGCTGGGGATGATCAAGCCCACTCGCGGGACCGCCACCGTGCTGGGAAAGCGCGTCCGCCTGGGCAGCCGGGAACCCTGGGCCCAGGTCGGGTATTTGGTCGAGATCCCCCACGCCTACCCCGAGCTAAGCGTGCGCGAAAATCTGGAAGCCGCCCGGCGCCTGCATCCCGGTACAGAAAGGAAAACCGTCAGCCAGGTGATCGAACGCCTGGGGCTGGCTGCCTACGCAGACAGGCGTGCGGGAGTACTCTCCCAGGGAAATGCACAGCGCCTGGGACTGGCCAAAGCCCTCCTGCATAACCCCCAACTGCTTCTACTGGACGAGCCGGCCAACGGTCTTGACCCGGCCGGGATTGTTGAAATCCGGGCGCTGCTGCTCGAGCTGACCCGTCAGGAGGGTGTGACGGTTTTCATGTCCAGTCACATCCTGGCCGAAGTTGCGCGGCTGGCAAAACGGATCGGCATCATCCATGAGGGCCGCCTGCTTCAGGAGATGGACGTCCATGAACTGGAACAGAATCGGCGCAGACGGCTGCAGGTGAGGGCGCGGGATATCGAGACTGCCCGGCGGGTGTTGTCTAGCGCGGGGTATCCGACCGAAATTCTTCCGGATGGGATCCTGGAGTGTACCCAACCATCTGCGATCGAACGTCCCGATGACATTGCCAGCCTGCTGGTCCGGGCCGGGAACCCGCCTACGCATCTGCTGGTGGAGGAAGAGGAACTGGAACAATATTTCCTCCGGCTGGTCGGATCGAACAAAGAGGAAAAATGAGTACCTTTACAGATATGCTCTGGGTCGAGCAGCGGAAAGCGATCCGCTCAAAAATCCCGCTGTTCACAGCCCTGGGATCACTGGCCCTGCCGCTCGGAATCGCCTTCCTGCTTTTCGTTTCCCGGAACCCGGAGATTTCCCGCCAGCTGGGACTGATCAGCACCAAGGCCAGCCTGATGGCAGCCACAGCCACCAATTGGCCAACCTACCTGGGGTTGCTGTCTCAGATGCTGGCGATGGGCGGGTTGATCTTATTTGTGCTGATCATCAGCTGGGTGTTCGGACGCGAATTTTCAGACGGAACCCTCAAAGATCTCTTGGCCGTGCCTGTCCCACGCGCAAGCATTCTGCTGGCAAAATTCCTGGTCGCGGCGGTCTGGTCTGCTACTCTGGCGGTCCTCATTTTTTCACTCGGCCTCCTCATGGGGGCGCTCATCCAGCTCCCCCAGGCCTCAAATGGTATCATCCTGCAGGGCAGCGCCCGTGCCGCGATCACAGCCTGTCTCGTAATCGCGGTCATGCTGCCCTTTGCGTTCTTCGCCAGCCTGGGACGGGGATACCTGCTGCCGATCGGCCTGGTCGTCCTGACCCTGATCCTGGCAAACCTGGTGGTAATCGCCGGCTGGGGCGAGTATTTCCCCTGGTCGGTGCTCGGTTTATATGCACAGGGAAAAGAATCCCTGCCGGCAATCAGCTTCTTAATCGTGATCCTCACAAGCCTGGTTGGAATGGTCGGAACCTATTTATGGTGGAAATACGCCGACCAGAATCGATGACGAACGAATGGGGTGGGCCAAATCAGCCACCCGATTTCCTGAAGCACGCCGCTAAGCGTACATCACGCTCAATATTTCAAGTTATACTTGGCCTCAAGAGATATTTGGACAACAATATTCATAGCAGTTAGGAAACGAAGATGGGCCTTTTCACACCAGCTGAAATCGGTTATCTGCAGAGCCAGCGCCTGGGCCGTCTCGCAACGGTCGGTCCGGACGATCAGCCACACGTGGTGCCGGTGTCCTTCCGTTACAACCCGGACCTGGACACGATCGACATTGGCGGCCATGACTTTGCCAAAAGAAAAAAGTTTCGCGATGTCCGTGCCAACCCCAAAGTGGCCTTTGTGGTTGATGACATCGCCTCCATCAATCCATGGATGGTCCGCGGGGTTGAGATTCGAGGAGAGGCCGAGGTGCTGGAAACCGGTGGCAGAGAACTCGGTCCTGGTTTTGATCACGAGATGTTCCGCATTAAGCCGAAGCGGATTATCAGTTGGGGCATCGAAAAAAAGGCTCTCTAGCCAATCCTCGCTTTGTTACCTAAACGGACGGAGCCCCTTTTTGAGTCTGGCTAAAACCCCACCGGCCTCATCCCGCTTCAGTGTTTTGGCTTGCAACGGGTTAGATGCTCACATCTTATAAGTGGTCGTTGACGATCATTCCCCTGGTTATCCTGTAGCCGCGGACCATTTCCAGCTCGATTCATGGGACGATCTTTAGTGATCCAAGCTGTAGAAGGCTTGCGATAACCAGGAGGCATCCCAGAGGGGCTAGCCAGCCCAGATCGGCCCGACTCATCATTTTTATATTCCCCATACTGCGTGGAAAATTGCTGGCCGACCTCGTATATTTCCTCAATAACCGCCTCTATAATGTTATACTCCCTCCGGCCCGTTGCGAACGAATACCATTCGACCCCCGAACGGGATTTCAGGAAAGGAGCCCACCTTGGAAGTATACGATGCAGTCCGCACGGTATTAGCTGTACGCGCTTACCAGGATAAACCTGTACCACCAGAGGTCGTCCACCGGATCGTTGAGGCAGGTCATCTCACTGCCAGCAGCGTGAATGGTCAACCCTGGCATTTCATCATCGTGGAAAATCGGGAAACATTGAAAAAACTGGGCGGGCTTGCCCGCTCCGGACCGTACATCGCCCAGGCGCCCTTGGCGATTGTCGTTGCCATGGAGAAATCGATCTATGCGGTGTCTGATGCGAGCCGGGCCATTCAATCGATGATCTTGACAGCCTGGTCGGAAGGAGTCGGTTCGAACTGGGTAGGATTCGGGAACCTGACCGATGTCAAGCCGCTCCTGGGCATCCCCGAAAACATTGACGTGCTGGCCATTCTGCCCTTCGGATACCCCGCCAAGGTAATCGGAAAAGGCAAGAAGAAACGCAAACCGATCTCCGAAATCGCCCATCGCGAACGCTTCGAAGAACCTTTCATGTAACCTTTATAAACTAAGAGGATAACAGATGAAAATTGGACTGCAAATTCCAAATTTTACATGGCCCGGCGGACCGGCCGGCATCGCTACCAAACTAGCGGAAATCGCCACCGCGGCTGACGAAGCAGGCTTCGCCAGCCTGTGGGTGATGGATCATTTCTTCCAGATCGGCGGTCGGAACGCCCAGTCGGGGCTCGGCCCAGCCGAGGATGAGATGCTGGAAGGGTACAGCGTCCTTTCCTACCTGGCGGGTCTTACGAAAAATGTCAAGCTGGGCACGATGGTCACCGGAGTGATCTATCGCCACCCAGGCATACTGGTCAAGACCGTGACGACGCTGGACGTGCTCTCCAGAGGGCGAGCTTACCTCGGCATCGGGGCGGCATGGAACGAGCGCGAGGCGCTCGGGCTGGGTGTCCCCTTCCCGCCCGTGGCCGAGCGCTTCGAGCGGTTGGAAGAGGCACTCCAGATCGTCCGGCAGATGTGGTCCGGCGAGCGCACATCTTATCTCGGCAAGCACTACCGGCTCGCCGAGACATTGAACAGCCCGCAGCCGCTGTCAAAGCCCCATCCACCGATCCTGATCGGCGGCTCGGGCGAGAAAAAGACCCTGCGTCTCGTCGCCCAGTACGCCGACGCATGTAATTTGTTCGCCGGCGCGGATATCGAGGTCGTCCGCCACAAGCTGGACGTGCTGAAGCAGCACTGCGAACGCCTCGGCCGGGACTACGCCACGATCGAGAAAACGACGCTGGGTACGGTCTGGCTGGCAGCCGGTCATATGAACCCTGCGGATGTGGTTGCACAGTGCCGCACCCTGTCCGACATCGGCATCCAGCACGCCATCTTCAACATGCCAAATGTCCACGAAATTGAGCCCTTGAAAACGTTCGGCAAGGAAATCATCCCGGCTGTGGCAAAGCTGTAGGAGAAGGGTCGGTGATCCAAGCTTTACCATTGTCGCAGTGTATACAGCCGAACGGCAAGTCAAAGGCCGCCGCGGATCCAAGCAGACCTTGGTGGGCGGACTTACACGCGCCTCGACCGTAGAAGATGGTTTCTTTAGCCTTGCCGCGGAACTGTTTGATTTACCACCCTGGCTTTTTTCAGTTTCCGCAATGATCTGCCTCCCAGCGCCAGCTTATTTCGCCGAGATGTCCAGCTGAGCTTGTTGTCGCCGATTCTCCTTACCGCGCACAAACGAAAAGCTGGCTGCGACCAGGCAAAGCACCGCGGAGACCAGGAAGGCGTTCTGGATACCCACGATGAACGCTTGCATCGCCTGCGAACCGAGCACCACGTTCGTGCCAATAAAGAGATCCATCACCACCTCGCTCGGCAGACTCCCCGCCGCGACTGCCAGCGCCAACGCAAAACTCGTCACCATTCCTGTCTGCCGTAAGGTAGCGAGCGTCGCTGAGGCAATGCCAAGCCGCTGCCGCGGCGCGCTGTTCATTGCCGCGCTCGTGTTCGGCGACCAAAATAAACCTCCGCCCAGGCCCATCAAACCCAGACCCACGGCGATCTCCCAGTAAGGCGTCACAGGTGAAAGCCGTGTGATGAACCAGGCTAGCGCGGTAGCTTGCAGCAGCACACCGATCGACGCGGGGATACGCGCCCCAATCTGGTCCGCCAGCAGCCCACTCAAAGGCCCCACTATCGCGCTTACGAGAGGAAGTGGGATAAGCAGCAAGGCTGCTGTCAGCGGGCTGTAGCCGCGCACTCCCTGCAGGTAGAACACGATTAAAAAGTCCACGGCGAACATCGCCAGCGACTGGAGCATCGCCGCGAGAACCGAGAAATTATAGACGCGATTCTGAAATAGCGAGAGATCGAGCACCGGGCTCACTGCCCGCCGCTCCCACATAAAGAACACGACCAGCATCACCACAAACAGCGCAAACAGCGACAGGATCGGCAGAGATGTCCAGCTGTATCCAATGCCGAGCGTCAGCGCAACCAATAGCGCGGTCAGGCCGAGGCTGAATGTCACTGCACCGATGGTGTCAAAGCCTTCGCCCTGCTTGGGAGTGGACATTTCATGCAGCGCGCGATACCCCCACACCGTGCCGATGATCCCGATCGGTACATTGATGTAAAAAATCCAGCGCCAACTGGCAACCGCGAGGATCAAGCCGCCGAGTATGGGACCGGCAATCCCGCCAAGCGCCCATGTGATACCGTTGATGCCGAGCGCCCGCCCACGCTCGTTTGGTGGAAAGACCTCGGTGATGATCGCCACGCCGTTCACCATCATCAGCGCCGCGCCTGAGCCCTGCACGAGGCGGAACAAGATCAACTGCGTCGCGCTCTGCGAGATGCCACACAGAGCCGATCCAACCGTGAAAACGACAAAGCCGAGGTTGTACAGCCGCACCCGCCCGAGCATGTCCGCCACGCGGCCGAAGGTCATCAAAAAGACGGTGCTGATTAGGATATAGGCCATGATGACCCAGGTCATTTCGACCAAGTCGGCATGCAGTTTTACCATCATGTCCGGCAGCGCCAGGATCACGATGGTGCTGTCAATCGCCGACATCAGTGCACCGATCGTCGTCACACTAAGCGCGATCCACTTATATTCGATGTGTCTGCGCGTCTCCGGTCGCGTGGCTTGAACGATCTCGTCTTTATTTTCCGTATCGGTACCCTCTTAAAACTGGAATCTGACTCCTGTATCGCCAGGGCATGTCAGGCCTGACGGGTGCCCTTGGGCACATAATCGAAAAAACGCTCCATCGTACTGCGTGAGGTCCACTCGGCGCGCAACGTCGTCTTGCGTTCAACCCGACGCAAAGCGGAAAGGAGGGCCCGATTCAATTCGCGGGCGCTGGCGCCTTTCAGCTCAGCCTTGACGAGGAATCCATCCTCTGTCTCCATAATTGAACCCTCAGATAAGAGCTTGTATAGCGCTTGCTTGATAGCTTCAGGGTTTTCCGTGCTAACCCGCGCAACCAGGGAGAACTTGCGGTCTGCCACAGAAACCTCCGTCAGTCGGTTTTTAACCACCCGGTCTGGATTTCCTGCTATAAAAAAACACAAGGCCAATATGATAATTGCGCAATAGTTTGCCTTGTGTGGCGACTACCCATGTCGACAGCGAAACATCCATGAAGCGGAACGAGGTGGATGGTAACCAGGGTGAAATCGATTATACCAAAAGCCACCTAACTCTCCCACTTGTAAAGCGGAGAAGTTACATTCTTCAAAATAATGCAGCGGTTGTGCACCTTGTTCACAAACACCTCACCAAAGCCCGATAGACAGCCTGCCCACATAGATTTGCCATTCCCCTCATGCGCCTCATGCTCCAGCGCATTGTTGGAGGTGTATTTTCTTCTCGCTTTTCAGTTTATTAGAGGGTCGGGTGCGCGAATCCGCTGCAAGAGGCGTTCAGGTTGTCTTTTGCGTTGTGCGACGCTGAGGCCTTGCCGGCGTGCGTGATCCAGCCACCCTCGGTCGTACATGTAGAGGCTGGTAGACCCCCAGTTTCCCACCCCCGGGGAGTTTAATTTTAGAAAGTTCACCCCAGTCGAGGCTTTGGATAGGGTCGCAGGAAATACCCTGCGCTTGCATGGTCCCAACAAATGCATGGATGTCCTTACAAAGGAAATAAAACTCATGCACGTTGTTCTTGGTGGAGGGATGAATCGCTAGCTCTGCAGGGGGCAACCCGAAGATCAGCCATCCGTCGCCGACATCGACATTGGAAAGCCCAAGAATGTCGCGAAGAAATGCACGGTCCGCGGCGGGTTTCCTGCTGTAGATTATCGAGTGTGCACCAATGATCATATTATTCTTTGTCATCATGCTTACTTTCCTTAGTGCTATCAATGGGTTAGCTTCTGAACCTTGGCACCAACGTCATCTGTGTTCTGAATGGTTCCAGAGCCGAGCCAGATTGCTGGGCCGTGTCAAGATCTGGCCAGGGCGGACTCCCATCCTACCGATCTCATTTCTCGTGATCGAAGCCAGCCAGTACGGAAGGTTATACGGCTGGCGGTAAACCACTCCTGGCTTTACTTTCAAGCCCTTCAAGCCATATCTGGTGGAATTTATGCATTCGGTTCGGCATGAATAGATTGCTGAATCTTACCAGCCACCCGTGCTGCGTCTCTTCGGTCAGCACATAACATCCTTTGGGGGTTGGCAGCAGAAGCCAGGCGTGATATGCGTCAATTCCGAAAGCGTGAGCATCGTATGCGATGCGCTCACCGGGAACATACTCAAGTACCTCGGAAGTAATCTTTACACCAAATGTTACCCAGCGAAACCGCGTGCCCTTTTCGAGATCTGGATCACCCCCTTCAAGGATTTGCACATTCGCGGAATTGACGTACCAGGTTGGCCAAAGCGTTGCCCGGACAAGCCACGCCCAGACATGGTCTTGCGGCGCTCCCATCTCAAGGTCGTTGCGGACATGGACCGGACAATTGCGGGGTTCGTAGCGATCAGGCCAGAGAACTGCAACAGGTTGAGCCATCTGAAACTCCTTTCCTTGACCGCACAACTTTGGATTCAATTCGCGAAAGGTGTAAATGGGCGGTTTGTATCATACTTGATCAGCAAACAGTAAATGTCCGCCGGAATCAACGCTGGCGCATCGCAACCAAGCTCATTAAACAGCAGCTATTACCGATGGTGGATTCCAAAACTTAAACAATGGTCGCTTGAGCAACCCGCTCGCCTTCAAAAACAACCAGGTTGCGTCCCAGGGGCTTGAGGTATTTTTCTTGATAATCCGTGTTGCCAACGTCTGCGACCAGGGCAAGATGAATTGGTTTCAAGAAGGATGACAGGTTGGAAGGTTCCATGCCAAAAACCCAGGGAGCAGTTTTTGCAACCACGTCCATCATATGTTCTGCTCCCGGTATGTCTGATCGACGCTCAACAATGCTTTTCAAGACATAGGTGAACACCAGGGTGCTACCGGGAGCCGATTTTCCAACAAAGGTTAACGTACGCTGGACAGCTTCTTCCGAGATGTATTGAGTCACGCCTTCCCAAATAAACACCACCGGCCTGGATGGATCGAACGTCGTACCGGAAAATACTGCTTCGAGGCTCTGCGTATCGAAGTCGATCGGGATGAAAGCAACGTTTTCCGGGAATCGTCCAAATAGTTTTTTGATCTTTATCTTTTTGTCGTTCTGCACCGCTGGTAGATCGACTTCGAATATGCTTACACCATTTATCCCGGGCAAGCGATAAGGGCGCGTATCCAATCCCGCGCCCAGAATCACGAGCTGTTTAATACCCTTAGAAAGGGCCGCCTGGACAGCATCATCGATATAACGCGTGCGGCAAATTTGCACACCGAATATTCCTGGCGCGACAGCATCCGTCTGTTTGATCGTATAGTTCCGCATCATGGCGAGTTGCATCATCACCCGGATGGGTGCGCCCACCAGCTCTTTGGCCACCGGATCATTAAATAACCGGGTTTCGTCGGATTGGTACTGTTCGATCAACCTGCATATTGCCGTCCCAAGCGCCGTCCTTCCAACAGATTGTTTTGCCATCTTGAATCTCCATAAGCGATCATGCACTATCTCGCCGACAGTTTTACGATTTATTAAAGAGCCGCGGTTATCCTGGTAACCTTATGTTCAGGAAAAAGCGTTTTTTCATTTCTACCATCCGTTCGTTAACCAGCGACCTGACCGTTTCGCTATAAGGACTTGATCGACCGGTAAAAATCTCTATAATGAGGTTCACGCCAGGAAAACAACTCCTGGGAAATGCCAAATACTGATCAACGAACCCCATCATAAATGAAAACAGCCGATTTGTGAACTTCAACTTACTCAAAGGATCACCCACCTGCAACCGAGCGAGTATGAGCTCCAGGTATGATTACCCCACACCCGGACCGAATTCCTGTGTCGAACGCTTTTAATCACCTATTGGACGATCACGGTGATCTTGAAAAGGATTGAGGGTGCCTCACACGCTGGAATTGCGCGACGACAAAATGGATCGCCAACGGCCGTGAGCGAGGATTGCCCCTGACTGTCGGCTTCATAGATCCCCTGGGCTCCAAACGGCACGTTCACATTTTTTAACCTGATCAGCACATTTGGGTTGTCAATATCGACCGTCCAGTCGAAGCCACCCCCAAGGTTGAGCAGGAAACTCTCCCCCGTATGTACTATGAAAGACTTTCCATTATCTGCCAAAGTGATCCCTTGTTTTGGGATGTCCGAGGAACTTGATCCTACATCGGTGGCCGAAATCGTGGGTGGGAAGAGTATGGCCGGGCAATTGCAAATAATGGGAGACTGGCCGATTCCTGCACTCTGAGACTGACTTGGAGTAACAACGCCGCTCGGACAGGGACACGCAGGCAGGGGAGTACTGGAAACCACAAGCGAAGAAACCGACTTTTCGGTAGCGGTAACGATGGGGAGGGGAAACCGGGTCGGCGAAGATATGACTATTTGAGGCACACAAGCCACGGCTGTGAGCAAAATCAATACGGTTAATGAGAGTTTCATTTTATTTCTCCTCTGCCTGGTCTATATTTTCTTTTAAGACGCAACTGGTGCCCATTAGGTTCCGGTCTGGATGGAATAATATACGACCCACCCCATAGAATTTCATTGACACTTTCCCTGAAATCTAAGTCTCGGAGGTTAAATATTATTCCCAATCCCCCGCCATGTGTTCGATAGGAACTGCCAGCCGGTCGGTGGATCGGGCAAATTCTCCGAAAGCTGCCATTCGGTAGGGGCTGCGAGTTCAATTCTACCAAGGTACGATTATGACTATCTTGAATAGCTCAGCGGAGTAACGGTGATATGATTCCAGTACACGGCCAGAAGATTCATCTAACCAGTATGAAAATCGTCGAGGCGGACAACTTCACCTCCACGGGCAAAACCCCGGCTCATTTGTGGAACCTGGATCCGACCGCCTGAATCCTGATCCCACCGTTTTGCATTGTATTCCCGGTATTGGGCACGATGTGATTGACTGTGGGTCCAGCTATCTTTCAATTAACAGCTAATGAGACTTTACCTTTTTTTTACAATCTGCTAATACTCAGATAACGACGCCAGGGTATCCTGACAGGATATTGAAAGGAAAAGCGGTATGGCCCGAAAATATTTAACCGTCTTCATGATCTTTGCCTTTCTGCTGGCGAGTTGTTCGCTGCCGTCGCAAGTCATCATAACTCTGGCTCCCACCAACCCATCCAGCGTCGGTCCGGTCGCGACGCCCACACCGCTCTCATCACCCACACCGCTCTCATCACCCACACCAGCCTCATCGTCCACACCGACCTCCACCGCTACCAGCGTGCCCACAAGCGTCGATCCCCTCACCCAGGCCCGCGCCAAGATCAAGCATATCGTCGTGATCATGCAGGAAAACCGCTCCTTCGACCAATATTTTGGCACCTATCCAGAAGCAGATGGTTTCCCGGTCCAGAACGGTCAATTTACGGTCTGTATCAATGATCCCGATACCGGACAGTGTGTCTACCCGTACCACGATCCGGCCAACGAAAACTACGGCGGACCACACGGACAATCGAATGCCACCACCGATATCGATGGCGGCAAGATGGACGGTTTCATCGCCCAAGCCGAAAGCGGGAATGCTGTCTGCCAGAACAGCTTAAACCCGGACTGCGGCCTCACGTCCAAAACCGATGTGATGGGCTACCATGACGCCCGGGAAATTCCCAATTACTGGACCTACGCCGAAAACTTCGTTCTGCAGGACCGATTGTTCGAGCCCAACGCCTCCTGGAGCCTGCCCCAACACCTGTTCATGGTCTCCGAATGGTCGGCAAAGTGCAGCCAGGCCGGCGACCCGATGAGCTGCATCAACGCCCTCCAGTCCCCCCAGAATCCCCCCGATTTCCAGCCAAGCAAGAAAGTCAACCCGGTCAATCCCGATTATGCCTGGACGGACCTGACCTACCTGCTTTTCAAAAACAACGTCAGCTGGAAATACTACGTTCAGACCGGAACCCAACCGGACTGTGCTGACGACGAGGCGGATTGCCCGCCGGTCCACCAGGATGCCAAGACACCAGGGATCTGGAACCCGCTGCCTTATTTTGACACGGTCAAGGATGATGGCCAGCTGCAGAACATAACAGACGTGACTAATTTTTACAAGGACGCAAAAGCCGGGACGCTGCCGGCCATCAGTTGGATCACCCCTAGCGGCGCGAATAGCGAGCACCCACCCGCGCTGGTCAGCGACGGGCAAGCCTGGACGACCAGCCTGATCAATGCCGTCATGCAGGGTCCGGATTGGGACAGCACGGTAGTCTTCCTCTCTTGGGATGACTGGGGGGGTTTTTACGATCACGTCGTGCCTCCCCAGGTGGATCAAAATGGCTACGGCCTGCGCGTCCCGGGCCTCGTGATCAGCCCTTACGCCAAAAAAGGCTTCATTGATCACCAGACCCTAAGCCACGATGCCTATGTCAAGTTCATGGAAGATGTCTTCCTGGGCGGCCAGCGCATCGACCCGACCACAGACGGCCGACCGGACCCGCGGCCGGATGTGCGCGAAAATGCGCCCCAGCTTGGTAACCTGGTCCTGGATTTTGACTTCAACCAAACCCCGCGGCTGCCCCTGGTGCTCTCCGTTCATCCGGCGCCGGGCCCCGCTTCCGTTCCATGAATCCAGGCCAGACGCATCCAACATGGAGGGTTGAAACCTTATTACAAACAACGCTTTTAAGGATGCTATTGGTAAACTCTTGACAGACCCTCATTCCGTGCTATTATATATTTAACCGGTCCGAAAGGACCATCGGCCAGGAGGAATAAATCTCCTCGGCCGAACCCGTCAGCCAGACTTCGGGCGCCTTCCTAGGACGCCACATTAGCAGCATTTCCGCTGTAGATGTGGCGTCTATTTTTGTTTTCAAGACGCCCCGCAATCATCCGAATCAGGCAAGTAGAAAGGAGAACAGAAATATGACAACGCCCACTGCAAACCCCACACCACCCCGAAAAGAGAGTACTCAGACCCTGCTGAGCATGGTTAACCAGGTCACCCTGGAAGGGTATCTCGTGCGAGCCTGGATCCACGAGCCCTACCGCTACCTGCGGCTGGCAAACCAGCGCCCTCCCGAACGAGGCGGGCAGACAGGCGGAAGGGTTCCGGTCGAGTCTGACTACGTCACAGTCCGCCTGGATCCGTCGGTACCTTTCGACATGCAGCATGCGACACAAGGGCTGCATCTCCTGGTGCGCGGGCGCATGGAAGGCCGGGATATCCCCGAGACGATCGGCGAAATCCTCTCCCACTGCAAGCTCCACATCGGTCTGCCGCACGAGATCGCCTCCATCCAGGTTTCCCGGCCATCTGTCCAGGTCTGCTGCACCACCCTCGAGTTCCGGTATCCTCATCTTCCTGGAGCCAGACTGGCGGGCGGGCGCAGGGATCACAGAGACAAGCGCTCGCAGGGTGCGGTAATGCAACCCGCCCTGAACGACACCGCAGCAGCCCAGGACTCCTCCGAGCCCTTGGTGGGCGGCCTGCAGCCCGGCAAGGACTCTGCCGAGACCGCCGCTAAGCTTGAGATAAGGAAAGTGGCCTCAAAATCCGACAAGGTCCCGGAATCCAGTCTCAATGCAGAGCCGATGTCCCCGCCAACCGCATCCGGGAAAAAAGTGGCAGAAAAACCTGAAAAGAAAGACAAGGGTAAAAAGAAGTAAGTTTGTCCTACAACTGAATAGGACGGCCTACCCTGGCCATCCAAGTAAGCCGATCGACTCGCTCCGTCCTCGTGACCGGTGAGCGAGATCCAAAACGAGAGAAGCATTTCTTCCCGCTTTTATACGCGGGCTTCTCTCGTTTTTTTGTTTAATCACCCTTTTTGTTCGATCCGTACCTTGACAAACCAGCTCGGAAGCAGAGTGCGACTGCCGAAGACTGCATATCGAAGAGAAAGTTCGATCGCTCACCCACACGTACCCACGCAGAGCGATCACGAAGAGCTGGATGGCCGGGAGGTCCGGTCGTCCAGCGACAGCAGTTCAAGCTAACCGATTGTGGCCTCGAACCGCGGTCCGGGGCACACCCGAGGGTCCAAACGTGAACGTTTGAGCCTTTCGGTGTGCCTCTGCCCTGCAGAGCCACTTTCCTTTCGTTAGCTGGCCCTCTCCTCGCGAGGCCAGGTATTTCGTAGGTAGCATTTCAAAAAGAAAAACAGAATCCAAAGAAAACAGAAAGGAGGTCCTCATCCCGAACGATCCAAAACCATTCAGGATGGCGGCGACTGAAACGCCGGTGAAGTGCGAGGCAAACCGGATAAGCGTTACCTATCCCATCCACTCCGAATTACTTCCACAGAACCCAACAGAATCGAGGTACAGAAAATGAGCAAAAAGAACCTACAAGTAGTGATCTTCGACGGCAACCTGATGACGGAACCGCAGATGCACACCACCTCCAAAGGGACGTCGGTCACGACTTTGATCGTGGCCAACAACGACATCCACCCAAATGGCTCCGGCCAACCAGTCGAAACGCTGACCCGTTTCAAAGTGACGGCCTGGGGCAACCTCGCCGCTCCCTGCAGCGAGTTCCTGCACAAAGGCAGCCATGTACTTGTGTCCGGCAGGATCACGGGCAGCCAGACAGACGGACCGCAGAAGGGCGGGCCAGTGATCTGGATGACCCAGGACGGCGGAGCGCGCGCCGACTTTGAGGTCAACGCAGCACAGGTCCAGTTCCTGGACCCCGCCCCGAAACGCGTTCTGAAAGCCACGAACCTTTCCGGCGAGATACCGCATGGGATCTCCGCGGAGGAGCCGCCGCTCGAAGGAGGCATCTCATGAACGCCGGCACACAGATCTTTATTTCCCTCGCAGACTACCTGAGAAACAAGCAGACGGAGGCAAGAATATGTCACCCATCAAAGCGACCACGCTCGTCCTCGACCGCCGCCTGAGCGCTTCGCAGGCGCGGCGAAGCGCGGATGTCAAGCGTATCCTGACCAGCATCCTCAAGGAGGCGATCATCCGGGTCTACCAGACCTATTTCTACCAGGTCGATTTCGGTCCGGATGTCCGTCCGCAGGTGCATATCGTTTCCCACGACCTGTTCTGCACCTGCCGCCTGGAAGAGGATTGCCCGGCTGTAACAGCGGTCAAATACTATTTGCAGAATGAACAAGGTGTTGAAGCCAAAAGGCCGCGCCCAGGGTATTTCCCAACAGTCCCACACAAGTGCCCAACCTGCGGTGCCGGAGTGCAATATGACCCCCATCTGACATCAAGGAACCGCGGCCTCGGCTGGCGGTGCGAAAAAGGCGGGGTAGGCTGCTACTGGAAGCACCAGGCACAGGCTCTTCAAACGGCCTACGCGGAGAAGTGGAAGAGGCTGGGCCTTGACCCGGCCCACTTTCAAGCGTGCACAGATTTCTCCTTCCCGGATGGGTACGACCCTGAGCGGCTCCCATCTGCTTCAATCCCGGGCTGCACTCTAAATATCACCTAAGCCCGACACGTATCCCCTTTCAATAACTTTGAAAGGAGGCCGCAGGCGGTCTGCCGCCGTGCCCAGCAAAGGTCGTATCTGCTGACCTTTACGCTATATTAAGCTATGCGCATAATACTTGGGCTGTCTCTCTGGCCTAAAGGAAACGCACCATAAAAAGAAGTTCGTACTCCCCCTCGCCGGGGACGGATGTCCGCCCCCCAAGGGGGACCCATCCGTCCCTGGCTATTCACAGAAAGGAACGGATGATGGACACCCTCTTGAAATTCCCCCCCGCTTACCGACCCACCAAACTGAGATCGCTGCCCCTGCGGGAGCAGCCCGCCTACCGCGTCAGTGCTAATGCCGCCGGATGCAGCTTGATCGAACTCCTGGCTGCAGTCATCGGCGGAGCACAGCAGATCGAGGTGGCGGAAGGTCTCCTCGCCCACTTCGGTGGAGACATCCAGCGTATCCACAAGGCACATGTGTCCGAGCTCGCCCAGGTGGCGGGAGTCGGACAGCACACAGCGGTGCGCCTTAAGGCTGCCCTAGCCCTGGGGTTCAAACTCCATGAGCCGACCAGCGAACGCCCGCTGGTGAATTCGCCTGCCGATGCTGCAGCCCTCGTACAGTATGAGATGAGCCTGCTGGAACAGGAGTGCGACGATTAACGCAAAGGAGTATCGCTCACGCAGTGAGCCAGAACTGGGAGATAGTTCTGGGGACAACCAAATAACCTGGATGGGAAACCTGAAGGGGAAATTAGCATTTTGGTAAAGCGGAATGGTTCTGAAAGCGACAAAGAGCGCAGTTCCGCAAGTCCCGCGCTGTATGGTTAAAGCTACACTGCTTGAAGCCCAATCTACCCATGTGTATCCGAGCCACGCACCGGAAATCGCGTGAAACCGGTATCCATTATCGTGCACCAGCTTATTCTTGTGGCCGGTGCAACTCCCAGATAATGGTGGGGCCGCCAGTGAAGCGGTTAAGAGATGAGTGGGCAACCTAACCAGCACTAGAACAAGTACTCGTTTGACGGAAATCGTGATCGCCTAAAGGCCGCGAGGCCCATGGTGACGGAGCCGCCATAGTAGTCAGAGAACGGGAAAGCCGTTCACACGGCGAAGGGCGGCAGGTGATTTAAGACAGCTAACAGAAAGGAAGGTATGCGAAATGCAAACCGCCAACACGATCTATGCTGTCATGCAGGAACGTGGAAGAAAAGGTCAACCAGTAGAACGACTGTACAGGATGCTGTATAACCCAGAACTCTACTTGAGGGCTTACGCCAAACTGTACCCGAATAAAGGCGCAATGACGCCCGGAGCTACACCGGAAACCGTTGATGGAATGTCCATGAAGAGAATTGATAACATTATCAATGCTCTTCAGAGTGAAAAATATCGATGGACCCCTGTAAGACGCATCTCCATCAAAAAGGCCAATGGAAAACTCCGACCACTGGGACTGCCAACCTGGAGTGACAAACTGCTGCAAGAAGTAATCCGATCCATACTGGAGGCGTATTACGAACCCCAGTTCAGCAAACACTCGCACGGTTTCAGACCCGGTCTGGGGTGTCACACAGCCCTAATCGAAGTACGGACATGGACTGGCACTAAATGGTTTATCGAAGGGGATATTTCTCAATTCTTCGATACGATTGACCACTCGGTGCTGATCGGCATATTAGCAGAGAAAATCAAGGATAACCGTTTCTTAAGGCTAATCCAAAACCTGCTAAGAGCCGGATACATGGAGCAATGGACATACAACAGAACGTACAGCGGTACACCGCAAGGTGGTGTGTTGTCACCTCTACTGGCGAACATCTATCTGGACAAGCTCGACCATTACGCTGAAGAATGCATCCAAGCCTACAACAAAGGAATACGGAGAGCACCCAATCTGGAATACCAAAGGCTAAACAACCGAAGAGATCGAGCCAAAACCAAGGGCGACCGAGTCAAAGCTAAAGCCCTCCTGAAAGAAATGAGGAAACTCCCATCAGAAGACTTCGGCGACCCCAATTTTAGACGAACTCGATATATCAGGTATGCCGATGATTTCCTGATTGGCATAATTGGCCCTAAATCGGATGCCCTGGAACTAAAGCGGAAAATCAGCGAATTTCTCCTCGATAGACTGAAGTTAAACCTATCAGAAGAGAAAACATTGATTACCAATGCAACCCAAGAAGCCGCTCATTTCCTCGGATACGAAATCCAAAACCAAAGCTGCGATTCAAAAATAACCATGAGAGCGGACCTTACTAAAAGACGGTCTGTAAATGGCCATATCGCATTGCTGCTCCCCAAAAGCGTAATCCAGAAGAAAAGCGCACCATACCTGAAGGACGGAAAACCGATACACAACTCCTTCCTAATGATCAATCAGGACTTTTCCATAGTCCATGATTATCAAACAAAGTTGAGAGGACTGTACCAGTACTACGCCCTTGCCACCAATGTAGGCCGACTCCATGACTTGAAGTGGATTATGGAGCAATCCCTAATGAAAACTCTGGCGGCAAAGCATAAATGCTCAGTCAGAGTAATGCTTGGTAAATATAAAACAAGCATAAAGACAGAAAAGGGGAAAACTCTGAAATGCATTCAGGTCAGAGTGAACCGAGAAGGTAAAAAGCCATTGGTTGCAACGTTTGGAGGCTTTTCCATGGAACGAAAGCAGTTCACGACGGTGTATGACCAATTGCCCATTCCATACAACGCCAAAGCATCCCGCACCGAAATCATACAACGTCTGCTCGCAGACAAGTGTGAGATCTGTGGGAAAACAGGCGACGTGGAAGTACATCACATCAAGGCAATAAAGAACGTGATGGGGCCCAAAAACGCACGCACTGACTGGAAGCGATATATGGCAAGCCGACAACGTAAGACGTTGGTAGTGTGTCGAGAATGTCACTATCTGATCAGTGCTGGAAAACCACTCCCTGCTTTAGCGAATAGCTAGAAATCACGGGAGAGCCGGATGATGCGAAAGTATCAAGTCCGGTTCGGAGGGGGGCGGTTGGAAAAGGACGGAGACGTACCTCGCCAGCCGCCTACCCTACATACCTGAAGGTCATCCTGCTGGACAATCGCAATCACGTGCTGGACATCGTAGAGGTTTATCACGGGTCGGTGAATTCGTCCCAGGTGCGCATGGCGGAGGTCTTCAAGCCTGCCATCCAGCGTATGGCCCCGGCCATTATTGCAACCCACAATCATCCCAGCGCGGACCCCACGCCTTCTCCGGATGACATCTCCGTGACACGCGCCATGGTACAGGCCGGGAAACTCTTGGATATCGAGTTGCTCGACCGTGCGTCGTGAAGGATGTTGCTGTAATGCTCGAAAGAGACAGACGCCTACCCCGTCTGAGCCTGACCGGGCAGGCAGCGGATGATATGCCCTCCGTTGTCTGAAGCCCTGGGAACAAGCGGGAACAGGATGAAAACCACCCGTCCTCTGACCGCAAGGCTGAGTATGAGTAAGGCAAGCGAAAGCGAACTCTTAGTCGAACCGCCTCGAAACTCGACTTACCCCGAATGGTGGAGATATGGGTAAGAGACAATCTAACCTAGTCATGATCGAGACGATGGTACAGCCCTTTGGTCCAGGGGCACGACCAGTCAGGTAGGCAAGGACTGGACGAGATTGTCGAGCCTTCAAGGAGAAGGCACAGGCGAATAGAGAGTGCCTAAGCTCATATGCTGACGACAGCAACGTCAACACGAGAAGGCCCATAGGCCACCCGAAAAGGGTTCGGCTGGCATGAAGCCTAAATGCTTATGGGCTGGCGGAGCCGCCGTAGTAGTCCGAGCTAGGGAAAGCCTAGCACATGGCGAAGGGCGGCAGGTTCTAAAGCCTTCTAAAACAATAGGACGCTAACAGGAGAATAAGAACTATGGAAACTCCAATTGTGACACCGACAGAAGAGTTGTGTCGGACAAAGGTGTCCGAACTCCAAAGGAGGCTGGCAACGAAAGCGACAGAATGTCCCGAGCATCGCTTTACCAAAATGTATGACCTGCTCACATGGGAACCGCTTATGGTCTGGGCATTTGAGACGCTCATGACTAACAGGGGCTCACGCACGGCAGGAATAGACGGGATGGACAAAAGGACTGCGATAGAGCACAGGGATGAAATCCTTGCCAACCTAAGAACGGCCCTGAAAACCAGAACGTATAAACCCCAACCCGTGCGTCGGGTATACATCCCGAAACCCAACGGGAAACAACGCCCGCTCGGTATCCCAACTCTGACAGACCGGCTGGTTCAAATGATGGTGAAAGCCATCCTAGAACCAATCTTCGAAAGCGACTTCTATCCATGCAGTCACGGCTTTAGACCCCAACTAAGTTGCCACACCGCATTGGCCTATCTGCATCGGCAGACATCACCCAAGCATAAGCAGATGAACTGGGTCATCGAAGGCGACATCGTGGGATGCTTCGACCATATCCAACACAAAATCCTTATCCACCTCCTACGCAGGAGAATACAGGATAAGAAATTGCTATCTGTGGTCTGGCTAATGCTCAAAGCCGGAGTAATGGAAGGACAACTTTTCAAAAGAACGCCGGAAGGAACGCCCCAAGGTGGTGTCGTATCACCTCTACTTGCGAATATCTATCTCCATGAGATAGATAAGTGGATGGTTGAGAAGTACACCGGACTAGAGCCCAGCGAGAAGAACAAAAGACGGTATAGAAAGCAAGGTAATGCTTTCTACATCCGTTATGCAGATGACTTCGTTGTGGCCTGGAACGGCACAAAAGAAGGCGCCGTAGTAGTGAAAGCTGAATTGAGCGCCTTTCTGCGTGAACACCTAAGGCTCGAACTGTCGGAGGAAAAGACCCACATCACACATATCACAGAAGGTTATGACTTTCTCGGCTTTACGATGAAACGTCACATCGATAATGCCAGAGGCTACAACCAACTCCGGTATTACCCGTCCAAGAAAAGTGTGATGAAGCTGAAAGGCAAAATCAAGTCTATGACCAAACGAGGCACCACGCTCGCAAGTGTCCAAGACAAGATAACAGCCATGAATTACTTGCTTGAGGGATGGGCAAATTACTTTCGCCATTCCTGCGCCAGCTCTACATTCAACAACATAGGCCATTATGCCTTTGAACGAATGCAACTCTGGCTGTGCAAGAAAACACGGCAGCGGGTCAGAGCGGTCTACAAGAAATACTATCGCAGAGGAGATCGGTGGCTCACATGGGTGGCAAATGGCGTAAGTCTCTACCATACATCCATGACAACCATCAAATACAAGCGATATGCACATCGTCCCAATCCGTACCTGGATCCAACCAAGCCGGTTAACCTACCCTACCATCTCGACCCCTATCCGGGCAAGAGAGAATGGGATGGAACCAACAGCTTCTATGGTGAGGACTGGACGGAAAAGCGGGAAGAAGTACGCCGCAGGGACGATAACCGATGCGCCTTATGTGGAAGTCAGGATAGGGTCGAAATACATCATATCCGGAAACATAAGGTAAACGGACAAAACGACCAAGCCAAGATGATTGCACTTTGCGCAAGTTGTCATCGCAAAGATCGCAATCCCCAAAGCGAAGTCAGTCGCAGAATTGCTAGATACCACTTCGGAACTGGAGAGCCGGATGAGGCGAAAGTCTCATGTCCGGTTCGGGAAGGGGTATGAAGAAACCTACCCGCAGAAATGCGGGCAAGGCGCTTTGTGCCTACTTCACACCTGATCATCGGTGGAAGCCGCTTCGTTTCGCTTAAAGAGCGCGGCCTGGGCTTCTCGTAATAGAAAATAATCCACTCTCTATTGAAAAGCCTCTCCGAACGCCAGTTAGACCTACGTCCGGAGAGGCTCCCCCACAGAAAGAAGGAAAACATGAATACACTCAAACCCTACCTGCTCGATCTGAGCATTGACCAGATCGGCTACCTGCCTGACATGCGCTGTCCTACTTGCGGCGCCAGGCTCATTGCAAAGGACGGACAGCTTTACCGCCCGTTCCAGGCCCTCATCGGACCGGCGCAGGAGTACGATCGATGCTTCGGGTACCTCGCGTTTGACTGCACCTGTCCATTGAACCTGAGCCAGGAGGATACCCCTTCCTTGGGAGGCACGCTGCGCGTTGCACGCCTCGGCGATGCCGTGATCCCGATCGATTTCGTCACTATCGGGGATACAACTCTCTCGAAATATAGGACGACAGCCCGGGAGGTCAATGCCGCCCGCCTCCTGCAGGCCGTACGTTTCCTCGCCGCACATGCCGACCTGGAGAGACTCGCAGGCAGCGACACGCTGAAGATGGTCATCTACGCAGTGGCTGGCGGCGCTTCACCGGATGCCGCTTACGAGGTGATCCAGAATATATTAGCTGGCCGACTTCCGGCCCGGAAGGTCCTGCGCCTTTCTTCTGACGCGAGGACAGGAGCTCCTACGAAATAGATACAAAAGCTCAAAGAGACATGACCCATCCCTGAATTCGGGAAGAGTCATGTCTCTCGTCCCCCGACCCAGGCAAACCGTAGACTTGTGCCGGAGAGCAAACAGCTCTCCGGCACCTCAAAAACCCTCCTGCCGGCTTTCAGGCATGGATGGCACCCCGCAAGCTCCCCTGTCCGAATAGACTATAATTCATAAGGAAGGCCTACATCAACATCATTATAGTTCCTCTGTAAGATATCAATTGAGACATTCATTTTTCATAAATCAATCATCGATTGGATCACGTGCACAAGTTATGTACCCAAGACCCTACTTAATGAAAAACAAGATTCAAAATTATGCCTGGGGGACAATGGGGAAAAACGCTTTTATCCCCAGGCTTCTTGGGCTTGATCCCCAAATAAACAAACCATACGCGGAGCTATGGATGGGTGCTCACCCGTCTGCTCCCTCGGATATTTTGATTGGCCGAACCTGGGTACCTTTAAATAAATTGATCGATGATTTCCCCCACGAAATACTGGGCACATCGATGGGCGCCCAGGGAGCTTCCACAAAGTTTCCTTTTCTCCTCAAAGTCCTGTCGATTGCGGAGCCATTATCCATTCAAGCTCATCCCAATCGTGTTCAAGCCAAGATTCTCCATGGTCAAGATCCGATCAATTACCCCGACGAAAACCACAAACCGGAAATAGCGATTGCACTAGACTCGCTCACTGCGTTTTTGGGTTTCAAGGATTATGATCAATTGGTCGACACATTAGAAGAATACCCGGAATTGAAAGTTCTTACTCAGGATCAAAATCCAAAGGATAAGACCGGAACTGATTCCTCGGTCGAAAAATCAGAAGCAATATTACGCGCGATTTGCAATTCATTAATCCATATTTCTCTTCAGGAAGGATATCTTTCAAGTTTAATTGCTCGCATTGAGAAACGAATTGAAAAATCAGGAGCCAGAAATGAAACCGAAGACATATTCCTGCGGCTGACCAACAAATATCCTGGTGATGTTGGGCTATTATTCTTGTTCCTGTTAAATTTAGTCCAGATACAACAGGGAGAGGCAATCTTCACCAGTCCAGGGATCCTGCATGCATACGTCAATGGGAATATCGTCGAATGTATGGCTACTTCTGACAATGTGGTTCGAGCAGGCCTAACCCCTAAATATAAGGATCTCAAAACGCTCGCAAATATTATCAGCTATGCACCCCATAATATACATGTATCCGCCCATCCGATCGATCCATTTGAAACCGTTTACGACACTGTAGCTGAAGAATTCAGAATTAGCGTTATCAAATTAAATAAATATAGAAAAATAGATTCTTGTCCAGGAAATTCACCCGAGATATTACTCATAACCAAGGGTAATATCCAAATAAGGTGGCGAGAAAAGTACCAGTTAAAACAACAAGAATTTCATCAAGGAAATTCAATCTTAATTCCAGCTTTTCTAAACAGCTATACCATAGTTGCCCAAACCGCATCCAATATTTTTAAAGCAAAAGCGCCGACGCCGAATCGGTCTGGCGAATTCAATATTAAGTTGCAATAAATTGAGTTGAAAATCTTTAGTCTGGTATCGACAGCGTTCGATATCTTGAAGAAGAATTAATCGTGTTCGAGCGGGCTCGAGGATTGAGATTACAATACTCTCCGGTCGGATGAATGATCGACTTCTTGAAAATACCCAAATGGCGGTGAATAGAGCAGGTAACTCAAAATCGGATCCATAAGGGGTAGCCCGTAAGTGCGGGTTACCTCGACTAATTCACGATTGTCTCTCTGCACGATATCCTTCTTTTTAGAGGTCCAGATTGGGAAATAATAATTCGCCTGATAAGGTCAGCTTAAATTTGCATTTGAACGAGACCTTTGCGGCACTTAAACATTACAATTACCGGCTCTGGTTCATGGGCCAAATGGTCTCCCTGATGGGTACCTGGATGCAGAGCACAGCCCAGGGGTATTTGATCTATCAGATCACCCGATCCACGACCTATCTGGGTCTAGTCGGTTTTATGGCGGGAGTGCCGACCGTACTGTTTTCCCTGTACGGCGGTTGGGTCGCTGATCGGATCTCCCGCCGGAGGTTGTTGGTCATCACGCAAACCGCGATGATGATCTTGGCCTTCATCCTGGGAGCCCTGGACTTTGCCAATATCGTCAAGCCCTGGCATATCCTGGTCCTGGCTTTCCTGCTGGGGGTGGCGAACGCCTTCGATGCCCCCGCGCGGATCTCGTTTGTGCTTGAGCTCGTCGAGCGCGAGGATATGAATAACGCCATCGCCCTCAACTCGACCATGTACAATATCGCCACGGTCATTGGACCATCAATCGCCGGCCTGACCTATGCTGCTTTTGGACCGGCCTGGTGCTTCATGATAAATGGCCTTTCCTTCGTCGCCGTGATCGTGGCTTTGCTCTTGATGCACATTAGACTGGAGCCCCAGCCTGTACGCAGTTCGAACGCCATGGCGGAAATTGCTGAGGGGGTACGCTACGTCCTTTCCAACCCTCTGGTACTCAGCCTGACCGGAGCTGTGGGGATGGTGAACTTCTTCGGATTTGGTTTTTTAAACCTGCTGCCGGCCTGGGCAACGGACGTGCTGCACGGCAACGTGACCACCAACGGCCTGTTGATATCAGCCCGTGGCTTTGGTGCCCTCGTTAGCGCGCTGATGCTGGCTTCTCTCGGAAGGCAAAAGATCCGCGGAAAACTGTGGATGCTCGGCTCCCTGATCATGCCGGTGGCACTCTTTATTTTTGCATGGGTAGGCTGGGTCCCGCTTTCTTTGGGTATCCTGGTCGTCATCGGTTGGAGCATGATGCTGATGACCAACAACAACAATTCCCTGATCCAGACCGAGGTCCCCGACGTCCTGCGTGGACGGGTAATGGGCGTATATGCCATGGTAATGAACGGCGCCTACACCATGGGGGCGCTGATGACCGGGGCCATTGCCCAGAGCTTCGGCGCTCCGGTCACAGCGATGGCCTGCGCGGCGATAATGTTCGTCTTCGGGGTGATTTCCTGGGTGTATTTCCCCTTCATCCGGCAGCATGGATAATACCGTTTATATACAAAGAATTAAAAAAAGACGAAGAGCGCCTGTGATACTTCTCTGTACGAATCCAGGCTGTACCCCCTTAATCTGTAATAATATGCGTCATCCTTCGAGTTACACCTATAATTAGATTCTCCAAAGATTGTTTAATCAGCTCCTGCTTTCCGGCGACCATAAAGTTCGCCGCCGTCTACGGTAATCACCTCTGCGTTGATATATTCTGACTCGATGAGAAAATTCACAGTTCTCGAAATATCCTCCGGAGTACCCCAGCGGCCAAGAAGGGTCTTGGCGGCTATTCTTTCGATTTTTTCGGGAGAATAGCCTACAGGGGGCAAAATCGGTCCTGGAGCGATCGCATTGACTCGCACATGGGGAGCCAGATCGATGGCCAGCTGGCGGGTCAGCGCCAAAAGGGCCGATTTTCCTACAACGTGTGCAGCATACCCGGACCATGCCTCCCAGGGCGTGAGGTCGATGATATTGACGATGGCGCCCTGTTTTTTCTCCAGCATATCCATTGCGGCCAGATTGGAGACATAAAACGCCCCGTTGACCAGTATACCCGTGACCTCCTGCCAGGCCTCAATTGAATCTGTCGGAAGCGGCGTTGGTTTGAGGCCGGAAGAATTGTTGACAAGTATATCGATCGGGCCAATCTTGCGGTGGATCTGGGCAAACATACGCTTGACCTGTTCCCAATCGGAGATATCCGCCTGGGCAGTCAAAACAGAAACGCCGAACATCTTAGCCTCTTGAGCAGTCCGCGCGGCAGCTTCTGCGTCCCGATGGTAATTAATCACCACATTGGCGCCCGCTTCGGCCAGCCCAAGGGTGATCGCCCGGCCCACCCGGATCGCCCCACCCGTGATAAGAGCAGTTTTATCTTTAATGATCATAGTGGTCTTTTGTGTGTATTCGATAAAGTCGCTGGGTGGGTCAGAAAGGCGTCTGGTCCATCCCTCGCCATCTTCTGAAAGCGACTTCCTGGTCTAATCCGGTTGAAAGATCGCCTTTACTCAGCGGAGGGCTTCCACTTCAGTGGTCGGGAGGCGAAATTCCATACCGATTAAGCCGTCGAAACCTGACGGGCGCAATTTTATGGCCAGATTGAGAAAGTTGATCTCAGCTGTACCGGATTCCTGTCAAGTAGGCACGTCCCCGGTATGGAAGGTTAAGAACGGACTCCGGTGAGCTCCAATCCCAAGAATTAGAGCGCCCGCCGTGTGCTACTGGTGGCAATATACTTTATCAATTTAGTTGGAGAAGATGGACAAGTGCTCCTCTTAAATGTCTCGACGCGTTCCAGCAGCAGCCGGGCGGTAAATCAGAAATTCAAATATCCAGTGAATTCCACTTTCGATTGCCCCTGTTCGATGGGTTGATTCCGGACGGATACGGTGGGATCAAAATCGATGGTTAGGATTTGTAATTGAGCCAACCCAACGGTGTTGATTAACTGCTTTCGCGATTAATCACCATTCAACGGCCCTTCGAAAACATGATAGATTTTATGGGCGTGAGTGTCAAGTTGCATTTGAGACTTGTTTCATAATTATAGTACTCCCCTTCTGGCAGAGGAACCTTCTTTCAATTGAAAAGAATGCAGACGGCCAAATATCGCCCCAGGGGACCGTTTGAAGACCATCGGTTTGTTTTGGATGTCTTCAATGAAAACGCTTTTCTTGCTTTCTCGGAAGAACGGGTTATTTCTTCTCCTTTTATATCCGGATTGAGCGAAATTCCACGCCCATCAACAGGGTATAATTCCACCCCGCGCAGTGGAAATAAAGGATCCCTATGATCAAGCCCAGATCGTATCTGACGATGGCAAAATTGTCTACACAAAGAGTGGTGAAAATTGCAATCATTGCTGCTCTCTATGCTGTATTTACGATTGCCATAGCTCCGATTAGTTATGGACCGATTCAATTCAGGGTGAGTGAAATTCTCAAGGTGTTTGTTTTATTTGACCCCTACACTGCCTTGGGGATCGGAATCGGCACTTTTTTTGCCAACTTGGCCAGTCCTTTCGTCAGCCCCTGGGAGCTGGTCTGGATGCCGCTGACGGATATGGCGGGCGGCGTGGTCGCTTGGGGTATTTACATCTTACTGCGTAAGCGCTGGCCGGTTATCCCATTAACAATCTATGCACTGACGACGGGGTCGGCAGTCGGGTTAATGCTTTACATGTTCGGATCCGGGGGGATCTGGTTCTTGATTGGGGCGGTTTCTGTAAGCGAATTGGTGATCTTATTGGGTGGCATCCCCATCATTTTTGGAATTGTGCGTATCGTGAAAACCAGGGGACTGAAGTTTTTGGATTAAATCCGCGTATCATCATTCCCATATGCCCGAATAAATTTGGCTTCCTGGTTTTCAAAGGCTCGCCTCAAATTATTCAGAGAAGTCCTTCGCCTCAGTGTAATACACCCATCCATTCGGAAAACGGGTAGGCGAGCCGGCCGCTAGTGAAACAGGCAAAATCTGGACCATGCTTCCCACAACTTACACATTTCCCCCAATTTACACGCCTCCGTGGGAGGCAATCAAAAACCCTCAAGCACGATCTTACCTCTGGCTTTACCACTTTCGATTAGTGCGTGTGCGCGCTTCAAATTTATCGCATTGATGCGTCCAAAATGGTCACCGAGTGTGGTGTGGATCACGCCGGCATCAACCAGATCGGCCACTTCACAGAGCAGATCGTGCTGAGCGACCATATCCTTTGTGGCAAATACTGGACGCGTAAACATATATTCCCAATAAAAAGAGATGCTCTTGCGGCGAAGCAGACCCATGTCGCTCTGCCCTAGGTCATCGATCAGGGCAAATTTGCCCTGTGGTACAAGCAACTCGACAATCTCGGGATAATGCAGCGGAGTCTGGGTCAGGCTGGCGACGTGGCTCACCTGCGGGATACCAATGCGCCGTAACTCATCCGGAAGCGACTGGCTGTGATCGATGACATATTGCGCACCGTGTGACAGAACCCAATCTTTGGTTTCTATGCGGGAAGCCGTTCCGATTACGGTCATACTGGTCAGCCTGCGGGCCAGCTGTGTGAGGATCGACCCCACCCCACCTGCTGCGCCGATGATCAGAAGCGATGCATCAGTAGGATATTTCCCCGGCATTACGCCGAAACGCTCGAATAACAGCTCCCATGCCGTGATCGTTGTGAGCGGCATGGCAGCGGCTTCGGCAAATCCGAGCGAAACGGGCTTCTTACCGACAATGCGTTCGTCGACCAGGTGCAACTCCGAGTTGCTGCCCGGCCTATCGATGGAGCCTGCATACCAGACCGCGTCCCCGGGTTTGAAAAGCTGTACATCCGGTCCGGTCTTCAGTACAATTCCTGCCGCGTCCCACCCCAACACTTTTACATCCTCGCCGGTCCGAGGTGCGGAACGCATGCGGGTTTTGGTGTCAACCGGGTTGACCGAAACGGCTCTCACCTGCACGAGCAAGTCCCGGCCCGACGGTTCCGGATCAGTGAGTTCTATATCGATCAGCGAATCCGCTTCAGTAACCGGAAGTGATTGTCGATAACCAACAGCTTTCATAAGTTACCTTCTTGATATCCTTAAACGACCGTAATTTTCCGAATCAGCAGTAGCGGAATTCTTGCATATACTGTACCCAGAAAAACAAAACTCTCTTGTTTTCACGAGTTATAATCGACCTGGATTCAAAAGGTTTACAATAATACTCTTATTTAAAAATTTGAGCAAGTTTGTGGGTTGGGATTTGTCGATTCCCGAATCGATTGACTAGGGGTGCAAAAACCATCCTAAGGATCCTAGTGTTCCAGATCTACAATAACCAGGTTTTTCTCGGGAGAATAGAACAGGGACTCAAACCGAAATGTCCACCATAGTTCTATATGGATTTCAATCTGATCCGGCCGAGATTCTACTACAGCAAGCCCGGCACACATTGATCGAATGAGGCTGGCCCTCCCTCCTAAGCGGAAATCTATTACTATTTCAGATATGAAAGGATACAATTGAAAATGAAATAGATGTCTTCTTAACCAAAAGAGATAAACTTGGAATCGGCCTTTTCACCAGAGATGAATAATGATTGGGATGGATAGTGGGATCAATTCATCAGGATTATTCTTGAAACTATATCGTTCATCTACATTGACTTATGGCAAACGATCGTTCAGTTAATGTGCGCTATTATCTTAATCTATACTTTATATGCCTACTCCCAAGCTAGACATTGACGTCCTGTGCGTCGGGCACGCCTGTTTCGACCTGACCTTCGTCGTCCCGCACCATCCAGGCCCGGACGAAAAAGGTGTCGCCGATGCATTGGTCAGCACCGGGGGTGGACCAGCAGCCAACGCTGCTGTGACCGTGGCAAGGTTGGGCTTGCGCGCGGCTTTCGCTGGTTACCTGGGGAATGATCCCTGGGGCGACCGGCATTTGCAGGAATTCCACGACGAGGGCGTCAACACCAATTTCATCATCCGTGGATCCGCCCCGACCCCACTCTCAGCTATCCTGGTCAAGCCCGATGGGAAGCGCACGGTTATCAACTATCATGGGGAAACGGATTACCTGCCGCAAGACAGTATGGATTTTTCCGGGGTGCATCCACGGGTGCTCTTGTTCGACGGTCATCAGCCCTGGCTCTCGCTTGCTCTGGCGGGCATCGCGAAACAAGCCGGCGTCCCCATCATTCTGGACGCCGGATCGGTCCACGCCGGAACTCACACGCTGGCAGATCAGGTCGATTACCTAGTCTGCTCGGAAAAGTTTGCAATGGAATATTCGGGTCAGGCAAACCCGGAGTGGGCAGCAGCTAGGTTGAATCAATTGGCACCCACGATCATTATCACCTTGGGCCAGGATGGGTTGGTGTGGTGCAAGGCAGGAATAGTCCAACATTTGCCCGCCTTCCAGGTCAAGGTGGTGGACAGCACCGGGGCTGGTGATGTTTTCCATGGTGCACTGGCAGTCGGCCTAGCGGAAGGGCGAGCCTGGGAGGAGACTTTGCGTTATGCCAGCTCTGCCGCCGCCCTGAGCTGCACCCGCCTTGGAGCTCGTCCCGGGATCCCGACCCGTACTGAGCTAACTAAATTTTTAGCGGGCAGGCTTTGCGACTGATATTCTTATCAAGGTATACGACTGGTCTAATGTCCGTTGGCAAGGATCATAACTATAAATATAACATGCAAGTTTGCAACAATCGGTCCGATCGAAAGCCCTCTCAATGGCAGCGACGGCCTGCTGAGGAATTGATAAGTCGCTAGGAAAGAGCATGTTATGAAAACTCTTTGGCAGATTTTTGCCATCAGCCGCACCGAAATCCGCTTCGGACTGCGACGTGGCGTGCCAGTAGTGACCACCCTTATAATCGGTTTAGTGGTCGGAGGTGCCTTCTTGTGGGATGGACTTTCCAACTTGAGTATATCCAAGGAGAATCTTCGTTATAATTTACAAAGCCCAGCGATGATTGAACGATTAAAAGAAAAGGGGTTACCCGTCGACTATTATCGACAAATAGCTGCAAGTACGATAGCCGAGGATATTGTATTATCCCTACCATCAGTGTGGCCCATTCTACTCCTCACCTCCTTCCTTCTCCTTCCAGCCTCCACTTCCACGAGCCTCCCCTCCGATCGCTCGTTCGGGATGGCAGAGCTAGTGTTTAGCATGCCTATAAGCGCAGGTAGCTATCTGGTTGGTAAGGTCCTAGGTGTACTCGTAACAGTGATGATGGTCGGCTTGATTCCGCTAGGAGCGTTCTTCGGTGTACTCCAAGGGGTCTTCCAGAATGCCTTCCAAGTTGGAGTGCCTGTCGACATGGTGAGCTTCTTTGTCAGATTCACTCTGCTGGACGGGCTGCCCATCCTAGGTTTAAGCGCATCGGTCGGAATCTTGGTTGGGAGCGTCTTCCACTCACGTCGGTCAGCGGTGTTCCCGGGCATATTGGCCGGCATCCTAGGCATTTTCCTATGGCGGGTCTCATTCGGCACCCAGGTCCAGCTATTATCGCAAGTGGATGTGGCTGCCTACTATGTAATACAAAATTATCACTCCTTAGCTTTGGACACAATGGCTAAATTTTCAGGCGTTGCACCGTACACTCTCCTAAGAGATAGTGCACCCATGGTCGGATTCGACCGGGTCATATTAATGTATCTGATTATTGTCATCACCCTGGTTGGCCTGACAGGACTCTGCCGTCTATGGTTGAAGTGGAAAGAGAATTTTTAATGAGTGCTGTCAAATAACCTTACAGGCCCGAGGCGCCATAAAGCCTAGCTTCCGAGCTTCACGAACCCAGAAATCCTAGCTGTCATATAAAAGCTAAACCATCGAGCATATCTAATCCCTGGACAGCTGGAAATCAATTCCTAATAATGCACTGTGGAGGATGGTTTGTTTACCGCTTTGTATTGAGATACCATAAAAAGGAATTTGCTTGACGATAGGTATATAATTAATATATGAGGAGGAGAGCTAACTGAGTAAGTAGAATAGTAGTACCAGAGGAGGGAATATGCTTGATGATGTTAGGTCATCCCATAGCTTAACAATGATGCAAGGGAGTCCCCGAGTTGGATGCCAATGTGGTTGTGGGTGTAATTGTACTTGCCTTTGTCTTTGCCCACTTGGCATCAATAAACATGGGAACTTAGTAACCAGTTCAACTCCTGGTATGACTAAAAAGGAGACTAATCAGTGGCATTCTAATGCCTCAAATTACGAAGGTTAATAACGCATTCTGAAAATAATTGCCTTTTGGGCATCAGACAGCTCGCCTCCTCATTTTAATAAATAGAAAATTAAAGATGCAAGCCGATACATGGAAACCCCTTGTAAAGAAAATACGAACGGATTCGGGCTATTACCTTTATGACGCCAGGAGTAATCGTTTGATGCGAGTAACCGCTGAGATGTTCGAATTAGTCGATTCGCTTCGAGAAACCCCAAAAGAAAATATCATTGGTTCAATTAAACCTGATAATCAAATGGTTAAAAGTGCTTCAGACAAATTGGAAGAGCTATCAGACAATTATGGTTTATTTCAATCAGGCCCACTGAAACAAAGAGTAGCTCCCGTTTGCAATGATTTTACTGCCGCACAGATACGCAACGGGTCAAAAATGTTGACAATCGAAGCTACCGATTCATGCAATATGCGCTGCGATTATTGTATTTTTTCAGGAGGATATCAATTCTATCGGCAACGTGGATCTCGTAATATATCAATTGAGACTGCAAGGGCGGCAGTTGATTATTACTTATCTCATAAAAAAGGAAAGGAACAAGTATCTATTGGTTTTTACGGGGGTGAGCCATTATTGAATTTTGATGTTATCGAAAAATGCTGCGAATATGCCCGAGAGGTGGAAAAAATTAATGGTCAAGATAGGCGCTTGGATTTTTCAATTACAACGAATGGAACTCTTCTAGATGATGAACGGATTTCTTGGTTGATGGAAAAAGAATTCTCAATAACGGTGAGCTGCGATGGTCCAGCCTCAATACATGACAAGCACCGAGTTTTCCCAAATGGTCGCGGAAGCTTTGATATTGTTTTTCAGAATCTTCAAAAGATCTATAAGAAAGACAAGCATTTCTACAAACATCATATTTTGATAAATTGTGTTATTTGTCCTTGTAGTAATTTAATGGATCTTCGTAACTTCTTTGAAAGATATAGCCATCTATTTGGAGATGGCAAATTGAAAGTTTCAAATATCTCCGAAGGAAATGCGGATTATTTTAAAAGACATCCTCCTTATCTCAATAGGAATGAAGATTTGGAAGATTTGCATCGAGAATATATTAATGCTCATATCTTTGGTAAAACATCGAACAAGGACTTTTTAAACTCCTTTTCGCGGCAGTTTTTTGAACAAGATTATCTTTTCCTCCACCGAAGAAATGTTTTAAATAAAGCCGTAGACCCATTACACAGAATTAACACATGTTTTCCGGGTGAGAGAAAAGTATTTGTAGATGTGGATGGAAATCTGCATATGTGTGAACGAGTAAATCGCCACTTTCCAATTGGAGATGTTTGGAATGGCTATGATGTCGAAAGGATCAAAACCATATTTAATGATTTTGCCTTGACAATGGACTCGGATACATGTAGGAGCTGTTGGGGGGTACATTTGTGCCAAAAGTGTTTTACTGAAGGAACTAATGGAGTATTTCCTAATAACTTCCAAATTGTTGACTGTCCTAATCAATTGAAATGGTTTGAAACAAAAATAACAAATTATTGCTCCATCTTGGAAAAAAACCCGTCGGCATTTGATTATATGGACAAATATATAATATCCTGAGTACGGCGTCTTTATAATACTTTTACGAATTATAGGATTATTAGGAATTAATTTGTTATATACGAAAAAGACGAGGTCGAGTATTTTCTTCAACGTTTTGATATTGAATTAAGGACAGCAAAAGTAACATTCAAGATGGTTTTACTCGATCTCGAGATATACTGAAGCGGATTTCCAGACGATATCAACAAGTCCTGTCCAATCTGTCCCGTTCGGTTGTGATGTGGCTATATAGACGGAATGGATACAATGCATAAAAATCGCAACTTCTCCATTAAATGACAGAATGGTATGAGAATACCAATTAATACATACCAAAGACAGTCCAAACGAAAATAGAAGGAATTTCGCTTGCTATCCCGTATATACAGGTAAGTGCTTCTCATCGGTAAGCTTTAGAGAAAAGGCTCCGTCGTAAACTGACATTATCGTGGGCACCGGTATAGATACACGCGCATGACGTTTTGATCGGCAAGGGAAAAGATATCGTATTGCAATCATTCAAGACGATGGTATCTTTACTCCTGGTAGGCCGTTCAGCCATATGGAAGAATTTAGAATTGGAGAAATGGCGACATAATCTACATTCAGTATCTGTCCGCCCTTCCCTTCATAGATGACTGGTACAAGCAAGTCCGGGAAAAAGGCTTATGCTTGATCTGGTTTTCCCCAAGATTGTAAGTCTTAATTAGTTGGGGAAACGCTAAATCTTACTTTCGCAAATTTCTAGCAGTTCTCGACGAGATTGACGATCAATGGCAAAAAGGAATTACAAATTTGACTTTTAAAGACCAGACTAATTTGATAATAGTTGCTATTAAAGTACTCGATTTTACTTTATTTATAGAAATAAACCTCGAACCAAGTTAAAAGCAACTTAATTCCAGAGTAGATGTTCTGATTTTTTTCGAATCACAAGAAGATTTACATAATTGACCTTTAATGGGGACTGTTCTTAACGAGTAGTTAGTTATCCCTGTTCTAGAGTGTACAATGCCCTCTTCGTAAAAACTTTTTATATCTTGCGTATAAATCCCCTTCTATATTAACGGAGGTTTTTGTGAACGATAAAAAAGATGTGAACGATGATACGCGTTTTGAGCCTAAAGTCTTACTACATGCTGCAAGATTGATATGGAAAACTCATAGGGGCTTGACAATAGCGCTGGCGTTATTAACACTAGTTCAATCGCTTACACCGGCTGCAATGGCATGGATTGGGAAATTAATTATCGACACCGTTGTCCAGGAAATTACTGCAGGAAATAAAGAATGGCAAAGGCTAGGTATCACCTTATTAATAGCATTTATTTTGGGTTTGTTTTTTCAGTTGACTTCACACCTCGCTCAAGTTTGTTACGAAATAATGGGTGATATTCTAGGCCAAAAAACCAATATATTAATCATGGAAAAAGCTGCCACCTTGGATTTGTCCTATTTTGAAACGCCATCATATTACGATATGCTTCAACGTGCAAACCAGGAAGCTAGTTATCGCCCATTGATAATGCTTCAAAGCGTTTTTTCAATTATTGGAAGCTTTGTGACAATCGTCTCTTTAGTGTTTCTCCTATTTCGATTTAATCCCCTTGCGATACTCATATTATTCCTCACGACTTTACCATTAGCTATTCTCCAAGTTTACCTCGGGAGGGAAAGATTTAAATTGCAATACGACCAAGTAACCGACCAGCGCAGGTTAATATACCTTGGCTCGTTGCTCACAACTAAACAGTATATTAAGGAAATTAAGCTCTTTAGACTCACAAAGCTTTTGCTCGGAAGATATAAAGACCTTATTACAAAAATTACTTTTAAGAGGAGATCATTACATATAAAAAAATATTCCCTGGAGATGGTGCTGAATGCTTTAGCAACATCGGGATATTACGGAATGTATGTTTGGATCGCCGTCGAGGCAATAAATAGGCAAATTACGCTCGGTGATATGACAATGTATATCATGGTCATGTCGCAGGCACAATCAGTGGGAGCAGAATTGCTGACGACTTTAGCAGGAATTTATGAGCAGAATCTTTTTTGGGGAAATTTATTCAAATATTTACAATTACAGCCCCATATAATTTCTAATGAATATAAAAGTGTAAGAATCCACGAGCCCATCCAAGAAGGGATATGCCTACAGGGTGTGTCATTCAAATACCCGGGTACAAACAAATTAGTTTTACATAATATTAACCTCACAATCAGGCCCGGGGAAAAGGTCGCATTAGTGGGTCCCAATGGAGCAGGGAAAACTTCTTTAGTCAAATTAATTACACGATTATACGATCCTGATGAGGGAACAATTACACTTGACGGTGTCGACTTGCGAGATTATGCCATCGACCATTTATATTCGAAACTCAGTGTGATTTTCCAAGATTTTGCGCAATATAATTTAAGTGCGAGAGAGAATATTGGATTCGGTCAAATTGAAGCACTACAAGATGAAAAACTTATAAAGGAAGCAGCACGTAAGAGTGGAGCGGATAAGTTTTTAAATAAATTACCAAAGGGGTATGACACAATTCTCGGTCGATGGCTTGGGGATTCTACAATCGACCTATCCCTTGGCGAGTGGCAAAAAATAGCTCTATCACGTATGTATATGCGAGACTCACCCATTTTAATCCTGGATGAGCCGACCGCATCCCTCGATGCATTTGCTGAGTACGAGATATATAATAACTTACAATATTTGGCAAGTGATCGGATATTAATCTTGATCTCTCATCGGTACTCTACCGTCCGTCAAGTTGATCGTATTCTGGTACTTGATGAGGGCAATATCGTCGAAAACGGGTCACACTCGGAATTGATTACCAGAAATGGCCTCTATGCTTCAATGTATAAACTACAAGCTCAAAGATACTAGCCACCTGACACTTTGATGTCATCGGTAGGAACAAAGCGGAATTTGAACCGAAAGACCATTGGTCACTCTTTTTTGGATGAACCGCAAACCGATCTGAAAGATGCTCAGGTCACGACG
>Ga0187877_1000439_pt1 | contig 52445 bp, 39 predicted proteins | sample June2016WEW_17_1_3_FD_132430 | JGI IMG/M metagenome (GOLD analysis project Ga0187877, IMG submission 132430) | Peatland microbial communities from SPRUCE experiment site at the Marcell Experimental Forest, Minnesota, USA - June2016WEW_17_100 | ecosystem: Environmental > Terrestrial > Soil >...
GGTGTTGGTAAAAGGCGTTCATCGCTGTCCTCCAAGCTCACTACCTGGAAGTTTATGCGATGAACGCCTCCCGAGCACCTGCCAGGGATACCAAGGGCAAAGCCCTTGACTAGCTTGCCCTTTGTTCTTCCTGAGCCATCGCGCCGCGCCCCCGCGAAGCGGGGCGCCCGTTTTGCGCCTGCCCCGCCGTCATGTTAGCATCGGATTATCCGCCTGACATTGCGGGGACGTAGTTCAGTTGGTTAGAACGCCGGCCTGTCACGTCGGAGGTCGCGGGTTCGAGCCCCGTCGTCCCCGCCATATTCTTCACGCCCGTCTTTTCGATAGTACGCATCCCATCACCGCCGGGATAGCTCGCGGGTCAGCCACGCTTTAGCCAGCTTCCAGTCCCGCTTCACGCTCGGAGCGGAGATCTTCAGTGCCTCGGCGGTCTGCTCCACGCTCAAACCGGCGAAAAAGCGCAGTTCGACCACGCGGGCCTTGCGCGGGTCCATCTCTTCCAGGGCATTGAGGGCATCGTCCAAGGCGATCAGGTCCTCGCTGCTTTGCGGAGAGGCATCCACGGAGTCATCCAGGTAGACGTGCGGCAAGCGCCCGCCGCGCTTGTCCGCCAGGTGCGCTCGGGCGGAATCCACCAGAATGCGCCGCATGATCTGCGCCGAGACGGCAAAGAAGTGCGTGCGATCCTGCCAGCGCACACCCTCGACATCCACCAATCGAAGATAGGCCTCGTTGACCAGCGCCGTGGTCTGGAGGGTTTGCCCGGGAAGCTGCTGGCGCATGTGCCGGTGCGCGATCTGGTGCAGTTCCGTGTAGACCAACGGCGTCAGTTGGTTGAGGGCCGCCTGGTCGCCATCACCCCAGGCGCGCAGCAGTCGGGATACCTCCACCGAAGAGGACGGCACAGTATTCCAAGCCAATTATACTTCCGAGCCTCATTTTCCGGTTGGCGCCCGTGCCGTGGAACGTGCTGCGCCGGGAGAGTAACAGCGCCAGCCCTTACTTGTCTGTCGAGAAATCCAAACTGGTGCGCGGTATAATTGCGTCCGGAGTACCCCATGCGCCCGGATCGCTGGCGGCAGGTCGAGCAGCTCTACCACTCCGCTCTGGAGCGGGAGGCGCCGGCACGGGATGTGTTCCTGCGAGAGGCCTGCCGGGAGGACGAGGAACTGCGCCGCGAGGTCCGGTCTCTCCTCGATCAGACCGACAGCGGTGTGCTCAATCGTCCTCTGCAATTAGGCCCCTATCAGATCGTGGGCGTCATCGGCGCGGGTGGGATGGGCACGGTCTACCAGGCCCTGGACACTCGCCTCAACCGCATGGTCGCCATCAAAGTCTCTGAGGCGCGGTTCAACGCCCGCTTCGAGCGCGAGGCCCGCGCCGTGGCCGCGCTGAACCATCCGCACATTTGCACGCTCTACGACGTAGGGCCGAACTACCTGGTGATGGAGTATGTGGAGGGCCAGCCGTTGAAAGGCCCCCTGCCGGTCGCGGACGCACTCCGCCTCGCCGTGGAAATAGCGGGCGCTCTCGACGCGGCCCACAGCCACGGCATCGTGCACCGGGACCTGAAGCCGGCCAACATCCTGGTCCATAAGTCCGGAGTGAAGCTGCTGGATTTTGGATTGGCCCGCCAGGACCCCGAGCCCGGCGCATCCCGCGAGGAAGCTGCCTCCAGCACCATCACGGCAGAGGGGGCCATCGTCGGCACACCGCAATACATGGCCCCCGAACAAGTCGAAGGCAAGCCCGCCGACGCGCGCTCCGACATTTTCGCCTTCGGTTGCGTATTTTATGAGATGTTGACTGGCGCCAGGGCGTTTGACGGCTCGTCGAGACCCAGCATCATCGCCGCCATCCTGGCCCGGGAGCCGCGTCCGGTTCACGAGCTTCAGCCCGCGGTTCCGCCCGCGGTGGAGCGGGTTCTCCGGATCTGCCTGGCGAAAGACCCCGCACAGCGCTGGCAATCCGCGCGCGACCTGGAACGCGTCCTCCTTTCGTTGGTGGAGGCCGATTCCGAGCCTGCTTCCACCCCCCGCAAGGTCTGGCCCGCGCGTCTGGCCTGGGCGCTGGTAGCGCTGTTTCTGGCCGCCATCCTCACGCTGGCGCTTCTGCTTCGGCCCGGCGGAACGGCCAGGCAGCAGGCGGTCCGTTTCGGCATCACGGCCGGAGAAGAAGTAGGTGATCTGCACCACGTGTTTGTCTCCCCAAACGGCCGGCAACTGGTGATTCCCGCGGCCGGCGCCGACGGCGTGAGCAGGCTGTGGTTACGCGCTCTTGACTCCGACCAGATGCGGCTGATCCCCCAGACCGAAGGCGTCCAGAGCCCAATCTGGTCTCCTGACGGCAAATCCATCGCTTTCTTTCAGGGTGGGTTTTTGAAGCGCACGGATCTGACAGGCGGGCCGCCCCGCACGATTTGTGCCATTGAAGGACGCGCGGGAGGTGGTGCCTGGAATGCAGAGGGGGTCATCGTTTTCTCGGCCATTCCAGGCCCTCTTCACAGCGTACCCGCCCAGGGTGGCGCCCCTCGGGCGGTCACCCGGCTCGACCCGGCCGCCGGGGAAGGGATCCACTCGGCCCCCAGCTTTCTGCCCGACCAGCGGCGCTTCCTTTATACGGCTCTTGATGGACGGCAGGGCAGGCCGAAGATCGGATCCCTTGACGGGAAACTGAGCCAGGCGCTGCCCGGTACCGGCGGCCCGTTTCGGTTCGTGCAGCCCGGCTATGTGTTGTTCGGCAGGGATGGCAACATCATGGCCCAGCGCTTCAGCACCGCCAGGCTCCAATTTGAAGGGGAGCCGGTTCGCATCGCCGGACCAGTGGAGCAGTATCAACCTGGGACCTTCCCCTTCACCGTCTCGGACAGCGGCGTATTGGCGTGGCGGACCGGCGATCCGGGTACGCGGTACCGGTTGGTCTGGCATGACGAATCCGGCGCTGCGCTGGGCGCCGTGGGTCAACCGGCCGTCTACACCGACCCCGCGCTTTCGCCCGACGGAAAGCGGCTGGCCGTGGACATTCAAGAGCCCGGCGCCAAAACTCGCGATATCTGGGTTTTCGACCTCGCCCGCGGCGCTCGCACAAGATTCACCAATGACCCGGGCGATGACTGCAACGCGGCCTGGTCCCCCGACGGGTTGCGGATCGCCTTCACATCGGATCGCAAAGGAAGGCGCCATCTGTACGTAAAGCCCGCGGATAACAGTAGCGAAGAGGTGCTTCTGTTTGAGGGGTCCGGCCACCAAGACGCCGAATCGTGGTCGCCGGACGGCAGCCACCTCATCTACAGCCAGTCGGAGGTGGCACAGGAGGACATCCTTCAGATGCTGCCCGTGACGCCGGGCGCCGCGCCTCTGCCGGTGCCCCTGGTGGCCGGTGACGAACCGCTTCGAGAGGCGCAAATCTCCCCGAATGGAAAGTTCATCGCCTATAGGGAGATGAGGCCCAGATGGTCCGCGGTCTACGTGCAGGAATTCTCGCCCAGGGGGCCGAGGTGGCAGGTTTCCTCTGAATACGCGTACCAGCCGCAGTGGCGCCGCGACGGCCGTGCGCTCTACTACCTGGAACAGACCTCGCGCGCATTCCTGCCAACCATGGACGTCGCACTGATGGCTGTGGACGTCGATACGGCCGGAGCCAGCTTCAAGTTTGGGCGCCCGCGCAAGCTGTTCGGGTTCAGGTCTGATTTTGGGCACCGAAACACTTACGTGGCCGGGCCGGGCAATCGTCTTCTGGTGGTGGAACGGGAGCCCGAGCAGCCGCGCGCCCCCATCACCGTCCTGGTGAACTGGCAGGCAGCCATGGACCGGTGACGGAGAAATCCGCGACAGCAAGTGGTATAACCAGGACGGCGCGAATGTCTATCACGCGCAGAGTGTAGGCGAGCCGAGTGTGGAGAACTTCCGCTTACGCCGTGATTCCGGTTTGGCTCCGAGGGGGCTGCGCCTGGCCGGCGCAGCCCCAAGGAGCATCTGCAAACTCGTCATCCGTTAGACCCGCTGGCTTACTGCCGCACGAAGCCGTGATACACACCGTTGTTGTCCACGTAATATCCGACGATGGCGCCCAATGGGTTGTTGGTCATGGGGAAGGTGCCCTGACCGGATCCCGTGCCCGCGGCCGGAACGTCGAAGAAAGTGAGCGTGCCGTCAACCGCGCGCACGTAACCATGAGACACATTGCTCGCGTCCGTGTAATATCCCGTGACTACGCCTGATGGGTTGATGCCTTCGGCCTGGGTACCTTGGCCGGCGCCAGTGCCCGCGCCCTTAATGTCAAATAGAGTGATCTTGCCGTCGGCCGTGCGCAGCAAGCCGTGATAGACACCGTTGTTATCCTGGGAGGCCCCCGCGGTTGTCCCCGCCGGGTTAATGGCCCAGGTGTAAGTACCCAGGCCGGAGCCCGTGCCCGCGCCCGGGGCGTCGAACGTGGTGATGGTACCGTCGGGAGCGCGCACGAAGCCGTGAGCCGCACCGTTCTGGTCAAAGTAACTTCCCGTGACCGCGCCAGCCGAATTGACGCACTGGGCCCAGAAAGTCGTCGTGCCCAGACCAGGGCCTTTGGCAGCGGCTGGGACATCGAACGCGGTGATGGTGCCGTCGCCAGCGCGCAGGAAGCCGTGACTCATACCGGTGGCGTCAACGTAGTAACCCGCAATCAATTCCCCCGACATGCTCATGTTCCCGGCAAAGGTGCCTTGGCCGGGGCCAGTGCCCGCGCCCGGAACGTCGAACATGGTGAAGGTGCCGTCAGGAGCTCGCAAGTAGCTGTGGGCCACATTGCGAAAGTCAATGGAATATCCCGTGACCATCCCGCACGCGTCGCCGGCAACGGCGTAGGTGCCTGCACTGGCCCCAGAGACGGGGAAGGGGATTGGCGCGCCTGCGTAGCCCGTGCCTGGGGCGTCGAACGTAGTGATCTTGCCGTCAGTAGTGCGCACGTAGGCGTGCATCGCCCTGCTATAGTCTGCGTAGAGTCCCGTGATTTGCCCCGCCGGGCAGATGGCGATGGCCTCCGTGCCGTAGCCGCTGATAGTGCCTGCGTGCGGAGCGTCGATTGTGGTGATGGTGGGCTGTTTGGGCTGTTGAGCAATGGCAGAGACGCCCAACATTAGCATGCATATGGCCGGGGCAAGCATCCCCCACGCCATGCAGTTTCTCAGGTCTTTGAGACGCGAAGTGAACCGCATAAAGCTTTTTCCCGTTTTCATAGTTTTCTCCTTTCGGGAGGCAGATAGCCGGCATGAGAAGCACGAACCGGCATGCGGACTGTTTCTTTCTCTGCCGTCTCCGGCCTGGAAAATCGCGGTCGGCGCCGCCGTTCCTGCCTGGCCTGCGATGCTCATCGTCTCCTCCCTCACAGGGCTAACCGGAAAATCGAGGCGGAAAGGATAATCGATTTGATATTTCTTTTGCATGTAAGGAACGCGCAGTGTCCACTTGCCTCACTCGGTGATATACCTTGGCTGCGGAGCACGCGCCATGAGCCCGGAACGTTGGCGGCAAGTCGAACAACTCTACCATTCCGCTCCGGAAAAAAATCCCGCCCGGCGCGCTGTTTTCTTTCAGGAGGCCTGCGGCGAGAACGAGGAACCGCGAGAGACCGTGATTGTGTGTCGGTAGCTGTGTCGGCAACTGCTGCGAAAACGGGCCGCTTCGTGCCGGTCCGTGTCGCCCAGAGTCGCCCGCAACACATTGAGGGAACACGTACTCCGCGGAAAACAAAGGGCTGGCGCTTGCGCCTGTCACCTCGAAGGTCGCGGGTTCGAGCCCCGTCGTCCCCGCCATTTCTTTCAAAATCACGCGACGCGGAGTCTCGCTACTGATTTCGAATGGGCCCTTCCCTTGACCGTGATTTCGATATCGCGCCCCAGCACCAGCAACAGCCGCATCAGACGCTCGATCGAGAAGCCGGACAGCTTGCCCTGCTTGAGCGCCGAGACCTTGGGCTGATCGATTCCGAGAATCGCCGCCGCTTGGCTCTGCGTGAGCCGCCGCCGCTGGATTTCCGCGATGATCTTTGCAGCTAACTCGGCTTTCGCCAACAGATCTTCAGACCGTGGGAGGTTCAAATCCGCAAACACGTTCCCAGAGCTCGGCGTAAACTCTCGATTAGGCATCTTCCCTCTCCTCACTTCCCGGCCAGCTTACGCGCAATTCGGAGCCGTTGCCGGATTAGATCCAATTCCCGTTGCGGAGTCGCGATTCCAGACGTTGCCTTCTTCTGGAAAGCATGAAGCACGTAAACCTCTTCCCCGAGTTGCGCCACGTACACCGCACGATACGTCCCGCCCGGATCGTCCGCGCGCACCTGCCAAACCGTTTCCGCAAGACCGTGCAACATCTTCGCGCTTTCGTGCTTCTGCCCGATCTGCGCCTGGTACAGGGCGAAACCGAGCTTCTGTCGGACTCCGCGCGAAAAGCTCGTCAGCCGATCCAGCGAGTCGCCCAGCCAAACCAACTTCCGCGGTTGTCCCGGCCTTTCCTGCACCACATCCATTATATGCCAGAATTGGCATAAAATTCGAGCCCCGTCGTCCCCGCCACCTTACCCCTTTTCTCTTCAACAAAACCGGCTCCGTGAGTGCCTGCCACGCAAGCATCTGCAAGCATCCGGGTCGCTCCAGGTTTTCGGCTCGCCTGAATGACATCCGCCATTGCGTCGTTCCAGACCTTCGCGGCGGCGCGGGTGTGGGGAGGCCCCGCGCGCGGGCGCTGGCACGTGTACGGCCGAAGCCGGTGGATTGCTCTCTGTGCGGGCAACAGGGTGAACAGGGCGTTTTAGCAGGCCGCATGACTGGCTGCATTGCGAACACCCTCAAGCGGCGCTAGAATCGGACGATAAAGTAGAAGTGAAGTTGCGGTAAAGGGAAAGAGCGCAGAACAATGCCGATGAGGTTTGAATTCCGCTCTGAGAAGTTTGTGCAGGCTATCGCATATTTAGCTCAGGCCTGTCCAGGCATCACCAAGATGAAGGCCTGCAAGATGCTCTTTTTCGCAGACAAGGAGCACTTGTGCAGATTTGGCCGGCCGATCATTGGCGACCAGTATTACCGGCTTCCACACGGCCCGATTCCCACGCGGGGACTCGATATGCTGCGTGGTCGGGGGGCTCCGGCCGATCAGGCCCTTCTGGAGAAATACGTCGCAATTGTGGGTGACGTTATTCATCTGCGGCGTGCTGCCGACAGACAAGTGTTTTCCAAATCGGACCTGAAAGTCCTGGCCGGTACGTGCAAGGAATACGGAACTATGGCGCCCGCCCGCCTGCGTGCGCTCTCTCACAACGAGCCGGCTTGGCTTAAGGCCGACGAAAATGGTCCCATGGATTACGCTCTGTTCTTCGGCGAGGATGGCGGCGACCAGAACATGAGAGAACTGGTCGAAGAGGCACAAGAATCGCGCGACGCCCTCAGACCCTTCCGTGCCTAATCCTGAGCCCGGTTCGGTATTGCACATCCGCGGGTATGCGTCCCGAGGCCATCCGCCGAAGGACAAGTACTTGTTTGTCATTGGTCCTGAGATGCCCTCGGTACTGCTCGCATTTCTGATTTCGGCCCAAGGCAAGTGGATGAGCAGCGAGGCCCACAAGCGCGAATCGGTCGTGGTTCCTAAGGGAACCGCTCCCTTCCTGGGGCGGCAGAGCTTCATACAGTGTTGGGTGCTTGAGCGTTTGGACCTCGACACCCTCCGCGCCGGTATGCAGCGTCATGCCGTCGAATGCTGTGGGAACCTCCCGCGGCGTTTTCTTCAAATGGTCCGAGAGGTCGTTCATGACCCCTATTTGCTCGAATCTGGTGACGCTCTTGCCGCTCGATGGGTACTCGATAAGACCTTGGGTTGACGCTTCTCTGTGGTAGTAACCGAGCCGCAACCAGGATGCCCACCACGCAGCCGGCGGCGTCCCCCTCAACATTCGGGTGCTCTCCTCGCGAGTTGCGGACGTGGTGAACGGCCGTACGCCAGTGGGAGCGGGAAGCCATCGGGGAAACGACCCGGAGACTCATCCACCCTGGGTGCCAAGTGGTAAAGTTGCGCTGAAGGTGAAATCGATGCCGTTGGATAATACCAAGCCGCGAAATCCATACGTCCTCGACGCGCCAAGAATCTACACGGGCCAAATCGTCCGGGCTGGCAATGATTGGATTCTTAACCCGGTGAGCACCGCGCCTATCACGTTACTCGATGCGAGCTTCGATACTGCGAAGGAGGTGAAGCGCCTCCTAGAGCAGTCTCACAAGGCATTCAAGGATTCGGTGCGGGAACTCGCCGCGCTCATCGAAACACAGGGTCTGACATTCAAAGAGCTGCGGCATACCCTTGAGGCATATCGATTGCGGTGTTTCCCTATACTTGAGAAGCTCAAATCTGAATCGCAGGAGTACAGGGAAGCCTTTGTTGAACGGCCCGCAACGGCACCCAGCGAAACAATGACCCATGACGATATCCGTGAGGCGTTTCACGATTCCCGATACTCTCTGAAGCAGTTTGCACTCGACTCGGGCTTCTCGCACTCTACGGTGATTTCTCATTTCCGGGGCAAGAACCCATCGCCTGCGATTCAGCAGGCCGCACAGAAGCTCGCTCTGCAATTCCGGCACGCTCAGCTACGGGAACAGCGGGACGAACAGAGGCTTGAGGTCTTGCTCGATCTGCGATGCAGGGCGGAGGAACTTGCCGGTGTACCACCGACGGCGGCAGAAGCGCTGCCGATTTGGGAAGGTGAACCGCAACCCGCGGCCATAGCAACAGAGGTCGTGCACCGATTCCGCGCTGTTGACCTCCATCAGATAAGGACGATCGACCCCGATGGTTCCTACGGAACGCGCTGGAAACTTCACGGCCCGATAGACAACCTGACGTGTGTCGAGTGCCGGGAACTCATGGCGAGGGCGTTCAGCAGTAAAGAGATTCCGGAGTGCCCGGTGCATCCTGGTTGCAGGTGCACGATACTTCTCGACATTTCAGGCCTTGAGGAAAGAATCGGAGGGCCTGAATGAACCGGCCTGATAAGTGCGGCGGCAGAAAGCAGCAGAGAAGAGGGCAGGATGAATAAAGCGTTGGAAGGACTCCTTAGCTGGCTGACCGGTACCACGTGGGCGGTGATTCTGGGAGTAGTCTTTTCCTTTCTCGTCGTCTTCTTTGTCGAATGGCAACGCAAGCCCCGGTTGACGCTCAGTATTGTTGAGCCAAGCGATCAGAATTACCCGGTGGGTCGGCCGGCGAGGATAATGCGCAGCCTTTTGGTGCGAGTGCGAAACGAAGAACTGCCGAAATGGTTGCGATGGATGATCCGGGAATCGGCCCACAACTGCTCGGGTGTCGTCAAGTTCATGTACGCATCGGACGGCGCGGCGCTCTTCACGGAGGACATGCCGGCGAGGTGGGCAAGCTCACCGGAGTGCCTTCCGCTCACTGGCACATGCGGCGTCAACACGCCTGTTGTAATCTGGGACCTGCCCCGTCTTTCCATTGTTTCGAAAATAGATATTCCAGCCGGAGAGCAAGAAGATCTTGGTACAGTGGTGCGCTGTGACGACGAAATTGAAGCGTACGGTTTCAATAACGAAAGCTACCAGTTGAACTGGAGAAATCCGAAGTGGAAACTTGCAAAGGGCCGCTACCTCGTGGAGGTCACGATTCGCTCAGCAGGCCAGAAGGCGTGCAGGAGCTTCATGCTGAACAACGATCTTAGCCGAGACCAGTTCCGACTTGATCCACTTAAGGGAGCGTAGCGATGGCAGTCTACAGGCCGAAGTATCGGGAACCGAGGACCGGGTGCCTTTTCGCTTTACCTTCACTCCGAAATTCGGCGCTCCGTGCAAGCACCGTGCAAGCATCCCGGGAAAACACCCCGTCACAGGATGGAAAACGGCTCCTGACCCTCGCTGAAAACACAACTACTTAGCACTGGCCGCTACCTGTCGGTATGCTGCTTATCGGGTTCGAGCCCCGTCGTCCCCGCCATTCCCTGCACTCGCTTCCACCACCGTGTCTGAGATCCCCTGTGCCCCTTCTCGCAGTGGCGTCGGAGGTCGCGTGGAGCTGACTTCTTTCATTAAATATGAAACTTCGGCGTGTTATCCTGCGTCATAACCGTCTCCAAAGTTAACTGGCGCATCGGAGACAGGCAGGCTTGCGGTCGCCGTGTTCCCGCTGGCGGTGACCCGCTTCGGAAGTGCCGCCGCTGGAGAGATCGATATGGGTTCTCGATGGCCGTTGCTAACGCCTCTGCTGTTCACATTGCTGGTCGTTCCGCTCTTGGCGGCCGGTCCCACCGGAACCATCACCGGCACCGTGACTGATCCGTCCCAGGCTGTCGTGCCGCGAGCCAGAATCACCGTGCTGAACCTGGACACCAACGCCACCCGCGATGCGCTGACCAACGACGATGGCGACTACACCGTCGCTCTCCTGCCGGTGGGCCGGTATCGCGTCTCGGTGGAGAGGCCGGGGTTCCGCAAGAGTTTCTACAGCGAAGTCGCTCTGGACGTGGATCAGACCGTGCGCGTGGATTTCGCGCTCGAAATCGGTCTGGTCCCTGGCGAGGTCGAAGTCAAGGACACCCCTCCGCTCGTCCAGACCGACACGTCGACCCTGGGCCAGGTGCTCAACGGACGCCAGGTGCGCGAGTTGCCCTTGAACGAGCGCAATTTCCTATCCTTCGCACTGCTGGTCCCCGGAAGCCACTCGGCCGCCGAAGGATCGGAAAACTCGACCCAGGGCGGAGCCATCAGCGTCAATGGCGCCCGCGAACAGTCGAACAGCTTTCTCCTCGATGGCGTGGACAACAACGACCCCTACATCAACCAGTACGTGGCCCTGCCGTCGGTCGACGCCATTCAGGAGTTCAAGGTGCAGTCCAGCGACTACTCGGCCGAGTTCGGCCGCGGCGGCGGCGCGCAGGTGAACGTGATTCTCAAGAGCGGCTCTAATGAGTTCCACGGCGGCGTCTTTGAGTTCTTCCGCAACCGCCACGTGGATGCCAGGAACTTCTTCGACTTCCCCGCCTGCACCCCGGCCTCTGTCCCCGGCACGTGCGGCGGCATCCCGCGCTTCGACCGCAACCAGTTCGGCGGCACGCTCGGTGGCCCCATCCGAAAGAACAAGATGTTCTTCTTTGGCGCGTACGAGGGTTTGCGGCTGCGGCAGGCGGCCACGCGGGAATCCACCGTGCCTTCTCAAATGCAGAAAATGGAGGCCCTGGGCGCCCTCCCGGCCGCCTTTATCAATCCGGCTGGCCGGGCCATTCTCAACTTGTACCCCGCCGCCAACGTGGGCTCGGACCTGGTCAACTCGAACACCTTCGTCTCGTCTCCCGTCATTCGCAATTCGGAGAATCTGACCACCGGGAAGGTGGACCATCACGCCACCGATGGTGACGTCATCTCGGCTCACTTCACGCGCTTCGACGAGGACCGGTTCAACCCCTTCGATCCCGTCAATGCGTTTACCACCCTCCCCGGCTATGGCAGTTACACACTCAACAACGGCCAGAACGCCGGTCTGGGTTGGACCCACGTGTTCAACCCCAGCGCCACCAACGAGTTCCGCCTCGGATTCAATCGCATGCGCGCCGGCGCCTTTCAGCAGCATTACGGCGCGGACGTGAGCAGGCAGTTGGGCTTCCCCGATGTGCTGGCCAATCCCGTGGACCTGGGGGTCCCCAACGTCGGTTTGCCCCCCTTCGAAGGCATCGGCGAGCCGGTCAATTACCCGCAGGATCGCCACGATACCACCGCCCATCTCTCCGACAACCTGTCCTGGATCTCTGGCCGCCACCAGTTCAAGTTCGGAGCGGATATCCGCACGATCCAGGTCAACAACTATCTCGATTTCGTCGCGCGCGGCGAGTGGCTCTTCAATCAGTCCGGGCAGGATCCCGTGACCGCTCTGGCGCAGTTGCTCTCCGGTGTGCCGGACTACGCGGTCGCCGTCCGGGGCGATACCTTCAACAGCCTCCGCAGCACCGGCTCGAATGTCTACATCCAGGACGACATCCATGTCGTGCCGCGCTTTCTGTTGAACGTCGGCTTGCGCTACGAGTACAACAGCCCGCCCGTGGAGACGCATAATCGCTTCAGTGTCCCCGATCTCAGCTCTGCTTCAGCCACTTGCTCGCCGGCGCCCAACTGCCAGTTCATACAGGCCGGCGCCCACGGCATTCCCCGGGCCACCTACAGCCCGACGCACACCGATTTCGCCCCGCGCATTGGGATCGCCTGGCGGCCGCTGAAGTCGCAGCGCTGGGTCGTCCGCTCGGCCTACGGCATCTTCTATGACGTCGGCATCTTCAACATCAGTATCTTCCCCCGCGCCAACCCGCCGTTCTACGACCTCTCCGCCTACATCAACAACCCCAGCAACCCCTTTGTGATTCAGAACATCCTCACACAGCCGGGACTGGCCATCGTCCAGCCCAACCGCATCGCTCCCAACTTCCGCGACGGGTACGTACAGCAGTGGAATGTCGATTTGCAGTATGAGCTGGGGCCTAACTGGATGCTCGACATGGCTTACGTCGGTTCCCGCGGCACGCATCTGGCCGATGTTCGCGATCTGAACCAGACCAACCCGCGAACCGGCCTTTCACCTTACCCCCAGTTCTCCTCGCTGCTGTACGTGCAATCGGGATCCTCCAGTTCCTACAACTCCATGCAGTTTCGCTCGGAGAAGCGCGTCGGCCAGGACCTCGCTTTCCTGGTTTCCTACACCTGGTCCAAATCCATCGACGACGTGTCGTCCGTGTTTGCCGGCAGCGTCGGCTCCGGCCTTCCCCAGAATTCGAACAACCTGAGCGCCGAGCGGGCGGTGTCCGACTTCGATGCCCGGCACCGTCTGGCCATCAGCGCGGTCTACGATCTGCCCTTCGGCAAGTTGTGGGCCCGCGGCGCAGGCTGGCGCAAAGCTCTCCTCGACCACTGGCAACTGGCCGGCATTCTCACCGCACAGTCGGGTTCTCCCTTCACTGTCAACCTGGCCGCCGCGCAGTCCGGCTCCGCCATCGCCGCTTTCGGCAACCCGGCCCGGCCCGATCTCATCGCCGGCCCCTTCCAGGCAGGCCCGGTGATGGCCAATCCCAACCCTGCCTGCCATGCCACCATCTCGCATGGCGGATCGGCGGCTGACGTCGTCCACCAGCCGGGGAGCTGGTTCGACCCCTGCGCTTTCGCCGAGCCCGCCCTCACCCCAGTCGGCCTTCCCGTCTTTGGCACTTCCGGCCGGAACATCCTCATTGGCCCGGCCTTCTCAAACCTCGATTTCTCGTTGTCCAAATCCATCCCGTTGCGGACCGAGAACCATCGCCTCCAGATTCGCGGCGAGTTCTTCAACCTGACCAACCATCCCAATCTCGATATCCCCAATCACGTTCTCGGATCGCCGACTTTTGGGCAGGTTCTTTCGGCCAACGCCTACGGCAATAAGCCACCGCGCCAGATCCAGTTGGGCCTCAAATACATCTTCTGAAAACCACCGGGCCGCGATGCGAACAGACGCCGCAACTCGGCCGGTCGTGTTTACCTTCGGGTACCAGGACGCAGGCCACGCGCGGCAATACTTGGGAACTGCGATAGAGGACGCGCAACCAACCCTGACGCCTTGTGCCTGCTGGCATCGCCATATTTCCAGGCTCACAAATACGAGCGGGTGGCGTTTTTGGACCGGCGGTCCAGTGAGAACCTTTTCACGGCAAATCCTGTTGAATCGCTTTGCTACCGCGCGACACGGGCCGAGATCAGGGAAGCCACGGCCTGGCAGAGACACACCGTCCGCGTTTTCGTCTCGATCCTGAACAAGGGCGGCGCGAAGATCGAGTCTTCGAAGAGCGAGGCGGGCGCGTGGACCTACAAGGCCGCGTAGATCGGGGCAACAGCCCGAGCGCTCGACCAGCCTCAAACGGGATCGGCTCTTGTTCGTCGCATTGGCCTGTGTCTGTCCAAGGAAGTCTCCCGGCCGCGCCGGAAACTGACCGCGCCCGCCCTGTTGTTGGGAGCCGATGAACCTCGGCACGGTAGTCCTGGGAATCTGGTCCCCGCAGGAATTGCACCCATCGCCCGAAAAAACACCTTGGGCCGCCCGTGCTCGTATAGAAAGCCGGCCTGTACCGATCGCGTTATGCGCAGGCCTCCGCGTCGAATCGCGTTATGCGCAGGCCTCCGCGTCGAAAAAGTGTGAGGTACGCCAGCGTCAGGGACAGAAGAGAGGCTGATATGGAAATGAGCAGAGATGCGCGGGGCACAAGCCTACGCAGCCTTCTTCGGAATGACGTCGCGCTCGATCACGGCCTTGTCGAGGGAGTCGAGATCGAAGCGGTTCTGAATGTTCAGCCAGTACTGCGCCGAGGTCCCGAAGTAGCGGCCGAGGCGCGCGGCGGTGTCGGCAGTGATCCCGCGCCTCTCATTCACGATCAGGCTGATGCGGTTCGCCGGGACCCGGATCGCCTGCGCCAGCCCGTTGATGCTGATCTCCTCGTCCTTCATGTCTTCGAGCAGAATCTTGCCGGGGTGGATCGGCGGCAGCTTCTTTCCGCCCTTAGTGGTAGTCGGTGATTTCGACATCGGCCGGTCCTTTCGCTTCCCAGTTGAAGCAGATTCGACATTGGTCATTGATCCGAATGCTGAACTGCCCCTTGCGGTTGCCGATCCGCGCTTCGAGCCGATTGCCGCGAAGCGCCCCGAGGTCTTCCAGCGAAGTCGCGGAGTCCAGCCGGATCAGGCGCGTTCGCGCTTGCTCTTCGATGTTCACCAGTTCAACCATGCGCAGGCCGTCCGTTAACTTCTTGGCCCGCTCGTCTTTGAACGACTGAATCATATCTACAAGGGTATTATGTTCCAGATAATACTACAAGGGGCGGCGGGGTGGCAGCGCGATGAACTCGGCGGTGATGCCTTACCCACTCCGTTCGGTGCAGCGGGCGGTGATGGCGCACCTGGCAGACGTATCCGCCAGTTCCGGCTCCGGCGTCTTCGATCTGCGCGCGGTCGCGAGGACGATGGGGGCCCGTCATCAGCCCGCGGTTTCGCGCGCAGTGGCTCAACCGGTCAGGCGCGGCGTCCTGGAGTGGATGGTGCCGGCCGGCGCCGGATCCCCGCCATCCTCTTCAATCGCTTACGCCGTGTCCCCGATGAGAGCTTGCCATCGGAATAGGAAAAAGTGGTGGCCGCAAAGAGCGCACCGGCAGGGTTCGAGGAGCCAGTGGAAAGCCGTCTCGATGGCATTTCGGGCGCCTACGCTTCTGAAATCGATCGATCTGCAATGCGGACAGCGTGTCGAGAACAGCCCTGCCGTGGCGCGGATCATCACCCCGTATCGGCTTTCTCCGTGCTGTCTGCGGCAGGGCTGGCCCGATTTCGCAGGAACGGCGTGGAGTAAGGCGCGCGGGGGACGCTGTGCTGCCCAGCCACCCTGCGGCTTGCCTCCCGTGCCGCACTCAGTTGTTCCGGTGTTCTTAGGTCGGGCTCCGACACTCTGACCCGCTCTTTCGCGCGCGAAACCTGGCGCTGATGACGCTTCAATAGCCTTTTGTTCATCGTGCTGCCAGCCTCCCGTCAGATTGAGTTGTAAAAAGCTCGGTCGAAGACCAGGCCCTTCTGAAGCTGCCGCGGGTGAGCGGAGACACTCACATAGGGCAGTTTCAGAAATGATTCTCCCGCCACCCGCGTAATCTCGATACTGTTGCAATTCTGCGATTTCACCTTCGTGATCAGTCGCTTCAACGCGGCGCGTAGTGTTTGTTGCCTGTCGAATCCGAAGACCGTGGCCTTGATCTCCCCCGCCATGAAGAAGAAGGTCCATCCTGCTTCCCGCACTTCCTTCTCGAACGCGGAACGGGAATTCTCGACCGCTGCCCATCCACTCGAATCAGACTCTCTCTGGAGCGGTTGGGAGTTTGGCAGATGCGTGCCTTCTTGCATCAAAATGGTCCCCGCTGCGATGGCGTCTGTCATGGCGAAGCGCTCATACATTAACTATTATCAGTTAAGTAAACTTGCTTGTCAAGCGCGTCTATGACAAGATAATATAGGTAGATTGACCGATTTTGGTTAACTGGAGCCAATAGGACCATCCGTGGACGTTTCCCTATTGATCAGGCACCGCTTGAAGGAACTGGGCCTCGAGCAGAAGGATCTCGCTGCTGCCGCTCAGGTGACCGAATCGTACATCTCGCAGTTGCTGGCCCGCAAGAAGGCTCCTCCCGCGCCTGGGCGAACCGACATCTACGAAAAGATCGGCAGGGCCTTGAGGCTCCCGACCGTTGAGCTTTCGAATCTGGCGGACCTGCAGCGTAAGGAGGAATTGAGGAAAAAAGCGGCGGAGCCCCCGCGGCCTTTATTCCAAGAGTGTCGCGAGTTGATTCTGCGCAAATGCGATTCCGCCAGGCAAAAAGAACTGCGCAGGATTTTTGAGAAGGAGCCGTTCGGCGAACTCGAACGCCTGGTCACTCAAAAACTTTTGGACGTCGCCCAGGGAGTTGCCAGGGAGGAATTGCGAAGTGAAGAGTGGCTGCGCCTCATGGCCCAACTCAGCGGCCGCAGCTATGAGCAAATGCGCGTTGCCATTCTCGAGTTCCTGGACACGGATGTCTTTAACCTCTCTGCCGCCACCTGCATCGCCTTCCTCGATCCGATCATCGACTCCTGGGATATCGACCTGATTACCTTTGGCCTGGAAGTGGTCCTCAACCGCCGGCTCGCGGCAGGCAGCCTGAAGCGATTTGAGTTTGCCGAACAGGAGCCTCGGCGGCCCTTCGCCTTGGAACCGGGGCTGGAACAATTCCTGAAGGATGCGTCCTTGAGTGGCGATGCCACCGCCGAGGAAATCGAATTTCTGAAGGCGCTGAAGTTCAGAGAAAAGCAACCTTCCCCCATCTATTATTACCGGGAGCTGCAAAACCTGAGGGATCCGCTTCACTTCCCGCCCGCGGCGCAAACCGGAGAATCGGATTGACCCAATGAAAACCATTTCTAAAGTCCGCAAAATCGCTTTCGTCGGCGACCACTTGCCACGCAAATGCGGCATCGCTACCTTCACCTCCGACTTGCTTGCCGCCGTCGCCAGCGCCCATCCCCAGAGCCAGTGCTTCGCCGTGTCGGTCAACGATATTCCGGGCGGCTACCAGTACCCGGAAGTGGTTCGCTTTGAGATCGAGGAGCAGGACCTGTCGTCCTACCTGCGCGCCGCCGACTTCCTCAACATCAGCAACGTCGACATCGTCTGCCTGCAGCACGAGTTCGGCATTTTCGGAGGCCCCGCCGGTGGTCACATCCTGGCCCTCCTGCGCGAATTGAGAATGCCTGTTGTCACTACGCTTCATACCGTTCTGCGCGATCCGAGAGCCGACCAGCGGCGCGTCATGGAGGGCTTGATCTCACTCTCTACCCGGCTCGTGGTCATGGCCGAGCGCGGACGTCGGATGCTGCACGAGATCTACCAGGCGCCCCCGGCCAAGATCGATCTCATCCCGCACGGCATTCCCGACGTGGGTTTCGTCGATCCGGCTTATTTCAAGGACCAGTTCGGGGTGGAAGGAAGGGTGGTGCTGCTCACCTTCGGACTGCTTTCGCCGAACAAGGGCATCGAGAATGTGCTCAATGCCCTGCCGCGAATTCTGGCCAAGTTCCCCGAGGTGGTTTATATTGTCCTCGGCGCCACCCATCCCAACGAACTGCGGGAGCACGGCGAAGCTTACCGGCTCGGTCTCGAAATCCTCGCCCGGAAGAACAAGGTCGAAAAGAACGTCATCTTCTACAACCAGTTCGTGGACCTTGAGAATCTCAAGGAGTTCATCGGCGCGGCGGACCTTTACATTACGCCTTACCTGAACGAAGCCCAGATCACCTCGGGCACCCTGGCCTACGCGTTTGGCGCCGGCAAAGCAGTGGTTTCCACGCCCTACTGGCACGCCGCGGAATTGCTGGCGGAAGACCGCGGTGTGCTGGTGCCATTCGGCGACCCGCCGGCCATAGCGCGTGAAGTGGCCGGGTTGCTGCGGGACGACACCCGCCGCCACGCCCTCCGCAAGAACGCCTACCGGATCGGCCGCGAGATGGTCTGGAGCAACGTGGCGCAGATGTATATGCGTTCGTTCGAGTGCGCCCGGCTGGAAGTGGCGGCGCCGCCGCGCATGTCTCTGGCCACCAAGACGCTCGACCAAAAGCCGCGGGAACTGCCGGCCATCAAGCTGAGTCATCTCTCGCGAATGACCGATTCCACCGGGGTCTTCCAACACGCTGTCTTCAGTGTTCCGAATTTTTCCGAAGGCTACTGTATCGACGATAACGCTCGCGCCTTCGTCCTCGCCGTGCTGCTCGGTGAATTGGGCGAGGATCCCGAGTCCGTGCGGTCACTGGCCACCACCTCCGCGGCTTTCCTCCATCATGCTTTCGATCTCAAAACCAAACGCTTTCACAACCACCTGAGCTTCGACCGGCGCTGGCTGGATGATCAGGGATCGGAAGACTGTCAAGGCAGAGCCCTCTGGGCGCTGGGCATAGGGGTGGGGCGTTCGCCGTTCCGCAGCTTCCAGATGATGGCGGGACAGCTCTTCGCGCTGGCGCTGCCCGCCCTGACCGGCTTCAGTTCCCCCCGGGCGTGGGCGTTCGGTCTGATCGGCATCCATGAATATCTGCGCCGGTTGGGCGGCGACAGCCTCGTCAGCCAAACCCGCGAGACACTGATTTGCCGCCTCATGGAACGCTTCGAAGCCAGCGCGCACGCCGACTGGCAATGGTTCGAGGAGGAACTGTCGTACGACAACGCGAAGCTCGCGCACGCCTTGATTGTGAGCGGACAGGCAACTGCACAACCAGCGGTGCTCGAGCGGGGACTGCGGGCCCTGCGCTGGCTGACGGAATTGCAGATGTCCGAAAAGGGTCACTTTCGGCCCATTGGCAGCAACGGGTTCTACCGCCGCGGCGGCACTCGCGCCAATTTCGACCAGCAACCCGTTGAGGCGCAAGCCACCGTCTCGGCTTGCCTGGAAGCCTATCGCGCCACATCCGACTTCTGGTGGTACGAACATGCGCAACGCGCCTTTGACTGGTTTATCGGCTGGAACGATCTCGGCCTGGAACTCTACTCTCCCGAGACTGGCGGCTGCCACGACGGGTTGCATGTGGATCGGGTCAACGGGAACCTGGGAGCGGAATCGACCCTGGCCTTCTTGCTCTCGCTGGCGGAGATGCAGTTGGCCCAGAACATACTGACGAGTTTCAAGAAACCGATCGCCGCCGCGGAGTAGCCGCCAATGCCTATGCCCATCCACCTCAAACGCATCGCCACCATCCTCAAGCCCGACCAGTCCCGCGTGCTTCTGCGGCCCTTCACCCCGGGAGATTCCGAACGGGTCGGCGGCATCGTCGGCCGGATCATGTTGCTTCCCGAAGAGCAGGTCGGCGCCCTTGTCAACGGAATCTCCGCCGAATTCTCCCAGCGGCACCAGAACATCCGCCAAGTCTTTCTGGAACGCTTTGAGCAAGTCCGCGAGTTGCTGTCGGCCAATGGGGAAATTTCCGAACAAAGGCGGCTGTTGATCGGCTCCTATTTCATGGCCGAGTACTCTTTGGAATCCGCCGCGCTGTTCAATCCCTCCATCGTGCCGCACCCCGGCCAAACCGGCCTGCCAACTGGCGCCCTCCGGTTCATTCTCAGTCTCCGCGCCACCGGAGAAGGGCACATTTCTTCCATTACGTTTCGAACCGGAATCATCCATCCCGATCGGCGGATCGAGGTATTAACACCCACTGGCTTCCTCACCGAGCCTCGTCAAATCCCAAACCTCCTTTATGAGAAGGGACTGTTCGCGCGGAAACTCATTGAGCTTGGATTAACTCGCGACTTTACGCGCCGGGTCATGAACAAACTTGGGGAATCGTTTGTGCTCGAAGAGCTTCGCGCCAGTCTCCAAGCCGAACAGTTCCGCCTGCCCTATGGAATGACGCCGGAAGATCAAGACGAGGCACAGGGGATTTGGATCCTGGCCCGCTCCAACTACGAGGTCCAGTTCCAGCCGGAGCAGCAGTTGTGCGAGCGCATACTATTCCCAGCCACGCCCTCGCAACGCAACGGCATCGAGGACGCCCGCTTCGTCTGCTTCCGGAACGACGATGGCACAAACATCTACTACGCAACCTTCACCGCCTACGATGGCAGGGTGGTGGTGCCGGAGCTGGTGGAGACTTCCGACTTCTTGCGCTTTCGATTCATTACCCTGAATGGTCCGGCCGCCGAAAACAAAGGCATGGCCATGTTTCCGCGAAAGATCGGCGGCCTCTATGCCATGCTCTCCCGTCAGGACAACGAGAATATCTACCTCATGTTTTCCGGCGACGTCCACTTCTGGAATGAGCGTAGCGTGCTCCTCAAACCTGCCTTTCCCTGGGAGCTGGTCCAGCTCGGGAACTGCGGATCTCCCATCGAGACCGATGCTGGATGGTTGGTCCTCAGCCACGGTGTCGGCCCTATGCGAAAGTACTGCATCGGCGCGTTCCTCCTCGATCGCGACGATCCCGCCAAAGTGATTGGCCGTCTCCGCGAACCCCTGCTCCAGCCGAATCGGAACGAGCGTGAAGGCTACGTGCCCAATGTCGTCTATACCTGTGGCGCTCTGCTCCACAATGGCGAGTTGATCATTCCCTATGGCCTGGCCGATCACGCCACGGGTTTCGCCACCGTCCCGCTCGCCGAGGTGCTGGCTGCCATGGAGTAGCAGGCCCCTTTACCACCGCCTGTTAGAATGAACTCTCCTGGAGGTGCCCATTCCGACCGTATCCATTGAAACGCTCGCGGACGACATGTTTGACATGGTTGCGGAGTGCGCCGGCAAGCGGAATCTCAAGGCGGGCGACCTCACCAAGGCCATGATCGCCCGCCACGGCGAGGCCCACTGCGGCAAGGACGATTGCCGGCAGGCTATCCGGGTCCTGATCGATTCCGGACGCTGCATCTACAGCTATCTGGGCGGGTCCTATATCCAGCTTCCGCAACCGGATGAGCCGCAATAGCCCGCGCGTCGTCGTCGCCGGGCTGGCCGGCGATTCCGGAAAGACGCTGGTGTCGCTCGCCGCCATTCTCCTGGCCCGCCGCGCCGGCATCACCGTCCGCGCCTTCAAGAAAGGCCCCGATTACATCGACCCCGCCTGGCTCGGTTGGGCCTGCGGCCGGCCCGCGCGCAACCTCGATACCTTCCTCATGGGCTTCCCTGGCGCCGTGGACTCCTTCGCGCGCCACGCCGATCCCCAGGGCCTGAACCTCATCGAGGGCAACCGCGGCCTCTACGACGGCGTGGATTCGCGCGGCGCCCACAGCACCGCCGCCCTGGCCCGCGCGCTGTCGGCCCCGGTCATCCTCGTGGTCAACGCCGCCAAGGTCACCCGCACGGCGGCGGCATCCGTTCTGGGGTGCCGTATGCTCGACCCGTTGTTGCGCATCGCCGGTGTCGTCCTCAACCGCATCGCCGGCGAGCGGCACGAGACCGTGCTGCGGGAGGCCATCCAGGAGGTGTGCGCCATTCCGGTTCTGGGCGCGTTGCCGAGGGCCGCCGGCGCCCTGCTGCCCGACCGCCACCTGGGTCTCGTCACCCCCCTCGAGTGCGCCGGCATCGCGGAACTCGAGCGCCAGATCCTGGCCTTCGCCGAAGGCCGCCTCGACCTCGAGGCCATCTCGAACATCGCCGCCGATGTTCCGGCGCCCGCCCCGCCGGCCGCCGCCGCCATCGCGCCCGCCGCCGCGCGCGTGCCCATCGGCTACCTGCGCGATCGGGCCTTCAGCTTCTATTACCCCGAGAACCTCGAGGCCCTCGAAGCGGCCGGGGCGGAGCTGGTCCCGGTTTCTTCGCTCCTCCCCAACGCGCTGCCCCGCGGCCTGCGCGCCCTCTACATCGGCGGCGGGTTCCCTGAGACGCACGCGGCCGTGCTGGCCGCCAACACCGAGTTGCTCGGCGGCATCCGCGCCGCCGCCGCCGCCGGCCTGCCGATCTGGGCCGAATGCGGCGGGTTGATGGCGCTCTCCCGAGCCATCCGGTGGCGCGGCGATCGCTGGCCCATGGCCGGCGTGCTGCCCTTCGAGGTGGAAGTGCTCGCCCGCCCGCAAGGCCACGGGTACACCACCCTGCGGGTAGACCGCCCCAATCCCTTTTTGCCGCTGGGAACCGAACTCCGCGGCCACGAGTTCCACTACTCGCGCATTGCCGAGGGTGACCGGCCCGAGACCGCCTGCGCCGTCCTGCGCGGCGCCGGCTGCTACCACGGCCGGGAGGGCGTCATCGTCGGCAACGTCTGGGCGGGCTACACCCACCTGCACGCCACCGGAGCGCCCCAGTGGGCCTCCGCGCTCGTGCGGGCGGCGAGGAATTCGCCATGACGATGCTGCTCTCCTCGCTCGCCTGGCTGGCCGTCGCGGTCTTCCTGGCCGGCAGCGTATTCCGCGCGGTCAAATACGCCCGCACTCCCGTCCCGCTGCGCTGGGAGCTGTACCCGATTCCACCCGGGGCGGCCGGCCAGATCCGCTATACCCTGGCGGAAATCCTCCTGCTGCGCGGCGTATTCCAGCACAACCGGAGCCTGTGGTTCCGCGCCTACCCGTTCCACCTGGGAATCTACCTGTGCGCGCTGGCGGTGGCGTCGCTCGCGGCCGGCGTCGGCCGCTTCACCGATGCCGCCGCGCTCGCTGGCCTGGTCCTGCTGCTGGCGGGCGCCTGCGCGCTGCTCGTCGCGCGGCTCTCCGACCCCGCCCTTAAGCCCTACACCAGCCCGGCGGACCTCTTCCACCTGGGCTGGTTCATTGCCGCCGCGGGTGTGCCGCTGGCGGCGTTCGCGCTCGTGGGCGCGGCTCCGGCCTCGGTCTGGCGGGCCGTTCTTACCTTCCATCCGGCGCCGCCGCTGGCCGCCGTCGGCGTGGCCCTGGCCGCGCTGCTGATGGCCTACATTCCCTTTACCCACATGGCGCACTTCGTGGTCAAGTACTTCGCCTACCACAAGGTCCGCTGGGACCGCGGTCCCGCCCCCGCCGTCGCCGCGCAATTGCTCTATACCCCGCACTGGTCCGCCCCGCACGTCGGCGCGGACGGCGTCAAGACCTGGGCCGATATCGCCGCCGCCAATCCGCCATCCACGGAGAAGAAGCCGTGAGCCCCGACCGCTACTCCGCCCTCGCGCTGCCGCAGCCGCAATCCCCCGCCGAGGAGCGCGAGCTGCTGCGTGCCTTCCTCAGCGGCCTCGAAAAGCTCTTTAGCCGCCAGGACAACTGGACCTTCCTTCGCCCGCTGCTCATCACCGTCGAGCACTGTGTCCGCTGCCAGACCTGCTCGGAGGCGTGTCACATCTTCACCGGCAGCGGCCGCCAGGAGATCTACCGGCCCACCTACCGCTCCGAGATCCTGCGCCGCCTCTACTTTAAGTACATCCGGCGCCGCCGCTGGCAGGGCGCGGTGGAACTCGATTGGAGCACGGTCTCCACTCTCGCCGAGCTGGCCTACCGCTGCAACCTGTGCCGCCGCTGCGCGCAGGCCTGCCCCATGGGCGCCGATAACGGCCTGGTGGCCCACGAGCTTCGCAAGCTGTTCAGCCAGGAAATGGGCATCGCACCCAAGGAACTGCACGCCGCCGGTTCCCTCATCCAGCTTCGCACCGGCTCCACCACCGGCATGAACTCGGCCGCCGCCCGCGACAATTTCGATTTCATCGACCAGGAGATGACCGAGAAAACCGGCATCCCCGTCAAAACGCCCTGGGACGTCGAGGGCGCCGACGTGCTCCTCATCCATAACGCCGGCGAAGTGCTCGCATGGCCCGAGAACCCCGGCGCCTTCGCCGTCATGCTGACCGCAGCCGGCGTCAGTTGGACCCTCTCCTCCGACCTCACCGCCTACGACGCCGTCAACTATGGCCTGTGGTACGACGACGTGCAGTTCGCGCGCGTCGCCCTGCGCCAGATCGAGGCCGCCCGCAAGCTCAAGGTCAAACGCATCGTGATCGGCGAATGCGGCCACGCCCACAAAGCCCTGACCGTGGTCGCCGACCGTCTCCTCCCCTCCGATCTCAACCTCCCGCGCGAAAGCTGCCTGACCCTGATGCGCGACCTCGTCCTGACCGGCCGCCTCCCCGTCGACCCCGCCCGCAACGCCTTCCCCGTCACCCTCCACGACCCCTGCAACATGGCCCGCCTCATGGGCATTACCCAGCCGCAGCGCGAGGTGCTCAAGGCCGTCTGCCCCGACATCCGCGAGATGTCCCCCAACCGCACCGAAAATTATTGTTGCGGCGGCGGCGCCGGCTTTGCCCTGATGTCCGGCAAGACCTTCCTCGACTGGCGCCTCGAAATCGCCGGAGCCAGAAAGATGGAGCAGGTCTTAGCCGCATTCGCCGCTTGTATGGACCCCTCCATCCCCAAGTACATTTGCGCCCCGTGCAGCAACTGCAAGGCCCAATTCCGCGACCTGCTAACCCGCCGCGGCCTATGGAAGAGCAACCGGATCTTCTACGGAGGCTTAGCCGAGTTAGTAGTCAACGCCATGCGCGACGCGAAGCCCGGCTTCCTCGATTGGCAATGGCGCTGAGCCGTGTGGGGCAGGATGTCATCCTGCGCGGCGGTTGCCAACCGCCGCCGTCGCTGTATTCCACGAACGTCCGGGAATGAGCGGTAACCGCTCACGTCGCGCGACTGGAGTCAGTCCGGTCGTCCTGGAACCTCATGACGATCCGAGCCCAGGTCCACCGGGCTCCAGCGGCGACTGACGGCCACAAAGTCTGTAAAGGTGGCCCGGTGGGAGGTGTGACTGACCACCACCTCGGTCGAAGACCCAAGATCGGTTTCCCGGAAGTGAACAGGATTACTCCCCCACAGGTCCGCTTCAGCCCTTGATACCGCACCCTCACCGGCAGTTCGGTCATGAGGCTTGCCCGTCAACCGGCCCCCGAGCTGCCCCTCGCTTTACCCTCGGCGGAATCGAGCCACTCAAGCCGCGTCTTCCACTTCCATGGTGAGCCGTTTGCCCCATACCGCTGGCCCTGCGGAACTTCCGCGGGATCGCGCGCGGTGGACGAGTTTACTGGAGCGCCAGTCGTGCGCGCGCTTCCGGCCTGCCGCGCGGTGTTCCAGGTGCCCGATATTCTGGAGCGGATTCTTAAGGAAAGCTCGTGACCTTGGGCCGCGAATTGCCGGCTGCGGCGCCGCCCGTGTTGTTGATGACGTTGCTGATCTCGCCGTTGTTGCCTAGCCGAACCGTGATCATGCTGTGGAACTTGACGCTGGGCTTGTTGGGAACCTCGATTGCCCGGGTGAGCGTGACGCCGCGATTCCGGAAGACGCTGTAGATCCCCAGTCCCCAGGCTTCATGGCTGGTTACGTTGTCGGCCACCTTATAGGAGGCCCAACCGTTCGTGCCTGGCGCGCTCGTAAAGCTCGGCTGATCGGGAGGGTCGTAGGGGATCTCGGACTGATAAAAGTACACCCGCCCGCCGTTGGCGTTCCACACCACCTGGTATTCCTGGTAATGTTCGACGAAAAGGCCGTAAATGGTGACGTTGTTGCCATTCACGATGAGTCCGTTGGCGCCGGTGTTGCTTTTCCAGCCGACGCCGGAGCCGTGGTCGGCGCGCCAGATCCAGGTGTGATCGACGATTGTGTCGTGGCTGTTGATCTTGAGGCTGACGGTCGCCCGCCCCACCCCCGCGCCGCCCACGCGGAAGAAGACGTCGCGGAGGGAGATCGGGTTCTTGGCGTGCCTGGCCTTGCTTCCATCTGGCCCCACTTCCAGCAGAACCGGCGAACTTTCGGCTCCCGCGTCGAACAGGAGGCCAGCCAGAATGACGCCGTCCACATCGGCGACGGTCATGGCGGTGACGCCGTTTGTGGGCCGCAGAGTGGCGAACCCGAGCCCCAGAACCACCGTGTTCGCACGCGCCACGCGGATGGTGTCGGTCAGGTCGTAGATGCCGGGGGTGAACAGCACGTTCTTCCCCTTGGCCAACTGCGCGTTGACGGTTGCGGCGGTGTCGGCGTTCGGCCGGGCAACGTAGAACTGGCCGATCGGGATGGACCTTCCCGGGGTCGTCCCGGCGCGCCAGGTGATGCCCGAACTGTTAGCCCGGAGCGCCGGGATACGCACGCTATAGTTGCCGAAGGTATCGGCCTGGAGGAACGGCTTCTCGCGAACGATGGGGACCTGGGCGATCTTGGTGTATGGCGGAGTAGGCCATTCGCCAGCCGGCGGATTGACCACGCCGGCGAAGACCATGTTCCAGTTGGCGCCGGTCCAACTGCGCCATTCGCTGTTGCGCGAGATCCACTGCTGCTGGGAACCGGCGCCCACGTTGCCGTCGATGAGGGCATCCGACATCCAGCCGCCGCTCGCCCATCCGTTCTTCTGGTGGAGTACCATGTCGCCGCGAACGTGCATGCGGCGGAAGGGGGCGGCTTGCGAGACGGCCCACTGCATCGTGCCGCCGGCGGGCGTGACGGAGAAGCCCTCGGCGGCCTTCCAAAAGGTGCAGGTCGCGTTGTTGTTCGGCAGGGTGGCGTCGGAACGGACGTCGCCCGCGACGTGGACGTCATCGGGCGAGGCGCCGAGTCCGAGAACCTGCGTGTAGTATCCGACCGGCACATCCACTTTGTACTCGCCCGGCGTGAACAACAGGGCGTAGCGCGCCGGGCCGAACTGGCTGTTCTTCTGGATGGCGTAGGCTCTATCGATCTGTTCCTGGATCGCCGCGGCCGGTATGGCCGGGTTGAAGACGAAGACGTTGGGGCCGAAGTCGGGCTTGGCGGGGCCGGCCGCCGGCGCCGCGCAGGGGAACTGCGCCAGAAGAATCAGAAACAGGGTGAGACTGGCGAGCGGTCTGGAGCGTTCGGGGTTGCGAGGATCGTGCTGCTTCGCTGTTCGCATGGATGGCTCCCTTGGGGGATCGAGTTCGAGATTGCACCGGCGGCTGAATCTTTGACTCGCCGGAAGTACCGGCCGGCGAACGGCTCTCGATCTTGTGGAGATAGGTTGATGGCCCAAGTTCGTATGGTAACCGGGTGACGAGCGGGACGCCAAGGCGAGTCTGCGGACCTGACTCCCGCTTCGCCACGCCAGGTGCACCCGCCCGGGGGCCTTTGGGCAGGTTGTTGGCGCTCTCATGTACCCGGACGGCGCGCATTGCCGCGGCTTCGAAATAAGAATGGGCGGTTTAGCGAAAAGCACAAATGCCGAAACAAACCTCTGATCCCCTGTTACTCCAACCTATATTAATCGGCTTACGGCCGGCTGCGGAACCCTTTCGCAGGGTCGGAATGATACCTGCGAACAAGCGCAAGTTGTTGATTCTAGGTTGATACGAGCAGACTTGAACCATTTCCGGCCCCCGCGACCCCTTTTCTGCAACCTGCTAATCTGAACATAGATCTATCTTGGGTGCTTAACCGTTTTGGGGGAAAGTTGGCCAGGAATGCGCCGCAAACTGGGGCCAGACATGGATTTCCGGCGCAGTTTGCCGGAAATTCGTTGTCTGTCCCCGGTTTGCCCGACAGGATGTGCCCCATTGTCGCCGTGTGCCCCAAAACGGTTAAGCACCCATCTATCTTTAAGTGTCACTTTAGTGATATAATTTACTCGAGTATTTGAATCTCTCCCTACAGGGAGGCCGACTGAGCAACGACCGGCGGCCGATAACCTCTCCGCGCTGAGTAAACCGCACCTGGCCTTGAGGCGGAAGGGTGGTTGCCGAATGGATGTTGAGAAGATATTGGCGGAATTGCGTGGGGAACACGACCTGATTGAAAGAGCGATTGTTAAAATTGAAAACCTGACGCGCAAAGGCAAGCGTGGCCGTGGCTGCCCACTAGGTTTGGTCGCGAAGAGCAAACAGACCGAGACGATGACGCCGGCCTCCCAACCATAGGTCGCCTGGAGCATTGCAAACGGTGCGCGGCCAAGTTCCGCCACCCCCGCATGGTGCGACAGGCAAATCACAAGTAGATCTTCTCTCCCAATTCGAGCCGCCTGACAGGCTTCTCCCGCTCGAGGATTGTTGTGGTTGTTCTGAATGGAGAGCAAATAGATGCCTACAGCTTCACCCGACATAATCACGCAGGAACAACTAAGCATTGGCACGGACCTCATGGAGAACGTGTCCATCGCGACGCGCATTTGTAAAATCTACATGCAAGACCTTCAGCACCGCGTGGCTTTCGGTGGAACAATTCAGCCAGGCCCACTAACCTTTAGGTCGGAACAAATGTGTGTATGCCACACATATTGCTGAACCGGAATCCGGATCCGCCAGCCGGGGATCGGGCGCTGGCCGCGTTTGGCGGGCGATGGCGCGGGGATCTCTTCGCGCCGCGAAAGGCTTAGCGAAAGATCGGAGCCGAACGCGTCAACGGCTTCTTCCATTGCCTCCGGCAGGTTCCTGCCGTCGGTCGCGACACGCGGGAGATCGACGAATTCGACCAGCACGCGCCCATCCCATCCGGTTGAGAACCTCGCGGGGTACGTAAGTGCGGACATCGGGAACTCCTCAATATGTTCCGGCAGATCCGAACGCCAACCGGCGCGAGCCCGCCAGCCTTAAGTCCAGTCCCGGAATGCTGACGAGTTAGAGGAATGGATTTGCCGAGACCTTGAAATACTCGGCAAGCTGCTTGGCATGCGCTTTACTGATGGCGCGTTTCGCGTTGATGACGTCGGATATATACCCTCTGGATTTGAAAATCGGGGGAAGGTCGGCTTGCTTCAAACCGCGTTGCTCCATCAGTTAGAGCATGGAGTCGAGATTCGCAAAGCCATGGCAAGGGGCGGTCGTTACGGATCGCGAGGCCTTTTACCATCCGTCACGGGCGTGCGATTGGAAGGCCGGCGGCCCGGCGCAATTCGCTGCCGATATGTGGTGTTATTCGGACGGATCGGGCGCTGCTTTTGGGCTGAACGACCTACTCGACGGTTCGGCGGCTTCGCAATCCGCGGGAACCGTTTTAAGGGCTCGCAAGTTGTCCTGGATGAGCGCATTGGCCTGTTGGCATCAGTTGACGTTGTTGCCCAGGAAAATCGGCAAACCCTTGCCGGCTTACCATTACTAATTGCGGAACTCGCTGAATCTATCTTTGTGGGTGGTAACCGGCATGGAGGATTCAACATTCTCAAACCTCGATTGTCTTGACCTGAGGTTTGACTTTGGTGGCGCTACTGGAAATTGCCGATCAGGACAAACGGCGCCCAGTAAAACGGGTGCGAATAACCGGCGTCCTGCCGCGCTGTCGCCGCCTCTCGCGCATTCTTGACACCGCGATCGCTCTCGACAGCCGCTTGCGCGGCGGGTCCGCTCAGGAACGCCAGTTGCGCTTGACGCAATGCCTCCGCTTTGCCGTCCGCGGCATGTTTCATCCATCGATCGTAGAAGTCGCTCATCAGCCGGCTTGTACTCGCGTCGTTTACGTCCCAAAGTGTCGCCAGCACCGCTTCCGCATCCTTCTGCTGGGCAACCATGCCCAGGCTGTCCATCTCCAGGCCATTCCTCGATGTATAGTCTTTCGCCGTACTGCACGCCGAGAGAGTCAGAAGGCGCGTTCCGTGAAAGGCAACCGGAGAATTTTCCATGTCCGAGAGATTCCACGCATATCCCTTCGCTTCTCCGGCGTCTTCTCCGCCCAGCATCAGGTAAGGTTCTTCGCCACTGCCCGTCTCCACCACAAAATGGCTGGCAATATGCACCACGGGAAAGCTCTTGCCGGCGCCAAGCTCCGTCTTCAACGCGGCCAGAGTGAACTGTTCATTGGGCAGCAGCTTTCCCTCCATCGGCCCGTGCGATTCAGGCACGGCTGGGTCGTGGACCACGGCATCCAGCTCCGGCATCACGCCGGGCAGCGCCGGCAAACCGCCATAGCTCTTGGATAAGCCCATCGCCAGCACACTTGGCTTGGCTCCGCCCAGGAGCGGTGAATCCGCCATGTGGCCATAACTCGCGGGAGTGAAGAGAACGTTGTTGAAGCGCTCGACCAGGTAATGCTGGCCATCGTAGAGCGCCGCCATCGGCAGATAGCGCAAGGCGTCGTCCAGGGACCACAGCAGCGTGGCAACACGGCCTTGCGCGCCGGCGCGTGTTTCCATGGCCTTCAACTCATCCTCCAGGGGAGCTGCGACCATGGCATACAACTCCTGCAGACGCGGCCGTGGATCGGAGCCGCGTGAGCCCAGCGCATTGAGCGCCTCAAAGGCTTTGCCGCGTACTTCGGCGGGCGTGGCCTTCAACTCGAACTTCTTGCGCGTCTTGGCCGTGACCACAATCGTATAGGCATGATTGTCGCCCAGAAGCAGACGGATGCCCATCACATGCGGACCCAGTTTAGCCAGCGTGTTCTCGAGATAACTCTGCGTCGCGCTATCGCCGTCGGAAGCTCCGGCTGCTTGAGCGGCGCCGGATTTCCACTCGAGCTCTGAAGAGATCGTGCTGGCGAAGAAGGCCAGTATCTCCCCGATTTCCTGCTCCATCCTCGAATTCAATGCCTTCCATCGGGCCTCTTCACCTGAGGTGCGCACAGCGTTGCCCTGCAAGCCCGCGGACTCGACGCTGAGCTGCTCAAAAGTCAGCGCCCTCTTCTCCAGCTCCGCCAGCTCGCTCTGCGCCTTCTGCTGTGCCGGAGTGAGCTTCAGCGGCGCAATTCCGGGCAATGGATTGGCGGCGGCGCCATGCACAATGTCTTTCAACTCCTGTTCTTTCAGAAGGTCGAGAATCTCTTCGGCTTCGCCGAGCCGGTTGGCCTCAACCAGAAGCTCCGCCAGCACGCGATAGCTCTTCGCCTTCGATTGCGCAAATCCAGCTTGCAGAGCCTTATCCATCGCCGCGATGTTCCTGCGAATCTGCTGGTAGGCGTTCACCGCATCCATCCCGAAGAAGATTGCTTCCTCGGGGCGATGCTGGTCGCGGAAGCCGATCATCAACGTGGTTTCAATTCCACCCTGTATCTCCGGATCGCCCGCGGCCTTGGCCAAAGCCAATGCCGCGAGTTCGCTCGCCAACGCCTTTTCCTTCTCTTTCCGCTCCGAGTGCGCCCACCCGATGGTCATCATCGCCAGCGCTTCGCCGCGACGGTCCTCCACTTCGCGCCAGATGGGCAGCGCCTGGTTGTCGAGCTCGAGTGCCTTGTCAGCCTCTCCCAGATTCGTATAATCGCGGCCCATGTTGTTCAAGGTCATCGCTTCGCCGCGACGATTCGCCGTCTCGCGCCAGATGGGCAACGCCTGCTCGCAGTACTCCAGCGCCTTTCGCGCTTGCCCCAGGTCCGCATAAGCCCTGCCAATATCGTTGAGAGCCAGCCCCTCCCCGATGCGGCTTCCCACTTCGCGCCAGATCGGCAGCGCCTGGTTGTAATAGTCCAGCGCCGTTTGGTGTTGCCCCAGATCGCGATACAGGCGCCCCATGTTGTTCAGCGTCAGCCCTTCGTCCTGCCGGTTGCCGACAGACCGCGATATCGACAGCGCCCGGTTATAAACTCCCAGCGAATTCTGCTTCTGTCCCAGGTCCGCGTACGCCCTGCCCATACTGTTCAACGTCAGCGCCTCGCCGCCTTGCTCTCCCTCTTCCCGCCAGATCGGCAGGGCCTGGTTGAAGTAATTGAATGCCTCCGTGCCCTGGCCCATGGCGGAGTAGGTCTCTCCCAGGTTGTCCAGCGTGTTCGCCTCGCCGGTGCGGCCGCCTGCCTCCCGCAGGTTCGCCGGCAGCGCTTCGCCCAGTTCCTTCAGAGCCCTTAGCTGCCCTATGTTGCGCAGCCGGTCCCTCCTGCTGAGCATCCGCGCCCCTCCCTGCCTGATGCCCAGGTCGCGCCAGATCGTCAGCGCCTCGTTCAGTTCCTTCAGCGCCTCGTCCCGCTGCCCCAGGTCGTTATGGGCCCTGCCCATATTGGTCAGCGTGTTGGCTTCGGCCGGCCGGATTCCTAACTTGCGCCAGATCGACAACGCCTCCCTGAACAGCGCCAGCGCCTTGCCCTCCTGGCCCAGGTCGATGTACACCCTGCCCATGTTGTTCTTCGTCATCGCCTGGGCGGCATGGTTGTCTGCGTTTTGTTCGATGAGCAAGGCCTCGTTGAAGCAGGCCAGGGCCTTTTGCATGTTTCCCGCTTGCCGGTACAGATAGCCAAGGGTAATCAGCTCAACCCCTTCGTCGCTCACCCGCCGCGCCGCACGGGCCTCCGAGAGCACCTGTTCATGTTGGACGATCTGAACTTGTACAGGCGAACTCTGCGCGCTGGCCGCGGTGCTCGCAAGCAGTCCAAAGGCGAGGCGCGCAATCACTCGAACTCTCTGCGCCGGAATCATCTTTCTCCCTCCACTACCAGGGGTTGGCGCCTGATTGGTCGGTCACTCTCATAGCTCCCGCGCTGCCGCAATGAAGGGGCATCCATCATTTGACAGCCAGGTTTTCACGCAGGAAGGCCACCACTTTGGTTACCGAATCGTTGGTCGCCTCGGGGTCCCATTTTATGTGGGCTTTCATCCCTTTGGCGGCGGGGTCGAACAACGTCATTTCGGGCCCATTCAGGTTGAAACCGTGCGTGGCGCCTGCATATTCCACCGTGGTCGCGTGAAAGCCGTACTTTGTCGCGAGCAGGCTCTTGAGCTCCGGAACGGCCTTGCCGTCGCCATAGGAGTCCTCGGTCCCATAGAAGATGATCATCGGACCACCGGTCAGCTTGCTGCCGCTCTTTTCAAATTCTTTTGTGAAGTGGTCGCACACGGGGTAGAACAAGGCAAATGCGGCGAAGCCCTTGTCATCTCCCATCCATTGTTTAACGTTGCTTTCCATGGCTGTTCGCAAGGCTGTGTTGCCGCCCAGGGAAAAGCCCATGATGCCGATGCGGTTCGGATCGACGGCGGGCTGTTTTCGCAATTCCTTTAACGCCGCGAAGGCCATTGGCGGAAAGGTGTCGGGCTTCGGCCGGTCCGTGGTGCCCCGATAAATTCCGGTCTTGAAGTCGACTTCGAAGATCCCGATCCCTGCATCGAGCAGCGGCCGGCGATAGAGTTGGCCGCGCCGGTCGATTCCCGCGGTGCCGTGAACCAAAACCATGGCGGGAACCGGGCTCGTAGCGTTTTCCGGAAGATAAAGGGTGCCCGACACTTTGTAGGGATGCTGGGCATCCAGGGAAGAAAACTCAATCCACCTCCCCGCCTGGGATGCCGCGGATGGCCTGACAAAAGCAGCGATAAGAACCACTGCAAGGAATCCAGCACACTTCCAACGCTTCATCATCAGCTTCCTGTCCTCTGGAGTCACGATGTCGTTCCACCGTCAACCTAACACTATACGCCCAGTTGCCTCGGCTGGCGGTGATTGTTGCATCCATTTCAAGGGCAAAGAACCGGGCGTCTCCGGCGCAGCGTCACTCCGGATTCGCCGTCCAACTCCATCCACCCTGCCACACCCCACCCCTCCCCAAGAACCCGTTCACCAGTTTTTCCCCAGAGTTTTCTCAATCGTTTCAATCACTTCCGGACCACAGCCCCCGTTAGCCCGATTTTCGCCTGCTATACCAAAATTAGGAGGCATCATGCCTGACCCCTTAGCTCCCCTCATCGCCATCGCCCAGCGCGGCACTCCCTTCACGGCCTCCGACGGCCAGGCCTTTGTTCGCCTCCATGCCCCCTCCCCCGGAGCTTTCTACATCCTCCCCGTCCGCTCCCGCGCCTACCGCGAGTGGTTCTTCCATGAATTCTTCGCCCAGTACGACACCCTCCCTTCCTCCCGCGCTTTCCACACTGTCCTCAATCACCTCGAAGCCGAGGCCAACCACCACGACCAGAACCAGCACCTTGCCGTCTGGCGTCGCGTCGGATGCCGTGGTGGCGGCCGGGTGCCCGACCAAATCCTCCTCAACCTCGCCAACCCCGAATGCGAGTTTGTCGAAATCTCTCCCACCGGCTGGAAGACCACCGCCGGGGCCGGCGCTCTCCTCCAAACCTTCCGCTCTACCCTCCCCCTCCCCGCGCCCGCCGCCCCTTCAGCCCCCGGCGCCCTCGAAACCCTCCGCTCCTGTCTCAATCTTTCGTCCCGCGCCGACTGGCTCCGCTGCCTCGCCTGGCTCCTCGCCGCCCTCCGCCCCGATGGACCGTTCCCCGTCCTCATCCTCCAGGGCCCCCCCGGCGCCGGCAAGACCTTCGCCGCCCGCATCCTCCGCTCCGTCATCGATCCCTGCGCCTCGCCCCTCACCCCCATCCCCTACTCCGTCCGCGACCTCCTCACTCTCGCCCGCCACAACTGGATTCTCGCCTTCGACCACCTCTCCGCCCTCTCCCCGCAGCTCACCGATGCCCTCTGCCGCCTCTCCTCCGGCCTCGGCGCAACCCTCCGCGAAACCTCCGGCCCAGGCGCCGAACCGCTCCAGCAATACTACAAGCGCCCCGTCCTGCTCACCGTCACCGAACGCTGGTCCTGCCCCGCCGACCTCGCCCGCCGCGCCCTCACCGTCACCTTCCCGCCCCTCACCCCCCGCACAGAAGCGAGGCTCCTGACCGTTTTCCAGCAGGCTTGGCCCGACATCCTCGCGGCCCTGTGCTCTGCCGTCGCCGCCGCCCTCAGCCGCATGAACCACATCGACCCGCCCTCCGGACGCTGCCCCGACGCCCTCGCCTGGGCCATGGCCGCCAGCCCCGCCCTCGGCTGCACCGGGGAAGAAATGCGCCAGGCCTTCGCTCTTGCCGAGCCTCACCCCATGGCCGAAGCCGTGCGTAACCTCCTCGAGCAGCGCCGCCACTTCGCCGGCAGCGCCACCCAACTCTTGGAGCTGCTCCAGCCATTCGTCGGGTGCCACACCCCCAAAGGCCTCTCCCAGCAGCTCAGATCCTGCATGTTGACCCTCTCCGACACCCGTATCGAATTGAAATTCAAGCGCTTAGGCGGCGGCGCCAGAATCATTGAGCTCTCTGACGACCCGTGTGACGCATCTTGCGAAAAAACCCCTCCCGATGCGTCACAAACCCTCGACCCACCCCCGCAACCCACTGAAAAAGAGGAGCTTACAACGCCATGAATTACAACTCCACACCCCCCAACAGATGCGTCACCCTATGCATTACCATCTCAGACCTTCGTGGGGCAGGCAATCTTGCCTGCGGACCCGCTTTCAGCGGGTCCAGCCGCCTGAAAGGCGGCCTGCCTTTTCACCCCTCTCACCCCGGCGATCTCAGCGATTCTTTCCCGGCTTTTCGCCGAGCCGGGCCGCCAAGCCCTTTTTCAGCCTCCTGTCGGCAGCGTCCTCTGCTACAATTCGGCTCTTAGTGAAGATTCCAGTCGAAAAGCAGGATTGGCGCCGGATGCGGGCCATGTTCCACACCGTAGCGCCGCGTTACGACTTCATTACGCGCGCCTTCTCCTACGGCATGGACCGGCGCTGGAAGAGGGTCTGCGTCGCGCGCGCCGGGTTGCCCGAGAATCCCGTGGTGCTCGACCTGGCGTCCGGCACCGGCGACTTTTCCCTCCTCGTCGCGCAACGCTACCCCGGCGCCCGGGCCTTGGCCGTCGACCTCACCGAGCGCATGCTGCAGCTCGCCCGCGCCCGCGGCGTCGCTCGCGCCGTCTGCGCCGACGCCGAATCGCTTCCCTTCCCCGGCGGGTCTTTCGATGGCGTTTTCATCGGCTACGGGCTGCGTAATTTTCCAAACCTGCCGGCGGTGGTGCGCGAGATCGAGCGGGTCACCCGTCCCGGCGGACTGCTGGTGAGCCTCGACTTTTTCTTGCCCGCCAACCGCTGGCTGCGGCGGCTGTATCTCGGCTACCTCTACGCCCAGGGCGCCTTCTGGGGCCTGTTGCTGCACGGGCAGCCGCGCGTTTACACCTATATCCCCGATTCGCTCCGAACCTTCGTGTCCATCGGCGAGTTTTCATCTCTGCTGCGCCGCGCGGGATATCGTCTCATGGATACGCGCCGTTTCATTCTGGGCGGAATCGGCCTGCATTGGGCGGCGAAGGAACCAGCGATTGAAAGGCCACCACTATGAAAGAACGGCTGCGCGCCTCCGATTACCGTTTCATCGCCGTCTGTCTCGTACTGTTCGCCGGGGCCGCCTGGTATTCGGTACGCAACTTCTACCGGGCTTTTCCGGAAGCCTCCATCGATTTCCGCGTGGGCCGCGCCGGCGCCCAGGTTCTCGCCGGGCGCTTTCTGGCCGGGCAGGGCTGCCGCGTCGAGGGCTACCGGCAGGCCTCGCGCTTCAGCTTCGACGATGAGGCCAAGACCTTCCTCGAGCGCGAAGCCGGCCTCGAGCAGGCCAACCGCATCATGGGCACGCGCGTCCGCCTGTGGCGCTGGGCCTACCGGTGGTTCCGCCCGCAGCAGAAGGAGGAGTACGGCGTCGAGATCACGCCGGCCGGCGAGCTGGCCGGCTTCCGCCACGAGATTCCCGAGGAAGCCGCGCGTCCGGCTGCGAGCGCCGAACAGGCGCGCGCCCTGGCCGAAGATTTCCTGCGGACCCGCATGCATCGCGATCCGGCGTCGCTCGAATTCGTCGAGGAATCGGACCAGACGCGCCCGCATCGCGTGGATCGCGAGTTCACCTGGAAGGAGCGCGACTTCAATCTGCGCGATGCCACCAACCGGATGACCGTCTCGGTTCTCGGCGATGAAGTGGGCGGCTATCGCGAGTACCTCAAGATTCCGGAACAGTGGACCCGCGATTACCAGCGCCTGCGCTCCAAAAACGAGGTGGCGCAGATCGTCGATTCAGCCCTGTTGGTGGCCCTGTTTCTGGGCCTGGTGGTGGTGATCGTCATGCGCGTGCGCCGCCAGGACGTGCGCTGGCGGCGCGCGGCGGTGGTGGGGCTGGTGGGCATGGCGCTCTCGCTGTGCGCCAGCCTGAACCAGTTTCCACTCAACGAATTCGGGTATCCCACCACCGATTCCTACGGCAGCTTCCTGTCGCAACAATTGCTGCAAGCCCTGCTCTCCGCGCTGGGATCGGGGGGCCTGTTGTTCGTGATCGTAGCGGGCGCCGAGACCCTCTACCGCCAAGCGCTTCCCAATCAGATTTCCTTGGGCAATCTCTTCCGCCCGCGCGGCCTCCGCACCAGGCGCTTCTTCCTAGGAGTGATTTTAGGCATCGCATTGGCCGGTATTTTCATCGCCTATCAGACGGCGTTCTACATTGTGGCGTACCGCTTCGGCGCTTGGTCGCCGGCCGATGTTCCCTACGACAATCTGCTCAATACGCGCTTCCCGTGGCTGTTCGTGTTGTTCTTCGGATTCTTCCCCGCGGTTTCGGAGGAAGGTTTGTTCCGCATGTTCGCCATTCCGTTCCTGCGCAAGCTGGTGCGGTACCTTCCGTTGGCGGTGGTGCTGGCGGCCTTCATCTGGGGCTTCGGCCACACCGGATATCCGCAGCAGCCGTTCTACATTCGCGGCGTCGAGGTGGGCATCGGCGGCGTGGCGCTGGGCCTCGTCATGCTGCGATGGGGCATCCTGCCGACCCTGGTGTGGCACTACTCGGTGGATGCCGGTTACACCGCCCTGCTGCTGGTCCGCTCCCACAACCTCTACTTCCAGCTCTCCGGCGCGGCCAGCGCCGGGATTATCGTGCTGCCGCTCCTGGTGGCGCTGGCGGCTTATTGGCGGCGCGGCGGATTCGAGCCGGAGGCCGGGCTGCTCAACGCGGAAGAAAGCGTCGCGGTTGAGGAACCGGCGGAAGCGGCGCCGGCCCCCGCAGTCGCTACCATGGGGTACCGGCCGCTCACCAACCGCGTGCGCGTGGCCGCCGTCGCGATCTTCGCGGCCGGCCTGCTCAGCCTGCTCATTCCGGTGAACCGTTTCGGCGAATCGCCGAAGTACAAGATCCCGGCCGGGCAGGCGCGCGCGGGGGCGGACGCGTTCCTCAAGCAGCAGGGCCTGGACGCCGGCGCCTTTCGTCACTTGACCTACCCGGCCACGCACTGGAGCGGCGGCGACGGTCTGGCGGGTAAGTATTTCTTGGAGCGGCGGCCGGTGCGCGTGGTCTCCGGGCTTTTCGAGCGTTACCGGCCGGTCCAGCACTGGATGACGCGTTATTTCAAATCGCTCGATCGGGAAGAAGTCACCGTATCGGAGCATCCGGAAACCGGCAAGGTGTTGGGATTTACGCACACCATTCCCGAAGACCGCCCCGGTGCCGGCATTTCCGTGGATCAGGCGCGCCAGACGGCCTCCGCGTTTGCCGCGGCCCAGGGATGGGACTTGGCCGCCATGGAGTTGAAGGAGGTCACATCGGAGAAGAAGAAAGCGCGGACCGATTGGGTGCTCGAGTGGGAGGCGCGTCCCGGCGACCCGCGCAACCTGGACGAAGCGCACTACCGCGTGCACATCGAGGTGGCCGGGGACCGCGTTTCCGCGCTGCGGTCGTACTGGAAGATCCCGGAAGCCTATGAGCGCAGCCGCGACCGGCAGAACGCGCTCTCCATCATGGTGATGGCGCTGCGCATCGGGATGATCGCGGCGGGCATAGTTTACGCCCTTTGGCTGCTGATTCAAGCCACGCGCAAGGGGCTGGTGCGTTGGGGAGGCGCCATCCGCCTGGCCGTGCCCGCCACGCTGCTCTTCGCGCTGGCCTGGCTGCTCTCGTTCGAGCTCATGCTGACAAACTACGACACCGCGATCCCGCTCGAAACCTTCCAGGCCGGCCTGTACATCACGCTGCTGATTAGCCTGATTTTCATGTTCCTCATCCTGGGCGCGGCGGCGGCTCTGATCGCTTTGTTCTATCCGGAGAGCGTGGGGGCTTTCCGCGCGGCGAATCGCAGGCTGCTGGGCCTGGATGCCGGAGCGGCGCTGCTGGCGGCGGCCGGACTTTGGGTCTTCCTGAATAAACTGGACGCCGTGCTCATGGACCACTTTCACGCGCAGGCGCTTTTCGCCATCGGCAGCCCGGACCTGATCGTCAGCCGCGCGCCGGCCCTGGCGGCGGTGGCGGGGGCCGCGCGGTTGTTGCTCATGAACGCGGCCACCCTGGCATTCATCGCGATTCTCATAAAGAAGCTGCCGCAGTGGCGAATGCTGGCCCTGCTGGCGCTGGCGGCGCTCACGGTGAATCTTTCGGGAGACATCCGCGCACCGGGCGAATTCGCGCTCCATTATGCCATGGCCGTCATCTGGGCCGGGTGCGCCGTGCTGTTCTGCCGGTTGTTCGCGCGTAGGAACTACCTGGCCTATGCGCTGGTGCTCTGGATCATGGCGCTGCGCCCGGCCATGATGCAGTTGTTCGGCAACGCCAATCCGGCGCTTGAGCGCCAGGGCTGGATGGTGGCGGGCGTGATGGCGGTGAGCGTGGTGTGGGCGCTTGCGCCGGCGCTGCGGCGGAGGACGTGGTTGTCTGTCCCCCACGGGTGAGATCGTAGGGGACTGACGAATCTGTCCCAAGGCGCCGGGGTGCCCGGGGTGCCCTTTGGGCCGGGCCCTGCGCCGCGCGGAGAGATCCGTCTGTCCCCGGGTCTCCCGCCGGGTCTCCCGCAATAGGTTAACATGGCGAGCACGTGACGATTCAGCGATCCGCGCCGGCCGGCGCGCCGGGAGCCAGCGACCACCGCGCCGCGCTGCTGGCGGGCTACCTGGGATGGACGCTGGATGCGTTCGATTCCTTCCTGGTGGTCTTCTGCCTGACCGCCATCGGCGACGAGTTCCACAGGTCCGTCGCCGCTATGGCCCTCGCGCTCACCGTTACCATGGCCTTCCGCCCGGTGGGCGCATTTCTCTTCGGCCTGCTGGCGGACCGCTATGGGCGGCGGCTGCCGCTGATGCTCGACCTGATTTTCTACTCGGTAATCGAAGTGCTCTCCGGCCTGGCGCCGAGTTACACCGTGTTCATGGTGCTGCGGGCGCTATTCGGGATCGGGATGGGCGGCGAATGGGGCGTCGGCGCGTCGCTCACCATGGAGAAGGTGCCGGCCCGGCTGCGCGGGTTGCTCTCGGGGTTCCTCCAGCAGGGCTATGCCATGGGTTACCTGCTGGCGGCCGTGTGCTTTTTCTTCGTGTTTCCCCGCGTGGGCTGGCGGCCCTTGTTCTTCCTGGGCGGGCTGCCGGCGCTGCTGGCGGTGTTCGTGCGAATGCGCGTGAAGGAATCGGAAGTGTGGAAGAAGACCCGCCATGAAACCTGGGGCGAGTTGAGCCGGGCCATCCTGGCGAATTGGAGACTGTTTCTGTACCTGACCGTGCTCATGATGGCCATGAACCTCGCTTCCCACGGCACGCAGGACCTGTACCCGACCTTTCTGAAACTCGAACGGAAGTTTTCCGTCACTGGGGTTTCGGTCCTCACTGGGTTTTCCATGGTTGGCGCCATTCTGGGTGGCACCCTTTTCGGCTTCGTATCCGACCGCATCGGGCGGCGCCGCTCCATGGTGATCGCACTGCTGGCGGCGGTGCTGGTGATCCCCATCTGGGCCTTCTCGCCCTCGGTGACACTGTTGGTCGTCGGGGCGTTCGTAATGCAGTTCATGGTCCAGGGCGCATGGGGCGTGGTGCCGGCGCACCTTTCCGAACTGTCTCCGGACTCGGTGCGCGGCTTCTTGCCGGGCTTCGGTTATCAATGCGGCGTGCTGCTGGCGAGCCCCGTGGCCTTCATCGAAGCTTTCTTTACCCATCAAACCAACTACGCCCTCCCCATGGCGGTAACGGCCGCCACCGTGTTCCTGATGGCGGCCATTGCCACGGCGCTGGGGCCGGAGCGGCGCGCGGCGAAATTTGGCTAGTATGCCGCACACCACCGAAGAGATTCGCGCGGCCATTGCGGCCTTCCTCAAGAACTCGAAACAGCCGGCCCTGTTGGAACCCGGCGAGGAACTTCTTCCGATCAAGGAGGACAATTTCGCGCTCGATCTTCGCGGCGGGCGTCTCACGTTGCAAGCCTGGGACCGCACGCGCAATCTGACGCGGCGCGTCACCGCCATCCAGGAGGCGACGAGCGCGCGGTTGGCAATCACCGTCCAGCGATTTCCCCGCCGCGAGGGCCAACTCTTCCTGGTGGATCTGGCCCGGCGCGCCGGAGCCGACCTCGGCCGGCGCAGCGCCCGCCTGGTGTTCCGCGAGCGCTTCCGCCTGTTTCTGCGCCGCCAGTTCCCCGAGTGGAAGCTGGCCGAATTGAGCGCCGAGCCGAACCTGGAATTCAGCCTCTCCCCCGCCTTCCCGCGCGCCTATCTGCGCCACGGGCAGCACGGCTGGGCGGCCATTGCCTGTCCACCGCAAGCCGACGCCGCGGCGGTTCTTTCGTTCGGCCTGATCTGGCTCACCTACCTGCGCGGGCGCGAACACCGCGTGACGCTGGAGGGCCTGGCCATCTACGTTCCGGCGGGACGCGAGCGCTCCGCCGCGCTGCGCCTCTTGTGCCTCGACCCCGCGGCCGCTCGCTTCGAGCTGTTTTCCTATTCTGAGCAGGATTTCGTGACGCGCATCGACCCGCGCGACCATGGCAATCTGGATACGCGCCTCGAGCCTTGCCGCCGCCCCGCGCCCAACCAGTTGGAAACGTGGCAACGCATCGTCTCCTTGCCCGGCGTGGAGCGCGTGGTCAAACACGATGGCCGCGCCAGCCTGCGTGTTCGCGGCATCGAGTTCGCCGAGTTTTCCGGCGGCGAGCTGCTGTTCGGCCTGGGCGAACGGCACTCCGCGCGCCAGCATCACGCCGCCGAAATCGAGCGCCTGGTCGAGGAACTCGGCCGCGCCCGCTCGCCCGAAGCCCAAGACCGCGGCCATCCGCTCTACCGGCAATCGCCCGAAGCCTGGCTGGAATCCCAGGCGCGCGCGCAGATCGAGACGCTGGACGCCTCGCTCCTGTGCGACCCCATCTACGACCAGGTGCCCGCCTTCGCCGGCGGCGAGCGCGGCATCCTGGACCTGCTCGCCGCCGACCGGGCGGGCCGCCTCACCGTCGTGGAACTCAAAGCGTCCGCCGACCTGCACCTCCCGCTTCAGGCGCTGGACTACTGGATTCGCGTCAAATGGCACCTGGACCGTGGCGAGTTCCCGGCGCACGGCTACTTCCCCGGCCTGCTCTTGCGCCCCGACCCGCCGCGCCTGCTGCTGGTCTCGCCGTCGCTCGAATTTCATCCCACCACGGAGACCATCCTGAGTTATTTTTCCCCCGCGATCGACGTAGAGCGAATCGGCCTGGCCGCGGATTGGCGCAAGGGTTTGCAGGTGATGTTCCGCCTCCGCGGCGCCGAGCGGCCCGAATAAGGCTGGTCGCCGGCGCCCCCAAACCCGCATGTCCGCTCTCCGGGCGCTTGGGCGAGAATGGATAAGAGGGCAGATTTGTATGCAGAATTACCACAACTTCATCAACGGCAAATTCGTTCCTTCGAGCGGCGCGGGTCGCATCGAAGTGACGAACCCTTCCACCGGCCAGACCATCTGCACCGTACCGGATAGCAGCCTGGCCGATATGGACGCGGCCATCTCGGCGGCGGAAGCGGCCCAAAGCGGCTGGGCCAAGCGGCCGGCCATCGAGCGCGCCAAGGCCCTGCGCGCGATTGCCGCCAAGATCCGCGACCATGTCGAACCGCTCGCCCGCGTGATCGCCGAAGAGCAGGGCAAGGTTCTGGGACTGGCCCGCGTCGAGGTCGCCTTCACCGCCGACTATCTGGATTACATGGCCGAATGGGCGCGCCGCATCGAGGGTGAGATCCTCGAAAGCGATCGCCCCGGCGAAACCATCTTCCTGTTTCGCCACCCCATCGGCGTGATCGGCGGCATCCTGCCCTGGAATTTCCCGTTCTTTCTGATCGCCCGCAAGGTTGCCCCCGCCCTCGTCACTGGCAACACCATCGTCATCAAGCCCAGCAAGGAAACACCCCACAACGCCGTCAAGTTCTGCGAGCTGGTGGCGGAAACCGATCTGCCGCCGGGCGTCATCAACATCGTCCATGGCCGCGGCTCTTCCGTCGGTATGGCCCTTGCCTCCTCCCCGCGCATCGGCATGGTCAGCGTTACGGGCAGCGTCGAGACGGGCTCCGCTATCATGGCGGCCGCTGCCCCCAACATCACGAAGGTGAGCCTCGAGCTAGGCGGAAAGGCGCCCGCCATCGTCATGGCCGATGCCGATATGGGCCTCGCCGTCGAAGCCGTCAAGGCCTCCCGCGTCATCAACAGCGGCCAGGTCTGCAACTGCGCCGAACGGGTGTACGTGCAGCGCAGCGTCGCCGATCAATTCGTGGACAAGCTGACCGCCGCCATGCAGGCCACCCGCTTCGGCGACCCGCTGGCCGATGAATCCGTCGAATACGGCCCGCTTATCAACCAGGCCGGTTTCCGGAAAGTCGACGCGCTGGTCCGCGGCGCGGTGGCGGCCGGCGCCACCCTCACCACCGGCGGCGGGCGCGGTCCCGGCGAGGGCGGCTACTTCTACCAGCCCACGGTTTTCGCCGGCTGCCGCCAGGAAATGGAGATTATCCGCCGCGAAATATTCGGCCCGGTGATCCCGGTTGTGACCTTCGACGACCTGGACGAAGCCATCGCCTGGGCCAACGATTCCGACTACGGGCTGACCTCGTCCATTTACACGCGCGACCTCGACGTCGCCCTCAGGGCCTGCCGGGAGATCCGTTTCGGCGAGACCTATATCAACCGCGAGAACTTCGAAGCCATGCAGGGCTTCCACGCCGGCTGGCGCAAGAGCGGCATTGGAGGCGCCGATGGCAAACACGGCCTCTATGAATTCACACAAACCCATGTCGTTTACATCGCACGGCGTTAGCTGTCCGCCGGCGGTCGCCGTACTGCTGGCATGTTTCTGCGCGGGCGCGCAACGGCCGGATGTCATCTACGACGAAGCCAGGGTCCCGAAATACACCCTGCCGGATCCGCTGGTGATGGCGAACGGCGAGCGGGTTCGCGATGCCAGGACCTGGCAAGACCGGCGGCGGGAGGAAATCCTCGACCTCTACCGGACCGAGGTTTTTGGGCGCAATCCCCTGCGGCGGCCCAAGCCCACCGTCAAGGTGAACTCGGTCGACCTGCACGCCCTCGGCGGCAAGGCGGTCCGCAAGCAGGTCACTTTTTGGTTCGCCGGAGAAAACCACGGACCGAAAATGGACCTGCTCATCTATCTGCCGCCGGGTCCGAGGAAACCGTCGCCGGTGTTCCTGGGTCTCAGCTTTGCGGGAAACCAGACCGTTTCGGCCGACCCCGGCATCGAGCTGGGCGAAGAGTGGGTGCGCGACCCGGCCTCCAAGGCCATGGTGAAGCGGCGCGCCTCGGAGAAGTCGAGAGGCGCCGCGGCCGAGCAGTGGCAACTCGAGAAGATCCTCGAGCACGGCTACGGCCTGGCTACCATTTACTACGGCGACATCGAGCCGGATTTCGACGGCGGCATCCAGTACGGCGTGCGGCCGCTCTTCTTCAAGCCGGACCAGACCGCGCCGGCGGCCGATGAATGGGGCGCTATCGGCGCGTGGGCGTGGGGGTTGAGCCGTGCCATGGACTACCTCGCGGCCGATCGCGGCGTCGACGCCCGCCACGTGGCCGTCTTCGGCCACTCCCGGCTGGGCAAGACGGCGCTATGGGCCGCCGCGCAGGACACACGCTTCGCCATGGCGATCTCGAACGAATCCGGCGAGGGCGGGGCGGCCATCAGCCGGCGCGATTTTGGCGAGCGGACCACGGACCTGAACACCCACTTCCCGCACTGGTTCTGCGCCAACTTCCGGAAGTATAACGACCGCGAAGACCAGATGCCGTTCGATTCCCACATGCTGTTGGCGCTGGTGGCGCCGCGCCCGCTCTACGTGGCCAGCGCCGAGGGCGACCAGTGGTCCGACCCGCGCGGCGAGTTCCTGGGCGCTGCGAATGCCTCGCCGGTGTACCAGCTTCTGGGGAAACAGGGGCTCGGAACGGACCAGATGCCCGCCCTTCATCAGCCCATCATGCACACCGTGGCGTATCACGTCCGCGCCGGCAAGCACGATGTGACGGCTTATGACTGGGAGCAGTATTTGAAGTTCGCGGACTTGCAGTGGGGTCGCCGGGCCGCCGGCCGGTAAACTACTTTCCCGCGCCCGCGCGACGCTCGATCTGTTCGATGGCCTTGGCAAAATCGGCCGGCGTCCGGATAATAATGGTCTTCCCCTTGGCCTTCGCCGTGGCGAGCGAAATGCTATCGGGCAAGCTGGGACCAGCGCGCAAGTAAGGCCTGAACTGGAGGTTAAAGAATTGGGGGGCGGCGCCGTTGGGATCCTCCAGCGCGGCTTGCGGAAGCTTGTCCACATAGCGCGTCTCGGGACCGAGAATGACCACCACATCGGAGGGCACCTCCGCGCGCAGCTCCAGGTTTATCAGGCCGGCGAGAAAATCCACGTGACCGTGGGGGTTCTGGAGCACGTGGTAATCCACACGCCCCAGTTCGAGGCCGTTCAGGGATTGCGCCACCTGGTCCAGCGCATCGGGAGCGAAGGCATCCTGGCGGAGCAGGGTCTTCTGCTGATCCAGGTTGAAGATCACCAGGCGCACGGAGCGCGCGGGCACGCGTTCCAGCAGCGAGGAAAGCAGGCCCAGCAGGATCACGCGATCGCTGGCGCGCAGCCTGGTTCTGGACGGAACGAGCGGCGCCGCGTCGAGCAGCACGGTGAGGCGAATCGGCGCCGCGTCATCGGCGCCGCGCTTCCGGCCGGGCCGGCCGCGCAACGTGAAGTCGGCGACCGTATCGCGCGCCATGGAAAGCTTCACCTGGCGTTCGCGGCGGCCCAGCCTGGCGTTCACATGCCAACTGGCGCGGCAAATCCGGCCGGCGTCGTCGAGCAGGGTCCAGTTCACGTCGTACCGGCCCTCACCCAGCAAGTAGCCGCCTCCCACCTCGACCTCGACCTTGGTGTTCGGAATGGGCGGCAGCCTGACTCTGCCGGCGAGATAAACGGGCTGTTGGCCGCCGCCTTCGGGCGTGATCCTGGTCAGCATGGCCCAGCCGTGTCCCGAACCGGAATACTGGTTCATGGGCACGCGCACGACGTACCCGGCCTGGAAACGGAAGCTGAAATTGAGAGAGGGTTTGATGGGCGTAACTTCACACCGCAGGGGTTGCTCGCCCGCCCGCGGCTCGAGAGCCTTCAGAATGCCCCCGAACCTGGCTGGATCCACAATGACTTGGGCGGCGCATGCGGATGCCAGTAGCCAAGCAATGGCGAAGGGGCGCATTCCTTTCCATTATCGGTGACTGCCACACGCGTCCGCGCGGCGCAAAATTCGGGGACAGACGGATCTGTCCGCGCGGCGCAAAAACCAGCGCCTTGGGACAGATTCGTCAGTCCCCGAATCTAGCCGGCCTGCTGCCAGCGTCCGCGGGTGAAATCCGGAAACGGGACGGGCGCGCTGCCTTGGGCCACGGATGCCTCGCTCAGCGGGCCAGGGGCGCTCCACGCCGCGGCGTCATAGACATCGATGTCCGGCGCGGCGCCTTCCCGGATGCACTGGATCAGACGATATGCCATCACGAAATCCATGCCGCCGTGTCCGCCCAACTCCCGCGCCAGCTCGCCGACCTGCTTCCAGTACGGATGCTCGAAGCGTGCCTTGTAGGGGTCGATCGGTCCAAATTCTTCCTTGGCGGAACCGTCCAGGAAAATGCGCGGCGGATAGTCGCGGAAGATGCCCTTGGTTCCGGCGATCAGGTTGATGCGGTCGTAAGGCTGGGGAGTGGCGACGTTGTGCTCGAGAGTGATCACCCGGCCCTTGGCCGTCCGGATCAGGCTCGCGTTGAGGTCGCCGCAGCGATACACCTCTTTCTGGCGCGGATCGTCGGGCCGCAGGCGCTCCTTCCGATACGCCGAAAGCGATAACGCGGGCGAGCTCATCGATACCAGGTACTCAAACCGGTCGCCGCGGTTGATGTCCATGTAGTGCGCCACCGGACCGAGCCCGTGCGTGGGATAGAGGTTACCGTTGCGGTTGACGTTTTCGAAACGCCGCCACAGGCCTTCGCCTTCGTTCGAAAACAGAACGCTGCGCAGGTCGTGATTGTAGGCGGCGGCGCCGTGCGTGATGTCGCCGAACAGGCCGGCCCGTACCATGTTCAGAACCAGCAGCTCGTTGTACCCGTAGCAGCAGTTTTCGAGCTGTATGCAGTGGCGGCGCGTGCCTTCGGACGTGTTCACCAGGTCCCAGCATTCCGCTATCGTCCGTGCGGCCGGCACTTCCACGGCCACGTGCTTGCCCTGCTTCATGCCCGCGAGGGCCATGGGCACGTGCCAGATCCACGGAGTGGCAATCACCACCAGGTCGATATCGTCCCGCTTGACGAGATCTTCGAACGCATGGTCGCTCGAATGATACAGCGCCGGCGGCTGCTTTCCGGCGCGCTCCAACTTGGCCTGCTGCCTGGTCACCTTGTCCTTCACCGTGTCGCAAATGGCCGTCACCCACACCTGCGGAATGGCCGAGAAGTTTTCGATCAGCGAGTCGCCCCGGCCGCCGATTCCGATGACGCCCAGGCGCACGGTGTCCTTGGTTTCGAACTTCATGCCCTGCACGCTGTCATCCGCGGCGCGGGACAAGCCGATACCCAGAGCACCTGCCGAGGCGAGCCGCAGCAGGTCGCGGCGCGAAGAAGATTTCGGGTCGTTCATGGCGATATCCTCATTTCCAAAGACGGCGTACCACTTCAATGACGATCATAGCGCTGACCACGAAAACAGCCAGCAGCGCCAGCGCGTAATTGGTCCGGCCGTAAAGAAAGTTCCCCACGGTGAAGAGCGCCGACCAGATCATGGTGCAGCCCGCGAACCAGCCGAGCAGCACGAGCGGGAAGTTATCGCTGCGGGCATGCATGGCCGCCTCGGCCTCGGAAACACCGGCCTCGACGCGCACCCTGCGCCAACCGGGGCCAAACGGGTGAATCTTGCGGTAGAACTCCGCCAGAACCAGCGGATCGGTCCGCGGTCCCAGGTACGCCGTGGCCAGCCAGCAGACCGTGGTGCAGACGACGGTGATCAGCAGTTGGTATTGCGTGCCCGGCGCCACGCCATTCTTGGCCAGAATCAGAAACAGCATGGAGACGGCGAATGAGCTGGCCATGGCCACGATCTCGCACCACGCCGTCACGCGCCACCAGAACCAGCGCACCAGGTACAACAGGCCGGTCCCCGCGCCGATCTGCAGAATCACGTTGAAGGTGTCCTTGGCGGTGTCCAGCGCGAACACCAGCGCGGAGGAGGCCACGAACAGCCCGACCGTGGCCACACGGCCCGCCAGGACGTAATGTTTTTCGCCCGCCTGGGGCTTCACAAACCGGCGGTAGAAGTCGTGCACCAGGTAAGATGCGCCCCAGTTGAGGTGCGTCAGGATGGTGGACGAATTGGCGGCGACCAGGCCGCCCAGCATCAGCCCCATCCAGCCCACGGGGAGAAATCGCAGCATGGCGGGGAAGGCGATATCGTGGCCAATGAGAGTGGGGTCGAGGTGCGGGAAGGCCCTCCGGATGTCCGACAACTCCGGGTAGACGACGAGCGAGGCCAGCCCGACGAGAATCCACGGCCACGGCCGCAGCACGTAGTGGGCGACGTTGAAAAAGAGGGTGGAGCCGAGCGCGTCCTTCTCCGATTTGGACGCCAGCATCCGCTGGGCGATGTAGCTGCCGCCTCCGGGTTCCGCGCCAGGGTACCACACGGCCCACCATTGCACGGCCAGAGGCATGATGAACACCGCCAGCAGGAGATCCCAGTTGTTGGTGAAATCCGGGAGCATGCTGAGGTAATTCAAGCCACCCGGGCCTTTCACGTGGGAGAGTTTCTCCACCAGCCCGCTGAGTCCGCCGACCTGCGGCAGACGCACCGCGAAGTAGGCCGCCGCGATGACCGCCGACATCTTGATGAAGAACTGGAACATGTCGATGACCAGCACACCCCAGAGGCCCGAGAAAGTGGCGAAGACCACGTTCAGCAGTCCCACCGCCGCGAGCGTCTGCCAGCGGCTGAACCCGAACAGCACGGCGGCAATCTTGCAAGCCGCCAGGTTCACGCTGGCCATGATCATGCAATTGAAAAGCAGGCCCAGGTAGACCGCGCGAAAGCCGCGCACCGCGCCGGCGGCCCGGCCGGAGTAGCGCAGCTCATAGAACTCGAGGTCGGTGAGGACGCCGGAACGCCGCCACAGGCGGGCGTAGAAGAACACGGTCGAAACGCCGGTGAGCGTGAAGGCCCACCACTGCCAGTTGCCCGCCACCCCCTGCGTGCGGACGAAGTTGGCCACCAGGTTGGGCGTGTCGCTCGAAAACGTGGTGGCCACCATGGAGATTCCGGCGAGCCACCAGGGCACCGAGCGGCCGGACGCAAAGAACTCCGTCGTGTTCTTGCCGGAGCGCCTTCCAAAGAACAGCGCGGGCACGAAGCAGATGGCGACCGAGACGAAAGCGATGATCCAGTCGAGGGTGTGCAGTTGCATAGGAACCTACGAGTTTACTTCCTGGCGGCGGAGAGCGCCGGGGCCGGGTTGGGCGTCGATGAGGTGCCGGTGCGGATCGAAATCCGGGTGGCCCGAGTAGTATCGATCGATTAACCCGGTGCGCACGGCCGCGAGGTCCGAGTGCTTACAGAACACCACCGCGCAGCCGCCGAGGCCCGCGCCGGTGAGCCGCGCGCCCAGCGCGCCGGATTCGAGGGCCGTCTTCACCAGCGTGTCGAGCGCGGGCGAGCTCACCCTGAGCCGGTCCCGCAAGCTGGCGTGGGATTCAGTGAGCAACCGCCCGAAGCTGCCGGCGTCGTCCTGCTCGATGGCCCTCACCGCGGCCCGGACGCGCAAGGCCTCGCTGGTGACGTGCAGGAAGCTATCGCGCTCGGGGCCGGGCGGAAGCTTCTCCGCGGCGTTCGGCTCCTCCATCGCCGCGCGGTAGGAAACGAACCCGAGACGCTTCAGAGCGGCAGTGCCCGCCGCGCGCCGGGCGTTGTATTCTGCGCGCGCGGCCCCGGATTTCTCCGCCGTCCGGAGACTGTGGGCCACCAGGAAGCGCCAGTCCTCGGGCACGGGAATCGGGCGCACCGCCAGCGGTTCGAATTCGATCAGCGAGGCGCAGCCTTCTCTGGAGGCGAGCGAGGCGGCATGATCCATACCGCCGCCGCGCGTCCCCACGAAGTGCTCGCCTTCCGGCAGTATCTCCATCAACTCCTCAAAGCTCGCCCGCCGCTGGTTGGCGCGGAGCAGGCCGAGGGTAAACGCCACAATCAGCGCCGAAGACGACGCCAGTCCCGCCGCCGGGGGAAGGTCCGACACCACGGCGGCATCCACGCCGGCCCCGGCGCCCCATCTGCGGCTCACCGCCTCGGCCGCCGCCCGCAAGTAGTTCTCCCAATCGCCCGCCGCCGTGGGCGCGAGCCGCGGCGTCCACTCGAACTCCCGCAGGCCATACTCTCTTGCGCTGACGGCGCGGATGCGGCGATCGGTTCTCGTCCGGAATGCCACGCGAATGCGCCTGCGAATGGCGATCGGCAGCACGGGGAGGCCGTGATAATCGATGTGCTCGCCAATCAGGTTGACCCGGCCCGGGGCGGAGACCACCCAGGTTTCGGCAGCGCCGGTTCCGAAGGCTTGGACAAGCTGTTCCCGCGGGTCTGTCACTTCCGATCACGATAGCTAGTCGAGGGCCGCGGTGTCCAGCGCCGGCTCGGGCGATGGCGTCAGGAGAAACCGCGGCATAGTGAAGACCGGCTCTGGCGCCCGGCACTGGGCCTGGCTTCAGGAGTGACTCCGGCGGGGATGCCGGGGATAATAAGGGGTTACGACTCTCCTTCTGTACGGCAGTGCGCATGCCGCTGTCGATGCAGCGTGCGCGGCACTCCTGTTCGGGTGGTTGGCATCCCAGCATGGCGACGCGGGCGCCTTCGCCGCCCTGGCCGCGGTATACGGCCTCCTGGCTTTCGGCTTGCAGCCGTTGCTGGCACTGGCGGTAGACAGCCGGCAATGGTACCGGCAGGCGGCGGCAACCGGATGTGCGCTGACCGCGGTGGCGATGTTCGTCCCAGGTTCTCTCCCGACGCTGGCGGTATGCGTCGCGGGCGCCGGCAACGCGCTGTTCCACCTCGGAGGCGGAAGCGTCGGGCTTCGGTTGAAGCCCGGATTCGCGGCACCCGCGGGCATCTTCGTCGCGCCGGGAGCTGTGGGACTGTTCCTGGGGACTTTACTGGGCGAGAGCGGATTCAAGGCACTCTGGACGGGTGCGCTGTTGCTGGGCATGTTCTCGGTGTTGCTGCTGGCACACGAGGCGCCGGTGCTCCCGCCTCGGGACAGGCCGGAACGGCCCTTGGGGCGTGGAAGACTGATTCTGCTGTTGCTGTTGTCCTCGGTGGCGATGCGGTCGCTGCTGGGCCTGGCGTTAAGCTTCCCGTGGACATCGTCGCCGGCGCTGGCCCCGCTCCTGGTGCTGGCTGGCGCCATGGGCAAGGGATGGGGGGGCGTGCTGGCGGATCGGTTCGGCTGGATGCGGACCGCGGTCTGCACCCTCAGAATGTCGATACCGCTGCTGATGTTCGGCACTGCCTCTCACGTGAAGAAGATCGTCGCCATGTTTCTGGTGGCCTCGACTATGCCAGTGGCGCTGGCGGCGGTTTCGGAGTCTCTGCCACGAGAGCCGGCCTTTGCCTTTGGCCTGACCGGCATGGCCTTGCTGGTGGGAGTCTTGCCCGGGTTCAGCCACGTGCGGCCACTGGTCAGCATGCGTGAGCCGATGGCGGCGGCAGCGCTGGTATGCGCGCTGGCGCTGTGCTTGGGATTGCGGCTGGCGCACCTATCGCACAGCCCCCAGCCGCAGAACGCCGAATAGCAACTCGCCCCAGGCGAAGGATGCGACGTTGGCGGCGACGATGGCCGCCATGTCGCGCCGGTTGCGGCCTTCAGGGAACAGCGCGGCGAACAGCAGGCACTCAAACAACGGCGCAAAGGTCTCAGATGCCGGCACGTACCAGTTGCCCGTCCAGGCGGGAAGCACCAGCACGACGATGGGATAGGAACAGCCGGTCAGCCAAAATCCGGCGAACCATTTACGCCAACGCGGGTGCACTGGCGAGAGCGCATACAGGAGGAGCGGCGCCTCCACCATGACGGAGAGCAAGTAGCCGATGGGCAGTTGCAGCCAAAGACTCAAGCGCGCTTCCGGCGCCGGCGAACCCACCAGATGCCGCCGACGATCACTGCCAGGGCGAGGATGAGACCGGCCAGCACGGCAGCGCCGCCCGGGCCGTGTGGGACGAGCACGTCAGCCCGAAGCGGCAGCGCCGTCAAGATCGCGAGCAGGCAGCCTAGGGGCGCGCTCGGTTCCATGCGCCAAGCCATATTGGGATTATACCTGTAACTGGTAAACGTACAGAAGCAGCCTCTCATCGTCCATCATGCACGCAGGCTGACCAACGGGCACGTGTAGCGTCCCAGCGATTCCGTAAACCGGGGGTTGCTCCATGGGCAGGGTGCTGATTTGGCACGAGTTGGTTGCGGAGGATGCGCGGGGGAGAGTTGTAAAGGCCTTTGGAGCACCCAACGGCGTTGACAAAC
>Ga0187877_1000442_pt1 | contig 52306 bp, 41 predicted proteins | sample June2016WEW_17_1_3_FD_132430 | JGI IMG/M metagenome (GOLD analysis project Ga0187877, IMG submission 132430) | Peatland microbial communities from SPRUCE experiment site at the Marcell Experimental Forest, Minnesota, USA - June2016WEW_17_100 | ecosystem: Environmental > Terrestrial > Soil >...
ACACGATCTTGGAGAGTACGCCGGACCGTGTCGCGCGGACGGTGGCTGGGACGGCGGGGCCCTCCGGTAGCGCCGACGGCGTGGGCAGTGCCGCCCGATTCAACCAACCACGCGGGATCGCGGTTGACCGCGCCGGCAATCTCTACGTGGCCGATACCCTCAACCATCGGATTACCAAGGGAACGCCCGCGGTCGTCCTGCAACCACCGACACTCTCGTCTTATTTCGACGGCGAAAACCTCTACCTGGCCTGGCCCGCGGACCACCTGGGCTGGATGCTCGAGGCCCGGACGAACGCGATCGGCATCGGCACAGGCACGAACTGGTTCCCGCTGCCCGACTCAGCCACCAACACCGAGTACATGGTCGGTAATCCCGCCGGCCCGGCCGGTTTGTTCCGGCTGCGCTCGCCGTGACGCGAACGAAAGGCCCGCGAAACCGCCCCGGCACCTTCGGCGGTCGGCGAGTGGGTGATCAATCCGGCTGTGCCACCCGACGCACACTTGCCAGGCAACGGTGTGGCCAGTACATTTTCATCCAAGCACACGCAGCAACAGCCATGCGAGTGACTTGATGAAGTCCTCTGCGCCCACCGCCACGGCCCGGCAAGGTCACGGTTTCACCCTGATCGAGTTGCTGGTCGTCATCGCCATCATCGCCATCCTTGCCGGCCTGCTGCTGCCCGCGTTGGGCCGCGCCAAGGCCAAGGCGCAGGAGATCCAGTGCCTGAACAACCTCCGGCAGATCACCATCGCCGCCGTCATGTATCAGCAGGACACCGGGAAATCGCTGGACTATAACATAACGGAAACCCTCTGGATGCAGACGCTGATCGCCTATGACATCCGCGTGAACAACATCCGGCTGTGTCCCACGGCCGCGAAGCGACCCGCCTCCATGCCTGACGCGACGGCCGGCAACGCGGCCGCGCCTTGGAACTGGTCGGCGGCGGTGCTCACCAACCTGCTGGGCAGCTACGCGATCAACGGCTGGCTCTATTACTACGACACGAGCAACGCCGACGGCATCAGCCGGTGGATCGGCGCCGACCAGCTCCCCAAGTTCTTCCAGAAAGACAGCGCCATCGCCTCCCCCTCCACCACCCCCTTTTTCCTGGACGCACTCTGGCCCGATCTCTGGCCGACCAAGGCCGACGTTCCGCCCGGCGACCTCTTCGCGGGCGACGAGACGACCAGCCTCGGGCGCTGCTGCCTGGCGCGACACCCGTTGCTGCGCGGGGCCAAGGCGAAGTCCGGGCAACCCCTGCCCAGCGCGGTCAACGTGAGTTACGCCGATGGACATGCAGCCAAGTTGCGACTCCAAGACATCAAAACACCAACCTGGCACGTCGGCTACACCCCCATCAGCAATCCCTGGAGCACCTCACCGTAAGAGCGTCTCCAACGGCCTGGACAGGAAAATGAGTGACGGTCGTTGACCACAATTACCGTGTTTCCAGAACCCAGATGCCAGCGAGCCCAGATGGCGTCCTCGCGAGCCGGCGGGAAAGTTGAGAGGGTGGTGGGTTGAGAGTTGAGACTGGTGGGGTGAGCGCCTGTCTGCGTGCGGTCACGCACAGGCAGGTCCTCGCGAGCCGTAATCAGGTTGATAGTTGATGGTTGAGAGTTGAGCGACCGGAGGAGGGTCGCGGCAAACCTCGCACGCCGACCGCACGAACCCTCGCGAATTCGCAACTCGAAACTCGCAATTCTCTGGTGGGGCTGAACACTTCAAACTTGAAACTTGAAACTCTGAACTTCTTTCCGGCTGGTCATCGCCTCGCCCCACCAAATCAGTACACTGCCTCCCGGTGATGGCGTTTGCGCCCGCCGCCGGCCCCCGGTAACCTGACCGCGCGTGTTTGAAACCTGCGTCATCCGCGGTCGCCGCTTTGCCCCCGCGCGGTTTTGCGCGCCGCTGGCCGGCTACACCCACAGTGCCTTCCGCCGATTGTTGGCAGCCTGGGGCGGCCCGGGGGCGCTCTGGACCGAGATGCTCGCCGCCCGCCAGGTCCGCAGCGAGAACTTCGCCACATCGCCCTGGCTCCGCCGCCGCCCCGCCGAGGGCTTCGTCTTCTACCAGCTCATGGCCCGGCAGGGCGATCCGCTCGACCGGGTTCTCGACCACCTCGGCGCCCAGGGCGTCGAAGGCCTGGACCTGAACCTCGCGTGCAACGCCCGCACCGCGCGGGCCTGCGCCGCCGGCAGCGCCCTCTTCGACGATCTCGCCGCCCTCCGCGTCGTGGTGGCCGACGCCCGTCATCACTGGCCGGGAATCCTCACCGCCAAAATCCGGCTGGGCCACGACCGGCCCAACTGGACGGTGCCGTTCACCGCGCGCCTGCAGTTGCTCGCCGACGAAGGCGTGGATGCCCTCGTTCTGCATCCACGGTTCTTCGAGGAAAAGTTCAAGCGCCGCGCCCGGCTGGAACTGATCCCCTGGGCGGCCTCGCTGACGCGTCTGCCGCTGGTGGCCAACGGCGACATCACCGGACCGGAACACGTCGCGGCGCACGCCGCCGACCTCCAACCGGCCGCCGCCATCATGCTCGGCCGGATGGCGGTCACCCGCCCGTGGGTGTTCGCGCACTGGGATCGAGCCGCCCCGGTGGACCTCGCCGGAGTCTGGCGCACGTTGCATGATTTCGTCGTCGAGGATTTTCCACCCGCCGTGGCGCTGCGCCGGCTGCAGATGTTCACCCGGTACTTCGCTGCGAACTTCAAGTTCGGCCATCAGTTCCATGTCGCCGTTCAGAACGCCGCGTCCCTCGCGGAGGCCCGGGCGCGCGCCGACGATTTCCTGGCTTGTTCCCCTGTCCTCGTCAGCCAGCCGGCCCTCGGTCTGATCTGAGCCGCCGCCGGCTCGACTTCGCCAGCGTTGCGGCTAATCTCCCCCGTCATGGCAGCGCCACTCACTTCCTTCACCGGCCCGCTCGACCGCGCGCAGGCCGACACCTTGCGTGCCTGGCTGGACGCCAACCACTGGCGCTTCCGCGAGGCGCCCTACGCCCGCTTCGCGGCGGAAAAGGAAAAGGTCAACGTGGTTTTCTACGAGAGCGGCAAACTGGTCGTGCAAGGCAAGGGCACCGGCGACTTTGTCGAGTTCGTGCTCGAACCCGTCGTCCTCAAGCAAGCCCGGCTGGGCTACGAAACCGTGCTGAATCCGGATCTGCTGCTGCCGCGCCTCGGCGTGGACGAAAGCGGCAAGGGCGACTTCTTCGGCCCGCTGTGTGTCGCCGGTGTTTATGTGAACGCGGCCGTGATCAAGGCCTGGGAAGGCGCGGGCATCCGTGATTCGAAGAACATTTCCAGCGACCGGCAGATCGGCGTGCTGGCCCGGCGCATCCGCGAAACGCCGGGCTGCGTGTTCAGCGTCGTGCCGATCGGCAACGAGGCCTACAACCGGCTCCACGCGAAGATGGGCAGTGTGAACCGCCTCCTCGCCTGGGGCCACGCGCGGGTCATTGAGAACCTGATGCTCCAGCAGCACCGCATGGAGCCACCGCCCGTGCGGGCGATCAGCGACCAGTTCGCGCACGACAAGCAGACCGTGGCCAAGGCGTTAATGAGCCTCGGCCGCGAGATCGAACTGGTCCAACGTCACCGGGCGGAGGCGGATCTGGCGGTCGCGGCGGCTTCGATTTTGGCGCGCGATGAATTCGTCACGCGGCTCGGCCTGCTGGAGAAGGAGTTCGGGCTGGCCCTCCCGAAGGGCGCTTCGGCGGCAGTGGACGCGGCAGCGAAGGAGTTCATCGCCCGCCACGGCGCGGCAGCGCTGCCGCGCGTGGCGAAAACACACTTCCGGACCGCTCTCCGCGCGCAGGGCCTGCCCGAGCCGCCGAAGGTTGAATGGCGCCGCGCCCCGCCGCGAGCACGCGACGGGAGTTCTTGATCGCGCCTCGACACCGCGGACGCGGTTCTGGCAACATTCCGCCGTGGGTGTTTCGCTTAAGGAATTCGAGGCGATGCGGGATCGCGTCCAGGGCAACCGGCGCACCGCGGCGCCGGTCCTGTCCGCCAGCGTCGTGTCCGCGGCGGCGGCGCACGCGGTGATCCTCGGCATTGACCCCTCGCTGCGCGGCACGGGTTACGGCGTCATCCGCCTCGGCCGGTCGGAGCCGACCGCGCTCATTCATGGCGTCGCGTATTGTCCGGCGGGCTGGGAACGTTCGCGCTGCCTGGTGCGGATCGCCACGACCCTCCGCGACGTGATCCGGCAGTTCCAGCCGACGGCGTGCGCGGTGGAAGGCCTGTTCTACGCCCAGAACCTCCAGACGGCCCTGATCATGGGCGAGGCGCGCGGCGCGGCGCTGGTCGCCGCGGCGGAGGCCGGCCTGACGATCGTCGAAATCGCGCCGCGCAAGGTGAAGCAGGCCATCGTCGGCTATGGCGCGGCGCAAAAGCTGGCCGTGGCGAAGATGGTCCAGCGCCTGTTGCGCCTGCCGGAACTGCCGACGCCCGACGCCGCCGACGCCCTCGCCCTGGCGCTCGTGCTGGCCCAGGAGCAGCGACGTTACTCGCTGAACCCATTGAAGCGGATTTGACATGATTGCCTTTTTGCAGGGTCTGCTGGTGGAGGCGCTGCCCACGCAGGTGACGATCGCGGTCGGCGGCGTTGGCTACGAGGTCTTCATTCAGCTGTCCTCCTACGACAAGCTGCCCGCACCCGGCAGCGAGGTGAAACTGCTGACCCATCTCGCGATCCGCGAGGATGCCCACGTGCTCTACGGTTTTGCCACGGCAGCGGAGCGAGACCTGTTCTGTCTGCTCATCAACACCGTCAGCGGCATCGGACCCCGGATCGCGCTCAACGTCTTGAGCGGCATGACGCCAACGGTATTCCGTGGCGCTGTGGCGACGGGCGACGTCAAGGCCTTGTCGCGCATCAATGGCGTCGGCAAAAAGACCGCCGAACGCATCGTCGTCGAACTGAAGGACAAGATCGGAGCGGCGGGCGCGTGGGAGGCGAGCAGCGCGGCCCGGGCCGTCGCGCCGGGCGAGCAACGGTCGAACGACGCCGTCCTGGCCCTGCTGGCGCTGGGGTACAAACCGGTCGAAGCCCACGACGCCATGCGCGCGGCATTGGCGGTGCTGGGCGAGCCGGCGACCGTCGAGGAGTTGGTCCGGGTCGCGCTGAAGCAAGGGGCGCGATGACGGCACCGGATTCAGCGTCCCCGGCGCCGAACCCGCGACCACGGGTCGTCGTGCCCGAGAAGGCGACCCTGGGCGGCCGCATCCTGGCCCGGGTGATTTTCCTGGCGGTGCATGGCATCAACGCGACGCTGCGATACGAACTGGAAGATCCCGCAGATTCACTCGCGGAAGTACGACAGCGGCCGGCGATTTTTGCGATCTGGCACAACCGGCTGGCCCTGTCACTCATGCTCTACCGGCGCTATGTGCTCCAGCGCACGAAAGGCCGGCGCATGGCCGCCGTGGTCAGCGCCAGCCGCGATGGGGGGATGCTGGCGCGGGCGCTCGAGCTCTTCGGAGTGCAACCGGTGCGCGGTTCCTCCAGCCGGCGTGGGACGCGGGCCATCCTCGAACTCACCGCCTGGGCGGAGCGAGGCTATGATCTGGCCATCACGCCGGACGGGCCGCGCGGACCACGGTATGTGCTGCAAAGCGGCGTCGTGGCGGCCGCCCAATTGACCGGCCTGCCCATCTTGCCGGTCGGCGTGCATATCGTCTGGAAGCGGCAGTTCCACAGTTGGGACAGGTTCCAGTTGCCGATGCCTCTCAGCCGCTGCCGCGTGCACATGGGCCCCCTGATCCGGGTGCCGCCGCAGATTGGGGAGGAGGAGCGCGAAACCTTCCGCCAGCTTGTCGAAACGCAACTGCGGGCCGTGACCACGGACTGAGGCCGCCGGCAACGCGGCGTCAGTTTTCGAGCGCCTGTGCGAGGTGAGGCGTATAGAGCTTCGGCTCCAGCAGAAAGGAGTCGTGCCCCTTGTCCGAGTGAACCGTGATCCAGATGTGCGGCACGTGGCAGCGCTTCAACAGCCCCGTGAGCCGCGCCTGTTCCTGCGGGTGAAACATCACGTCCGAATCCATGCTGAAAACCAGAAACTCCTGCTGCCGGCAGCGCTCGAAGACCTCCGTCAGGTTCGCGGCCCCGGACTCACGCACCAGATCGAACCACTGCCAGGCATCGAGGATGCGCAGATAGGTGTTCGCGTCGAAGCGCCGCACAAACTTCTCGCCCTGGTAAAGCATGTAGGACTCCACCGGGCTGTTCATTTCGTACCAGCCAAACGGCGGCTTGTGGCTGACGACCTCGTTGCGCGCCCGCTCCCGCAACGCCTCCAGCGAGATGAAGGTCTTGTGCGCGATGCGGCGCGCCAGCGCCAGTCCGATGTCCGGTTTTGGACCGCCATAGTAGGCGCCACCCTTGAAATTGGGGTCGGCCTCGATCGCCGTGACCTGCTCGAAGTTGAGAATGCGCTGATAAATGGTCGTCTCAATCCCCGTGCCAATGGGCACCACCGTCCGCACCCGATCCGCGTGACGCGTGGCCACCAGCAGCGCGAGAAAACCGCCGATGGAGGCGCCCACCACCGCGCGCAGCCGGTGAACGCCCAAGTGGTCGAGCAGCTTCATCTGCGAGTCCACGATGTCGCTCATCCGCAACACCGGAAACTCGGGCCCCCAAGGTCGGCCGGTGGCCGGATTGACCGAGGCCGGTCCGGTGGAACCGTAGCAACCGCCCAGGTAGTTCGCGCACACCACACAAAAACGCCCGGTGTCCAGCGCCTTGCCCGGCCCGACAAACCCGTCCCACCACCCCAACTGCACCTCGTCGGTCCAGCGGCCGTCGAGGCCGGGCACGTCGAGGTTGGTGCCCGCCGCGTGCTGCGAACCGGTCATCGCGTGAAACAGCAGGATGACGTTCGAGCGGTCGGCGTTCATCCGGCCATAGGTTTCATAGGCCAGCGTGAAACGATCGAGGGCGCCGCCGACGGCCAGCGGGAGCGGCGCCTTCGCGTTGCGAAACTCAAAAAACTTGGTGCTAACCTTGCCGATGGAACGGGTCATACAAACGCGGTTCATTGTGGAACGGATGTGCCACCAACGCAAGGACGAGCAGAAACGAATGAGCAGAAACGGGTGGTGTCCGAATGGGGATTCCCGGTGGGGCGAGGCTCCGACGAGCCGGAAAGAAGTTCGGAGTTTCAAGTTTCAAGTTTGAAGTGTTCAGCCCAACCAGAGAATCTCGAGGTGCGAGGTGCGAATTGCGAGGTGCGAGTTACGAATTCGCGAGGGTTCGTGCGGTCGGCGTGCGAGGTTTGCCGCGACCCTCCTCCGGTCGCTCAACTCTCAACTCACCACCCTCTCAACCTTCCCGCCGGCTCGCGGGCAGGGAAGGATGGGGTGACTGACGGGATTTGAACCCGCGACAGCCAGATCCACAATCTGGAGCTCTAACCAGGCTGAGCTACAGCCACCACTCTGCTGGGACTGTCGCAAGCCCCAGCGCCTCAAGCAACCGGAAACGACACCAGGCCGTCAATCGGCAGGGCATACCGGTCCTCGGGCTTTGGATCGGCGGCGGTTCCTTCTCCGCTCGCCTGAGACGACGGACCACGGACGAACGGTGGGTCGTGGGCCGCTGGGCCGCGACGGGATCGTTCAGCCAACGGCGGAGCATCTGGTGGTGGCGAGGAATCTCACAGCGCAAGCTGCCCGCCCCGCCGTCGTGCCGCTTCGTGCCAACGGTTCCAAAACGTCGCTTCGCCAGCCGCCGGGTGCGTTGGCTCGTTGAATTCCCGGTCGCGGACCGCCCTGCCCCGCCGGATTAAAACTGCTTCAGGAACCGCACGTCATTCTCGTAGAAAAGGCGGATGTCGCTGATGCCGTAACGGAGCATGGCGATGCGCTCGATGCCAAAGCCGAACGCCCAGCCGGTCCACACCTCGGGATCGTAGCCGACGGTTTCGAACACCTGCGGGTGGACCATGCCGCATCCGGCGATCTCGAGCCAGTCCTTGCCCATCTTCCTCACCAGCGGGCTGGCGAAATCAATTTCATAGCTCGGCTCGGTGTAGCTGAAATAGTGCGGGCGGAAGCGAATCTTCACGTCGTCGCCCATCAGCTCGCGAAAAACGAATTCGACCGTGCCCTTGAGGTCGCTGGCGGTGACGCCGCGGTCCACATAAAGCCCCTCGATCTGCTGGAAGGTCGGGTTGTGCGTGGCATCGGCGTTGTCGCGGCGGTAAACGCGGCCGGGCACGATGATCCGCACCGGCGGCGGCTGCCTTTCCATGACCCGGATTTGCACGGACGACGTGTGGGTACGGAGCAGGAGCTGGGAGTTGGCCGCCGCCGGTTGGGCACCGTCCGGTTTCGCGAGATAGAACGTGTCCTGCGTGTCGCGGGCCGGATGGTCGGCCGGCGTGTTGAGCGCATCGAAGCAATGGTATTCGTCCTCGATCTCCGGTCCGTCAGCCACGACGAAGCCGATTTTGCGGAAGCTGCGGACGATGTCCTCGGTGACCTGGGTCAGCGGGTGAAGCCGGCCCAGGGGGCGGCGACGGCCGGGCAGCGTGAAGTCGGTCGGCACGGCCGGCAGGGCCGCCTGGAGTTCGAGTTCGGCGCGGCGGGCGGTGAGTGCGGCTTCAAGCTCGGCCTTGGTGGTGTTGATCAGTTTGCCGGCGGCGGGTCTTTCCTCCTTCGGCAGTGTTCCCAACTGCTTCATCAGCGCCGTGAACCGGCCGTTGGTGCCGAGGAAGGCGGAGCGCGCCTGTTCGAGCGCCGCCAGGTCGCGCGCGGCGCGCAGCTCGGCGAAGGCGGATTGCTTCAGCGGTTCGATCTGGTCAAGAAAACTGGCCATGACAAATTCTGGTTTTCCGTCGCCGGCAAGCCAAGCACGAACCCGGTGCCGTTGCCATCCGAAACTCGCGCGCAAACGGACTTGGGTAGAACAGGCCACTGGCCTGTGCCGTCGGGCGACGCGCCCGACGGAATGGCTGCGCGACGGAATTCGATGAGGTCACTGGTTTTTGAGTCTCTCTCCCCATTCCGCCCGGCGAGTCGCCGGGCGGGACGGGCGCCTGCCTGCCGGCAGGCAGGAGTCGCCCGTGCCACCTCCGACCGCTACATCAGCTTCCGCCCGAGATCGGGACTCCTCGCAACCCGCGTGAGCGCCTGAGCGCGTGGCATTGATGCGCATCGGCGCGCATCGGCCCGCGTAAATCCTGCGTGGGGATGCCGCGCTTCTTTGCGAGTGGATCAACATACCAGTGGTAATTCCCCAGTTCAGAATAGAAAAGATACGGCGAGTTTTCATGCCACCATTTTTCCCATGCGTCGGGTCCGGCAATGGCGCCTGTTCCCTCCGGCGCATAACGGGCGAGCAGAATCTCTGCTGCCGGCCTCGTCTTGTCATCCCGCAAGGCAGCGATGGTTTTGGGAAAGAAATCCGGCGAGTCGAATACAATTCCCAGCGATTTGGCCTCCGCATCAATTTCCAGCAGCTTTTGGGGGTTCGGATGCAGCCAAGGGCTCGCGGATTCAAACCAGACCGTTGCGTTCGTCACGTTATGCCAGTCAAACGTGGCCAGGGTTTCTGCCGTGAACACACTGGGCATTTCCTTGGGAAAACTGGCGAAGTAACGCTTTGCCCGGCTGCGGCTGATCGCGATCTTGTCCGGGCCAAAAACCGACGGCGAGACATCAATGGGCCGGTCTTCGGTGAACCGGCTGATGTACGCAATCCCGTTGACGAGCATGGCACGTCCAGTCGCATTCATTTCCGCCGGCGACTGCTCAAACCCGAAATGCAGCAGATTGCCCTGCCGCCAGAACGCCGCCGAACGTGGCGTCTGCTCATTGATGCCGCCGCAAAACACCTCCACTTCCGGCAGGTCGGCAAATTCGTAGTAGTGCGATGCCCAGCCGCGCTGGTAATCGTTGATGACCGTGTGAAAACTGCGAATGTTGTCCACCAGCGGCAGAACCGGAATGGTGTCCGCCTTCAATTCATGGGTGAATTGGGTCGGCGTCGGGATGTTCGTGGTGGCGTCAATGTTCACCAGCATCGGGGATTTGAAAATATCGTGCTTCCTGACCCCGTAAGCGACGGGCGCCAGACAAGTGCAGCCGGAGCCGCCATGGAGCTTCCAGGCGACGGCAAGGTTCAATCCGGCGCTGCCGAGTAGAACCGTGGGCTTCCTCCATGCCTCGCGTTTGCCCAGGGGCGAACCATCCAGCCATGAACCGCGCATCACCTGACTCTGCCGCCAATCCAAAAGCACCACGTCAAAAACCTCCGCCTGCGCTGGCTTGAACTGCTCGCGCGCGACTGACTCGACGTTCGCAAAGTGCGCCTTGAGCAGCGGCGTGAAATCACCAGCGCGATGTCCGATGTAGAGCACCCGCAGCGGCAACAAGGCATCTGCGGGAAAGACGGTGGCTGGCAAAACCATCACCAACGCCAGCAGGAAGAGGCAAGTGATCGAGGATGGCATTTTTGACACTCGGCGGGTAACGGAGAATTGGGCTCCCAACGTGCTCATCGCCGCCCATTGTACGCCCATGCCGGCTGTAGGCAAGTGGGGCGTTCTGAGTTTGTCGCGTTTTAGTTCCTCCGCCGTTCACCACAGCAGCGGGAGTCCTGATCTGGGAACCTGGGTGAATCACTCCACCCACGCGTAGGTTGCCGGGGCGATCTTCTTGATCTGCTTCACCTTCCTGCCGGTTGACGAAAACCAGACATGGAGGTTGCCAGGCTTCGCCTTGAACTTGCTGGCGATCTCTTTGACGGTGAGGCCCGCTTCAAACCTGCGACGGCTATCGCTACTTTGGCCCCGCGCTTTCCTTCCGGACCACCACAACGTCCCCAAGGTCGATTGGAGGAATCTCGACCGCATTGAGCGCGTTACCGAGGCTTGAAGGATCGTTTTCCGGTCGGTTAGGCACTTCAATCTGCTGGTCGAGGGTGACGTCTTCGATCTTGCCCAAAAGCCGGTAAATTCCGGGAGTAATAGCATTGCGTGACTCAAATCTGCCGTCCGGTGCGATGATTAGCCGCCCCAGATCGAAAAACGACCGCATCCATTGCTTTGTGTTAAGCCCATTTGGCGATGGCGCTGAATCAGAAGGCCAATCGCTTTCCAAAACAGCGTATGCTGGCTGCTTAATCGAACCCTCTTCACGCCCGGCCAGGATGAAGCGGCCCTTTACGTGATAGCCCGTTTCGACGATTCTCACTTCCGTGGTCTCGCCCGCCGTGGTCTGAATCCAAGTAGGGTGATGGTATGGAGGCGTCGCCGGATCCTCTATGACGTCTGCCTCCAGCCACACGCACAGACGCCCTTGCGGTACGAACTCAAAGGAGAATCGGCCATCCTCCGTAGACCTCGAATGGAACTCCTGGGAATCCAACCGCATGCATGCCGACGAGTTCATGGCTAACAGATCATCCATGATCACGTAGCGCACAGGCCGATTGCGTGCGGTCGCGTCGATGGTCCCTTCAATGCGGCCCCAGGGCTGCAGATGAACTTCCATGACCTCCTTTGGATTGCTCACGGCAACACGAGCAAAGCCATTGCTGCACGCAGCGACAAGGAGGGAGGCGTTCGGTTCCTCCGGGAAGGCGAACTTTCCATTTTCATCCGCATCGACTATCAACCGGTCTGCGGCAGCCCGCCGAGCAAAGCACGCACGCCCCAGGGATGCGCCGTGTTCCGGACTGAGCAAGGCCAGTTCGGCGCCTGCCGCCGGCTGACCATCTGTGCGCCACACTGTTCCCCGGACGGTTTTCAATGGATCGACGGGCTGCAGAGCGACGTCGACAACGCCGTTCGAGTCCGGCTGTAACCACGTGGAAACAAAGGGCGAGTAGTCCTCCGCCTCGATACGAAAGCGCCAAGGGCCAGGTCCATTTTCGAAATACACCTGAAAGGTGCCGTCGGTGCTGCGCCGTGTCTCGCCGCGGAACCAGCTATTCTCCCCTTCGCCATAACCCGGAAAGGATTTTATTTCCTTCCGCACCAGCTCACCCGTTCGAGCATCGGTGACCCGGCCAGTGACTACAAACACTCGGCGAAGCTGGATTACATGTTCTTCTCCGTCCGCTTTCACCAAGGGGCCACGAGACATGGAAAAGTCCGGGTGTCTGGAAGCACAAAGGTTCAACATCCTATCGGTGGGCGCCGAGGTCCATTCGACTCGGCCATCTGGCCCGCTCTGTGCGCTCCAGTTCATGCCCGGCATATACGTCCCTCCCGGCCCGGTCAAAGCAACGGTCCCATTGGCCACGGCGTTCCCATCCTCGTCCACCAATCGCAGGCGCAACCTCCCTCCCGGCTTGAGTCGAACCTCCACCCGTTCCACTTCCTCCTTGAGGTTCACTTTCAAATAGTCTTGGGCGAAGCCCGGCGCGGTCACGATGAAGTCGAAATCACCGGGGGGCAATCCCTGGATGGAGAACACGCCCAGCGTATCGGCTTCCGTGTGGACGGAGTCCGTGGAAGAAGGTTCATGTTCAATCTTCGCCCCAGCAATCTGTTTTCCTTCCTCGGTCATGATGCTGCCTGTCAGCGTCACCCCTCGGTTCAGGGTGGTGACCAACCTGCCGCTCCAGAGGAGCTTCATCGACTCACTTTGTGGCTCGTCACCGTAGCCCCAACTCCCGGACACGATTTTAGTGGGCGCGAAATCCGGGTGTCGCACACGCAGGCCGGGAGTGCGCCGGGAACGGGGATCAATCAAAGCGCACGTCCACCAACCATTTCGATCCGACTTGGCCACGGGAGCGGCGCTCAAGAAACCGGGCCGTTCGCGCGGGTTTTCCTCCTGTGCCATGTCGCTGATCCCAAACTCCATCTCCACGACCGCGTCGGCTACTGGCCGGCCATCTTTGCTCCTTAGCCAACCTCCGAGATAGTTCGTCGCTCGGTCCACGCGTAACGTGTATTCGGTTGGGATCGCGGGATCAAGATACGTCCGCCAAGTGGCAAATCGAGCCACCCAACCTGAGGCGATGACACCGACGTCCAGTCGCATAGTAGCGGGAGGATAAGGGACATCCGCACTCCCGGTGTCATCCGTCGAAAGGTCGAAGCGCTGTTTCCATCCGTCATCGCCGACGGTGTTGACGGCGAGTCGCGCGCCGCCGACGGGCTCGCCCGAATCCTTCGCTAACACGCGGAAGCGCATAGCGTGCTCCTTGGTCCTGGTTGATGGATGAGATCGCGCTGCGGGCGGCACGGCAGCCGTTCTGGTTGATGCCTCCACCGGCGGCCCAACGTGTTCCGGGCTGCTTTTCGAGTTGGATATGGTAGGGGTATGCGCTGCCAAGACGACACACAGCCACGCCAGCCCGCAAAGCGAGACGGCCACTCCTCCGGTCAAAGTGAACTTCGCCCAGCGCCAGGCATCCAGGGTTTCCTGGGCGAGTCGCGGCAAAACGCTCGACGCCGAAATGCCCGCGGCAGCGGTCTTCAACACGGAAGCCGCCAAGCCAACCGGGAGGGCCTGAACGGTTTGCTCTGCCATGAGTCCAGCTAAGACCGTGCCCCCGACGGCCACACCACGCCGGACCAGAAAACCTCTCATCTTCTCTATGGCTCGGTTCACGCGTTTCTTGGCGGCCTCCTCGCTCAGGCCCAAGTGCCGGCCGACCTCCAGCAAAGGCCTTTTCTCATAGAACCGCAGGAGGATTGCCTGACGGTCGACCTCGGAAAGGCTGGCCACTGCTTGGTCGAGGTAGGGTTCGAGCTGGTTCCAGACAGCCTCGCTTTCATCAGGCATAATGGTCGATGGGATCATAGACGCTGCCGTTTCTTCGCGGCTCTTTCGCCGCCTTTCCGCGCGTAAGGCACGATTGGCCACAAACCGGGTGGTTCGGAAAAGCCAGCCGCCCAAAAGAACTCCGGAACGCAGGCTCCCGGCCTTCCGTGCCAACAGCACGAAGACAGACTGGGCCACATCCTCAGCCAGGGCCGAATTCCCCAGATGGCGCAGGGCCACCGAATAAACCCAAGCCAGGTGGCGTCGGACCAACTGGCCGAAGGCCGCTTCCGAGCGGTCACGGGCGTAAGCTTCAAGCAGTTCCCGATCGTCCATAACGCGCAATGTCCTTTACCTCTCAATCCCCGCCAACCGAAAAAGGGGACAAGGAATCGAAAGGGCCCCTTCCCTTGGACAGCCTCCGGGGCTCACCGTAATGAGGCTCACGATGCCATCGGTGCGTGGCTTCAGCTTCTACGCGGACGCCAGCCCGGAAGGGGTTGCGCGGTCGATCATCCGGAGGAACGCCAGTCATTCCTTGTGGGTGTGTTGCTCCGCCGTGCGGCTCAGGATTTTTCCGTCCGGATAGGGCGGCAAAAAGGGTGACCGTCCCGTGCCGGATAAGGAAACCCTGACCGCCGCTGAAAATCAACGGACGATCAGGGAGATTCCGAAACCAACGACGGCGTTGGATTCCTTGGTGGCGGATTCACCGATCAACCCACCCACGCGTACGTGGCCGGCTTCACCTTTTTGATTTCTTTGACCTTTTTGCCGGTGCTGCCGAACCACACGTAAACGCCCTGGGGTTTGACGCCGAGCTTGATCGCGATTTCCTTGACCGTGATACCCGCCTTCCCGGCTCCCTTGACCAGTTCAATGACGGCATCCTTCGTCGCGCCAGACTTCTTTGCCCTAATTTTTCGCGCCGCCGGCTTCTGTGCCTTGGGTTCTTCCGCTTTCGCTGCTGCTGCAGGCCCGGTAACGGGTGCTGCGGTGCCGGACCATCCATATTTACCAGGGGCGAGCTTTTTGATCTCCTTGACCGTTTTGCCCGTGGAAGAGAACCACACGTGAACATTGCCGGGTTTCACCTTCAGTTTGGCGGCAATGTCCTGCACGGAGAGAGCCGCCGGTTACTTCTTCTTGAGCAGACCGCCGAGGCCCTTGGTCACGTCACCCACGCTCTTGGTCGCCGTGCCGACGGCATCGCCGGCGGCCTTGCCGGCGGAGTCCACGACCGCCGCGCCGAGCTTGCTGACCGACTGTCCGATCGCCGCCACGGTTTTTTCGGAAACCTCATTAAGCAGCTTGGCCGCCAAGTCCGACACCGTGATGCCTTCCGATCCGGTCCCGAGGTTGGCCAAGTGGATTTCCGGCAACGTCAGCGTGATCGGCTGGCCACCGGAGAAGAGGGTGCTCGCGGTCACCTTCGCCCCGGTGATCGTGAACTCATCCACTTGCAGCTTCTTTGAGGGGCCGCCAGCGCTTTTCCCGCCGGCCGCCGAACCGCCCGTGAACGACTGCACATTCGCCAGGATTTTGGTGAAGTTGTTGTCCTGCGGGCCGCCCTCGAACGTGATGTCGGGGCTGGCGATGCGGATGGCGCGCACGACAATCTTTTCCAAGAACAGCGACGACGGTTTTATGTCAAGGGCGATCTCCCTGGCCTGGAAAGCGGACGGCTGCTTGTAGCCTGCGGGGTTGCCGACGAACAAACCCCTTAGCGTGCCCGTGCCGGAGAGGAGCGAGATGTTGGCTCCATCGAGTTTCATCTCCACCTTCGCGACTTTCGGACCGACCGTCTCCACGGCTTTCTTGACCAGCGGATTGATGAAGATGAGCGGGAGGGCCACGGCCACGGCCAGCAATAACACCAGGACCGCCAGGACGATCACGATGACGCGCTTTTTCATCGATCGGAGGTTAGGCCAAACACGCCATTTGTAAAGGCGGGGAGGCCCCTCGTCACAGCTCGATTTGCATGCCAAGTTCGACCACGCGGTTGGCCGGCAGGCGGAAGAACGCAGTGGCGCGCTGGGCGTTGCGGGCCATCAGGGCGAAGAGTTCCTCGCGCCAGTGCGACATGGCGCCGCGGCGCTTCGGGATGATCGTTTCGCTGCTCAGGAAGAAAGTGGTTTCCTGCGGCCGGAAGGCCACGCCCTGCGCCTCGCAGGCGCGCAGCAGCAGCAGCACGTCGGGTTCGTCCATGAATCCATAATGCCCGGTGACCCGGCAGAACCCGCAGGTCAGCGGTTCGACATTGACCCGTTCGGTGACGGGGACATGCGCGGTCTCGTGGACACGCACGGTCAGGAGGATGACCCGCTCATGGAGGACTTTGTTGTGTTTGAGATTGTGCAGCAGGGCGAGTGGCGTTCCTTGCAGGTTGCCGGCCAGGAATACCGCGGTGCCCGGCACCCGGAGCGTGGAGATCTGCGCCATCTCCGCCAGGAAGATGTCCAGCGGCAGACTGGCGGCCTGCAACCGCTCGCGCAGGATGCCGCGCCCCTTCTGCCAGGTGGACATCATCGCATAGACCACTCCGCCGATCACCAGCGGCACCCAGCCGCCGTGGGCCACCTTCAGCAGATTGGCGAGGCAGAAGGTGAGTTCGAGCGCCAGGAAGCACGCGCACAGTGCCCCGGCCTTGAGCACGCTCCAACCCCAGATCCGCCGCGCCGCAAAATAGAACAGCACGCTGGTGATGACCATCGTCATGGTGACGGCGACACCGTAGGCCGCTGCCAGGCGAGTGGACGAACCGAAGCCCAGGACCAAGGCAACACACACGACCGCCAAGGTGTGATTCACCCGCGGCACATAAACCTGTCCGCGTTCGGCCGAGGAGGTGTGCTGGACCGCCAGGCGCGGGAAATAACCCAACTGGATGGCCTGCATGGTCAGCGAAAACGTCCCCGAAATCAGCGCCTGCGAGGCGATCACCGTGGCCGCCGTGGCCAACACCACCAGCGGATAAACGCCCCAGGTCGGCGCCAGTTGGTAAAACGGATTCACGGTCGTGGCCGGGTCGGCGAGCACCAACGCGCCCTGCCCCAGATAATTCAGCATCAAGCCGGGCAGGACGATACACCACCAGGCCCGGCGGATCGGCCGCGCGCCGAAATGCCCCATGTCGGCGTACAGCGCCTCCGCGCCGGTGACCGCCAGCACAACCGCGCCCATCACCATGAAACCACCCATCCCGTGCTGCAGGAGGAACCGGACGCCATGCCAGGGATTCAAGGCCAGCAAGACCTGCGGAGCCTGCAGGATGCCCCGGACGCCCAGCACGCCCAGCGTCACAAACCAGAGAACCATCACCGGCCCGAACACGCTCCCGACCGACGCCGTACCGCTATGCTGGAAATAAAAAAGCCCCAGGAGCACAATCACGGTCAACGGCAGGATGTAAGGTTCGAAGAGATTGGTGGCGACGTTCAATCCTTCCACCGCGCTCAGCACGGAGATCGCCGGCGTAATGACACCGTCGCCGTAAAGCAGCGCGGCGCCGAAAACGCCCATCACCAGCAGGGCGGCGCCCCGCTTGCCGCGGGACTCGCGATCCCGGACCACGAGCGACAACAACGCCAGGATGCCCCCTTCCCCGTTGTTGTTCGCCCGCAGAATGAACGTGAGGTACTTGATGGAGACGATCAAGAACACCGACCACAGAATGAGCGAAACCAGACCCAGCAGGTTTTCACGAGTGGGCGCGATGCCATAAGCGCTGCTGAAACACTGCCGCAAGGCGTAGAGCGGGCTGGTGCCAATGTCGCCATAGACCACGCCGAGCGCGCCGATGACCAGGCCAAACTGGTAACGGCGGCTTTGCGGGTTGGAAGGCGCGTCCGAGTTCACGGTGATTCCAAGGCCCGTGGGCAAGGCGCAGCCACACGCCTGCGAAGGAGGTCGTTCTTTGGTTTCATGCGGCAAGGAGGTCAGGCAACCGACACGTCAATTTCCGCCGGCTGCCACAACCAGCGGCCTTCCATGCCGCCCGCGACGACCATCGTCTGCCCGGTAACGTGACCCGCCAAACGGTCCGAAGCAAGGAAGACGATGGCGTTCGCAACGTCCTCCGGGCGCGCCAGCTTCGGCAGGGCCATCGTCGCCACCACCCGCCGCACCGTGGCCACGTCCCCCAGTTTCGCCGCATTGCGCGGCACGATGGTCCACCCCGGACAGACGCAGTTCACGCGGCCGCCGCCATAACCGCGGGCCGCTGGCGCCAGGCGGGCGATTTCGTTCTTGAGCGTGCGGGTCAGGCCAAAGGCCAGCGCCGCTTTGGCCGCGGCGTAATCCGCGTGACCCGCTTCGCCAAACACCGCGGCGGTTGAGCCCACCAGCACCGCATTGCCCCGCCGTTGACGCCGGACCTGGTGAAAAAACTCCCGCAGACAAAGGAACGCGGAGGTCGCCACCGTTGCCAGGGTCCGGTTCCACTGCGCCAGCGACATGGTTTCCAGCGGCACGTCACGCGTTTCCCACGCCCCGGCATTGGCCACCAGCGTGTCCACCCGGCCAAAGCGCCGGACCGCCGCGGCGAACACCCGGGCCACTTCGGCCGGCCGGCGCAAGTCGGCGGCCACGACGAGCGATTCCGTGCCGGCGAGTTCGCGGGCCAGCGCCTCCGCCTGCGCCCGTTGGCGGTGGGCATGTAAAACCAGACGCGCGCCTTCGGCGGCAAAGGCACGTGCCGTCGCACTGCCGATACCGCCCGAAGCGCCGGTGATCAAAACGACTTTTTCCCGCAAGTCCGGCTCCATCGCGCCGCGCAGGCTACTGCAACAGGCGCGCGCTGGCCAGCCCGTATGCGTTGAGGTCCAATTCCACCACGCCGCGGCGAACGGGCAGTTCTCCCAGGTCCCGCTCCAGCAAGTCGGTCCGCCACGCGCGCCGACAGCCCGGCACCTGGATGCGGGTTGGACCGGTTTGACCGGCGATCTCCCACAGCCGCAGGATGACGCTGCCATCGCCCGCTCCGTCGGCCGGCTTGAAGCACGTCGCCACCGCCCGGCGGGGATCAACTACCGGCGGGGCCGGGGCCGGCTGACGAAGCTCGCGACCGGAGAGTACCAACCAGGGTGTCGCCACCGCACGGCTCCAGGCCACGGCGTCCGCCTGCTGGTAGCCGCCCGCGTGACCGCAAACGACGTAGCGGAAACGGAATTCGGCGACGCCTCCCTGGTCGGGAGAGACTTCCTTGTAGTCCTGGTCGTTGCCGAGCGCCTCGAAGGAGAACGGTTCCAAATCCATCCGCAACGCGAACGCCTCAAGGGGCGCGACGGTGACGCCAGCGGCGGCGGTGGAGGCGTCCACGAAACCCTGCACCGCGAAACGGCGGGGATCGGCTCCCGGCAGCAGGTCGCCGCGCGGCTGCGGGTACGGCCGCACGACCGCGGCGGGCGTTTCGATCCGCACGACGGCGTCCTCCCGCACCACCGGGAAAACGTGGACCAACCGTTGTTCAACGGTCGTCACCGGCTTGTGGATCCAGACATCGAAATCCACCTGGTCCAACTGCGCGTAGAGCGTGACAAAGTTGGTGACGCGAAGCCCGCCCGTCTCGCCGGTGATTCTCAATCGGGCCAGGACCGGTCCCACGGCCACCAGTCGGGAGCGGACGTTGGTCAGCGTGTGCTCCCGGCCGTCCCAGAAGATGGTCTGACCGAGCGAGCGACGCGCGCGGGGCGCGAGCAGTTCCACGCCCGCCGGCTTTCGGATGAGGCTGCGCAGCCCGCCATGCTCCAGGTCCACGGCCAGGGAATAGAACGGACCGTCGAGGCGGGTGTCGCTGGCGTGAAAAGGTCCCGGCCGCCCCGCCGCCGCGGCGGACCGTTTCAATCGGAGTTGCACCGCCGCCAAACCGGCCACCCGGGGGGAAACGAAACAGAATTCGCGTTGGCCGTCCACGCTCACGATCTGCGCCGGCAGTTGGTCGCGCCCCCGCCACACGGCGGTATCATTGTCCGCTGGTGCCAACGCCACCAGACCGGCGCGCGGAAGACTGAGCGGGTTGAACAACGTCACCGCGTCGGGCGCGGCGGTTGAACCGAGCGCGGCTTCGGCCCGGGCCCGCAGGCTCTGAGTCAGGGCCGCCAACTCGCTGTTCCACGCATGGCGCAGGCGTGCATTCTCGCGGCGGTTCGCGTCGTCGGTCCCGTTCCAGGCATGGTCGCCCAGCATCGCCCAGCACCATTCGGCGCGCTCGCGGTCGGGCTGGGAGGCTGCGGCAAGGCGCGGCGCGGGCCAGCAGGCCGCGGCCAGAAGCGTTTCGGCCGCCAGAAAATCACGGCCATTCCGGCGCGCGGCGGCGGCTTCAGCGGCGAGGGCCACCGGCCACAGCTCCCAGGAATGCCCAAAACAGCCGCGTTGCACCGGCAGAAACGGGTGTTCCGCCTCGGCGGCGTCCACGACCCGGAAGAAATCGGCCAGCGTGGCATTGACCAATCGCGGCCGCGGCGGCGGGCCGGCGTTGTACGCGGTGATCGCCTCAGCAAAGCCGCGACTCTGCCCCGCGCTCTCGGCGTGGGTGTCGCTGTGGGTGCCGCTCGCCAGGACGGTCTTCAAAGGCCAGGCGGTGCCCAGTTGGGCGTAATGGGGGAGCCATTCGTTGGTGATGGCCGCGGGTTTGCCGAGGAGGTGGGCGCCCTGGGCATAGCTCGCCGTTTTCGAGGCGAACGCATCCAAAAGCACGCGCACCCGGCTGCCGTCCGGTCCTTCGAGCCAGAAAGCCGGCGGAACGCGAAGCTGGCTGAAGGTCGAATCGAAGTCGTAGAACGGCACATTCACCCAGCGCACTCCGCACCCGGCGAGGATCGTGGCCGCGCCCCACGGCAGCGAGGGACATTCGATGTGATGGGCCACGGCGATGGGGATGTGCCAGGCGCGTTCGAGCCGCCGGGCCGGGTACAGGCTGCGGAGGAACGCTTCCGGGTTCTGCGCGCCCCACAGCGTGTTGCACAAAAACGGGCTGACCAGCACACGCCCCTCCTGAATCCGGCGAATCAACTCCGCCTTCCGCTCGGGAAACGCCTCGACAAAACAAAGCGCCTCCTGCGTCACCGCCATGTTGTAATGGTCGCGGTTCGCCGGCGGCTGCCCGTCGGTGCGGTTCATCTCGTCCAGATGCGACCGGACCAATTCGGCGAAGTTCCGGCGGGTCCTGGCCTCCGTCTCGCCCCAAGTGTAATCGGGACAGGTGTCATTGGCGATGAAGACGGTCCAGTCCGCAAAGTCAGTGGCGTGGGAGTGGAGGGACAGGCCGGCGATCACCGCCGCCACCAGGCGGAGCACCGCCGGGATGCCGGGCAGAGTTCGCGCCCGGCGGCGACGCAGGATGGGCCGGGGCGGAGGCAACATGGCGGGCGAATCAAAGCGCATTGTTTCACGCCCGGCCAGCCGAATCTGGCGGGGATGGGTACCGCGCTGGAAATCGCGCCGGAAATGCAGTTGACGCCCCGGTGGATCGCGCTACACTCGGAAAGTAGCCCGAATCAATGAAACAAGCGCAGTTAACCTTGGAGTCTTGCTGCGGTGAGGGTGCGTGTTCCCATCCCCAACCGGCTGCCGGATCCGTCAATCCGCGCCGCAGCGCATCAAGGAAGGAGTAAGCATCCATGAATCATCCTGTTGTTTCCGCCCGAACTCTCCCCCGCTGGCCGTGGCCAATGCTGCTCGCCCTGCTCCTGGTCGCCCCCGCCTGGGGGACGTTGCTGGACGACTTCAACGCGGCCACCCGGACTGGCTGGCAGGATTTCACTTTCGTCGCCGGCCTCGGCCTGCCGGTGCAGGCCAACGGGCAGTACACGTTCAACCTGCCGCCCGCCGGCCAGTCGCTATTCGTCGCCAGCACCAAGACCTCCCAGGCCTTCACCTTGCAGGACGGAAGGACCATCGAGTTCCGCGCGGACGCGAGCGTCAATGGCCCGTATGCCTATGCGGTAGTGGCCTGGATCCCCGGCACGCCGGCCAATGCCCAGAGCCTCGCCGGCTACGGCTTCGCCATGTCCGCCAGCGACCTGATCATCACCAAGGGCATTAACAAGTACTTCGTGGACGACGTGCCCAATCCGCCAATCAAAAGCACCAATGTGACCATGGTGCTGAGCATGGCGTCGGCGAACGGCTCGGTCACCCTCCACGCCCAGGTCCTGGACAAGGACAGCAACAACGCGGTGATCTACGACCGGACCGTGGTGGACACGGCGGCGGCCGACCCGATGAAGAGCGGCACCGACAATCCGGCGGCGCCTTATCTCGGCAGCGGTTACTACACCCTGTATTGCTATGAGAACTGGAGCGCCGGCTCGCCGCAGGACTCCTATCAAGCGGTGTTCGACAATGCCATCGTGTACGTGACCGACACGACCATCCTGGACGACTTCAACGCCGCCACACGGAGTGGGTGGCAGGATTTCACGTTCGTTGCCGGACTTGGTCTCCCAGTGCAGGCCAATGGCGACTACACCTTCGATCTGCCCCCCGCCGGCCAGTCGCTCTTTGTCGCCAGCACCAAGATCACCCGTTCGTTCGATCTGACGGAAGGTAATCGCCTCGAACTGCGTGTGGACGCGCTCAGTGTCAATGGCGGCTATGCCTACGCTGTCCTCGCCTGGATTCCCGGCACGCCCGCCAATGCCCAGGCGCTCGCGGGTTACGCCTTCGCCATGTCCACCACCGATCTGCTCATCACCAAGGGAATCAACAAGTACTTCGTGGATGACACGCCCAGTCCACCGGTCAAAAACACCAACGTCACCATGGTGCTGACCATGACGGTGGCGAACGGCTTGGTCACCCTCGAAGCCCGGGTGCTGGACAAGGACAACAACAACGCCGTCCTGTATGACCGAACCGTGGTGGACACGCCGGCTGCGGACCCGATGAACAGCGGCAGCGACTCGCCGGCCGCGCCGTATCTGGGAAGCGGCTATTACACCCTGTATTGCTATGAGAACTGGAGTGCCGGCTCGCCGCAGGACCTCTACGAGGCGATCTTCGACAACGCCATTGTGGCCGCGCCACCGGTGGTGGGCAACACCCCCGCCGTCATCAGCCAGGTGCAGCCCGCGGTGGGCGCGAACTTCCTGCCCGCCGCCGCCAGCGTGAGCTTCCAGGTGACGGACGACAAGGCACTGATCGACACCAACATCGCCGTCGTGCTCAACGGCACCGCCTACACCACCGCCAACGGCCTCGTCCTCACCGGCACCGGCACCAACCGGACCGCCAGCTTCTCCGGCCTGGCCGCCAACGCAAACTATGTCGGTTCCGTCCAGGTGGTGGACTCCGACGGCGCAACGACGACCAGTCCGCTCCTGTTCGACACGTTCCTGGCCAGCGACGTGGTCATCGAGCTGGAGGACTACAACTTCAACGGCGGCCAGTTCATCAACAACCCCGTGCCCATCGCCGAAGGAACCGGGCCGACCGGCACATCCTACGCCGACCAGACTGGCGTCGAGACTGTGGACTACGCGGACACCCGCACGGACTTTGCCAATACACCATACCGGCCGAACGATACGATCAAGATGCAGCATTCGCTGGACAACGTCCGGGCGAAGTTCACCGCGGCCGGCGGCACCGCGGCCAACGTGTTCGATTACGACGTGGACAGCATCCTGGCCGGTCAGTGGCTGAACTACACGCGCACCTTCCCGGCCGGCTCCTACACGGCCTACCTGCGCGAGGCGCTCGCGAACATGCAAAACGCCGAAGTGGACCTGCAGTTGGTCACCAGCGACGCCACCTCGCCCAACCAGTCCACCCAAAACCTGGGAGCCTTCCTGGGCACCTTGACCGGATTCCAATACCGGAACTTCCCGCTCACCGATGGCTTCGGAAATCCGGTGGTCCTCAAGCTCAGCGGCACGCAGACCCTGCGGCTCGCCCAAGCAACCACGGACGCGTCGGACGGCGGCGCCTACCAGAATTACTTCATCCTCGTGCCCGCCACGAATACCGGGACGCAACGGCCGATCATCAGTTCGCTCTCACCGCCCGCCGGGGCCGTAGTAAGCACGGTGGCGCCTGTGATCAACCTCACCATCCAGAATCGGGACACGACGCTGGTGGCCAGCAGCATCGTTCTGACTCTGAACGGGACCGTGGTCACGCCCACGATCACCAACCTGACCAGCGGGGCCACGGTGAGTTATGTGCTGGCCCCCCTGCCCGCCTCCGGCGCCACCAACAACGCGCGCCTGGTCTTTTCTGACAGCGGCGGCAGCCTCCAGACGAACGACTGGAGCTTCGTCATCACTTACCTGGGGCTCGACCCGACGTACCGGCAGGCGGGCTCCGGGCAAACGCGCGGGATGAACGTCCGTCTGGTCGAAGCTGATCAAGGCACCGCCCTCGACAACAGCCTGGATGTGGCCAACCAGCAACTGGCCACTCCGCCGGGAATTCCGGCCGTGTTGAGCGCTAATATCACGGACCAAATGCTCAATTACACGCACCTGCCTTTGCCGGCAGCGTCGGCTTACTTCCCCTACACCGCCAATTTCCCCGGCATTGACCCCAACATCCAGCCTGGACCGAATTACTTCGCCATCGAAGCGTTGACCTACCTCGATCTGCCCGCCGGGCCGCAGACCTTTGGCGTGTACAGCGATGACGGGTTCGAACTCACCGCCGGCAGCAGCTTCACGGATGCCAGCCCGTTGATCTTGGGGGCAAAATCGGGCGGGACCTATAACGGCACCTTTGACTTCGTCGTGCCCACCGCCGGGCTCTATCCATTCCGCTTGGTGTACTATCAAACGGCCGGCGACTCCTATCTCCAGTGGTATTCGGTGGACCGCACCAGCGGCACGCGCACGCTCATCAACGATCCGACTGCCGCGAATGCCATCCACGCCTACGCAACGCTGTCCGCCCCGCCTGCAGTCGTGCTGCAGTCGGTGGCGAAACTGGGCGATTCCTGGACAACCGAAACCGGCGCCACGGTGAACATGACGGGCAAGACGATCACGTTGCCGGCGCCGTCCGGCAACCGGTTCTACCGGATTAGTTCGACAACCGCCTACACGTTCAGCGGCATCCAGATCAGCGGCGCCAACCTGGTCCTGACCTTCCAGTAAACGAAGGCGGCGGAAGCATCGGGCCTATCAGCCGGCAGTTCATTCGCCGCCCATCGCGAGCCCAATCGGCCGGATCGGCTACTCGACCGTGACGCTCTTGGCCAGGCTGCGCGGCTTGTCTGCGTCGTACCCGCGCGACACCGCGATGTGGCAGGCGAGCAGTTGCAGCGGGACAATGCCGACCGGCGGGGGACGATCTCCGGCGTCCCGGGGACGTAAATGACCTCGGTGACTTTGGCGGCCACCTGTGGGTGTCGCCTTCGGTGGCAATGGCGATGACCGGCGCATGGCGCGGACCGGCTGCAACCCGCGGGCCGGGGACATGCTTCGCAACCGGCCCATGAACAGGACGAACAAGGTGAGGACGGCTGCCTGCGAGGTGAAGGCCTTGGTCGAGGCGATGCAACCCTTCGAGGACGATGGGGGCCGCTTTCCGTCTGCCGACGCATCCAACATTGCCGCACCTGAGTTTGGTGGTTGCCGGTTTGTTACCCGATGCTGCTTGCCTGCCGCGCTCCGAAAGCTATAACGGAACCGCCATCGCGCAAGCACCTATCTGAATTATGACCACGGCAATCAAACGAGAGGCGGACCCAAACAACGTCCTTTCGATCATCATGGGCGGAGGCCAGGGTTCGCGGCTGTTCCCCCTCACCCGCGAGCGGGCCAAACCGGCGGTCCCGCTGGCCGGCAAATACCGGCTGGTGGACATCCCCATTTCCAACTGCATCAACTCCGGGATGAAGCGGATTTACCTGCTCACCCAGTTCAATTCCGCCTCGTTGCACCGGCATGTCTATGGCTCCTTCAAGTTCGACCATTTCACCCCCGGGTTTGTGGAAATCCTCGCGGCCGCGCCGACGCCCACCGATATGTCCTGGTACCAGGGCACGGCCGACGCCGTCCGCAAAAACCTGAATCACTTCCGGAACCAGCAGTTCACTCATGTCTTGATCCTGAGCGGCGATCAACTTTACCGGATGGATTTCCGGAAGATTCTCACCCAACACGTCGCCACCGGGGCGGACATCACGATTTCGACCACGCCGGTGACGCGGCAGGAGGCGCAATCCCTGGGCATCATGCAGATTGACGCCTCGCGGCGCATTGTCCGGTTCGAGGAAAAGCCCAAGGATCCGGCGGTGCTCGACGCGCTGCGCCTGCCCCGCGAGTCCTATGCGGAGTTCGAAATCGAACGCGACGAAGACCTCTATCTCGCCTCGATGGGCATTTACGTGTTCAACCGCGACGTGATGCTCCGGATCCTGGACAACAACCTGACCGACTTCGGCAAGCACATCATCCCCCAGGCCATCCAGCGCGACCGCGTTTTTTCGCATGTCTTCCAGGGCTACTGGGAGGACATCGGCACGATTCGCTCGTTCTTCGAGGCCAACCTCGACCTGGTCAGCGAACTGCCCCGGTTCAATTTTTTCGACATGGAAGCGCCGATCTTCACCCGGCCGCGCTTCCTGCCCGCCTCCAAGATCAACGGCGCGACGATTGACCACGCCATCATCGGCGACGGTTGCATCCTCAACCACTGCCGCATTGACAACAGCATCGTGGGGGTCCGCTCGCTGGTGGACGCCGGCAGCAACATCGGCCGTACGATCATCATGGGCTGCGATTACTTCGAGTCGCTCGAATCCATCCGCACAAACGAGGCCGCCCACCGCCCGCGCATGGGCATCGGCCGGAACACCCGAATCGAGAATGCCATCGTGGACAAGAACGCGCGGATCGGCAACGACTGCGTGATCTCGCCGGCCGGCAAACCCGACAAGGTGGACCATCCGCTCTATTTCATTCGCGACGGCGTGGTGATCATTCCCAAGAACACGGTGGTGCCTGACGGCACCGTCGTCTGAGAGGGCGCGGTGGCGGCGAGCCTTGCCCTACGCCCTCACCGAGTTGGGCATGGCGATGCTCTCGGGTGTTGTACGCAACGAATGCGTCGTGCAGGTCGGTGAACGAGAAACCCCCGTAGCGGCGTCTCGGCAGAACGCCGCATTCTGGGCCGGAGGACAAACGCGGGAATAGGAAGATGGCGGCGCTCTGCCGAGCCGCCGCTACGCCGGGACGATCGCCGACAGGTTGGTGCATTCCCAACTCGCACTTCGACCTTCAGCCTTCACAACTTGGGTTAACGCCCCTGGCAAGCTCGGCAACGCCAGCCCCAAAGGGGCGAGATGCGACAGCCCAGGGCAAAGCGAGTCGGCGAGCGCCGCCCTGGGTTCACCGTCCCATCAACATCCCCAAGCCCTGAAAGGGCGGCACAGCACGTCTCTCCACAGCCGGGGACGTGGGGAAGCTCGAATCGGGCCAGCCGCAAGTTCTGCGACGACTGCCTCCCCCTCTGAGCGTCAGCGGATTCTCTTTCGCCCTTTCAGGGCTTGGAGACTCTGCTGGCTGTCAGCCCTTCCAGGTCAGGCGTTTGAGGCGCATCAACGCGTGCGCGCAGGCGGTGACCCGGACGTTGTAGGCGGGCGAGCACCAGCGCGGCTGCGCAAGCCCAGCGGGCGAAAGACAATCCCCGGCGACTCATCGCTGGGATTCCGGGCGGCGAGGGGACAATTCCCGTCCGGGACGAAAGAACACGTTCGGCTTCTCGCCATTTCGTCCGCCCGTCTGAGCGTACCAACGGCGGCGATCGGCCGGGAGGGCACGCCTGCCTGGGGCAAACAAAAAGGGGCTGGCCGAAGCCAGCCCCTCGCGATTGCGGGGTTCCTCCAGAACCGGACGGATCAGTAATCCATTTCGCCGCCCATGCCGCCGCCATGGCCAGGACCGCCGGCGGATTTCTTGTCCTTCTCCGGAAGCTCGGTGATGAGACATTCCGTGGTCAGCAGGAGACCCGCGATGGACGCGGCATTTTGCAGCGCGGTGCGGGTGACCTTCTTCGGATCCACCACGCCGGCCTTCAGCAGGTCCTCATATTCGCCGGTGGCGACGTTGTAGCCCTCGTTGCCCTTGCGCTTCTTGACTTCCATCACCACGACGGAGCCTTCCACGCCGGCGTTGTTCGCCAGGACGCGGGTCGGATACTCGATGGCGCGCTTGACAATGTCCACGCCGATGCGCTCGTCCTCATTGTCGGTCTTGACCGCGTCAATGGCCGGCAGACAGCGGATCAGCGCCACACCCCCGCCCGCCACAATGCCTTCTTCGACGGCTGCGCGGGTCGCATGGAGGGCGTCCTCGACCCGGGCCTTCTTCTCCTTCATTTCGGTTTCGGTCGCGGCGCCGACGTTGATGACGGCCACCCCACCGGCGAGCTTGGCCAGGCGCTCCTGGAGCTTTTCACGGTCGTAATCCGAGGTGGTTTCCTCGATCTGACGGCGGATTTGGTTGATCCGGCCCTGGATTTCGGAGGCCTTGCCGCCGCCCTCGACGATGGTGGTGGTTTCCTTGTCCACCACGACGCTCTTGGCGTGACCGAGATCCTCAATGCCGAGGCTCTCGAGCTTGATGCCGAGGTCCTCGGTGATGCATTTGCCACCAGTCAGGATGGCAATGTCTTCGAGCATGGCCTTGCGGCGGTCGCCGAAGCCCGGGGCCTTGACGGCGCAGACGTTGATCGTCCCGCGGAGCTTGTTCACGACGAGGGTGGCGAGAGCTTCGCCTTCGACTTCCTCGGCGATGATGAGCAGCGGCTTGCCGATTTTCGCGACCTTCTCGAGGAGCGGGAGCAGGTCCTTGAGGCTGCTGATCTTCTTTTCGTAGATCAGGATGTAGGGCTCCTCGAGCTTGACCTCCATCGTCTCGGCATTGGTGACGAAGTAGGGCGAGAGATAGCCCTTGTCGAACTGCATGCCTTCGACGACTTCGAGGGTGGTTTCGATGGACTTGGCTTCCTCGACGGTGATGGTGCCGTCCTTGCCCACCTTGTCCATCGCGTCGGCAATGATCTCGCCGATCGTGGTATCCCAGTTGGCGGACACGGTGGCGACCTGCTTGATTTCTTCCTTGTCCTTGACCTTCTTGGCGATCTTGGTCAGTTGGTCCACCGCGGCATCCACGGCCTTCTGAATGCCACGCTGGATGCCGATCGGGTTCGCGCCCGAAGTCACATACTTCAGACCTTCGCGATAGACCGCCTCGGCCAGCACGGTGGCCGTGGTGGTGCCGTCGCCCGCCGCGTCGCTGGTCTTGCTGGCGACCTCGCGCACCATCTGGGCGCCCATGTTTTCATAGGGATCTTCCAGTTCGATTTCCTTGGCGACGGTGACGCCGTCCTTGGTCACGGTCGGGGACCCGAATTTCTTGTCGAGCACCACGTTGCGGCCCTTGGGACCGAGGGTGGCGGCGACGGCGCGGGAGAGCTTGGAGACGCCCTTGAGGAGCGCCTGGCGCGCCGCGTCTTCGAAGAGGAGTTGTTTAGCTGCCATAATACTTGGTTTCTAGTTGATAGTTGAAAGTTGAAAGTCGAGGGTTGAATTTTATTCGATGATGGCGAGGAGGTCGTCCGAGTTGAGGAGCTTGTATTCCTTGCCGTCGAGCTTGATTTCCGATCCGCCATACTTGCTGATCAGGACGCGGTCGCCGACCTTGACTTCAAACGGGACTTTCTTGCCGTCGTCGTCGGTTTTGCCGGTGCCGAGGGCACGGACAATGCCTTCGGTGGGTTTTTCCTTGGCGGTATCGGGGATGATGATGCCGCCCTTCTTCACTTCTTTCTCTTCGACCGGCTCAACCAAGACCCGGTCGCCGAGGGGTTTAACGTTTAGTGCCATAATTGCTGTTTCTTTCTTTTGGTTTGGTTTGATGTTGAATCAAATCCCGCCGCACCCGCAGGCGGGAAAAGCTTACTTCTTTTTGTCGTCCACCACTTCGGCGTCAATGATCGGACCTTCGTCGTCCTTCTTCGCGCCATCCTTGCCGTCGCCGTCGGCCCTGGCGCTCTCCGCGCCGGCCGCCTGGCTCTTCGCCTGCTGGGCCTTTTGCTGGGCCGCCTTGTAGAGCTCCGCCGAAACCGCCTGCCAGGCTTCGTTCAGCTTCTCGCTGGCCGTCTTGATCGCGGCGGTGTCGCTGCCCTTGAGCGCCTCCTTCACCCCGTTGATGGCGGTCTCGATCTTGCTCTTGTCGTCGGCCGAAATCTTGTCGGCGTTGTCCTTGAGCATTTTCTCCGAGCGGTAAACCGACGCGTCGGCCTCGTTCCGCTGCTCGACTTCCTCGCGCCGGTGCTTGTCTTCATCGGCATGGGACTCCGCGTCCCGCCGCATGCGCTCGACCTCATCCTTCGAGAGGCCGCTGGAGGCCGTGATCGTGATCTTCTGCTCCTTGCCGGTGCCGAGGTCCTTGGCGCTCACGCTCAGGATGCCGTTGGCGTCAATGTCAAAGGCCACCTCGATCTGCGGCACGCCCCGCGGCGCGGGCGGAATCTCGGAGAGCTGGAAGCGGCCAAGCGACTTGTTGTCGCGGGCGAACTGGCGTTCGCCCTGCAGGACATGCACTTCGACCCCGGGCTGGTTGTCGGAGGCCGTCGAGAAAATCTCGGACTTCTTCGTCGGGATGGTCGTGTTCCGCTCGATCAGCTTGGTGAACACCCCGCCGAGGGTTTCAATGCCGAGTGACAACGGGGTCACGTCCAGCAGGAGGATGTCTTTGACGTCGTTGGTGAAGACGCCGCCCTGAATGGCCGCGCCGACGGCGACGACTTCGTCCGGGTTGACCCCCTGATGCGGCGGCTTGTTCACCAGACGACGGGAAGTCTCCACCACGCGCGGCATGCGGGTCATGCCGCCCACCAGCACGAGTTCGTCAATCTTGCTCGCGTCGATGCCGCTATCCTTGAGACAGTTCTGCACCGGACGGATGGTACGCTCGAACAGTTCGTCGCAAAGCTGCTCCATCTTCGCCCGGGTCAGCTTCATGCTGATGTGTTTCGGGCCGGAGGCGTCGGCGGTGATGAACGGCAGGTTGATGTCATACTGTTGCGAGCTCGAAAGGGCGATCTTGGCCTTCTCCGCCTCCTCCTTGATGCGCTGGAGGGCATCCGGCTGCTTGCGGAGGTCCATGGCATGCTCGCGTTTGAATTCGTCGAGCACCCAGTCAATGATGCGGTTGTCCCAGTCGTCGCCGCCCAAGTGGGTGTCGCCGTTGGTGGCCAGCACCTCGAACACCCCGTCGCCAATGTCGAGGACGGAGATGTCGAACGTGCCTCCACCGAGGTCGTACACCGCAATCTTTTCGTCCTTCTTCTTGTCCAGACCGTAGGCGAGGGACGCCGCGGTGGGCTCGTTGATGATGCGCTTGACCTCCAGGCCGGCGATGCGGCCGGCGTCCTTGGTGGCCTGGCGCTGCGAGTCGTTGAAGTAGGCGGGAACCGTGATCACGGCCTGGGTGATTTTCTCGCCCAGCCGCATCTCGGCGTCGGCCTTGAGCTTCTGCAGGATCATCGCGGAGACTTCGGGCGGGCTGAATAGCTTGGGCTGGCCGTCCACTTCGACTTCGACCGCGGCATCGCCGTTGGCGGCGCGCACCACCTTGTAAGGCACGCGCTTCAACTCCTCCTGGACCTCGTCGAACTTCCGGCCCATGAACCGCTTGATGGAATAGACGGTGTTGCGTGGGTTGGTGACCGCCTGGCGCTTGGCGGCGTCGCCGACGAGGCGTTCGCCGGACTTGGTGAAGGCCACCACCGACGGCGTCGTGCGTTTGCCCTCGGAGTTTTCCAGCACCAACGGCTCCCCGCCGTCCATCACGGCCATGCAGGAATTCGTGGTCCCCAAGTCAATGCCCAGTACCTTTGCCATAAAATCAAATTCCCTCCTACCTCAGCACGTCGGGTGCCGTAGTTTGATGAAAAGTCACAAGATTCTAATCATAAACAAGTTATAATTTTAAAAGCCACTTTTAAAGCCCGGTAAAACCGCGCCATGAGCGACATAAAGACACACGCTGACCGGGATTCCGGCTCTCTGTGGCACAGTTCAACCCGTCCCGCGCGAGCCCGTCTGGTGGCTGGAAGGTCGTCAGCTGGAGGCGAAAAAGCGTGCTGTGTTCTGCCGATTGATTAGAGTTCCGCCGGCTGGCCTTCCTGGTGGATGATCGCAAACGAGTTGCCAGGGGAGCGCTGGATCCCGGAAGAAATCGCATGAGAATCTGCCGCTTTTTGCCCTTGGCAACCCCCGGACAGGGGGATGACCCAGGCGGGTGCGTGGGACCGTACGGCATCGCCACGAGGCATTTCCAATGGGTGGACGCCCCAGGCGCCTGCGTAGGACTGCTTGACGGTGACTTGGGAATTGTGGACCTCACCGCAGCCGGTTTCCCACCGTTGGCCGCCATGCTCGAACTGGAGGACCTGGCGCAACAACTGACCGCCTGCCTCGACTTGCCGCGACCCCGCATCCCGTTGTCGTCGGTGCGACTGCTGGCGCCGGTGGAAAGCCAGGAGGTCTGGGCGGCGGGAGTGACCTACCTGCGCAGCAAGACGGCGCGCATGGAAGAATCGGAATTCAGCGCGTCCGCTTACGACCGCGTCTATGCCGCCGAGCGGCCCGAGCTCTTCTTCAAGGCGCTCGCGGAAAAGGTGGTTCATCCTGGCGAACCGGTGGGCATCCGGCGTGACTCGCGCTGGTCGGTGCCCGAGCCGGAACTCGCGCTGGTGTTCAATTCCCGCGGCCAGTTTGTCGGCTGCACGGTGGGAAACGATGTCAGCGCCCGCGACATCGAAGGCGAGAATCTCCTCTACCTGCCGCAGGCAAAGGTCTATTGCCGTTCCTGCGCGCTGGGTCCATTCCTTGTGGTTGGCGTGGACGAAGCCACGGTGCGGGGTTGGCGGATTGGGATCGAAATCCGCCGCGACGGCGGCGTGGTGTTTGCCGGCGAGACGGAGGCGGGACGGCTCAAGCGGCGCTTCGATGAACTCGGGAGCTTTCTTTTCCGCTGCCAGGAATTCCCGGCGGGCGTCGTGCTGCTGAGCGGCACGGGTATCGTGCCACCGGACGATTTTTCGTTGCGCGCTGGTGACGTGGTGCGAATCGAGATTGCGGGCATCGGCACGCTGGAGAATCCGGTGATCGAAGTCTGAGCGGCCGGCCCAACCGCATTGCCCGCGGTTTGGTTGTGTCATGCTGGGATCGTCGGTGGGAGCGTCCCCGCGAGCCGGTGCCCCCGGTGGGGCGAGAGTCCCCGCGAGCCGTGTCGGCGAACTCATGTGTTGGCGAGCTCACGTCGGGCCGTCGAACCGGCTCGTCGGAGCCTCCCCACCAAATCAGGACCGAGCGCGGGTTTTTTGGACTTGCGCGCCGATAAGAAACCGGCATAAAGGCTCCCCCATGAGCAACGAAGCAAACCCCATCGCAAGAACTTTACCCTCATATATCACGAGCGCCGTCCCCAATCCGGCGGCGAACCGCGCACCCTGGTTCAAGAACACGGCGCCAACCTATGCTGGTATCTTTTTGTGGTTCGTGTTCTGGGACACCATGTCCGGAAACGGGCTCTCCGTCGGCGGGCTCGTCCCGACCCTGATCGGCATCGTGCTGGGCGGCGTCATCTGCCACTTCCTTTTCTACCTTGTCCCGGGGCTGCTCGGCATGAAGACCGGCCTGCCGCTTTACGTGGTCGGCACCTCCACCTTCGGGGCGGCGGGCGGCCTGATTATGCCGGGCTTCCTGATGGGCGCGCTGCAATTCGGCTGGTTGGGGGTGAACGCCTTCGGCTCGTCGGATGCGCTCGCCAAAGGCTTCCACGCGCCATGGTTATATGTTCCGATCTGCATCATTTGGACGCTGCTGGCGGCATTTGTGGGGCTCAAAGGCATCCAATACGTGGCGAAGGTATCCACTTACCTGCCGTTAATTCCGTTCGTCGTGCTGATTTTGGGATTGGTCCTATTCGCCGGATCCGCTGGCGATTACAAGCCGGAGGTCTTGGCTGGCGCTTCCACCGCAGGTGGTCCGCTCACATCGATGTTGCTGATGATCGGCGCCATCGTCGGCTTCTTCGCCACGGCCGGAGCGGCGGGCGTGGACATCTGCAGCAACAACCGGGACGCAAGGGACGTCCGCATGGGTGGCATGGTGGGCATCATCATCGCGATCATGTTCACGGCGGGCATTTCGGTCATCGTCGTGGCCGGCGCGCGGGCGGCGGGCGTGATTGATCCTTCCGTCACCAACATGACCACCGCACTCTCGAAAAAACTCTCCCCACAACTGTTCGCGGTGATCATGATCGGCCTGACGCTCGCCTCGTTCCCCGGCGCCTGCTTTTCGTCCTTTATCGCTGCTAACAGCTTCAGGACGGTCATGCCCAAAGTGAACCCCTTCCTTTCGGTTGGCATCGGCGCGATTGTCAGCATGATCTTGGCGATCGTGACGGTGGAAGGCAAACCGGTGGCCGGCAACCTGGGCGGCGTTTTCGGCTTGATCGGCGCCTCCTTCGGCCCGATCTGCGGCGCCATCCTCGTGGATTACCTCCTTGCCGGCGGCAAATGGAATGGCCCGCGGGCCGGCTTCAACCCCGCGGGCTGGATCGCTTGGGCACTGGGATTCATCGCTGGAATTCTTCCGAACCCAATGCTCAACGACGCTGTTCGGCCCAATGTCCCCTTCGGTTTCGTATCGTCGTTCATCGGGCTTGAGAAATTCTGGTCTGTCCTGTGCTGGTTGTGCGCCCCAGTCGCGGCGTTCATCGTTGGTGCGGTCGTCTATTTCATCTGCGCCAAGATCGGGCTCCTGTCCGCCACGGTGCCCATCCCGGAGAAAAAGCAGGCCTAATCGGCGCAGTTTGAGTTTCGTGAGGGGCGGTTCGGGTCGAACCGCCCTTTTTGCTTTCCCTCCCGGCTGATCGCGCGCCGCCGCGCTCAAATCGTCATCGCGTGACGGCGCTCGGTCGGCTTCGGCAGGTAGGCGTCGAACCGCATGGCGACAATGCGCACCAGCAACCGCCCGAGCTCGGTGACTTCCAGCCCCGACTCCGTGCGCCGCAGAAGCCCATCGCCCTCCAGATCGTCGAGCGAGGCGAGTTCCCGCGCGAAGTACTCGCGGAAATTGATGCCGAGCCGCGCCGACATCGCCGCATAGTTCGCGCGCAGGTTGCACATGATCTGCATGATGGTCGCGCGCCGGACCTGGTCGTCGGGGCTGAGCACGTAGCCGCGGGCGTAAGGCAGTTCGCCGGCGTCCACGCAGGCGTCGTACGCCTCGAGGTCCTTGTGGTTCTGCCAGTAGGTGCCGTCGGCCTGCGAGATGGACGACATGCCGAACGCGTAAATGTCCGCCCCGCCCCGCGTGCTGTAACCCTGGAAATTGCGCTGGAGCTTGCCCTCCCGCTGGGCCACCGCCAATTCGTCGGTCTCCCGCGCGAAATGGTCCATGCCGATATAGAGGTAACCCGCCTCGCCCAGCTTCTCGATGGTCAGCTTGAGCAACTCGAACTTCACCTCCGGCGAAGGCAGTACCCGGGCCTGGACGATCTTTTGCGCCGGTTTCATCCACGGCACGTGCGCGTAGCTGAACACGGCAAAGCGATCCGGCTTCAACGCGAGGATTTCGTCGAGGGTTTTCGCGAAGGAGGCGACCGTCTGGTGCGGCAGACCGTAGATGAGGTCAATGTTGAGGGAGGTGAACCCGGTTTCGCGCAGCCAGCCGACCGCCTGGGCGGTCATCGCCAGCGGCTGGATGCGATGCACCGCGGCCTGCACGCCGGGGTGGTTGTCCTGCACGCCCATCGAGGCGCGGTTGAATCCGATCTCGCGCAGCGCCACCAGGTGATCGCGGGTGAGCCGGCGCGGATCCACCTCGACGCCCGCCTCGACATCCGGGGCGAACGTGAAATGCGCGTGGATCAGCTCGCCAAGACGACGCAACTGGTCCGGGGACGAGAACGTGGGCGTGCCGCCGCCAAAGTGGAGTTGGGTCACCTGCCGGCCCGGATGGAGCATCGGCCTGAGCAGCGCCATCTCCCGGCCCAGCGTTTCGATGTAGGCGCCGCTTTTCCGCTGGTCGGTGGTGATGATGGTCGTGCAGCCGCAGAACCAGCAGAGCGATTCGCAGAATGGGAGGTGGAAGTAGAGCGAGAGGTCGCGCGGCGCGGCGTTGTTGGCGCGGATGTTTGCCACCACCTGGTCCAACGGAAGCCGGTCGGTGAATTGCGTGGCCGGCGGGTAGGACGTGTAGCGCGGGCCCGGCACGTTGTATTTCCGCACCAGCTCGAGATCAAAAGTCTGCCTGCTCATGTCCATGCGCGCAGAGTATCCGCCAGCACGGCGAGGTTTTCCAGTCGCGCGTCCGGCGGCACCCCGTGGCCGAGGTTGAAGATGTGCCCGCGCACCCCGCGCATTTCCTCGAGCAACCGTCGGGCCTCCGCGCCCACCTGTTCCGGGGTGGCGGTGGACAGCAGCGCCGGGTCGAGGTTGCCCTGCACCCCCACATTCGCCGGCAACTGGCGCCGCACGTCCGCCAACGGCACCGTCCAGTCCACGCCCAGAACATTGGCGCCGGTCTGCACCAGCACCGGCCAGCGGTCGGTGACGCCCTTGGAGAAAACGATCACCGGCGCCTGCCCACGCAGCTCGGCCACGATCTCCCGCAACCACCGCGCGGAAGCCTCGTCAAAAATCTCCCCGCCGGCGGCATGGCCCAGCGTATCGAAGAGTTGCAGCGCGTCTGCGCCCGCCGCGATTTGCATCCGCAGATAATCTACGATCGCCCGGGTCAGCTTCTCGGCCAGCCGGTCGTAGAGCGCCCGGTCCTGGCGGAACAACTCTCCGGCCCGCCCGAACTTTTCCGCGCTGCCGCCTTCGAGCATGAAGTTGGCGAGCGTCCAGGGCGACCCGGCAAACCCGATCAGCGCCGTGTGATCCCCCAGTTCGTGGCGCACCAGCCGCAGCGCCTCGGCAACGTAGGCCAGGCGATCCGTCACCGCCGCAACCTCGAGGCGGTCCACGTCAGCGGCCGATCGGATCGCGAACTCCATCTGGATGCCCCCGCCCTCGCGGAAGGCATAACGCTGACCGAGCGCCTCGCAGATGACCAGGATGTCGCTGAAAATGATCGCCGCGTCGAAACCGAACCGCCGCACCGGCTGGAGGGTGACCTCGGCCGCCAGGGCCGGCGTTTGCACCAGTTCGAGGAATGAATGCCGCGTCTTCAAGGCGCGGTATTCCGGCAGGGCGCGTCCAGCCTGGCGCATCAGCCAGATGGGCGGACGGTCCACCGGGACACACCGGCAGGCGGCCCGGAAGCGGGCGCGGGCGGTCCACCCGCCGTCGTCGGGCGGGCCGGCCGCGAGGGAGGGATGCGGTTGCATGCGACGCGGCCAGCCTAGGCGGTTTGGCCCGGCAGGCCAAGCGGGATTGCCGGCCGCCGGGGCGGGGTAGTGTTCTGATTTGAATGGAGCGCGGTTGTGTCGAAGACCAGCCGCAGCGTTTTCCGCCTGCTGCGGCTGACGCTTCGCGCACCGCCGCGCTCCGGGAAACGGCAAATCAGGACATTACCCGGCGCAGCATCGAATCATCGAATCTGTTTCCAACGCCGGACTTTACTTATGGCAACTATTTGCTATCCTTTACGCGTTTGAAGACGTACGACTCACACGAACACGCAAACAACACGTAATGACCGCCGATCACCTCTATCCGCCGCCGCCCGAACTCGTCGAACACGCCAACATCACCCGCTGGATGCGCGAACGGGGCATCGAGTCCTACGACCAACTTCTGACCCGCGCCGCGGATTTCGAGTGGTACTGGGAGGAGATGGCGCGCGAGCTGGACTGGTTCGAGCCCTGGACGCGCACGTTGCGCTGGAACATGCCCTTCGCCGAATGGTTCGTGGGCGCCAAGACCAATATCGCGTGGAACGCCCTCGACCGCCATGTCCGCGGCCCGCGGAAGAATAAGGTCGCCTACATTTTCGAGGGCGAACCCGGCGACATCGAACGCTGGACCTATTACGACCTGTGGCGCGAGACGAACCGCTTCGCCAACGCCCTCAAACGCCTCGGCATCCAGGCCGGTGACCGGGTGACCCTCTACCTCCCGATGATCCCGCAACTCCCGGTGGCCATGCTGGCCTGCGCCAAGATCGGCGCGGTTCACTCGGTCGTGTTCTCCGGCTTCAGCGCCACCGCCCTCAAGGATCGCATCAACGACGCGGAGGCGAAGTTGCTGATCACCGCCGACGGCAGTTTCCGGCGGGGCAAACCGGTTCCGTTGAAGGCCAACGCGGACGCGGCCGTGGCGGCCGGCACACCCAGCCTCCGCCATGTCATTGTCGCCCGGCGAGCACGGCTCGCCGTGCCCATGCAACCCGAGCGCGACCTCTGGTGGCACGAACTGACCGCCGGCGAGTCGGACCAGTGCGCCAGCGAACCGCTCGACAGCGAGGCCATGCTGTTCACGCTCTACACTTCCGGCACCACCGGCAAACCCAAGGGCATTGTTCACGTCCATGGCGGCTATGCCGTGGGCGTCCACACCACGTTGAAATACGTGTTTGACGTCAAGGACACGGACATTTTCTGGTGCGCGGCCGACGTCGGCTGGGTGACCGGCCACAGCTACATCGTTTATGGGCCGCTGCTGCTCGGCGCCACCTCGGTGCTCTACGAAGGCGCGCCGGACTGGCCCGAACCGGACCGCTGGTGGAAGACCATTGCCCGCGAAGGCGTCACCATCCTTTACACGTCGCCAACGGCGGTGCGGATGCACATGAAATTCGGCGAAAGCTGGAGCCGGGCGCACGATCTTTCGACGCTGCGTCTGCTGGGCAGCGTCGGCGAGCCGATCAATCCCGAGGCCTGGCGTTGGTACCACACCCACATCGGCGGGGGACATTGCCCGATCATGGACACCTGGTGGCAGACGGAGACCGGCAGCTTCATGGTGTCGCCCCTGCCGATCACGCCCCTCAAACCGGGTTCCGCGACCCGCCCCCTGCCGGGCATCGCCGTGGATGTCGTGGACCAGAACGGCCAGCGCACGGCCGACGGCGAGGGCGGCTTCGCCGTGATCAAACAACCCTGGCCCTCGATGCTCCGCACGCTCTACAAGGACCCGGAACGCTACCGCCAAACCTACTGGTCCCGCTGGCCGGGGTTGTATCTCACGGGCGATGCGGCCATGCGGGACGCCGACGGCTACCTGTGGTTCCGCGGCCGCGCCGATGAAGTGCTGAACGTCGCCGGCCATCGGCTGGGCACGTCCGAGGTGGAGAGCGCGCTCGTGTCGCATCCCGCCGTGGCGGAAGCCGCCTGCATCGGCATCCCGCATGAGATAAAGGGCGACGTGCCGAAGGTCTATATCTCGCTCAAGGCCGGCCACCAACCGTCGCAAAAACTCGCCGACGAATTGAAGCAGTGGGTGGCCAACGAAATTGGTCCCATTGCGCGACCGGAGGTGATCGAGTTTCGCGACCGTCTGCCCAAGACGCGTTCCGGCAAAATCATGCGCCGGCTGCTCAAGGCCGAAACGCTGGGCAAGGAAGTCGGCGACGTGTCCACGCTCGATGATTAGCAATCCGTTCGCCGCGACCACGGGCTCAACCGAGCCTTGCGCGTCGCGCGAGAATCTCGCCCAATCCTTGCTCCACCTCGGCCCGCGGCAGCCCGCCACCCGCGAGTACCTCGTCGCTCAGCGCGCCCAACCGCCGATAAAAAGCCTCGGCCAGGTCGAGCATATCGTGGTTGTCCGGCACGGTGTCGAGCAGCAGAAACAACGCGTCCTCCGCCTGGGCAAACTGGGCGTCCTGCTCGTAAAAGAGCATCAACGCGCCGTAAGTCCGGGGCGGCAGTGGCTCGGCCTGCAATCGCTCCAGCAACTCGGCGACGGTCGGCGCATGTTCAAGGGCGGGCAGCGTTGCATTCCGCAGTTGCAGTCCGAGGAGCAGATGAAGCGACTTCAGGAAGCAGTCGCGGCTGACTTCGGGACGTTGCTGGGCGGCGGCCACGAGGCCAAGCTGGTTCAAGACGGCGGCAATCAGCAGGCATTTCTCCTGCACCAGTTGCGACGGCTCGCCCACCGCCAGCCGCGCCAGAATCTCGCCGTCGGCCAGGCCGGTGACGGAATCGGTCCCAACACCGAGCAGATCGCGCAGGAGGAGGTCCATGCGGGCGACGGCCGCGAGATAGTCGTGGACGCGGACAAAGCCGGCAATCTCCGCCAACCACTGCACGTAGCGTTTGATCCAGGCCAGGATGTAATCTTCGCGAATCATGACATTCGAGTTGGGCTGCACGGCAAACCGGCGACCGGCCATGCACGCCCTTGCGGGGGTGATTCGCCGTCAAAACAGCCGGGAACGCAAGCACAACCGCCAGCAAGACTGTCAGGGGCATCCTGTTCGTCGTCCAGTGAGGGTCTTCGTCAGAGTGAAGTCCTGGTCGTCGCCGGTCGGCCCATAGTGAAACCGGGAAATTTCCGCACCAAAAGTGTCAACAGTGAGGACTGGCACTTGCACAGCCGGGCGTTCCAAGGCCCTGCACCTACGAACCTTGCGACGACGTGGACCCGATGCCCGACTACGAGAATGTGCTCACGGATTGAGAACGGCGCTCTCAAACGCGGTCTTTTTGCCCGGTGGCCGCCCGTTCGCGGCTCGGCCAGCGCAGAAACGCCTCCGCTACCTCCCAGCGTTCAACCGCCGGAGCGCCTTGAGCCCAAACCTTGCGCCAGCACCCACGCGACGGCCCAAAAACGTCAAAAAACACCGCAACTTGACGCTTGACGCCTTGTTCGCGTCTGCCACGATGCCTTCCAGAATGAGAGCGAGTGGAAACCAATTCTCCTTCTCCCATCCAAAGTCCTTCATGGGTTCGTCACTGTCGTGTGAAATCCGGGACGCGCGATCGGCCTGTTCGCCGCGGCCTCCGCTTGGCCGGTCTGATCGCAGGTAAGAGGCACTCGAGCGCGTCCGCCTATAACAAGCCTGCATCGTTAGTCCTTGACACGGAAAATGGTGAGGCGAATACTGATCACGTGAAAAATGGGAAGAAGCAATTCCTCGTCAGCTGCCCGGCGTCAAAACGACAATTTTCTATCAGTCAGTACCACTGTTGCACGCTTGATTTGGTCGCCCTAGCCATCCTCGGCGCAACGGTGACGATCACCGGATGCACCAGCCTTAAGCCCCTCGCCGATTTCGGCAAGAACGCTGCTGCGGTAGCGGGTTACCAGGAGGTCGCCAAAGATTATCCCCACGGCTTGGAAAGACAGCGGCTCTACGGGCAAACGGGATCGGCCGTCAGCGATGAGAACGTTGCGAAACGAAGGAAAGATGCCCAACGGCTTCTGGAGGCACAGAATGTTCTGCAAGCCTATGCGCAAGCCCTCGGCGCCTTGGCATCGGACGACCTGATCTCTTACGACAAGGAGGTTGATGCTTTAAGCAAAAGTCTGGTGAACGGGAAATTTGCCACGTCCGCCCAAACGGAAAGCTACGCCAACGCGGTCAAACTTGGTTTCCGGTTCTTCACCGACCTCTACCGCCGGGCCAAGATCAAACAGATCATCACCACCTACAATCCGAAAGTGCAAGCCGCCACGACTCAACTGGTGGAGATTGTTGCAGGAGGTTATCTCACCGGTCTTAGTGGTGAAGAGAGTATGTTCGCGCAGTTAGTCGCCGGGCGAGCTAGAAAGTCCGCGGAAGACAAAGGTCTCGAAGGACTGCCGCAGTTCCTTAATGTCTTGGCGGATGAGCACGAGCAGGTGCTCAAGGACAAGGAGGCAAATGCCAGGGCCCTCGTCGGCGGCATTAGACAATTCGGACAGGGACACCAAGAACTGGCCGATAGTATAGGCAAAATGGATTTTAAGGAAACGGTCGAAATCGCCCGCAAGTACGCAGACGAACTACGCAAAGTCATCAAGTCATTCAACTCGTAACCCGGGTTTCTCATGACACAAATTACCTCAGAGGACGCGCTCGATCTCGCGAGGCTCTTCAAGGAAAGCGCGCTGGGGTTGGGCCAGTTCCAACTCGACCATTGGAATAACCTGTCGGAGGGTCAGCGGCGTGACCTAACAGACCAGGAATATACGTTACTCGATCATTCACAGAATCTCGTCACCTACGCAGTTGGAGTGATGCTGGATGAAGCCCAAGCGTCTCTGGATGACATAAGGGAGGCAACAGTCAAGGCCAACCAAGCCATTCAGACCGTCACGAATATCAAGAAAGTAATGGAAATAGCCACAGCGCTCATAACCTTAGGAGCCGCCATTTACTCCGCGAATCCAAGCGGCATAGCAACCGCTGTCAGTGCCGTATTGACGGCTACAACAGATTGAGGCTGTATGTCGATCGCTGCACTTGTGCATTCTAACGCGCCGGCAAGATACATTGACGAGCGGCGACGTCAGTATCCGCCGAAATACGAAGACGAGGCGGGCTGGAAGGCACTGTTTGGCATGGCTCTCGACCTTTCGCCGCCTCCCATACGGTCCATGGCCGAGCGCGGCGTGATCGCCAGCGGCGAGATCGGAGAGCTTACCCCCTCGGTGTACGTCACACGGCGCGGGAAAGGCTATGCGGTCGAGATGCACAGCGGTATGATGCGCCTCATCTACAGCGCCGCCCGTGCTATCACGGCCAGTGATTCCGGTAAGTTCCGCGATGACAAGTCTCCGGCGCTTTCGGCGGCCGATGTGGCGGCGAACATTGCCGACTTGTTTAAGAACTACGACGAACGCAAGATCGCGACCGTGCAGTTCTTTCCTGCGACCACATTTCAGACCAACTGGGCCAATGCCATAACGATTGGCGCCGAGCGCTTCCTGCTGATGCACGAGCTCGCCCATATCCACAATGGTGATCTCTCGCGCTGGCGTGAAATTCTGGGCCGCCAACGAGACGAGCGCGTCCGGGAAACCGACGCTGACGCCACTGCCTGCGAATGGCTTGTCGACTATGTCCTGCATCCGAAGCCCGACGGGCCGCAGCGCCAAGTCTTCTATGCCGGCGCAGAGTTCGGATTGCGCCTGCGCATGGCGATGGAAACGGTTGGCATGAAGTTCAAGGCAACGCACCCACCAGCCGGCGATCGGGTAGCGGCGATGCGCGAGCGGCTGCGGGCAGCCGCAGGGCCACACACCTTCTATGCCATTGCTAATACCTCGATCGCCTTCGATCAGATGTGGCGAGCGATCGAATTAATTCTCAAGGGCAAGAGTCCCAAGTTCGAGCCTAGACTCGATGACGTGCTTACCGGTCTGCGGACGCTGACCAAAGAGATGCTTGCCGCGGGCAGGGACTGCGTCCAGCTCCGAGACGTGCCCGGAAAACCAGGAATGAAGCAAGCGATCTTCGTGCCGGTCAATGATCAGCAGCGTGCAATGGTTACGGCGGCGGAAACGAATTTTCGAGGAATCCCGTCCGATCTGCGAGCCGCGGTCGAAAGTCATGCTGCTAACGTCTTCGAACCGGGAAGCGTGGAATACAGCCTTTTCTTAGCCCTTCTCAATCTCAGCATTAATCAAGGAGGTCATCCATGAGCCGAGCCGTTATTACTTACGAACATCGCCTCAATGCCATGTCCGATTCTGCGCCAACGCAGGGCAAACCCACGCCGCTGCCAGAAGACAAATACAAGGATCGGTTGCTCAAATACATACCAGGTGAGGTTGTAACCTTTTATCTTTGCCTCACGGCGAGCGTCGCGGCATCGACAAATGCGCCGCCGTGGCTTAGTTGGGCGATCTTCGTCGTAGGCGTCGTAGCCACGCCGTTTTATCTGCATTTCTACTTGGACGTCTCCGACCGCATCCAGCTCACGGTTTCGACCGTGGCGTTCATCGTATGGGTGTTGGCACTAAACGCTCTTCCGTTCGAGGGCAAGAGTTGGTACAACCCGGTTTATGGCAGAGTGCTCCTGCCCGTATTTACGTTCTTCGTTGCCGGAGTCAAAACAACGCCTCAACCAGCGCCGTAGTTCTGCTTCACCCGCGCAGCGTCAATAAACCGGCGGGGCCCAAAAAGCAATTTCCTATCAGTCTCCGTTTTGTATTTGCACCTACAATAGCCGGATCTCACCTTACAATTATGAATGAACAACCGGCAGCAGACGAATCGACATCCGATCAAGCGGCAGCAACCGATCCACCGCAAAAGTCCGCGCATAGTCACCAGTCCGGGCGGGAATCGCGCTCTTATCTTGGAAGAGAGCTGCTTGTCGCAATCCTCGCTGCCGTTGTGACGCTAGTCGGGTCCCAGTGGCTACAAAAACGCGAAGAAACACTTCGGCAAGAAGCCGTCGTCCGCGTAATCTACTCGACAGTCCAAAACGATCTTCAGCTTACTATTGGTGTGGTGAGCGGCTTTCGCAGTGCGATCCTCAAGAAAAACTTGAGTGGCGATGACCCAGCGATGTTCCGGCAGATTTATCACCCTTGGGTCGGTTTGCCCGAGTTTTCTGAAAAGGGGTCGGTTCTTGATAATGGATACTTCGGCAAGTGTGAGTTCTGGATGGCGCTTAGATAAGGCAGTTCTTCGCGATTTTCGATGGAACGGATCGGTAGCCTGAGGGCATGACACCTGGCAAGTGTTAGTCCTCACTTTTGACACAAGGTCCGCGGCGTGGCTTTGCGTGCAGGAGGTTCGAGACGTACGTCCAAGTGCCCATCTGCAGCTGTTGGGCGATCCACTTTAAACTCATTGTCGTTTCCTCTCCGCAACCGCCGCGCCACCCTCACCTTCCCCGCATCCCCTTTGCGCCGCTGGGGCAAGTCGTCCTCCGCCCAGCCCAATCGCTGCATTTCCTCCCGCACGGTGCGCTGCGCCTTGTGCTCACCGGTCTCCTGCCGGTCCGCTCCGTAGTGACTGGCCCCAACCCGTTCCGGCCGCCGCCGCCAGCAACCGCGGCAGCGCCGGATGATCGGAAAGGCGTCCTCACAATTGACACAAGTCACGTCATTGCGGTGGTCGAGATCGAGAAACTCCTGGATTTCCGGGCGGGGAACCACCGTCCGGAACCTCATGAACCGGTGGTCGAGGGCCGGCTGGGAGAGCGCGTAAAGCAGCTCGCGCATCCGCGGTTTGTCGGTGGGCGCGCTCGGCCGGAAACGGATCTCACCCGCGCAGCTTCAATGACGGGCGGGGCCGCAAAAAGCAATTTCCTGTCAGTTTGACATATCCTTAAAAGGGCTTTATAAGGTGACTGTGAAATTGATCGCGATCCAGGATTTGAAGCAGCCGCGCCGGCTCAAGGAACGGTTGCGGGCGGAGAAGGAATTGCTGCTGACCAGCGATGGCCGGCCCGTGGCCGTGCTGGTGAACGTGGACGCCTCGGAAGACCCGGAGACGGTGATTCAGTCCATCCGCGATTCGCGCAGCCGGCTGGCCTTGAGCCGCATTCGCGAGGCGGCAGCCCACAGCGGAGCCGCCCGGCTGTCGCTGGCTGAAATCGATCGTGAAATCGCCGCCACCCGCAAGGCGCGCCGTTCTTCCCGGCGATGAACCGCGCGGTGTTTGACACGAACGTGGTGGTGTCCGGCTTCCTGTCGCCCACGGGGCCGCCGGGCCGCATTGTGGAGTGGCTGCGCCACGGCGGCGTGCAGGCCGTGCTGGATGACCGGATTATGGCTGAATATCGCGGGGTGTTGTCGCGGGCCGTTTTCCAATTGCCCGCCCCCGAAGTGGAACTGGTGCTCACGGCCATCCGCGCCCGGGCGTTTTGGATCGAAGCAGCGGCAGTCCACACGGTGCGCGGCTTGCCAGACCTGGATGATGCGCCGTTTCTGGAGTGCGCGCAGGCGGCAGGCGTGCCCTTGGTCACCGGCAACACCCGTCACTATCCGAAATCGGCGGCGGGCGGAGTTGAATTGCTCACTCCCGCACAATTCGTCGCGAGGTTGAAAAGCAAGGAGCCATAAACTCCCTTTGCGCGCTGAATGTGACGATTTCAGTCGTGAAGGGGTCGCCCAGTTCTTACAATTGACAACTCGAGGCGGCGTCACACCGCTGGCCCCGGCACCGTGCTGCCCCCGTTGAGCAGCGTCCCGATGTATCGCTGACAGTAGCTGGTGTGCGTCTTGTTAATGGACAACCGCTTCAATCCCTCCGCTGTAACTCTCGGTCAAGAGTTCGTTGGCGTCGTTGTAGGTCAAGGCGAAGCGGACGAGACTGAGGATTTCATTCCACCAAGCCCCGTCCAAGCAGCCAATGATCGTCGATTATAAGCACCGCCCCTTCATGCGGCAAAAGAAATCTATGTAAATGTTGCTTTGAACGACGAAAAAGTGAAGCAGTTTCTCATTGAAAGGATCGTCAAAAAGGACATTGTCGTTCCAAATACAATGATTAGCTTCGTCACAGGCTCAGCGCCGCAAGCTGGAGAATAATCTGAAGCTGATTGCCATCTACGACAAGAGGTGTTGAATACAGCGAGGCAACACTCGGTCTTTGTGGCCCAGCTTCTCCACCCACGGTTGCAACGAAGCTAGGATTTCCAGCTTGATGTCGGAGAATCGCTCCAAATCTCGCACGAAGCACTCAAAGCCAGCAGCGCAGAAATCCGCCGGGAGTTTGACGTTATCATCGTGAAAGCCGTGTTTGTATTTCTGCGGATACTCAAGATCCAAGCCGAACAGGGTCTTTATGGTGCTGGCACACGGCTGAACAAAATAGGGAATTCTGACGATTGTGTAGCCAAGTTCTCCAAAGTGTTCATCTTTCATTTGGTCTAAAAAAACATCCTCGGATTTGGTGTAGTGTCCAAATCCGTCGAACTCCACCAACATTTTCAGGTTTTTACACTGGAAATCAGGTCTCATTTTACAACCCGATCCGGCGACCTGTCTGTCGCGCACAAAATCAGATTTGGGGTATAGGACTAAAAGCAGTTTCCCCAGGTTGTGTTCGTTCAGAAAATCCCTTTGGGCGAACTCTGCTTTTGTCGGCCCCTTACCCATTTTTCTTCTCCTGTATTGAAATGGCGTTGTTTGGGTTTTGGAATGGATGTTCATTTACAGGACTTTTACGGTTTGGGCCAAAGTTTTAAGGCGAGCGTTGCATCGTGGGAATATTGTGCAACGACACCGTGTTTTGTTTGTCCATCCGGCGTTGGCTCCATTGCGACCGGAGTCATGGATGCGGCGAGGTATTCCCAGCATTTCCAAGACTGGGTTGGCATCCAGTATTCCGAGATAATATTTGTCAAAACCTCTAATTTTTCAAGGAAGTGTCTTGCGTAACTGACCAAATACATTGGGTGGTGGAGGGATGGATTGACCATTTGAACGCGGTAAACATTGATTGGTGTTTCTGCGGTTCCGCGTTCTGAAACAAGGTAAGCAGCACAAAATACCGGATCGTCTCCAGCGAATAAAGCCCCGGATCGAGAAATAGCAGCAGCCGGTTTGAGTTGGTCGAATTCCCTGTCGATTCTGGCCTGAATTCTCGTCAAGGTTCGGATAGGGGCAGTCTTTGGCTGATTAAGTTCCAAAATTGAGGTGGTTGCATGGAATAATGGCATATTTTTAGCCGGGTAACAGCCTACACAATCCGCAGTTTATTTTGCGAGCGAAGGGTCTTTGACGTATTTGAACCATCTCCCGACCATGGAATCCTTCTCAAATTGATTCCAGTAGGTGAAGAGAAATGGCGGAGTAATTACGTCGTTTGACATGGCGAAAAATGATTTGTTGTGCCGAAGCGGTAGTCTGCGTTCACAACAAACCAACTATGGTTCCGGACGAGGAAAGTCAAGCCCTTCCGCCGGAAAAACTATCAAGAAAGTCATCACCCGCGCAGCGTCAATAAACCGGCGGCGCGGTGAATAGCGAATTTCTATCAGTATTTCCTCCCGCACGATGCGTTGCGCCTTGTGCAAGCCGGTCTCCAGCCGGTCCGATCCGTAGTGGCTGGCGCCAACCCGCTCCACCGCCGCCGCCAGCAACTCCTGGCGAAACTCCTCGCTGCCCAGGCACCAACCCCGCTGAATGGAACGCTCATCCGCCGATCCCGCTTCCCGCCGCCGACGGTAGCTGTCCTGATTCCGTGGGTCGTGGACCGCCGGGCCGCGACGGTCGGGGAACACAGGCCGCCGGCGTGTGGTTTTCGGCGGCTCGCCGAGAACATCCCCAAACAGCCAGGGAAGGCGTCCGGCGGGCCGCCGGACGCCGCACGCGAGCCGCGCGCGCTCCCCGAGCCGCGACGGTCCGGGAGCAAAGGTCGCCGGCGAACAAGAACTACGTGCGTGACGGTCTGAAACCGATGGCGGGCTTGACTTATCGGGCGACATCGGTAAGTAACGGCGAGCCTTCGGGCTGCATGACCATGGGATTCATTGAACCGGCCGGCCAAACCCGCGGCGGGCGCCGCGGACCATCGCCACGCCCTGCGCCACTGGTGAATCCCAGCCAGGTTGTTTCCTTCGGTCAACCCACGCTTCCCCAACTCGCATGAACATTTTCCGTCGCAAGTCCGTGGCCGACCTCCAGGCGGAAGCGTTGAACGACCAGCGGCTGCATCGCGCCCTTGGACCGTTGAACCTGACGACCCTGGGCATCGGGGCGATCGTCGGCGCGGGCATTTTTGTGCTCACCGGCCAGGCCGCCGCGCAGTACGCCGGTCCGGGCATCGTTTTCTCCTTCATTCTGGCCGGGATTGCCTGCACGTTTGCCGGCCTGTGCTACGCCGAGTTTTCGGCGATGATCCCAATTTCGGGGTCGGCCTATACCTACGGCTATGCCACGCTCGGTGAATTTGTCGCCTGGATTATCGGGTGGGATTTGATCCTCGAGTATTTGTTCGCGGCCTCGACCGTGGCGGTGGGGTGGTCGGGTTATGTCACTGCGTTCCTGAAGGACCTGGCGCTTGTCATCCCGGCGGCCTTCACCTCGGCGCCTTACGATCACAAGGCGTCACTGGAAGCCGGCTTCAACGTCTGGCGATTGTTCACCGAGGGCTGGGTCAGCACCGGGGCGGTCCTCAACATTCCCGCCATGGTGGTCGTGGCGGTCATCACGATCCTCCTCATCATCGGCATCAAGGAATCCGCCACCTTCAACAACGTGATCGTCGCCGTCAAGCTGGCGGTGATCTTCCTCTTCATCGGCATCGGCGTCGCCTACATCAACCGGCAGAACTGGCACCCCTTCATTCCCGAGAACATCGGCACCTGGGGCCAGTTTGGATGGTCGGGCGTCCTCCGGGCCGCGGGCGTGATTTTCTTCGCCTACATCGGATTCGATTCGGTGTCCACGGCCGCCCAGGAGGCCAAGAACCCACAACGGGACATGCCGATTGGCATCCTGTGCTCGCTGGCGGTCTGCACGGTCCTCTACATCGTCGTTTCCGTGATTCTGACCGGCATCGTTTCCTACAAGGACCTCAATGTCCCGCACCCGATCTCGGTCGCCATCAGTTCGCTCGGCCCCAGACTGGCTTGGCTGCGGGTGCTCATCAACATTGGCGCCATTGCGGGTCTCTCGTCCGTCATCCTGGTCATGATGCTCGGCCAGCCGCGCATTTTCTACACGATGGCCAAGGACGGGTTGCTGCCGTCGGTGTTCAGCACGGTGCATCCGCGGTTCCGCACCCCCTGGGTGGCGCAACTGCTGACCGGGTTGCTCGCCATGCTGATCGCGGGTCTGTTTCCCATCGGTCTGTTGGGGGAACTGGTTTCGATCGGCACGCTGCTGGCCTTCGTGATCGTCTGCGCCGGGGTGCTGGTGCTGCGATTCACCGATCCGCAAATTCACCGGCCCTTCCGGACCCCGATGGTCGGCGTGGTCGCGCCGCTGGGCATCCTGTTCTGCGGCTGGTTGATGTACGGCCTGCCGCGCGATACCTGGGCACGGTTGCTCGTCTGGATGGCCATCGGGCTGGTCATCTACTTCAGCTACGGCAGGCGCCGGAGCACGCTGGCGCGGACGCAAGCACCGTCATCGAGCCCATTGACCTGAGCGGGCGGTGCCTTTACGGTTTCCACCCGGCGTGCCGTGGACGACCGTCGGAGGCTTGGGCTCAAGCCAGACTCGCATGGCAGGCAGCTCATGGGAACTGCTCATGCGCTCTTTACCGAACCGGGAAATCCTTTGGTACCTTTGCCAAGAAGAAGCTTACAAGCGCCGGCCGCGGCCGGCATCGTCAAGTCATGAAAGGTAAAATCGCCGTCGCGGTGGTGCTGGTGCTCGTGGTCATGGGCGGGCTCGCCGGGCCCAAAGTGATGCAATTCCGGAAACTCATCGCCAGCAACAAGGAAATGGTCCAGGCGCCCGAAGTGGTGTCGGCCACCGTGGCCCACGAGGAAAAATGGCAGGGCACCCTCAGCGCCATCGGCACCGTGACGGCGGTCCAGGGCGTGAATGTCACCACCGAGATTCCCGGCATCCTGAACGTGATCGCGTTTGAATCCGGCGCCACGGTCGCGAAGGGCTACCTGCTGGTGCAGTTGGACACGTCCTCCGAGGAGGCGCAGTTGCGCGCGATCGAGGCGCAGGTCGAACTCGGCCGGCTCACCCTGGTCCGCATGCAGGCGCTCCGGCAGGACAAGACCGTGTCGCAGTCCGATCTCGACACCGCGGACGCGACGCTCAAGCAAGCCCAGGCGAACGCCGACAACATCCGTGCAACGATCGCCAAGAAGACCATTCGCGCACCCTTCGCCGGCCGGCTCGGCATCCGGTTGATCAACCTCGGACAATACCTGGAGGCCGGCAAACCGATCGTTTCGCTCCAGGCGTTGACGCCCATCCACGCGGACTTCTCGCTGCCGCAGCAGGAGTTGGCCCGGCTCCAAACCGGGATGAACGTGCATTTGACCACGGACACGTATCCCGGCCGGGAGTTCGCGGGGTCGCTGACGGCGCTCAACCCGGACCTCGACGCCTCGACGCGCAGCGTGGGACTCCAGGCCACCTTCGAGAATGCCGACCAGGTCCTGCGGCCCGGCATGTTCGGCCGCGTCGAAGTCTTGCTGCCGGAAGAGGAAACCGTGCTCGTGATTCCCGCCACGGCCGTGCTCAGCGCCCCCTACGGCGACTCGGTCTATGTGATCGAGCCTGGCGCCAGCCAGGCCGGCAAGGCCGGCTCGGTGGTGCGCCAGCAGTTCATCCGCACCGGGCACGCCCGCGGCGACCTGTTGAGCGTCGTGTCCGGCCTGAAGCCGGGCGAGAAGATCGTCAGCGCCGGCGTGTTCAAGCTGCGCAACCGCATGGCCGTGGAGGAGGACAACACGCTGTCGCCGAAAGCCTCCGCCACCCCCCGGCCCAGCGACAGTTAAGGTCCGGGAGTCGTCATGAAGTCGTTTACTGACCTTTTCATCCGGCGGCCCATTCTGGCGCTGGTGGTGAACCTGGTGATCGTCATCGCCGGAGTCCAGGCCATCCGAAACCTGACGGTCCGGCAATACCCGCGCAGCGAAAACGCCACCATCACCGTGACCACGGTGTACGTGGGCGCCAGCGCGGACCTGGTGCGCGGTTTCATCACCACGCCGCTCGAACGGACCATCGCCGCGGCCGATGGAATTGATTACCTCTCGTCTTCGAGCACGCTCGGCCTTTCCACCATCACCGCCCGGCTCAAGCTCAACTACGACGCGAACAAGGCGTTGGCGGAAATCAGCTCGAAGGTGGACCAGGTGCGCAACGATCTGCCGCCCGAGGCCCAGGTGCCGGTCATCAACATCACCTCGGCCGATTCCCAGTTCGCCTCGGCCTATCTGAATTTCACTTCCGACATCCTCGAGGCCAACCAGATCACCGATTACCTGGTGCGGGTGGTCCAGCCCCGGCTTTCGGCGCTGGCGGGGGTGCAGCGCGCCGACATTCTGGGCGGCCGCACCTTTGCGATGCGGATCTGGCTCAAGCCCGATCGCATGGCCGCCTTCAACATCAACCCGTCCCAGGTGCGGGATGCGCTGGCGGCGAACAACTTCCTCTCCGCCATCGGCCAGACCAAGGGCTCGCTGATCCAGGTCAACCTGACCGCGAACACGGACCTGCGGTCGGTCGAGGAGTTCCGCAACCTCGTCGTGCGCCAGGAGGGCGACCGCCTGGTACGGTTGCGCGACCTCGCCGACGTGGTGCTGGGGGCGGAGAACTACGACGCCGAAGTGCGGTTCGGCGGCGCGCGCGCGGTCTTCATGGGCATCTGGCCGCTGCCCAACGCGAACTCGCTCGAGGTCATCCAGCGGGTGCGCGCCGAACTGGCCTCGATCCAGAAGGAACTGCCGACCGGGCTGACGGGCGGCATGGCCTACGACGCAACGAAGTACATTGACGACGCGATTCATGAAGTGTTGAAGACGCTGAGCGAAACCCTGCTGATCGTGGCGATCGTAATCTTCCTGTTCCTCGGCTCGCTGCGTTCGGTGTTGGTCCCGCTGGTGGCCATCCCGGTCTCGCTCATCGGCGCCGTGTTCCTCATGCAGGTTTTCGGTTTCAGCCTCAATCTGCTCACGCTGCTGGCGATTGTGTTGTCCGTCGGACTCGTGGTGGACGACGCCATCGTGATCGTCGAGAACGTGGAACGGCATATTCGGGAAGGCCAGTTGCCCGTGAAGGCGGCGGTGTTGGGCGCG
>Ga0187877_1000446_pt1 | contig 52046 bp, 43 predicted proteins | sample June2016WEW_17_1_3_FD_132430 | JGI IMG/M metagenome (GOLD analysis project Ga0187877, IMG submission 132430) | Peatland microbial communities from SPRUCE experiment site at the Marcell Experimental Forest, Minnesota, USA - June2016WEW_17_100 | ecosystem: Environmental > Terrestrial > Soil >...
ACCGTGGACCAGCACATGCAAGATGGACTTCATAATCATTGGTTGAAATTATGGTTGTTGATCGTCGTCCAAATGTGGCTTGAGCGCTGGGCCAATTTGTAATCTGGGACTCTTTTATGGATGCAAGAAAATTCTACAACGACCTGTGGATTGAAAAAGTACGAAATGACACCAAAACACAAAAAAAACGTGACCGGTTCCATGAATTAATTCTCGATCCCATTTTCAATCCTAACGCCAATCCCAGATCCGAGGTTGCGCTTAGCCTGCTCGGGAAAGGGGAAAGGCTCTTGGATATCGGTTGCTGGGATGGTCTCTTTCTCGAAAAGATTCGCATGGCCGGACTTTACCAGGAGCTAACCGGTATTGATATCGTTGAGAGTGGAATCAAGCTTGTGCGTGAAAAAGGTTTCGATGCAAAGATGGTGGATCTAAACGCCGGTGTGCTACCTTTCCCGGATAATCATTTTGACGCGGTCACTATCCTTGCAGTCATAGAACATATTTTTGAACCTTTTTCGATCGTGCGCGAAATCAGGCGCATATTAAAGCCGGGCGGTATTTTAATTATCGACGTACCGAATGTCGCTTCATTAACAAACCGCATCCGAATCCTAATCGGAAGAATCCCCATCACATCGAATGACCAGGGCTGGGATGGCGGGCATTTACACTATTTTACCAAACACGCCCTTGACCAGTTCCTGAAGAACGAAGGGTTTGAAATTTTAGTCCGCAAGACCACTGGCGGTTTCCCCCAACTCCGTGAATGGTGGATTTCCTTGTTGGGGGGCGAAATGGTTTATCTTTGCAAGCGGCGCTGATTTTCGAGGAACACCAGGTATGCGTGTTGCTTTTGTCACCAATTTTTGTCCGCATTACCGTGTGAGGACCTTTGAGATATTCTCACAATATTATGACATCGATTATTATTTCTTTTCTGCGGGAAATGATTGGTACTGGCAGCAACAAAATGGCGTTCACTCGGGAAATTTTCATTATGAGTATCTCCATGGCGTATCGATAGGCCGGACGCGCATTACCCCTGACCTTCCATTCAAACTTTTCGGGGGTAGCTATGATGCATATATTAAGTGTATCAATGGCCGGTTTGCACTTCCCATAACATACTTGGTTTCACGACTGCGAAAAAAACCTTTCATCCTGTGGACGGGAATATGGATGCGCTTACAGACGCCGGGTCACTTGTTGATGTTCCCGATCACGCGGTTTATTTATCGGCATGCGGATGCTCTCGTCGTCTATGGTGAGCATGTTAAAAAATATTTGTTGAGCGAAGGAGTGCGCGAAGAGCACATTTTTGTTACCTCGCATGCGGTTGATAACGACGCTCACAGTCGCTTGGTCGGCGAGGAAGAGAAAATCGCAATCATTCAGAACCTGAATATCCCCCAAGGGAAGAAGATCATTCTGTACTTAGGACGGCTGGAGAAAGCGAAGGGAATTCATTTTTTGATAGATGCTTTTGCTTCCCTCAACAGGGATGACAGCATTCTTGTGTTTGCGGGTGATGGGGCACACCGCAATCCTTTGGTAAACCGAGCGATTGAAGTAGGCATTATTGACCGGGTCCGTTTTGCAGGATATGTTAAACCGGAACAAACGACATCTTATTATGCGGTTGCCTATGTGTGTGTGCTACCATCGATCACAACCAAAACCTTTAAAGAGCCCTGGGGCTTGGTTGTAAACGAAGCTTTTAACCAGGGGGTGCCAGTGATCGCCACAGATGCGGTTGGGGCAGCGGCCGGGGGTTTGGTTCAGGATCGCTTGAACGGCTATATTGTGAAAGAGGGCAGTGCTGATGATCTGGCTTCAGCATTGCGCATGTTATTGGATAATCCCCAATTACGCGAGACAATGGGGAAAAATGCCCGGACGATCATAGCCAAATGGGACAATGAACACATGGTATTGGGATTCAGACGGGCACTCGATTATGCGTTTGAAAAGCAATCTGCGACGAGCAGAAAGTTCGTAAGATGAGAGACCTATCTGTTAGCCAGCATCTGCTCGAGAATTACGCCAGCTATTATGAGGGCGGAGATTTACAATGGCGTCGAATCGGTGCCTTCGAGAAAGCCAAGAATATAATCTCCCTTTGCGCAAACTATCCGCACGACCTCATCCTCGAGATTGGAGCAGGGGAGGGGTCGGTGCTGGAGAGGCTAGCGGAGCAGGAATTCGGGCGAAAGCTGCATGCATTGGAGATATCCCCATCGGGAGTAAAAACGATAAAGAACAAAAATATCCCAAATGTTGCCAGCGCAGAGCGTTTCGATGGATACAACATCCCTTTCCGAGATGGCGCCTTCGATCTGGTGGTCTTGAGCCATGTGATCGAGCATGTCGAGCATCCGCGAAAATTATTATATGAGGCCGCTAGGGTCGGCGTGTTTGTGTTTGTGGAAGTTCCCCTTGAAGATAATGGGAAACTCCCTCTGGATTACACCTTCGACAAAGTTGGACATATTAATTTTTATTCTCCCCGAACAATAAGACAACTGCTACAAACCAGTAGATTCAAGATCCTTGATTGGCGGATCTATAACCGATCCAAGGATAGTTATGTGTATCAGGATGGAACCAAAGGGCTTGCAAAATACTGGATCAAAGAATGCCTGCTGAGACTCTTCCCCGGGGTTGCCGTGAGTGTCTTTACTTATCACCAGGCCCTGGTTTGCCAGAAACTGTAACCATCATCCAAAATGCTTGCTGGGCGCATTCTCCTCGTTCATAATTATTACCGGCAGCCCGGTGGCGAGGACATGGTCTTTGCTGCGGAACAAAACCTGGTTTTAGCCCAGGGGCATCACGTGATCCCGTATACCGATTCCAATTCTCGGATTGACGCGATGAAGCCTCTTACAGCTGCCCTTAACACAACCTGGTCGAACGAATCCTATCATGCCCTCAAAAAAATAATTAAAACCCACCGCCCGGATATTGCCCATTTTCACAATACCTTTTTTATGGTCTCTCCTTCTGCGTATTATGCATGCCGGGAAGAAGGTGTCCCGGTTGTGCAAACGCTTCATAACTATCGTCTTCTCTGTCCGTCTGCCACTTTCTTCCGCGATTCCCGCGTATGTGAGGAGTGTCTGGGGAAAGATTTTGCTCTCCCGGGAATCTACCATGCGTGCTATCGCAGCTCAAGATCGCAAACAGCATGCGTTGCGGCCATGATTTTTTCTCATCGAATCCTAGGAACGTGGAGAAATCTGGTAAATGTCTATATCGTTTTGACAAATTTCTCGAGGCTGAAATATATAAAAGGTGGACTGCCCGAGTCCAAACTCATGGTCAAACCCAATTTTGTTGCTGCGGATCCGGGTGTTGGCGTCGCCAAGGGGAATTATGTACTTTTTGTTGGGCGGCTTTCGGAAGAAAAAGGGCTACAAGCCATGCTTGAAGCCTGGAAGGGTTTATCGCCATCCATCCCCCTGAGAATTGTCGGCAATGGACCGCTGCGCGGCATGGTTCTGCGCTTGATCAGTGAATACCATCTCGAGAAAGTAGAATATTTCAACGGCCGCCTTCATGAGGAGGTGCTCGATCTCATGAAGGATGCGCGTTTTTTGGTGTTTCCGTCTGAATGTTATGAAGGATTCCCAATGGTGATCGCGGAAGCTTTTACGGTAGGTATACCGGTGATTGCAAGTCGGCTTGGATCGATGGAGGAAATTGTCCGGGACGGAGAGACGGGCCTTCTCTTTAACCCGGGCGATTCCACTGATTTAGCCACAAAAATAAAATGGTTATGGAATCATCCCGATGAATCTCAACGACTGGGATCCCATGCTCGCAAGGAATACGAGGAGAAATACACACCCGAGCGCAATTACCGAATCCTTATGGAAATTTATGAAAAAGCCATTGCGGAAGGAAAATGAATTGCCTTTGCTCGACATAAGGGTTAATGCTACCAATTATGCTTCAGCGACGAACCGGGTTAAAGATTGGGCGCTGACAGAACAAAGTCGTTCAGTCTGCATTGTGAATGTTCACGTGCTGATGGAGGCGCACGATTCGATTGATTTCCGAAATGCTGTCAATTCATCCGATCTAGTAATACCGGACGGCATGCCGCTCGTCTGGATGCTACGATTAAAAGGCGTAAAAGGGCAAACGCGCGTTTATGGCCCTACTCTCATGCTGCATGTTTTGAAAATGGCCGCCGATGAACAGATCCCGGTAGGGTTCTACGGCGCGGATCCTTCCACCCTGGAAACGCTCGTGTCGCGGATGAGCCAGCAATTCCCGGGATTGCATGTGGTCTACGCGTTCAGCCCGTCCTTCCGGGTATTGGGCAAGGAAGAATCGAGCAAAATTACCGAGGAGATGATCCGGTCCGGTGCGCGCATCCTCTTTATCGGTCTGGGCTGCCCCAAACAGGAACGCTGGATGGCTGAACACAGTGGGGAAATCCCTGCCGTCATGCTCGGCGTGGGTGCCGCGTTTGATTTTCATGCTGGATTGAAACCCCAAGCTCCAAAATGGATGCAGCGAGCCGGCCTGGAGTGGTTTTTCAGGTTGGCGCAGGAACCCGGTCGTCTGTAGCGTCGCTACCTGTACCATAACCCTCGTTTTCTGTTCTGGGCGAGCCTGGATTTGTTGGGGGTCCATCCCCGAAGGTAGGGCTTATGTTGAGGCGTTTTTCCACAAACTTTGCACTTCTCTCCATGCTCATTGACATGCTGATCGTCATCGCCAGCATGGTCCTGGCGGCAGATCTCCGCCCATCCATCAATGGCGTTCTGGACATCAAAAACATCCCGGAGGGCGTGGGGCTTCCCCTGCTTTTGTACGTGCTATTTCCATGGGCCACTGTTTTCATATTTTCATCGTTTGCCCTGTACGATGGCAAAAAATTCCTGCGGGCGGTCGATGAGTTTTCGACGCTTACCCTGGCATTCGTCATCCTATCGATTTCAATGGCCGGGATCCTCTACCTGTCATTCCGCGATATGTCGCGCGCCCTCTTTATCCTGATCATCCTCCTCGCTTACTGTGGTTTTCTGCTCTGGCGAATCCTGGCACGGGCATACTTCCATTGGCGGAAGGAACAGGCGGAGGTAGGCAATCGTCGCGTGCTGGTGGTGGGTGCCGGATCGCTTGGGCAGAGAGTGCGCGAGCAAATGAACCGACAGGCACTGGAAAACCTTCAAGTCATCGGCTTTCTTGATGACAGCAAGTACGAGAAGGTTGAGGGAGTGAATCTCCTGGGGAAAAATGAGGACGTCGCGCAAGTCGTCCGCTCACTGGGTGTGACCGATGTGGTCATCGCGCTGCCACATTCGGCCTACCAGCATCTCACCGCAATTGTCAGATTGCTCGCAGACGCCCCGGTGCATATCTGGGTGGCGCTCGGGTTTTTCGACCTCGCCCTCTACAAAATGGATGTTACCGATCTGGCCGGCATCCCCATGCTCGACCTGCGCGCCCCGGCCATCAACGAATACCAGCTCCAGGTCAAGCGTGCCTTCGATCTGGTCGTCGGCAGTATCGCTGTGGTCCTCACCCTGCCCCTGATGATCATTTCCGCCCTGCTCATCTGGATCCAGGATCGCGGGCCGATCATTTTCAAGCAGAAGCGCGTCGGCGAAAACGGGCGTCTGTTTACTTTATACAAGTTTCGCAGCATGGTGCCGGGTGCGGAACGGTTGAGCGCTCTGGTAGAGCATACCGATGAAAATGGCAATATCATCCATAAAACCCGTAGGGATCCCCGCGTCACCCCGGTGGGGCGATTTCTGCGACGAACCAGCTTAGACGAACTCCCGCAACTGTTCAATGTGCTGGAAGGCACCATGAGCCTGGTCGGTCCCCGACCGGAAATACCGAACCTGGTCGAGAATTACCTGCCGTGGCAACGCAAGCGCCTAACCGTCCTCCCGGGGATCACTGGTTGGTGGCAGGTCAATGGCCGCAGTGATAAGCCCATGCAGCTACACACGGAAGACGACCTATACTACATTTCCAATTATTCCATCTGGCTCGATATCCTGATCCTGATCCGCACGATATGGGAAGTATTGATCGGAAGAGGCTCGTACTAAATCCACCTGGGAGGCCGTTATGCGATCGAAGTCCTCGAATCAAGCAATGGAGATTGTGGCAATCATCCTGATTCTCTTACTGGCAAATGTCCGGGCAATGAGAATCCTTCCCTTGTATCCAGCCACCGCAACCCTGGGGGGACACGCCTGGCTCGAGGTGCTCGTATGGCTGTTGACTGCCGGATTGGGCCTCTGGCTATTGGTCCAGCGCGGACTGTTCAACGAATATTCCACTTCCTGGAGGAAAAACTGGCCGATGATCCCGTTTCTAGGGATTGCATTTTTCTCACTGGGCTGGTCCGTTTCACCCAGCGCTACCTTATATCGGGCCCTGGTGCTATTGTTCTCTTCACTGCTCGGCGCCTATATCGGCATACGCTACAGCTGCCTCGAATTATTGGACATCCTTTTCTGGTTTGGAGCGCTGGTAGTGATTTTTAGTTTTGCCCTTGGGCTGATTTTTCCAGGGTTCGGAATCATGGAGAGCTATCCCTATGTGGGTTCTTGGAACGGGGTCTTCTTTCATCGTAACTTTACGGGGAGTATTCTCGCCCTGCTCACCAGTGTTTTCCTGATCCGCATACTGCTGGAGCTTCCCCGACGGGACGGGATGGCGATTCTGGATAGTGTTTTTTACTTGCTTTCCATGCTCTTGGTATTTTTAAGCCATTCGGCGACCGGGTATATCCTGGCAATCTTATTAAACCTATTAATTCTTTTGATCTGGACTTGGCTGAAAGTGCAAGATCGCCTGCGGCCCTTTCATTACTTATTGATCGCAGGAGCCTTTGTTTTGGTGGGCATCCTGATCTCCCTGAAATTCAACTCCGTACTGGGTCTGTTCAATCGCGACAGCTCCCTGACGGGGCGCGTACCCCTGTGGACATATTTATTGACACACGTGGTCAACCAGCGTCCCTGGTTCGGCTATGGTTTCGGAGCTTTCTGGACACTTAATTCTTACCGCCTCCAGCTCCAAGCGGTGATGGGGTGGCCTTACCCCGTGATAATCGGGGACAACGGGTTCATGGACATCTTGCTGTACATCGGGATCGTCGGCCTGACCATCTTCCTTGCGAATGTCATTCTCATGATCGTCAGAACGATACGATTCGCGTTTCACCGCCGTACCCTGGAATGCTTTTTTCCCCTGGTCATCCTGTTCTATGCCGTGGTGGCGAACATCACTTACAGCCTTTTCTTTGAATTGGAAACCTTCGTTTGGATACTAATGGTGGCCAGCTTGTTCCTGGCCACTCGGCCCGATTCGGAGAGGCAGTCACCAATGCCATGAGTAGCCGTTGGGGCGGCTGCTCGAGTCGGGAGAAAGATCGTGATGCTTGTGAAAAATCAGGGGATTTCGGATTCACATTCCGGCTATGGCAGGCACTCGCAGACGCGTTTCCAGGATGCGCTTTGCCAACCGGGACCACCGATCACAGGGGGAGATCAGACAGCATTTCCCAGATCGTCGCTGGGGATTTCGATGGGATCCTGTTCCCGATTCACAGGCAGTCCACCCTCAGAAACCCCCTCCAACCCCCAGAGCATCGCGGCAATATTCCGAACATTCACCGGCACTGGAGGGTGACCTCCAGTCTGACGCCTTAGCGGTAACCTTGGGGATGAGTCCGGTGCCATTCCCATGCGCTGGAAACAATAACCTCCAGATCCGGATACTTCGGAGACCAACCCAGTTCACGGCGGATCTTGTCGGAAGCGGCCACGAGACGGGCCGGGTCCCCGGGCCGGCGCGCAGCCTCGATCACCGGGATCGGGTGTCCGCTTACCCGGCGGGCAGCTGCGATCACCTCCCGCACCGAATAGCCGTTCCCGTTTCCAAGGTTGTAAACCAATCGATCCATTTTGCCGAGAGCCTCCAGCGCCAGCAGGTGGGCTGAAACGAGATCGGCGATGTGGACATAATCACGGATGCCGGTGCCATCCGGAGTTGGGTAATCCGTACCGTAGATCGAGGCGGCCTGGCGCTGGCCCAGCGCGACCTTCAGCACCAACGGGATGAGATGCGATTCCGGGCGATGGTCTTCGCCCCGCCCGGGGAGCGCACCGCAGGCATTGAAATAGCGCAACGCGGCATAATGGAGCCCATGGATTCTGCGGTACCACTCCAGCGCCTGTTCGACGACCAGCTTGGTGTGCCCATAGACGTTGAGGGGACCCAAGGGAGAATCTTCGCTCAGGCGGGCATCGCTCGAGACGTATACGGCCGCGGTGGATGAGAGCACGAAGCGCGGCACCCCAGCCTGTTGGGCCGCCTCAATGAGATTCAAGGAACCGCTTAAATTGTTCCGATAGAATCGCCCCGGGTCTTTCATGCTTTCGCCGGCCTCAATGAAAGCCGCGAAATGCATGACCGCATCAAATTTCCCGGAGCGGAGTGCCGCAGAAAGGGCCGCAGCGTCCGCCAGGTCCGCCTGGATCAACCGGGCGCCCTGGGGAACTGCCTGGCGGTATCCGGCCACCAGCGAATCGTAAACGACAACAGAATGTCCGGCATTCAGAAGAGCTTCAGCAGTCGCCGATCCAATGTAACCGGCCCCGCCAGTAACCAAGATGTGCATATCTTCTCCCAACGATCCTTAGGATTATACCCGCCTACCAGCCTGAGGTGTACCAGCGCAGGTACGCCTCGACATGCGCCGACCAGTACGACTCATCGTGGGAGCCGCGGTTGAGATGCCATTCGTGCGGAATATCGTCAGCGGTGAGCATCCACTCCAGGAGGAGGGCGCCCGGCAACCCCCCGTCGTCATCGCCGATATCCAGATAGATGCGCGGCAGGGAGCCGGGAGGGATCGCAGCCAGCCAGCCAGCGACGAGCATTCCATCACTGTCGAACACGACCACAGAATGCGCACCGATCGCCCCGAACAGGTCCGGACGGGTCAGGCCGAGGTGGATGGCCCAGCCAGCCCCGCGCGAAAGCCCGCCCACCGCCCGGTGCAAGCGGTCCGGCAGGGTGCGGTAGCGCGAGTCGATTGTCGGGACCAGATCCTGCGTGATCGCCCCAGCAAAGCCATATTGGGTCGGCTCCTGCCCGGAGGGGTCATACGGCATCACGATGATGAAGGCTGGTATTTCCCCCGCCGCGATCAGACGGTCGGCAGTCCGGGGTGCCCCCAGGCGAATCCACTGGGTGTCGGTGGAGGTCAGGCCGTGAAAAAGGTACAGCACGGGGTAGCGCTGCCGCAGGTGGTCCTGATAACAGGGGGGCAAATAAATGGAGGCATGCAGGGCCTCCGGCAAATGGGTGGTTGGGATATCCACCGTTTCGATCGAGCCGGGACCGCAAGCGGGCGTCACTGCATTTTCCGGACTGGGTGCCGGGCCGAGAGTTGGGCGTGGAAGAGGCCGGAGCGAGGCAGGGGGTTCAGACGACAGGGAGGCGGGCGGAGGAACGGTCACGGCCCGGACCGGGGTGCAGGCTGACGCTCCGCTGAACAGCGCCAAGGCCCAGATCAGGTTCCAGGAGAGGATCGGGGTCCACCCGCCCGCTTGACGTCGGCGCATGGTTCGCATTATACTCACATCACCCTGCGGGGTGTAGCGCAGTTGGCCAGCGCACCGCGTTTGGGACGCGGTGGTCGGCGGTTCGAATCCGCCCACCCCGACTGGACCGCCGAGATCCTAGCGACTCTCGGCGGTTTTGTTCCATCGTCTGGATGAATCCGAAGTAAAATAGTTATGGAGGAATCATCATGGCACGCACGAAATTCGACGGCGTCATCGAGGCCGTCCACTACACGCCAGGGGGCCAGATCACCCTTGTCCGTGCTTACGAGCGCCGGGGTGCAGTCTGGTCCGAACGCATTCTGCTCGGACGGAACGAACTCGTTGGACGGCTGAAACAGGGCAAACGTTTCGTAACCGGTCAGCGCAAAGAATACCAGGGCAGCAACTTCCAGATCGGCCGCACCGTGCGTTACATCCAAGGGTCGGTCGTCACCGATGGACAGGCCTCGGAACGGGATCATTTGGCCGGCGTGCCGATCTTCTGAGTCATTTCTCCCGGGGCGGAGGGTACCCGCATGAAAATCATTGACCAGACTGCTTATTTCAACCCCGAAACGGGCGAGATCAGTTTTCCCGACCGGGTCAGGGCGATCATGAAATATGGCTCCATTTGGATCACCGAGGTTCAAGCGCAGAGGTCGATCATCGCCGCCCTGGATAAGGTCCTGGACAAGAGTTTCACGGTGCTGCGGAATGTCCCCCTGGCCGACCTCGACGCGAACATCCCCCTCATCTTGATCGGCCCCCCCGGCGTCTATGTGATCTATGTCACCTCTCTGCAAGGCACCTACCGCGCCAAGGGAGACCAGTGGGGTACCATATCAGGCAGCACCTTTAAAGACGAAAAACCGAATTTATTGACCCGCACGGAGCGCATGGCGCGCGCGGTCCAGGTCTATCTGCAGCGGCAAGGATACATGACCCTGACCGGTGTGGAAGCCGTGTTGCTCTGCTCCGACCCCGGCGTTCACGTTGACAGTCTGCGACCCATCGTGCGGGTGGTGATGCGGGATGCCCTGGAAAGATTCGCGGCCTCGCTCACGCAGTCGCGCCTCGTCTTAACTCCCGAAGCCGTGCATGACATCGCCAGCCGGATCCTGAACCCGCCCAAGCCTGCCCCGCCCAAGCCCCTGGTGGAGGTAGCAGCTGCAGCGGGCACCACCTTGCCGGCAATAGAATCACCTCTTACCGACCTTCCCCTTCCCCAATCCGCAGCAGGTGGCGCCCAGGCCTGGAACCCCGACAGCCTGGGGTTCAACTTCCTGGAGGCCACCACCCCGCAAGACCAGCAGGGTCAGGCGCCAGAGGCCTCCCTCGTACCGGGAAGCCAGCCGCCCGCCGATGCAGCCTCCATCCCCGAGATCCAGCCCAAGCCGTCGCTCCGCACCAGACTTGCTTTGAGCCGACGCCAGCTGATTTTGCTGGTCGTGAGCGCCGTCCTCGAGTTGATCCTGCTGGTTGTCTTTGCCTTCCTGGTCATCCGCAATTTTTAAATACAGGTACCGGCTTCTTTGAATCCCCCCTTTCTTTCGATCGTGATCCCGGCCCGAAATGAAGAGGCCCGATTGCCACGCGCCCTGGGGCAGGTTTTTGCGTTCCTTGAAACCCAGCCTTATTCCTCCCAGGTGGTGGTGGTGGAGAACGGCAGCAGCGACCGCACCCTGGAGGTGGCCCAAAAATTTACGGGCAACTTTCCCAGCCTGCGCGTCCTGCACGAGGATGCAGCCGGCAAGGGCCGGGCGGTCCGCCGCGGCGTGCTCGAGGCGCTTGGCGCTTACCGGTTCATCGCCGATGCTGATTTTTCCATGCCGATCGAGGAGATCAACCGTTTTATTCCCCCGGCGCTGGACTGTCAGGTCGCCATTGCCTCGCGCGAGATCGCAGGGGCACATCGCTATCATGAACCATATCTTCGCCACCTGAGCGGGCGGGTCTTCAACGGGTTGATCCGTCTGCTGATCCTGCCCGGCCTGCAGGATACCCAATGCGGCTTCAAATGCTTCCGCGCCGATGTGGCGGAAGACATCTTTCGCTATCAGACCTTGACCGGCTGGGCATTCGACGTGGAACTGCTCACCATTGCCCGCTGCCACGGTTACACCATCCGAGAAATTGGCATCCCCTGGACCTATCAATCGGAAAGCAAGATCAATGTCTTGCGTGATTCCGGGCGGATGACACTTGACCTGCTGGCCATCCGCCGAAATAAACGCCGGGGCGTCTATGCCGTCCGGGATTGAGCGGAAAGACCCCACACTGGAGTTTGAACAAGCCCTTTGGGACTCACACCTGGAACGGATCGGCGGAATTGACGAAGCCGGCCGCGGCGCGTGGGCCGGTCCGGTGTCGGCCGCCATCATCATCCTGCCGGTCGACCCTGCCCTCACCCAGAAGTTATATGGGGTGCGCGATTCCAAGCAGATGAGTCCGGCTGCACGCGCGGCCTGGGAGCCGCGCATCAAGGCCTGCGCCCTGGCATGGGGTGTGGGGTTTGCCTCTGCCGAGGAGATCGACACGATCGGCATCCTCCCGGCTACCCGACTGGCCGCCACGCGTGCCTTCACCGACCTTTCTCCCGATTACCTGCTAACCGATTACCTCGTCTTCCGGGAAATATCCCTGCCCCAGACGGCCCTGGTCAAAGGCGACCAGCGCAGCCTGAGCATTGCCGCAGCTTCCGTCCTGGCAAAAACCGCACGGGATGAGGTGATGCGGCAGTTGGGCCGATCCTACCCCGGTTACGGCTTTGAGCGCCACAAGGGCTACGGCACGCACGAGCATCAGGAGGCCATCGCGCGCCTGGGCCTGTGTGAAATCCACCGGAAATCATTCGCGAACCTGGGATCCCTCCAGCCGGGCTATTTCGGACCTCGGCTTAGGCGTACATCCTAATCCCCCTCGCTTCCCAATTCATCAGGAAAATCCACGAAGGGCAAAGAAAGCAGGCCGGCGGCGCGCCCCAGCCTTCCGTACCCACCGCGCGGCTCGCTGTGTCTATTGGCCGCATTTGTTTGGGACATACGTATAATTCCAGCGGTCATCGGGAGGGGAATACCAGCTGTCATTCTGCAGGAGTGGGTAGTTTTGGCCAAAATAAGCGTTGAAGATAATGCGGAAGGTATTGACCGGCGTGATGGTCGGGGAAAGGGGGGCTTTAACTCCGGGTAAATAATACGCATTCAGATTCGACATCCTTTGTGCTGGCGTATTATACCGAAAGGCGCCGTGATCTCCCTGGATGATGATCACCGGAGGGGTCTTTGATTTGGCGATGATTTGATCGACCACCGTGAGCATCTCTTTGTCGATAAAGATGAGAGCATTTGGATAACCTGTCAGATCGGTTGTATCATTCAACGGAGGGTTAAAATCCGTCTCGTTTCTCAGTATCGAATCATCGAAATCTTGATAAACAAATTTCCCGTTAGGCCCGTACACATAAGGAGGGTGAGGAATAATAAAATGCGCAAACACAAACTTTGAGCCTTTTACCGTGTCAGGGATATTTTTCAGGATATTCAGGTTGTAAATGGTCCTGTCATGGTATATGGCGGCAGGTGTCAGACTCGCGCCTTGATTTTCTTTTGTGAAATCCAGGATAATGCGTGCCATCGTTGTCTGCAAAAACAGCCCCTCGAATTCATTGAAACCACTAGCGTTTGGCTTGTAGTTATAATAGACATCGGCGTTCGTCCACTCAGAAAAGCCGAACCCGGTTTCGAAGGCGACGATCGTGTACCCGTGCGCTTTCAAGAACTGGCGAACCGCATTGGATTGGACCAGGGAAGTGGCTGCATCATTGTCCGTTACCCCAAGCTTGTCGAGGTAGTTGAAATTAAGCGAGGATGCCAGAGAAGGCTCAGTATATGGATAATTGCTCATACCGCAGCTGGCGATATAAAACCCCCGCGCGGTTAAGGCTTTTAGAAAGGCGGAATTATCGTAGCCATACACAGCCTTAATACTGTCGGACCTCATATAGGCGTCAAGGACGATGTAATAAATATCCGGGTAGGCCGGATGGGGTTGCAAAGACAGGCTGGGTGAAGAGGTTTCGATCGGGGCTGGTTTAATGAGTTGATTTTTTACATTGAATTCGACTACTTGATAAACAGGATAGACCAGCAGGAGCAGGCTGATGACGTTCAACACGTTGGTGACAGAGGCAAACCGGATCGATTTGCGCGTGGATATCCATGCAGACAATCCAGCCAAACCGACCCAAACCAATGCCAGGTAGCGATCCCGTACGAGGGGAAGTGCAGGATTCTGAGGGTTTTTTAGTAGTGAATAAACCTGTCCGAAAGAGAAGAACAGGATCAGCAAGAGGCAGCAAAGGAACGCCGCGCGTGCCCAATCGCGCAAGACCAGACGAAGAATTCCATAGAGACCGATCGAAAACACTACCGAAAAGGCGAGTGACCGATAAGTCATGGACAAGTGGATTTGGGTAATGTTGAAAGCCGTCAAGGCCAGGACAGGATAGAGCCCTATCAAAAGAGGGTAAATGGGAAAAGCCCCGCTCGTTCTCTGACGACGATCCTTCCCTTGTTTATTCTGCATGCTTCGCGACTCCCATCACCACATTCTCCATACCCAGACCAAATGAAAAGTTCCGGATGGTGTTGAAATGAACACGCTCCCGGACCGCCGGACTGGAGTTGGTGATCTGCCGGGCCAGCAGGACATTATCCGTCGTGCCCAGCGGGCTGACGAGCGCAAGCGGCTCTACCTGAAACCCATCCAGCACCGCGGCGGCAATTGTACCTGCTTTCAGGGCTGCCACCCAACAAAAAGAGCGGCCATGGAGGACCCGGGCGGTGGTCATCCATTGCTCACGTGGCCCATTTGTTAAATTCTCAGGCTGTCTTCTTTCTCGAAACGATGTACTTGACCATCTCTGCTACGACCGAGGGAATCAGCAGCAGGGGCAGCATCACCTCCCACTGCTGCCAGCCCATGGGAACGGTGTTGAAGATCTTGTTCAGAAAGGGGACATAGACCACTGCCAGGAGCAAGATCATCGACGACAAGAAAGCCAGGTTCATATTGCGGTTGGTGAAGATGCCGATCTTGAACAGGGGATAGCGCTCAGAGCGGGAAGTGTAAGCGCGGAACAGTTCCGAGGCGGAAAGCGTGATGAAGGCCATCGATTCGGCGAACTCGGGCTGTGCTGGATGCAGTTTCAAGCCGAAAAAATAGGCCGCCAGGGTAACGCCGGTGATGGCAATGGTCTGGGTAAGAATGCCGAACTGCATGAAGCGGTTGATGATCGGCTCTTTGGGCGGCCGTGGAGGCTGGGACATGATGTCCGGATCCCCCTTCTCCGTTCCGAGCGCCAAAGCGGGCGCCCCATCGGTGATCAGGTTCAGCCAGAGCAGCTGGATGGCCGTCAGGGGCGAATTCCGGGTGAGCAGAGTGCCCAGAAAGATACTGGCAATCTCGGCCAGATTGCAAGACAGGAGGTAGTAAACGAACTTACGGATGTTGCTGTAGATGATCCGCCCCTGCTCGACCGCATCCACGATGCTGGCGTAGTTGTCATCCGTCAGGACAATGTCGGCGGTTTCCTTGGCCACGTCGGTGCCAGTGATGCCCATCGCCACACCGATGTTCGAACGCTTGATGGCCGGAGCATCGTTGACACCGTCGCCGGTCATGGCGACCACCTCCCCATTGGCCTGCAGGGCGTCGACGATGCGCAGCTTGTGTTCGGGGGAGACGCGTGCAAAAACGTCCACTTGCTCGATCCCGGCTCTGAGCACGTCTTCGCTCATGCGGTCCAGGTCCGCCCCGGTCAGGACCTGGTGGCCGGGCTGCAGCAGCCCGATCGTCTGGGCCACCGCCCGGGCGGTGTTGGGATAGTCGCCGGTGATCATCACCGTCCGGATGCCGGCCTGGGTGGCCTTCGCCAGGGCCGGCTTGACCTCCTCCCGCGCCGGGTCCATCATGCCAAGTAGGCCGACGAAGATCAGATCCCTCTCCAGCGCCTCAACGTCCTTCTCGGCCTCCGGGACATCCCGGTAAGCTACGGCCAGGACGCGCAGGGCATCGCGGGTCATGTCATCATTGGCTTTCATGATGCGCCGCTTGGTGCTCTCGTCGATCGGCTGCGAGGTGTCGTCCACGGTCTGATAATGGGTGCACAAATCTAGCACCACGTCCGGGGCCCCCTTGACGGCAATCACGTCCCAGCCTCTCTTCTTGCCATCCGTATACGGGGATAGGTCGTCCGGGCGCGGATGGGAGACGTCGTGAACGGTGACCATGCGTTTCCGCTCCGAGTCAAATGGAACCTCATCCAGGCGCGGATAGGCCCTCTCCAAATCCACCTGGACAGTGCCCGCTTTGGCCGCCGCGATGAGCAGGCAGCCTTCCGTCGGGTCACCGACAATCCGATAACTGTCCGGGTCTCCTTCGAGCGGCTCGAGGTCCGCGTCATTGTTCAGGGCACCCACCCAGAGCGCTGTCAGAATACCCGGGTAGTCCCCCAGCAGAGATACCGGTTTTCCCTCCACCAAAAAATCGCCGCGCCGTGAGTAGCCGGAGCCCGTGACCTCTACAAACTGTCCATCCACCCACATGCGGGTTACGGTCATCTCATTTTGGGTCAGGGTGCCGGTCTTATCCGAACAAATCACGGTTGCAGAACCCAGCGTCTCGACCGAGGCCAGGCGGCGGATCAGGGCATGGCGGTGGATCATCTCGCGCATTCCTAGCGCCAGGCTGATCGTCACGACCGCCGGCAGCCCTTCCGGCACGGCCGCGATGGCCAGGCTGACCGCGACCAGGAAGAAGTTAACCAATTCGCTTTTTGAGGAGGCGAGGTAAGCGAGCAGGCCCTCACGTCCGATCAGGCCGAGCTGCGTATTCTCAAACACCGCCACCAAGAAGATCACGGCACAGATGGCTAGCGCGCCCCAGCCCAACAACTTACCCAGCTGGTTCAGGCGCTTCTGAAGCGGCGTCTCCCTCTCTTCCACATTCTGGAGCATGGCCGCGATCAGGCCGAGTTGCGTGCGCATGCCGGTGCCCGTGATCACCCCGCGCCCGCGCCCATAGGTTATCGTGGTCCCCATGAAGGCGGTGTTTCGCCAGTCACCCACCGGAATATCCTTTTCCAGTTTCATGGAGGCGTTCTTGTGGACCGGCAGCGATTCGCCGGTCAGGGCGGATTCGTCGATTTCAAGGTTGACCGCTTCCAGCAGACGTAGATCGGCCGGGATATGGTTGCCTGCTTCGAGGAAAACAATGTCTCCCGGCACAAGGTCTCGTGAGGAAACCGTCGCATGATGACCGCCGCGCAGGACATGGGCCTCGGGCGCGGCCATTTTTTTAAGGGCAGCCAGGGCCTCCTCGGCGCGCTGTTCCTGGATGATACCCAGGATCGCATTCAGCAGCACAATGGTAATGATCGCGCCGGCATCCACCCACTCGCCCAGCAGCGCGGAAACAATGGTAGCCGCAATCAACAACATGACGATGAAGTTGTCAAACTGCTCCCAGAGTAGTTTGAGGAACGTACCGCGCGGTGCCTCCATTAACTGGTTGGGTCCGTACTGCGCCAGGCGCTTGGCCACCTGATCCGAACTCAGGCCGTTCTCGCGGACCTTCAGGTGTTCCAGTACCTCCTGGGCCGAAAGCGTGTGCCAGCTTTCAACTTGGACAGGGGCGGTCGGGTCTTGGTTCTGCGGGACGGGAGAGTTCATAATTCCTGGTTTTTCGGACGGTGGGGATCAACCAACCAGTGAATCGATCGGTCACGGGTTGTGGGCCGGCTCAATGTGCGTCCCGGAGGGAAGCACGCCATGCTTCGGAATGACCACGATGCCATCCTGGATGACCCAGTTCTCGGCAACCATGTCGGTGCCGCGTGGAAAAGGACGGATGATAATCTCTGAACCCAATCGGGCGTTCTTGTCGATAATGGCGCCCTCGATGTGGCAGTTGGATCCGATGCCGATCGGAGGCAAGGACGGTGTATCCATCGTATAGTAGTCCGCACCCATCAAGACGCTGTCCTGGATCTTCGTTCCCGCGCCAATGACGCTGCGCAAGCCGATGACCGAGTGGGAGATCTCCGCTTTTTGGATCCGGCAGCCCTCTGCCAGCAGCACATCCTTCAACAGGCTGTCTTCCACGATCGAACCCGGCAGGAAACGGGAGTGGGTGTAGACCGGACTCTGGCTATTGTAGAAATCAAAGGGGGGATTTTGGGAGGTCAATTCCAGATTGGTCTCATAGAAAGAACGGATCGTTCCGATGTCCCTCCAGTAACCGTCAAAGCCGAAGCCATAGACGGCGTAGGTCTTCAAGGCGTGCGGGATGATATCGCTGCCGAAATCATCGAAATCCGGGTTGTCCTGGAGCAGGTCAATCAGTACCTGTGTTTCAAAGAAATAAATCCCCATCGAAGCCAGGAAGGGGCGCTCCGCCTCAGCCCGGCTGACGAAGGCCTCCTGCGTGGCTGCCTCCTTGGGCTTCTCGACGAAGGCGGTCAACCGGCGGTCCGCCCCGCACTTTAAAAGCCCGTACCGGGAAGCCTCCTCGCGACCCACCGGCTGGACGGCCACCGTGACATCCGCACCGCGCTGCCAGTGAAATTCCGCCATAGCAGAGTAATCCATTCGGTAAAGATGGTCGCCGGCCAGGACAAGTACATATTTCGCCCGGGAGGCGCGAATCTGGAACAACTGCTTGCGGATGGCGTCTGCAGTGCCCTGATACCAGTCGGCGGATTGGGGGGTCTGCTCCGCCGCCAGGATCTCAACGAAACCGGTATGGAAAGCATCAAAGTTATAGGTCTGGGCAATGTGGCGGTTCAGCGAGTGCGAATTGAACATGGTCAGGACATCGATCCGGTATATTCCAGAGTTGATGCAATTGCTGATCGGGATATCAATCAACCGGTATTTCCCGGCGATGGGCACCGCAGGCTTCGAGCGCAATTTGGTGAGGGGGTAAAGCCGCGTCCCCCGTCCCCCTCCCAAGATGACAGCCAGAATGTCGTTCATGGCAGGCATAGGCTTTCCTCCGGAAGAGCTGGACGCACACAGGCAGGCAGAGAGCGGTCTGTTTTAATTTTATACCCTCCCGCCTAAACCGGGGCAGGAATGCGGCCCTGGGCGCCTGCAAAAAAGCGAGGCCACCCAGAGGTGGTCTCGCGAACGCCAGTAAGCACTCTCCCTCGCGCCGTGCCTTACCCCCGCCCTGGCCGGGCAGGCCGCCTTCCTTCCCAAACCGATCAAAAATGCCTATGTTATAATTTCTGTGCCGAAGGAGGGAATCGAACCCTCATTCCCGTAAGGGAACACGATTTTGAGTCGTGCGCGTCTGCCAATTCCGCCACTCCGGCTGGCAGCCTCAGTATACCCACTCGCCGAATGAAGGTCAAGATGAAACTTGGAATAATCGGTCTGCCGCAATCTGGGAAAACAACCATCTTCAATGCCCTAACGCGCGTCAACACGCCGACCACCGCCAGCGCCGGTCGGATCGAAGTCCACACCGCGGTGGTCGACGTCCCCGACCCGCGCGTGGACAAGCTCTCGGCGTTGTTCAAACCCAAGAAGACCATCTATGCCAAGGTGACCTATGCCGATATCGCCGGACTGGAAAGCGGCGCAGCCAAGTCCGGGTTCTCCGGGCCGCTGCTGAACCAGCTGACGCAAATGGACGGCCTCATCCACGTCGTGCGCTGTTTTGAGAATGAGAACCTACCCCACCCCGCCGGGAGCGTTGACCCGGCCCGGGACGCGGCGTCGATGGATGGCGAGCTGCTGCTGAATGACCTGATCGCAGTGGAGCGCAAGCTCGAGCGCCTGGTCGAGGAGCGCAAGAAAGGCGGCACGGACAAGGTCCTCAATGAACGCCAGACGGCCCTCTTCACCCGTCTGCACGAGGTCCTTTCGGCCGAAAAACCCCTGCGAGGGATCGCGATCTCGCCCGAGGAGGAAAAGTACCTCTCCGGTTTTGGCCTGTTAACCCGCAAGCCGCTGCTGGTCCTCTTCAACTTGGGAGAGGGGCAGCCCGCCCCCGCCATGATTCGCGAAGGTCCGTCCGTCGCCTTGCAAGGCAAGCTCGAAATGGAGATTGCCCAGCTATCCGCGGAGGATGCCGCGGTCTTTATGAAAGAGTACGGAATCCAGGAACTGTCACTCAACCGCATGATCAGCATCTCCTACGATTTGCTCAACCAGCAGTCCTTCTTCACCGTCGGCGAGGACGAGGTGCGCGCCTGGACTGTCCGCCGGGGTGCCACGGCTTTGGAAGCAGCCGGAGAGATCCACACCGACCTACAGAAGGGTTTTGTTCGGGCGGAGGTATGCGCCTATCAGGACCTGATCGACCTGGGCGGCCTGACCGAGGCCAAGGCTAAGGGAAAACTACGCCTGGAGGGTAAGGAGTATGTTGTCAAGGATGGGGACATTGTCCACATCCGGTTCAATCTTTAGCTTAGCGGTGTCACCTTCTCACACCGACCTTTACGATGAGTCCCGGTCGACCCTCAACGGATCGCTATTTGATCTCTACACAGCACATGAAGTCGACTAGATCCTATGCCAGAAATTAATAAATGGTTCGCTAAACGGAATTGGCTGCTTCTGGCGATCATGGGTATTGCCCTGCTAGGAGGCGTGCTGATTTTTTATGGTACGGCACCCGGACCCTACGGGGCAAGCGATGCTGTCTCCTATCTTGTGAAAGCCCGGAACTTCGCAAAAGGAATAGGCATCGGTTATTATTTTCCTGACGGAAGTTTTTTTCAGCCCACCATTCAAGAGCCGCTTTACTCCATAGTCCTGGGCTTATTTTACCTAGTCAAGATCGATCTGCTGCAAGCCGCCCGCCTCCTGGATATTCTTTTTTTTGTGGCAACTATTTTTCTTGCAGAATATCTATTCTATCGGTATAGTTCGATACCGGCCCTTTCCATCATCGTGGGTGCATTGATCGGCGTGTTCCCGGCACTCCTCGAGGCCTATACGTCGGTCTTGACCGAGTCGCTGTACTTCGTTTTGTATTTCGGAAGCTTGCTGTGCCTCGTGAGCCATCTGCAAAATGGCCAAAAACGCTGGCTGATTTTTTCCGCGCTCCTCGCCGGCCTCTTGGCGACAACCCGCTATGACGGACTTCCCATAATTGCAGTAGAGCTGATCTTTGTGTTTCTTGTGGATAGAGGCACAGTCGGACAACGGCTGAGAAAAACGTTTGTCTTTGGCCTTATTGCCGCCGTGCCCTTCCTGATCTGGGTAATCTCGATTCATTTTCGGGTCAGTCAATCCACGCTTGGTCAGGGGGCAACTCTGAGCCAGCTCCCGATTCGATTTCAACAATTTCGAGTTAACGTTTCGGGAATACTTTGGAGCTGGATCCCGTTCAACGCGCAGCTTCCCTTCGTGAAAGAACGTTCACGTTCCATTTGTTTAATCCTGGTCGCGACCGGCATGATCTTCATTACCCTGCTTGCTGCAAGGTCAAGAAACAAAACGGGCAACCTGGCAAGCCAGGACAGTAATTTCCAGATCTTTAGCCTTTTCGCCTCCTCATTAATCGCCAGCACCGTATTCCTGATATTCACTTATCTGTTCTTCTCACTGCCCAATCGCCTGGATGCTCGTCAGCTATTACCGGTTTATGCAAGTGCCGTTGGGAGCGCGCTAGGCGCTTTCTGCTGCTGGCAAAAAGCCTGGTTTCATGGTCGTCCTTGGATGCAGGTGATCCCCTGGTTGGTAGCAGGCCTATTCTTCTTTTGGTACCTTCCCGGGGCTGTAGGTGCAATTAATCTATCCCGGTCTGGTACGAGTTCGCTGTCCACCACGTGGAAGGATTCCGCGCTGATCAAGGCGGTTCAAGCGCTGCCTAAAAATACGCCCATTGTCTCAAATGGCACTGACGTGATCCTACTCTGGGCCGATCGTCCCTCCTATGACCTGCTGGGCGAAATGCAAGCCAGCTTTCTCAATGAGCATACCCCTTATGGTTCGGATCCAAACGACAGAGCGCAGGTCGCCTTCCGCCAACAGGGTGCAGCCCTGGTCGTTTTCGGAGGAGATCTCTCTAAAACCCTTGGCGCACATTATGGTTATTATGAAGGCCTCCGGGGCAAGAACATGTTTAATGGCCTGGTCGTCGCAGGCCAGTATCCGGATGGCACCATTTATTTTTATCCCAAGTAATTCCCGCGCTCCCCGCCCTGCAGGCTGCTCCTCCAGCCGACCAGACCATGATCAAGGAGAATCTGATGACCTTCCAACAAACCGCTTGGAGCCTGAATGACCTCTTCCAGGGCCTGAACAGCCCTGAACTGGAGCAGGCTTTCAAATCGCTCGAGTCGCAGGTCGCCGATTTCGAAAAGGTTCGTACGGACCTCCATACGAACATGGAACCGGGACGGTTCGTGGAAATCATGAGGCTGTCTGAGCAGATCACCCGCCAGGCACAAAAACTCTACGGCTTCGCCGACCTGGCCTTCGCGGCCGACACACAGGACCAGGCCATCCAGGCCCTGATGGCCCGCATCCAGCAGTTCATGGCCGAGCTTGAAAACCGCACCCTTTTCTTCAGCCTGTGGTGGAAAGATCTTGACGAGGGCACTGCCAGGCGCTTCCTGGACGTATCCGGCGATTATCGCTACTACCTCGAAAAAATACGCCATTTCAAACCCCACACCCTCAGCGAGCCAGAGGAAAAGATCATCAACCTGAAGAACGTCACGGGCGTAAACGCGCTGAGCACCCTGTACGACTCGCTCACCAACCGTTATCTCTTCAAGCTCAAGTTCGAGGGACGGGTTAAGAAGTTGACGCGCGGCGAACTATCGGTCCATACGCGCGCACCAGACCCCGACCTGCGGGAAAAGGCTTACCGGGAACTCTTCCGGGTCTACGGGGGAGACAGCCCGATCCTGGGACAGATCTACCAGGCCCTGGTGCGCGATTGGCGCAACGAGAACCTGACCCTGCGTCATTTCACCAGCCCGATCGGGGCGCGCAACCTGGGCAATGACATCCCCGACGACGTTGTCGAGACCCTGCTCGCAGTTTGCAAGCAGAACGCCCCGGTCTTCCAGCGCTATTTCCGTCTCAAGGCCAAAACCCTGAAGCTACCGCGCCTGCGTCGCTACGACCTCTACGCCCCGGTGGCCAAATCCGGCAAGGCTTACACCTTTGACCAGGCTGCCGAGATGGTATTCGATTCCTTCAACACCTTCCAGCCCGACTTCGGCGAACTTGCCCGGCGGGTCTTTACCGAAAACCACCTGGACGGCGAGGTCCGCAAAGGCAAGCAGAGCGGCGCGTTCTGCGCCAGCATTGTCCCGGAGATGACCCCGTGGGTCAAGATCAACTTTCAAGGCCGGGGCGAGGATGTGGCCACCCTGGCCCACGAGCTCGGACACGCCATCCATTCCATGCTGGCGGCCGGCCATTCCACCTTCACCTTCCAAGCCTCCTTGCCATTGGCCGAAACGGCGTCCACATTCGGTGAAATGATGCTGGTTGATAAGCTGCTTGCCTCGGAGAAAGTCGCGGCGGTGCGCCGCGATATGCTCTTCAGACAGGTGGACGATGCCTATGCCACCATTCAGCGCCAGGCCTACTTCGCCCTGTTCGAGCAACAAGCTCACAATCTGGTGGTCCAGAACGCCTCAGTGGAAGAATTGGCCAAGGTCTATCTCGAAAACCTAAGGGAACAGTTCGGAGAGGCCGTGGAGGTCAGTGAGGAATTCAAGTGGGAATGGGTCTCTATCCCGCACATTTACGGGGTGCCGTTCTACGTCTATGCCTACGCCTTCGGGCAACTGCTGGTGCTGGCACTCTACCAGCAATATAAGGCCGAGGGAGAATCCTTCAAACCCCGCTATCGAAAAATCCTGTCAGCCGGCGGCTCGGAAGCCCCGGTGAAGATCCTGTCCGAGGCGGGCATCGACATCCACTCGGCCGCCTTCTGGCAGGGCGGCTTCGATGTCATCACCGCCTTGATCAATCAGCTTGAGGCCCTCTGACAGCCAGCCTCGGCCCCGGGCGCGTCTGTGCTCCGATGAAAACAGTCACCAGCCTTCCCGAATTACGTGTGGCGCGGTCGCAACTCCCCGAACCGGTCGGGTTCGTCCCGACCATGGGCTACCTCCACGCTGGACATATTTCCCTGGTCCAGCAGGCCAGGGACGAGTGCGCCAGCGTCGTCGTCAGCATCTTCATCAACCCGACCCAGTTTGGCCCGAACGAAGACCTGGCCAATTACCCGCGCGACCTGCCCCATGACCTTGCCCTGCTGGAAGAGGCGGGGGCGGACCTGGCCTTCATGCCCACCCCGCAGGTCATGTACCCACCCGGTTTCCAAACCTGGATCAGCGTGGAGCAGGTGACCCAGGGCTTGGAGGGCGCGATGCGCCCTGGCCACTTCCGCGGGGTGACGACGGTGGTGACCAAATTGTTCAACGCGGTCGAGCCTCAAAAAGCCTACTTCGGACAAAAGGACGCCCAGCAGGCAGCTGTGATCCAGCGCATGGCGAAGGACTTGGATTTCCCCATTGAGATCGTGGTCTGCCCCACTCGGCGCGAGGTCGACGGGTTGGCCATGTCGAGCCGCAACAGCTACCTGACCCCAACCGAACGCCAGGCTGCCACGGTGCTCTTCCGCGCCCTGAGCGCGGCAAAAGCGGCCTACGAAAAAGGCGAGCGCAATGCAGAGGCCCTCCGCCAGGTCGTGCGCGCCGTCATCCGCACCGAGCCGCTCGCAAAACTGCAATATGTCTCCTGCGCCGACCTGGATACCCTGGTCGAGCTGGAATCAGTACACGGCAGGGTGTTGCTCTCCCTGGCAGTCTTTATGGGAAAGACCAGGCTGATCGATAACATCATTCTCGGTTAAATCTGGACTGCATGGCCAGGCCCTCTGCTGCTAATCTGCCCGCCTCTCCTTGCTCGTCGATCATGGTTGGAGGACGTATCGTACCAGGTACCTCTGGATCACTGCCTGTTGTTCCTGATTGAAAAAGACATAGTCAATCTCCCCCTCCGTAGGCCGATAATAGGCATACCAACAGGTCTCGGTACCACTGTACTCATCCGTGTTGATCACCGACCACCTGGATTCCACCCAGTCCGACGGGATGATACTCCTGAACATGGTATACGCCTGGTCGGCATCCCAGTTTCGACTCTGCGGATCGCAGGTCGCCTCGATCCGATTCATCACCGCCGTTATGGTAACGGAAGCGCTATTGGGGTCCGGCGTCGGAACGGTCAGGTCGGAGACGGCCGGAGTGTACGTCGGATAGGGAGTATAGGTCGGATAGGGCTGCTCCGGCGCGACCGCAGAGAGGTCACGGGTGCAGGCCACGAGCCCGATGAGCAACACCAGACATAATCCGACCTTGGATTCCATATGCCCTCCCCAACCGCAACTTACACCTGCATGAACTTTTCGACATCGACCACAAACACTGTCGCCCGTTTTTCACCCCCCCCGGCGGGGCTAGTCTGGTCGCGCATCAGTTGGATGGCGGAATCGACCTGAGCATCCTCCACGCCGACCATCAGGGTCGTCACACCACGCCGCAGCAGGCCGCCCGTCGAGGCGATGCGGGTCACGCGGAAATGGCTGGAGGTGAGCGCCTGGGTTACGAGATCGGAGTCCGAATCACGGACAATCGCTAGGATCAGCTTCATGACTAAAACTCCTCATAGCGTTCCACCGGCAGGGTGAAAACGGTCGCGCCGCCCACGGTGACCGGAACCGGTGTTGGGAGCGGCATAGGCGAACCTTCCAGCGGGATGGCAAGGTATTCGATCCGCTGCCGGCAGGATTGCCGTAGAGCCGCCATGGCTTGCTCCTCGAGCCCTTCCGGCAAGCCAATCAGCAAGGTAGCATTGCGCCGGCCCAGGAACCCGCCAGAGCTGGCCAGATGGATCACCGGTACATTCAGCGTGGCCAGAGCGCGCCCGGCCACGTCGACGTCCTGCTCCTGGACGATCGCCATCATCAAATAACGGATGGGGGCTTGTTCCATCACTCCTCCTTCTACTCGACGGACACGACCGCCTCGATCGGGTCGTTCAGGGAATGGCTACTTCCGTCAGGGAAGACGATTTCGGTCCGGTCCGACTGGCGTGTGACCGTCAGGCCTCTATATTTTACCGTAACTGGCCAAGGAAACGGGTTCTTTCCGCTCAGCAGAACGCAGACTGGCGAGCGGATCTCCACCCCGAGCACTTCGAGAAACAAACCGAGAGGCGCCAGCCCCTGCACGGAATTTCGTTCCCCGCTGCCCGCCCCAGTTTCAGCATGGTAGGTGTGCGCAAAAGCACGCTGTTCCCTGAGGTTCAAGACAATGGCGTCCATCAGCCGCATGGTCAGCTGAGCCGCCTCCTGGCGTAATCCGTATGTCAAAAGCCCTTCGCCGATCAAATGGTTCCAGGGCAGGTGCACCGCCATGCAGACGGGGTCCGCCGCGGGATCCGGCACGGACGGATAGGCGGGGATGCCAAAGCGCCGCCCAAACCGGTCCGCAGCCAGAAGCGAGCGCTGGACCAGTTCCCGGGCCCGGTGTGCATCGGGAATCTCTGCCCAAAGTGGCAGGAAAAGGGTATGGTCCTCTCCGGAGAAATCCATGACCTGGACGATCACACGGTCCAGCTTTTCCAGACCTGCCACGGTGATGCTGGACAGACTGGAGTAGAGGTTGCGGGTGGTCGCGACCGCCCGGTCGGTTCCCCATTGAAAATCCATCCTGGCCAGCTGCTCGGCCTGCACGGCCTTTCCCCGCCGTCCCTTGAGGACAATTTCAGGCCGCCGGACAGTCTGCCCTTCGAATTCGATCCTCACCAGTATGCGCCGCGGCCGCTCAAAGGATTGGCGGATCCCAAACATGCCGCAACCGGCTTGTTCGGCGATCTTCATTCCGGTCGGGCTGAAATGCGATTCGCGGTCGCGGCAGTGATAGAAAGCAGCCTGTTCGTCCCAGCACGCCTCAACCAGGCCGCCGAGGCGCCTGGCCTGCTCCTCGAGCTGTTCCTGCTGGTCTTCCTGGCCGAGCCGCGCTGCCATGCGGGCGAGAACCTTGCCCTCCCGACACAGAGCAGAGGCTAGCTCCGGACTTTCCGAAAATGAGATATCGGCACCCTGCCCGGCCGCCTGCCAGGCCGTGAAAGCCAGGTTGTCTTCGAAGCCGCTCTGCAAGGGGTAGTCCCATTCCGGAAAGCCGTCCTGATCCCGGTCATGCTCCGGTCCGAACCAATGGCGGTAGAAGGCCAAGAGACCGGGGAAGGATTCGGCCAGGATCGCCTCCTCCCCGCTCGTCCGATAGACCTGCCAGGCCAGGTCGGCTAAGAATGGGGCAGCCAGCCAGCGGCCGCGCTGGCCGACCAGACCGGGTTTTCCATCAATCCCACCATCCGCAGTTTGAACCGCGAGGAAGTTGCACAGCAGACCCCTTGCCAGCTCGGGAGCCCCGGGCAGGAGGCTGGCCAGATAATAGGATTCAAGGGGCGGTTGTCCGTTCCACAGGTTGGAATAATCGCTCCCATCGAAAAGCGGGGAATGGCCGTGATCCGGCTGGCGGGCCAGGACAAAGGAAGGATAAGGAACCTGACCCCTGATCGGGTTGAAAAACAGGCTCAAGGCTCTGGTCTGAGCGAGCGCAAAGGCCGCATCCCAATCCGGATCGCCAGTATAGACCTCGACGGTCTGCGCAGCGTTGACCAATTCGATCTTGGCCCGCTCCGCGTCCCAGCGCCGCGCCACGGTGTGGCGGGCCAACTCAAAGGAACTATCCGGATCCCCAAGGGCGGCTTGCGTCCAGGTGATCTGCCGGGTCTCGCCCTCAGCTAGGATCAGATCCAGCGCCAGGGATGGGTATGGTCCGGGACCTGGCTGGGGGCCACCGGTCATGAAAATGACCGGCGCCAAGTCTTCGCTCCGACCGGCCAGGACAATCACCGATTGCATGGAGGCGGGCGCAAAGCTTTTTCCCGTAAACGGGACGAGCTGGCCACACAGTTCCAGAGCGAACGAGAACATACTGGGCGTGTGGTTCGCCACCGTGAACCGTCCTGCAACCGTCTGGGATGTGGGTGCCCAGTATTCGGCGATCACCGGGATATCCGGGAACGGTGAATACTCGAAAACCAGGAAATTGGGGTAGAAACGGCGCAGTTGGGGCGGCGCGGCGAAACCGGCCGGGTCCATGACCGTCTGGTTTTTCGCTGTGAAGCGCGGGAAAATCCGCATGGACCGCGCCCGCAGGCCATAGGTGCTGCGGAGTGCCAGCGCGGGCGGATCGCCGCTGCCCAGTTCGAGCTCCCAGATATGGTCGTTCGTGTAGTCTGGGGTAGAAAGTCGGAAGTCCGCTGCCAGGGTCAGGGCAAGAGGCTTCCCCGATCCGAGAGACCAATCGCGCATAGGCACAGTATAAGGGGGTTTGAGCCGGAGGTCAAAGGATTTGTGCTAGAATAATTTCATACCATCCAGGAATAACGATGTCTCCCCTTCCATCATCCCCGCATGGTCTGTATTTCGAAGAATTCCAGGTTGGACAGCACATCCTGACTGCTGCGCGCACGATCACGGAAAACGACGTGGTCACCTTCGCAGGCCTCTCCGGCGATTTCAACCCGATCCACATGGACCCTGAATTCAGCAAGTCCACGCCTTACGGTCAGCGGGTCGCGCACGGTTTATTGTGCTTGTCCATCATCTCCGGCTTGGCCATGCACACCGGCGCTCTGGAGGGTACGGTGCTGGCTTTGCGAGAGATCAAGGAGTGGAAATTCTCCAGCCCGGTTCATCTCGGCGACACCATCCACGCCGAGCTGGACGTCACCGGGACCAAGGCCCTCCCGCGCCTGGGATCCGGATTGGTCACCCTGGCGCTGACGATCAAAAACCAGGCCGACCAGGTGGTCATGAAAGGGGTCTGGACCGCCCTGGTCATGCTCAAACCCTAAGCCGCGACCGCTGTCCGGAAGGCCAATGGTATCCGATGCAAGACCCAAATCCTGAAGATCCCCTGAAAAAGTTCCAGCGCCTGCTTTCCTCGGAAGATGAGACCCAGTCCGAATCCCCTGAGGAAAAGGTGACGCCTGAGGGGATGACGCACGCGATCCGTCACCCGGCTCTGGACGAGCATGACATGCCCCTGCCGCGCCGCGTCGAAGAGATCGACATGGCCGCCACACGCGTCACCCCGGCGGCTTTCGGGCCGGCTGCCGTAACGAAGAAAGGCCGTTCACGCCGCAACCGCTCTCGCTCCGCCCGAGGCGATCCGAGAGCCTCATGGCGCAAGGCAGCCAGCTGCCTGCTGCGCGCCTTGATCGCCCTAGCCTTCATCGCGGCGGCCCTTGGCGTAATCCTGGTCGCTTTCGGAGTCTACGAGTACTACACCATTGCAGCAACCCTCCCCAGTGTGAGCGATCTGCGTTCCCGTGCTGCACAGTTTGAAACGACGCGCATCCTGGACCGGAACGGGGACACCCTTTACGAAATCATGGATCCCAATGCTGGTCGGCGGACCTATGTGAGCCTCGACCACATCGCGCCCGCGCTGGTCGCAGCCACCATCGCGACCGAAGATAAAGACTTCTACTCCCACCCCGGCTTTGATCCACTCGCCATCCTGCGAGCCGCCTGGCAAAACCTGGAGAGCGGGCAGACCGTCTCCGGCGCCTCGACCATCACCCAGCAACTGGTGCGCGCGGTCTTGTTCACCCCCGAGGAGCGCAACCAGGTTTCCTACGGGCGCAAAATCCGTGAGGTCATCCTAGCTGCCGAAATCGAACGCCGTTACAGCAAAGACGAAATCCTCGAGCTGTACCTCAATGAAATCTACTATGGAAAACTGGCCTACGGCGTGGAAGCCGCCTCAGAGACCTACTTCAACAAGAGTGCGGATCAGCTCACCCTGGGGGAGGCTGCCTTCCTGGCGGGATTGCCCCAGGCGCCATCAGTGTACGATATCGACACCAATCGCGAGGTGACCATGAGCCGCATGGAGCAGGTCCTGACTCTGATGTATACGTTGAGCCAGGAACGCCACTGCATCTATGTCAGCAACCGGCCCAGCCAGCCGGTCTGCGTCGATGTGGCTGACGGCACACAGGCTTTGCAAGAGATCAGCTCCTACTCCTTTTCATCCTCGGTAGCGGACATGCGCTATCCGCACTGGGTGGAGTTCATCCGCATGCAGCTGGAAGACCGCTACGATCCCCAGACCATCTACCGCTCCGGCTTCAGCGTCTATACCACCCTGGATCCGGCCCTCCAAGATGCCGCCCAACAGACCGTCACCACGCAAATTGCCGCCCTGGCTAACCTGCATGTCACCGACGGAGCCCTGGTCGCGATCCGGCCTGCCACCGGCGAGATCCTCGCCATGGTCGGTTCCCCGGATTTTTACAACAACGCCAACGCCGGTCAGATCAACATGGCCATCAGTCCAACGCGCCAGCCCGGTTCTTCGATCAAGTTATTCACCTACCTGGCTGCCTTTGAAAAAGGATGGACCCCGGCCACCCTGCTGTGGGACGTGCCTTCCCAATTCCCGCCATCGGGCAAACCGAATGACACCCACCCCCCTTATATCCCCAACGATTTCGACCACAAATTCCGCGGTCCGGTGACCGTCCGGACGGCCCTGGCAAATTCCTACAACATTCCGGCGGTCAAGGCACTGCAGTTTGTCGGCGTATACGACGACCCGACGAGCCCAAACCCGGTCAGCCTGACCAGCATGGCGAAACGGATGGGCATCACCAGTTTGACCCGAGACGATTACGGTCTATCTTTGACCCTGGGCGGAGGTGAGGTCAGCCTGCTGGACATGACCAGCGGTTACGCGGTCGTCGCCAACGGCGGCCTGCAGATCCCACCCGTGGCGATCCTGAAGATCGTCGACTTCAACGGCAATGTCGTCTACCAGTACCAGCCTCCCGCCGGCCAGCAGGTCATCAGCCCTGAGCACGCCTTCCTGATGTCGTCGATCCTGTCGGACAACGTCGCCCGCACCCCGGCCTACGGCCCGAACTCCATTCTGAACCTGCCCTTCCAGGCGGCGGTCAAGACCGGGACCTCTAACGACTCACGCGACAACTGGACACTGGGTTTTACCCCAGACCTGGCGGTGGGGGTGTGGGTCGGAAATGCAGATGATACCCCGATGGTCAACACGACCGGCGTGACCGGCGCAGGCCCGATCTGGTCGCAATTCATGATGGCCGCGATTCAGCAAATGACCGGCGGGAAGCCGACCCCCTTCGTAAAGCCGAAGGGGGTGGTCGAGTACACGATCTGCACCGTCTCTGGAACCCAGCCTTCCCAGTGGTGCCCCAGCGAGCGCACCGAGTACTTCGCCTCCGATCAGCCGCCGCTGCCCGCCGACCAGGATCTCTGGCGCATGGTGAATGTTGACACCTGGACGAATTTGACATCCTCCACGGCTTGTTCTGAATTCACCAAGCAGCGCCTGGCCATCAACGTCACCGACCCCTGGGCCCGGCAATGGATCCAGCAAAACCAGCAGGGCCAGCAGTGGGCACGCGACATGGGCTTCAAGGACAGCTTCCTCGTGCCCACTCGCAGCTGTAACGCCAGCGATCCTCATCCCAACTTGCAGTTCATCGGCCTAAACGAGGGGCAGGTCATCTCCCAAACCTCTCTGGACATTTCCGTGCTCGCCAACGCCAGCGCGGGATTCAAATCCTACCAGCTCGATTACGGCCTGGGCACTGCCCCGACTTCCTGGACCACACTGGTGAACAACACCACCACGCCCGTCACCACGCCTACCGATATCTACACCTGGAACCTGACCAGCTTGCCCAATGGCCCTCTGACCCTGCGACTGTCCATGAGCGGGGACAACAACGGGACCGCCGAACGGATCCTCCACCTGAATTTGAACCTGCCGACACCGACACCGACGCCGACGCCGACCTCCACGCCCACCTTGACCCCCCTTCCAACCCTGACCGACACTCCCACGCCGACCCCCATCCCGCCCTCCGCCACACCGCTCCCGCCCCCCACGAACACTCCTTCGCCGATCCCCAGCAATATTTCAACCTCCACCGCGACGCAAATCCCCACCTTCACCAGCACACCCGGCTGAGCTCAAAGCCCCTGCCCGAGAATAGGGTGCACACATGCCGGGCCTGCCGCAATTAAGGGATCCCGAGCGGCCTCCAGACAGGATCGAAATCGAGCGCCGGGTCGGTGGTCAGGCGGGTGCGCCCCTTGCCATCGCTGCCCAATCGATAGACGTCATAGTTGATCCCATCCTCGGTGCCCTCAAAGGCGATCCAGCTTCCATCCGGAGAGTAACGAGCGCGGGTCGCGTACGAACCACCGCTCTGCCCGCGACCACCGATATTCTGTTGATCACCCAGCGCGAAGGTCATGAGCCAGCCCAGGGCCTGCGGCCCCTTGGTTTCGCTGAACAGGAGGCTCTTTCCGTCCGGCGCCCAGCTGGGCAGGAAGTCCCAGTAATCGCTCCCGTTGCGGACGATCTGGGCCTGATCACCGCCCAGGCTGTTCATCACCCAGATCTGCAGGACACCCAGGCGCTTGGCCGTGAAGACGATCTGCGACCCGTCGGGGGACCAGGCCGGCTGGAGGGACCATAGCGGCCAGATATTATCCAAGGAGGCCTGCGTCAGGCGGGAGACGGCATCATCCGCCAGGTTAATTAGATAAATCTGAGGAGTATTGTCGCGCAGGGAGGTGAAGGCGATTTGCTTCCCGTCCGGCGACCAGGCCGGGTCAAAGTCCCCGCCGCCCGCCGTGGGCAGAGTGGTCAGGCCGGTCCCATCCACATTGATCACATCCAAATGGGAACCGGGATACTGGTCCTGACGGTCCGTGCACGGCGAAGTAAAGACGATCCGCCCTCCATCCGGCGACCAATCCGGCTGACAAGCGCCGTCCGGGAGGTTCGTCACCTGCACCGGATTGGTACCATCGGCGTTCATCAAAAAGATCTGGGGATCACCACTTCGGCTGGATGCGAAGGCGATTTGGCCAAACCCCCCACCCAGCGCCGTGGCTGACGGGGAGGCAGTTTCCGTCCCTGTGGGGATGGGGCTAGGCGTTAAGCTCGAGAAGGCGGTAGGCGTCCAGGAGGGAACCCGAGTCCGGGTGGGGGTGAGCATCTCCGTGGGGGCCAGGCTCGGCGCAGCTGTCGGAAAAACCGGACCGGGCGAGGAGGTGGTCCGGACGATCGGCGTACCCCTTCTGGCTGTCAGCGTGCCCGATAACACCAGCAGCGTCTTGGAAGCCGGCGGCCAGAAGAACACCAGACCCAGCACGGCAATCAGAAGGGCCAGGAGGAAGAAAGAGATGGAAATCCAACAGCCGGTGCTCCAGCCTTTCCGAGGCGGCCGTGCGGGCGGAGGCGAGAGGACAGCAGGGATGTCGGGGACCAGCTCCCCAAGCGACAGCTCGCTGATTTGACCCTCCTGCTCAGCACCCTGTGGCGGCGGCTCAACAACAATCTCGCCTTCCAGGCGCTGAGTTTTGACATTGGAGGTCAGCAGGGCTTGTCTGAACTCCTCGGCCGTCTGGAAGCGATCATCCGGATGAACCGCCATGGCCTTTTCGATCCCGGCTGCCAGTTTGCGCGAGACGTGTGGGTTGCGTTCACGCAGCGGGGTGAGCTCGACGTTGTCCATGGCACGCGCCAGCCCATCCTCCGGGATGATGCCGCATAGAGCGGCGTAGAGCGTCGCACCCAGTGAGTAGATGTCCGTGCGCGGATCCGTGCGGGCCGTACCGTACTGCTCGGGGGGCGAATAGCCCGGGGTCATCGCCCGTGCTCCGGTCGTGGTGGCCTGGCCGCCTTTGATCAGCTTTGCCAGCCCAAAATCGACCAGGTAAACATGGCCGTCGGGAGCAATGCGTACGTTCCCGGGCTTGACATCCCGGTGAATAATGGCAGGCTTGCGGGTGTGCAGATACTGGAGCGCGTCACACATCGCGGCACCGATCAGGATGGCTTCTTGCTCCGTGATCGTGCCGACGCGTTCCATGCGCTGACGCAGGTCCTCCCCCTCGATAAAATCCATCACCAGGTACTGGCCTTGATCGCCAACCACGAAATGGTCGGTCACGCGCGGCAGATTGGGATGGCGCAGGTTAGCCAGCAGGACCGCTTCCAGGCGGAACTGCCTGGCATATTCGTCGGTCGTGAAGAGGTTCTCTTTGACCGCCACATCCATTCCCAGGTTCTCGTCGATCGCACGGTAGACCGATCCCATGCCGCCCTGGCCAAGGATATCAACGATCCGGTAACGTTTATGCAGCAGTGCGCCGCGTTCGAGAGTCGCACTCATCGCTCTTCATCCAAGAACCCGTTTCGATTATAACAGAGCACCTACCATCGGCACAGCTGGCCCAATTCCGACAGCGTTTACTGGGCCGAATCCGCCAGTTTCCAGCGCAGAAAAACCCAGGGGGCGCCAAGAGAGATCCAAGCGCCGACCAGGGCATAACGCACATACTGCAGCAGGTAGACAAACCATCCTTCCCCGCCATGGGTAAACAGATTAAAGAGCAGGTCTAGTCCGACGTACAGGATCAATAACCCCAGCATGCCCAGCACATACCGCAGGATGCGCTTCGGGACCGGGCCGGAGGTGCTGAACCCGCCCTGCTGCTTGAACCCGGCCAGACCGGCCGTCAAACCAAAAAACGCTCCGGAGGAGATCATGGCCCCGCTCAAACTAACTGCCTGCCCAGCCCAAGCGGCCCATGCCTGTGGCGGCATCCAGCCCCCAAGCTTTAATCCCAGGAACGGGACGAGCTCGACAAGGATAAGAACCAGGCTGGCCAGGAATGCCGCCAGGATCTGCCAGCTCGGGCTGCGTTCTCTGAGCCAGTCTGAAACCGGATCCCAAGCCCACAGCACCAGCCACAGCAGGAGACCTCCGATGAGCCAGCCGAGCAGGACATCGTGCGGGAAATGGACTCCCAGATACAGGCGCGAGAACCCGATCAGGAAGATGATTCCACCCGCCAGCAGCCAGGCCCAGCGCTTCTTCAGACTGACGGCCAGCATCCCCCAGACCCCGGTCGCGATCTGGGCATGACCGGAGGGGGCCCCGAAAGAGGTCTCGGTCGCGTAGGCTTTAACCTCTGGGCTGTACCAGTAAGGCCGCGGGCCATGGATCGCCAGCTTGGCAGCATCGTTGACCGAGGTGTTCAAGAGCAGGATGACCCCCACCCGCAGGCCAATCCCGGAATCCACGCACCAGTAGAGGGCCGGGAGGACCGCCAGGAAAAACTGTTCGGTACCCAGGAACGAAAAGAACGTCATCGGCAGGATCAGCCAGCCGCCCAGACTCTGCAGAGCCACAACCACCCGGACGCCAAAGTCCAGTAAGAGGCTCTCCATAGCACCTCCTCAACAATTGACGATTTCCTATTTTTCATTGTACACTCAATGGATGAAACCGGGACCGCTGCGATCATGGGATTGGCCGTCCGCCGCAATTTTGATCCTGGCCCAACTCATGGTCTGCCAACGCCTGGCCGTCACGAACTGGAGCCGGGGTTTGACGCTGCCTGTTCTGCTCACCCTGCTCGGCGTGACGATTGGGCTCGCCCTCGGCCTAAGCCGCTTCTCGGCTGGCATGGCCTCCCTGCTGGCCATTGCTTACGGTCTCCTCCTGATCCCCTTGCTCGGCGGAGAGGTTTTCTCCGACAACACCGCCTGGCTGGAACGGTTGGCCAACCTGGGAATGCGCCTGTCAGCCTCGTTTGAATTATTCATAACCAGGCGTCCGGTGGTCGATCCCATCCTGTTCATCGTCTTCATCACGATCATCTTCTGGATCATCAGTCTGACAGCTGGATATGCCGTGACGCGCTCGGGAAATTTCATCCGCGCAATGCTGCCTGGGGGGATCGCCTTGTTCACCATCCAGCTGTACGATCCGGGTAGCCGCGCCCGGCTTATTTTCCTCGGTGTCTACTTCTTCCTCGGCCTGCTTTTACTCGGACGTCTGGCCTATACGCGCCAGCGCCTTTTCTGGAAAGAGCAGCGGATCTGGGTATCCTCCGAATCGGCCACGGATTTGAACTTTACCATCCTGGTCATGGCGATGCTGCTGGTCTTCCTGACCTGGGCGGTGCCGGTCTCGCAACAGCCTCCCCTCGAAGCCAAGATCGTCTGGAACAAGGTCACCCAACCCCTGCAGCAAACGCGTCGGGACCTCGGGAATGCCGTCGCGGGTCTCGCCGGCAGCCCGTCCGTTCGCACGGATGATTATTATGGCGATTATCTGGCCCTCGGCCAACAGGCCTCTGGCGACGCCAGCGTGCTCTTCACAGTCCGCCTGCCATTCACCCAGAACGTCCCTCGCGATTACTGGCGCGTTCGCACCTATGACACCTATGAAAACGACGAATGGCAGAACAGCTCGGTCTCGGACCAGGCGGTCTCGGCCGCGCACCTCATCAACTCTGTAGATGCGCAGGGGCTGCCGACCGGAGAATTCGTCTTCAGCATCCCCCAGGCCAACCTGGCCATGCTGGTCACCCCCCCGCGTACGGTCTGGATGGATCACGCCGCAATCATGTCCTATGTTCCTCTACAGACCGGTGAACTCGAACCGATCCTTTTTCAGGTTACTCCACCGATCCTGGCAGGAGGGCAATACAAGGTCCATGCAGCCCTCTCCAACCCGACCATCGCACAGTTGATCGCGGCGGGTAACCTTTACCCATCCTGGGTTACAGACCGCTACCTGCAATTACCCGCCAACCTGCCACCGCAGATCGGGGCTTTGGCGGCCCAAATCGCCGCCGGCGCGGACACCCCCTATGCCAAAGCCGAGGCCATCACCCAGTACCTGCGCAATACCATCCAGTACACGAAGGTCGTCCCGCCTCCCCCTGCTGGAGAGGACACGCTGGTATGGTTCCTGTTTGATTACAAGGCCGGTTTCTGTAATTACTATGCCACCGCCGAGGTGGTGATGCTGCGGGCCCTGGGTATACCCGCCAGGTTGGCGGTGGGTTACGCCCAGGGAGAATATCAGGCGCCTGACCTGCGCATCGTCCGCCAGGAGGACGCCCATGCCTGGCCCGAGGTTTATTTTCCCGGCATCGGCTGGGTCGAATTCGAGCCAACCGCCTCCCAGGCTCCCCTCGATCGTCCCAGCGGTGAGCCTTCTGCCAACCCGGGGCCGGGCGGGTCAAGCCCGCTCGCCGGGGGCGCGCTGAACCCTGCCGGAGGAGCTCCGCTCCCCGCTGAGGAGACAGGCACAGGCTCTGGCAAGGGCTTCAATGATCTGGTGCTTGTGACCGGACTCGTGCTCCTGCTGACCGTCCTGGTGTTGGGGAGCGCACTGGCAATTTTGCTGGGAGTGGGAGACCGGATAGCCATGCGCCTCCCGCCTGCCTTCCGAACCCGTCTGCCCACCTTGCTGGTAAGGGGGTGGACGGAGGTCGGACTGCCGCCTCCGCACTGGCTCGAGCGCTGGGCACGCCACGCCGGTCTGACCCCGATGGAACGAGCCTACGGCACGGTATACCGGAGTCTGCGCAGTCTGGGCGGCCAGACGCCCCCGGCGCAGACCGCGGCGGAGGCCGCCGCGGTCTTGACCGACCGCCTGCCGCTCGCCGCCCAGGACATCCACACTTTATTGAATGAGTACCAGCGTGCCCAGTACAGTGAATCCTCTGCTGATCTGTGGGTCGCCCGCCGCGCCGCCGAGTCGCTCCGCCGCCAGGCCGTGCGTGCCGTCTTGCACCGCCATCTGGCTCCCCTGGAAAGGTTGTTTAGGAAAAAACGATGACCGACACAGCCTCCACCCCGCTGAACGAGCAGATCCTGGCCCTCAGCAAGACCAGCAGCCAGATCCGCGCCTCTCTCCAGAAAGTCCGCTCCAGCCTGCCGCCCGATACCCTTGAAAGCCTGTCCAGCCTGGAAACGACGCTCTTCTCCCTGAGCCGTCAGGTGACCGCCGTCGAAGAAGAGCGCAGCAAACTGCTCGCCCTGGCAGGGGTGACCCAGGCGGTCAATTCTTCCCTTGAATTGGACGAGGTGTTGCGCCTGGTGATGGACACCATCATCCAATTGACCGAAGCCGAGCGCGGCTTCCTGATGTTACGCGACGCTCAGGGGGATATGGTCATGCGCGTCGCCCGCAACTGGGAGCAGGAATCGGTCCACCCCGGCGAGTTCGCCATCAGCCGCACCGTCATTTCCCGCGTGGTCTCCAGCGGCGAAGCGGTCATGACCACCAATGCTCAAGAGGATCCACGCTTCGGCGGACAGGAATCGATCGTGGCGTACAACCTGCGTTCGATCCTGTGCGTGCCTCTCAAGGTCAAGACAGAACTTATCGGCGTCATCTATGCCGACAACCGCATCCGGGCCGGGCTCTTCTCCGAGCCGGAACGGGAACTGCTGTCGGTCTTCGCCAACCAGGCAGCCATCGCCATCGAGAATGCCCGCCTGTTCGCGTCTGTCCGCCGCACGTTGGAAGAAGTCACCGCCCTCAAGAATCTGATGGACAACGTTTTTTCGTCCATCGCCAGCGGTGTGCTCACCTCGGATATCCAGGACCAGATCACCTTGTGCAACCGCGCGGCCGAATCCATCCTCGGGCAGGATATGAACCGCCTGGTGGGGCACCGATTGGATGAGACCATCCCCTTCATGGGTGAAAAGCTCAACCTGCATATGGCCACTGTCCGGAAAACCAACAAACCGGTGATCGGCCTGGAAATTTCCCAAAGCCTGCCTGAGCGCGGGACCGTTGATTGGCGGCTGAGCCTCTCCCCGCTCAAAGACGCCAACCAGACCACCCAGGGCATCGCCATCGTGCTGGACGATGTGACCGAGCGCAAGCGCCTGGAAGCCCAGCGCCGCCTGCTCGAGCGCATGGTTTCCCCGGCCGTGATCGCCCAGATCGACCCGGACAGCCTGCAGATCGGCGGCAAGCGCATGGACATCACCGTCCTGTTTGCCGATATCCGCGGCTTCACCACCTACAGCGAGAAGCACTCACCGGAGATGCTGGTCGGCGTGCTGAACCGGTATCTGGCAGCCGGGGCGGAGGCCGTCCTGGCCCAGGAAGGGACGGTAGATAAGTTCCTGGGTGACGCGGTCATGGCGTGGTTTAATGCCCCCCTGCCCCAGCCGGACCACACCCTGCGCGCCGTGCGCGCCGCCCTGGAACTCAAGGCCGCTGTGGAACAACTGCACGCCGAGCTGCCTGCTGAGGCGCAGCTGTCCTTCGGCATCGGCATCCACTACGGGGAAGCTGTTCTGGGCTGGATCGGGACCGAGAAACGACTGGAATACACCGCCATCGGCGACAGTGTCAATACCGCCAAACGCATTCAGGAGAACGCCTTGCAGAATCAGATCCTGATCAGCCTGGAGGCTTACGAACAGGTGAAAGGCAAGGTGAAAGCCAAACCGTATGAGCCCCTGCACGTCAAAGGCAAGGGTGAACCGCTGCAGGTGTACGAGCTGATTGGGTTGAAGTAGGACCGGAAAGAAGCTACCCAGGAAGTCTGCCAGCCCAGAAGGTCCCTCGGTCAGAAATATCCAGCGGGTTGGGCGGTCCGTCTCAGGCGTGATCCGCAAAAATTGGCAGGCGATCTCCCCCAGGGCGCGCTCCTCAGGGCGATTGAGCCGGCCTCTTCCAGCAATGCCTATTCACATCGGGTCCGTGGGGGAAAGGTCGGAGCGGCGATCGCGCCGCGCTCAAGAGGCCTGCTTCAGGAACATATCCCACTGCAGAATCTCGTCCTCTTGTATTTCCCGGATCGCGGTGGCCCCGATGACGACCTCCAACAAGCGGGGGTCGATCCCGGTCCCCGGTCTCTTCACGAGCAAATCCGGCGCGGCGATCCGCTCGCCGGCATGGATGGCACGGGCCGCGACGAGGCTCCGCCGGGCCTGTTTGCGCGCCTCGGCCTCGCAAGGGAAGACGATCTTTTGATCACTTCCGATCAGCGAGGTCGTATATTCGCATTGGGCCCGAAATTCACGCAAATCCGCGGGGTCCATGGCATGGTAATGGTCATTTCCGGGCTTCGTTTTATCCAGGGTGAAGTGCTTCTCCAGGATCCTTGCCCCGAGCAGCCATGCCGTGGTCAGGGCCGCGCAACCATGAGCCGGAGGAACATGATCGCTGTAGCCGATGATCAGGTCCGGGAAAACCGCCTGCAAATGGCGGATGACACCCAGGTTGGCATCCTCAGCACGGCAGGGGTAACTGAGGACACAGTGCAGTAAAGCGATCTGCCTGACCCCTTCCGATCTCAGGAGGCTTACCGACTCATCCACCTCACCGAGGGTCGAAGCCCCTACAGACAGGATGATCGGCTTTCCTTTTTTAGCAAGGTGGCGCAGAAGAATATGGTTCGTAAGGTCAGCCGAGGCCACCTTGATGACCGGCATAAGAGGCGCAAGAGCGTCGGCGAATCTTGCATCAAACGGCGTGGTCATAAAATGAACCCCACAGCGGCGGGCATGCTCGGCGAGGATTTCATACTCCGCGACATCGAAGTGATCATATTTTTTAAACAATTCATACTGGCTGCTGGTCATCTCTTTCGTCGTGTCCCAGTATGCCGGGCTGAAACGCGAAGCCAGGGATTCGGCCTTGTAGCTCTGGAATTTGACGGCATCGGCCCCTCCGGCCGCGGCCTCCTCGACCATGCGCTTCGCAATGTCCATGTCATTCTCGTAATTGACACCCAATTCCGCGACGAGGAAGGGCCTCGTGGCCGGCAATGTGATCGTGCCGAACTGGATCTCCTCACGCCTCATCATGGCTTCCCCTTTCTTCGCGCCGCTGCGGATGGGTGTGCCCCTGCCGCTTGCAATCTCCGGCGGTACTCGTTCACGGCAGCCGCGTCATTGGTCATGTTCCCGTCGTGCTTGGTATAACGATAGAGCGGCAGATGGACATAGCCGATCATGTAGCGCTCCTCATAGCGGCGCCGTAATTCTTCATCCTCGCAAATGCGCATCCTCTCGTCATACAGGCCGATCTCGATCAGGTTTTCCTTTCGAAACATGATGCCACAGGCAATGGGGTTTTGGCGCGCATCGTGCCGCCGGATATGGGCTTCGTTGGTGTCCACCTCAAAATAATCGCAGGCAACTGCACCCCACTCCGGATTCATCGCAAGATGAAGGTATTCGACATGTAGCAGTTCATCATCAATATAGTCATCCGAATCCAGGTGAACAACAAATCTCCCACGCGCTTTTCGAATGCCCATGTTCCTCGCCGCAGGCAGCCCGCGGTTTTTATGAAAGAAAATGGGAATGACATCATCACCGAAGTCCCGGATGATCTTGGGGGAACTGTCGGTGGAGCCATCGTCGACCACGATGATCTCATAGTCCTGGCGCGGGAAATGTTGAGAGACGGCACTCCGGATCGCCCGGCTGATGAAGCGCTCTCGGTTATAGCACGTAATGACCACACTTACGTACAACATGGGCATCTCCTCCTGGGCTTCACCAGGCCGTCCAGCCACCCTCGACCAATAGATTGCTGCCGGTTACGTAGCTTGAGGCGTCGGAGGCGAGGAACAGCGCCGCGCCCACGACCTCATCCACCGTCATCAAGCGTCCCATTGGGGACATCTTGCTGAAGCGCTCCACGAAGGAGGGTTCATGGTTGTTCCAGACACCGTGGGGGGTGAGACAGTTGACCCTCACGCCTCGCTTCGCCCAGTAAGTCCCCAAATATTTGGTCAGCATGATGACCCCCCCTTTACTAGCCGAGTAGGCTATCGGGTTCCCCAGGCTGTTGTCCTCATAAAGAGCCGGATTCGACGAAACCACGCCATACGTGGAAGCAAAATTGATGATAGATCCCTTCCCCTGATCAAGCATGGTCTTCCCAAAATCCCTGCAGGTCAAAAAGGTCCCCTTCAGGTTCGCGTCCAGGACCGCATCCCAGAGTTCCTCGGGGAAGTCCTCGGCGCGGGCGGTGAGGAAGCCCTTCGGCTTGTACTGGTGGGCATTCATGAGCACATCGACGCGCCCGGCCACATCGAGGGCGCGTCGTTTTAACAAAACCACCTCTTCGGACTTGGAGACATCGCAGACGACTCCATAGGCACGTGTACCGCCCTTTTCGGACAAAGATTTCGCAAACCCGACGGGGTCCGCTGTTTCCAGATCCGCCAGTACCAAGATCGCCCCGCGGGAGGTGAACTCTGCAGCAATCTTCCTCCCGATCAACCCCGAGGCACCGGTGAGAACCACAACGCGCCCGGATATGTCAAACAAGGGATCCATTAGGTTGCCTCCAACACTTTTTCCGCAATGATCAGGGTCTGCCGTGCTTCGGCCAATGTGGCCAGGTCCTCCGCATGGCCGTCGAGCGATCGCAGGAACGCGGCAGCCTGATCGCGATAGGTCTCATCGAGTAGAAAACCATCATGAACCCGATACTCCGAAGTCTCACCACTGGCGTTATGGACGGCCCACCTCCCCGCCAGGAGATCGACCGAAACATTGCCTCGTTCGAATTCCAACTCGAGGCCCCTGCTGGCCGGTTTCTGGGCAAGACTGAGGGTGATCGCAGAGATCGCTCCGCTGGTATGGCGGAGGAGCAGGGCCGACAATTCATCGACATCGGTCCCGAGCGGTTTGAGCGGGGAAGCGATGCCCAATGACCGATTGACGGGCCCCAGGATCCACAGGGCATAATCCAATTCATGGGAACTCGTCCGCGTCACGCCGCCACCGAGTTCCCTGCGGGCTGCATAAGAGATCCGGTAATCCTCCCAGGGGTGCCAGTCCGGAAGAAACGTCCCGAAGTGGATGCGGGCCAGGAGCGGCTTCCCCAGCGGCTCCCGGGAGCGGACCAGCTGCCGGACAGCCTGCAAGGCGGGATGGAAGCGGAGATTATAGGCGACAAAAACGTGAAGGTTTCTGGCTTCGGCCTGCTCTTCAAGCTCGTCCAGTCCGGCGGTGGTGTCGGAGATCGGTTTTTCCACCAGGACATGCGCCCCCGCCCTTACCGCTGCCAGGGCGGTTGTCAGGTGAAGAGAGGTCGGGTTCGTAACCACAACGACTTGCGGGTGTTCGGCGAGCGCCTCACTCAGGGAATTGAAAACCCGGTCAGGAACAGGTTGTCCCTCATCCGGAAGCATCGCCTTGCCGGTCCGGAAAGCATCGATCCTTTCTACTCCAAGCGCCCGGAAGTGCCGGAGATGTCTCCTGCCGATCGACCCGAGGCCGCATATTAAAATGTGGCGCGGCATGCTCTTCGATCCTGAAAAAATAGCTCGCCAGGTTTGCACCCCCCTTGGGCAGGTACGAGCCTCAATCCATCCTGGGTCTCCACAATTCCTCCGGCCGACCTACGCGCCCTGAAATATGAGGCAGCTCAGCATCTCGGGACGGGAGTATAACATAATTTGCCTCATTGGATTTCCATCCCGAACGGCACCCAAAGGAATCTTGTCTCTTCCGCAAAAAAGGTCTTGCTGACCATGAGACAACCCAAAGCGGTGCATCCCCTTGGCCCGAAGCTGAGCGGATTATTGAGACAGGCCCTCGATAAAAACAACCCAATGAATGACAGCCTGCCCCAGCGGCATCCGGGTGGTCAGCTCGGATCCCCCATCCACCCATCTCAGGTGGGCTGGCCAGAGCCTGCGGCCTGCCCAACCAGTTCGCAGACACTAATTCTTCAGCAAACCATAGTTCAGGGTGCAGTCCGCCTCGCAGATTTGAATTTTCGACCCAGAAACACCCAGGCCGCTTCTAATCCGATGCCGGCCATCAGGCAGATCTCCGGCATGGCAGGCAGGCGAAAACGCGAATTCGATGGCGCACCAGGAATTAGCAGAAGATAGGCAATGGGAAAAATCAACACCGCCAGCATGAACCCCTCCCTTTGGCGGGCCAAGGAAAACACCCCCAGAATATCAAGTAAATACACCAGGCCTAAAAGAATCATGAACGGGAGCAATAGGAAAAAAAACCAAAGCTGTCCCCCGAAATAGGCCTGGAATACCCCTGAAAGACCACTCAATCTCAGGATATTGACTCCTTCGATGCCTCCCTGACTTGAAGGCGTCAGCATCTCCCGGGTTGAAGCCCAGCCAGGCAAAAGGTTCTTGACATCATCCTTCAAGTGAACAACCAGATATTTCAAAGGATGGGACATGATCTTCTCTACAGCGAGCGTTTGATATACCTTGTCCAGGTTTGCTTCTGTTGGAGGCAACCTTAGTTCCGTCAGCTTGTTCTGTGCCATCACATGATAACTGCTCTGATATTGTTCAAGGGTACCTCCATGCAAACTGGCATCCAGGGATGCCGCATTATCAAACAGCAAATTATAGTTTGCGATCGTTGAAAGAATTGGTGCACCGTCAAGAATCTCGCTCCGTACGAACCAAGCCAGCAGGACAGCAAAAACCACTGCCAGGTACATCAGGGATTTCAATGCCACCCGGAGCCACTCACCCCTGTAAACCAGGCACAACAAAATCACAACCGCAACGGGGTAATAGATAGCAATGGGACGACATAAGATCGATAATCCCATCAGGATCGCAGAACTAATGAGCCAGGGATTTCGCCTGGTCGAACGGTATCGGAGAAATGTATATGCGGTGCCCAGGAACAAGAATGTGAACAGGGTATCGGTAAGGATAAAAAATGGTTCTATGATCGATTCGAGACTGATGGCTAAAAGAAAGGCTCCTATCAAAGAAACGCGTTTGGGGAGGATTAAACTGCCGGTCAAATAAGTAAGCGCCACATTCAGGGTGCTGACAATGACCTGAACGGCCACGATGCCGGCCGGATGTTCTCCAAATAAGGCAAAAAATAGCGCAAGAAACATCGGATAAACAGGTGTCCGTAACACTCCTGGAAACGTATAACCCTGCCCTTCGAGCAGACTATTGGCTGGATGAATGTACGAGAGAGAATCACCGGAGAGGGTCCGATCCGGATATTTGAACGCCATCACCAGGACTAGGCTCCGCAAAACCAGGGCCAATAAAAGAACGAAGAGCAGATCTTTCGTTGACTTTGACATAGGCATCCGCTTCGTGATCCGTTATTCCTGGTGATTGGGTATGCTCGGGGCTGGTCGCCGGAGAGCCTCCGCAGGTGGGGCCGCCCCCGGTACGCCCCTGTCTTCTTTCAATCCCACACCCGGCTCACCAGACCCACGACCTGATCCAACCCCTTTTCCAACGGTTTGATGTCGATAAATTCGCGCAGGGTGTGGGCCTCGGCTCCGCTGGTCAAACCGACCGTCAAGGCCGGGAGGCCTCGGCTCAAGGGCAGGTTGGCATCCGTGGAGCCGATGTTAAGGTGCGGCTCCAACCCTACTTTAAGCAGGCAGTCCTGAGCCAGCCTCACCAGAGGATGCTGGGCGGGGATCTCACCAGCCGGCCGCTCGCCGATCACCTCCACAGCCATGTCCACACCCTCCCGCGCTGCCGCATGGCTGACCTGTTCCACCTGACGGGCGACACGCAGGAGCGTTTCCTGCTCTTCAGAACGCAGGTCCAGTTCCAGGCTGGCCCCGGCCGCGATGGTATTGACCGAAGTACCTCCGGAGATCGTTCCCACGTTCAGAGTCGTGCGCGGTTCGGCCGGCACCTTCAACGCGGTGATCTGGGTAGCCAGGGCGGTCAGCTCGTGCACCGCCGAGGGCCGGCCGTAATCGATCCAGGAATGACCGCCAGAAGTCCGAACCGTAATTCGGTAGCGGCGCACCGCCAGGGCGCGGTGATAAATCTGACCGAGCGCCATGCCCTCCAGGACAAGGTAGAGCAACGGCGCATCCCCGAAGCGTTCCACGACGGCCTTCATCCCCCGTAAATTTCCCAATCCCTCCTCGCCGACATTGGCAACCAGCCATACATCCCCCGGCAGGTGGATGGCGCGCTCGCCCAGCGCCCAGACCAGTCCGGACAACCCGGCGACCCCCAGGGAGTTATCGCCGATGCCTGGCCCACAGATGCGCTCCGCGTCGCGCTGTACGCCCAGGTCTGTGCCGGAGGGAAAGACCGTATCCAGGTGGGCAGAGATGACCAGTGGAGGGTTTCTCCCAGCCCCTGGCAGCCGGGCGTAAACATTCCCGACCTGATCCAATTCGGCTGCCTGCAGGCCGTCGGCAAGAAAGCGGCTGAGGACAAAACCGGCCCGCCGTCCCTCGAACGAAGTCGGCGAGGGGATCTGCTGGATAGCAACCGCCAGGTCAAGGAGCCGCTCAAGCAGGGTCATAGCTCACGTACAATCCCGGCCAAAGACTCCACGCGGGCCTGGGCAAGGCCCGGCAGAGCTTCCAGTGCGTGGAAAGCCCCGGTCCCCTCCACGGTGAGGGAGGCAGAGACACTGCCAAGTAAGACGGCACGGAGTGGATCGTAACTTTTATGGTACCCGGCCAGGAAACCACCACTGAAAGAATCACCTGCCCCGGTCAGGTCAAACAGCCGGGCCGGATAGGCCGGAATCTCCCAGCGCTTTCCGGCGGTATCCACCAGCAACTGGCCGCGTCCGCCGCGCTTCACAATAACGAGCTCGCAGCCCCAGGAAGCGACCTCTTCAGCCATCTGCCACAGGTCGTCAGTCCGCCCCCAGAAGAGGGAACGCAGTTCCTCCTCCGAGGGCAGGAATGCGGTTACGCCCTGCAGGAGGGTGCGCACATCCTCCAGCGCAGCAGGCATCATATAGGCAGCCGCGGGGTCGAGGGTCAGACAGGTGACGGACGCCTGCCGGAATAAAGAAAGCAAGCGGCTGTGAGTCATGTAATCCATCGGGCAGAGGTGGATGGCGCGCGCATGGAGATAATCCGCAGGTAGGTCGACCGGGCGCGGCGAGGTCTCGGCAGCAGTCTTGCGGTCGTCGGTCGCCTCGGCTGGGGGTTGATATCCGAGCAGAGCTTTCGGAAAGGTTAAGCCCAAGCGAGCGAAATGGGCCACCGGATTCGTCTGCTGGACCGTCTGGAGGTCGAGCGAGACCTGGAAAAACCGCAGGTCGAGCGGTTCGGTCAAAACGCGGATCCCGCGCGTGTCCCAGCCGCGTTTTTCAAAACCCTGCAGCCACTTGTTAGGGTAATCCTCGCCGACACGCGCCAGCAGGCCGAGAGCGTCATCCCAAACCGCCAAGCCTGCTGCAGCGTACAGCAAGCTGCCTCCCGGGACATCCAACATCGGACGTCCTCCTGCTGGCAACAGGTAATCGCGGCGCAAACGACCTGCGATGACATACGTAGGCTCCATAGCCGATGCTCAAGAGACCAAATTCCGGCCAACCCCATCGACCTGGCCCTGATCCAATGGCAGGATAAATGTGAAATTGCTCCCTTTGTTCTCCACGCTTTCCGCCCAGATCCGCCCGCCGTGCAACTCGATCATCACCCTGGCTACCGAAAGACCCAGACCCATCCCGCCATGTTTGCGCGTCAGGTGAGATTCGACCTGATAGAACCGCTCGAAGACATGCGGCAGGTCCTGGGCCGGGATGCCGATCCCGTCGTCGATCACGGAGACCTTAACATATCCGGGGATTTCCTCGGCAATGACGAAAATATTGCCTCCCGAATCGGTAAACGTAATTGCATTCTTGACCAGGTTGCTCAGGGCGATGGAAATCTTGGAGGCGTCGCCTTCCAGCATCAGATCGTCTTTACCGATCTCGGCCCGCAGGGTGATGTGTTTGTCGCTGGCCTCCTGATGAAAGGTGTCCACTACCTCTTCGACCACGCGCTTGATCGAAACGGAGCGGCGGTGCAGGCTGGCCATGCCGCGTTGGAAATTATCCATATTGGCGATGCTGTCTATGATCTCTTTCAGGCGCATGGCGTTGCGCACAATGATGTCCAGCTGAGGGTGGAATTCGGTCGAGACGACCTCGCGCAAGTAGGTGGCATGTCCAAGGACCAAGCCGAGCGGCGTGCGCAGTTCGTGGGAGGCAATGGCGATAAAATCGCTCTTCATCCGATCCAGCTGGGTCATCTCATCCAGGGCCTTCTGTACTTTGCCCATCAAGCGTGTATTCTGGATAGCGGTCGCCGCCAGAGAGGCGAGAGTCTCTAGAATTGTTAGGTCCTCTTCGGTATAATGGGCTTGGTCTGTCTTATTGACCGCCTCGAGCACGCCAAGGGTTTCACCCCCGTAACGGACCGGCACCGCCAGAATCGAATGGGTCTTGAACTCCGCCGCTTGATCCACTCCTTTGAAATGGCGCGCATCGGCAGTCACATCCGGCACAACGGCCGGTTGGGCATTCTGACAGACCCAGCCGGCGATACTGCCGTTCAAAGGAACCTTAACCGCCTTCAAAGCATCTCGATGGAACCAGGGCAGCGCCAGAAAATGCAACTGCTCCCCCCCTTCTTCCAATTCAAGAATCGAAGCCAGTTCGCAACTGGTCAACTCGCTAGCAGTGGAAATAAGCGAATGCAGGAAGGGTTCTAACTCCAAAGACGCGCTCAGGCTCCGGCTGATCTCGAGCAAACGTTCCAGATGTTGGATGCGCTCATACGTTGCCATGGCTGCCCTGGATGATTATACTGCGTGTTATATTAAACTTCATCCGCTTCCCCCGGCGCCCCCACGGCCGCGCCGCTTGAAGCAGGCAGAGGCCCGGCTCCAGGAGAATGCCAGCATCACCCCGGGTCGACAAGGGTTTCGAAACCTCGCTGGAAAGGCTCAACCCTTTTCCAGGGAATAGGAGGGCCTGCGCAGGCCTGTCTGCCGGCTGATGAGTCCACCAGAGAGCTGCGCTGGATCTACCGCAATGGAGCACAAGTTCATGGCAATCGGCCAGATTCTCACGCGTAAGCGCCTGGCAGGGTTGGCGAGCTTTTTGGGCTGGAGCCTTATATTTGGGATGATCTATGCCCAGTCCCCTCTTTATACGAGCAACCAGAACGTCTACTTCCTGCATGGGCTCGCCAGGGCCGGTTATGGTTACCTGAACCGCGACTGGACGGCAAACACACAGGAAGCGATGCCGGTCTTCAGCTGGCTCGTCACCCTGACCTATCTCGTCTTCCACAGCGGGATACCGTACTATGTCTATTATGCCCTGCTGATGGGGGTTTATCTGGTCAGCATGTACGGCATCATGGATTTGCTCTTCGACCTGCGCCGGTCGACCGTCCGAACGCTGGCCTTCCTGGCCCTCTTCTTGGCCGCTCATTCGGCTGCGCTGCGCTTCCTCTTTTCACGGCTGGTCGATGTCGATTCAACCTACCTCCTGGAGGGCGGAGTGGCCGGCCAGCGCCTCCTGGGGCAGGTCTTCCAGCCCAGCGTGTTCGGCGTCTTCCTGGTGCTATCAGTTTATTGGTTCCTGCGCAAACGGCCGTTCCTGTCCCTGGTGCCGATCGCAGTGGCCATCTACTTCCATCCTGTCTATCTCTTAAGCGGCGCGTTGCTCACGCTCGCCTACATGTGGGTCCTCTACCGGGGAGAGCGCAGCTTCAAACGCCCGCTGCTGCTCGGTGTGACCGCACTCCTAGCCGTAACACCCGTCCTGGCATACACGCTGTACATCAATTGGGATCCTTCCGCCAAGGTGGCTCAGAAAGCCCTGGACATCTTGGTGAACTTTCGCAATCCTTACCATGCGCTCATCACGTCCTGGCTGAATTGGACGGTCCTGGTCCAGGCGCTTGTCCTGCTGGCCGGAGTGTTCATCGCCCGAAGAACACGCCTGTTTCCCATCCTGGTCATCGTCAGTCTGGGCACGATCATTCTGACACTCCTCCAGGCTGCGACGAAAAGCGAATGGCTGGCGTTGATCTTCCCCTGGCGGGTCTCGATCCTGTTGGTGCCATTCGGCACGACGCTGGTGATCGCACTGGCCGTCTCCAAGATCATGGACGCACTGGAGAAACGGGGAACAGCTGTCCGCTGGGTAGGTCCAGCCGGCTTGCTGTTTATCATGATATTGATGGTCGTCGGAGCGATCCGCTTTCAGATCGAGAGCAATCGTCAGGAGTCCGACACCTCCCTCCCGATGTTGGCCTATGTGGCCGCCCATAAATCTCCCGGGGATGTCTACATGGTCCCAGCCAAAATGATCGACTTCCGCCTGGTGACCGGGGCTCCGGTCTATGTCGATTTCAACACCACTCCCGACCGCGACCGGGACGTGCTGGAATGGTACCGCAGGCTCCAACTGATCTACCGATATTACATCGGCGGAGACAAATCCCATCCGTGTCAATACCTCATGCAACTGGCCGCCAAGGAGGGCATCACCCATGCGGTCGTGCCAACCGACGATACCGCCGCCATCTGTCATAGCATGCCGACGGTCTACCAGGACGCCTTCTACAGGATCTATGCGCTCCGTCCCGCAAGCCCATAAACGATGAGAACTCTGTTGAGTCTCGGTCTGCTGCTGATCCTTCTCCTGGTGACCGCCTGCGCTGGAGCACCTCGCACCGCGGTCGCACCCTCTCCAACCCCCACGGCTACCGACATACCCACGAAGATCCCCACGCCCAGCCAGACCCCATCGGCGACCGCGGTGCGCACCCCGCCGGCCCTGCCTGCAGTGTTCCAGACGAAATTACTTAACCCGCTCGACCCTCCGCACATTTACGTCCAGAGTACCTGCCAGTACCTGCAGGACAAGTGGAGCTCCAAGAATAGCGCACCGGGGACCGTGGTTATGGTGATCATGTTCCACTCGATCACAGAGGCCGGGATCACGAATCCAAACCAGACCTCCGCCACCGATTTCAACGCCCTCATGCAGGCTCTGCACAACAATGGCTTCCAGGCCATCACCATCCCTCAGCTGACCGATTTTATGCAAGCGAACGCCAAGATCCCGCCGCGCTCGGTCCTGCTTGTCGCAGACGACCGACACGGTGAGGAATATTTTCGTCATTACTTTCAGCCCTACTGGGTTCAATACGGCTGGACGGTGGTGAATGCCTGGATAAGCCAGAACGATTGGAACGGTCAGCTGGTCTTACCCGGGAATATAAAGCTAGAAAAAGAAGGCTGGGTGGACCACGAGGCGCACGGCGTTGTCCATAATATCCCGATGGACATCTATGCCAGTGATGCCTATATCACCAGTGAGCTGCAAGGCTCGATCGAAGCCATCCAAAAGAACTTCGGTAAAACCCCGACCGCCATCATCTGGCCCGGCGGCTATTTCAGTCAGCGGTCCGTTGAGATCGCCCGCCAGCTGGGGTACCGTCTGGGGTTCACCGCGACCCCACGCGGTCCGCTGATGTTCAACTGGGTTCCGCTGGCGGATGTCAAGGACCCGCAGCGCCCCTCCTGGTCACCCCCCGGCTCGATCCCGGAAGGCGCAGTCAACTATCCGCTGATGGTGCTGCCCCGCTACTGGGATACGGACGCGATCCGCCATCTGAGCGCGGTCATGCAGATCGGCCAGGCTGCCGCGGCGTACGCCCAGTCCAACAAAGCCACAGAACTGGAATACTACGACATCCTTTGTGCACCAACCTACGGGAAGATTCCCTGATCCCTGCTCACCGGAAGCGGCTGGAGGAGCCACCTTCACCGGCTGTTTCTTATCGGTTGCGGCGTAAGACCACTGCCTTCAGGCATGTGGATGCACCGCACCGGGGGTGGGTGCAGGTGCAAGCCGCCCCGCCGAAGGTTGAGCCCTTGAATTCAAGAACATCTGTGCTACAATAGGCAAGATGGGCATCCATCAAGCCTTCAAGTTCCGGCTCTACCCGAACGCGGATCAGCGACAGGCGCTGGACCGCCAGTTCGGGTGTTCACGCTTTGTTTATAACTTCTTTCTGCGTGAGCGCATGGATTTCTATGCTGCCTCCAAGGGGGAAAAGAAGCAGGGCTTGAATTACTACGACACAGCCATCCGGTTGACCGCCTTGAAACGACAGCCGGAATACGCCTGGCTGTGCGAAGTCAATTCTCAGTCCCTGCAGGTGGCCTTGCGCAATCGGGACACGGCCTACCGGAACTTTTTTGCGGGCCGGGCTGAGTTTCCAAAGTTCAAATCCCGGCGTGCCAGGCAATCGTTTGGTGTCCCATAATCCTTCTCACTGGACGCCGAGCAAGGCCGGTTGAGCATCCCCAAGCCGACGCCGATCAAGATCGTGGTGCACCGTCCGGTGGTGGGTATGCCCAAAAGTGTGACCATTTCCTGCAGACCCTCGGGCCGATACTTCGCCTCCTTCCTGTGCGAAGTAGAAATGCAAGACCCTCCGCCCAAACGCAGAGGGAAAGAGATCGGGTTGGACCTGGGGCTGAAAAGCTTTGTTGTCACTTCGCAGGGGGAGAAGATCGATCCTCCTCAATTTCTACGCCGGGCGGAAGAGAAACTTTTCCGCCTGCAGCGCCAACTCTCCCGAAAAGAGCAGGGGTCCCAGAACCGCGAGAAAGCGCGGGTGAAGGTGGCGAGATTGCATGAGAAAGTTGCCAACCAGCGAGCGGACTTTCTTCACAAGCTGAGCT
>Ga0187877_1000451_pt1 | contig 51797 bp, 45 predicted proteins | sample June2016WEW_17_1_3_FD_132430 | JGI IMG/M metagenome (GOLD analysis project Ga0187877, IMG submission 132430) | Peatland microbial communities from SPRUCE experiment site at the Marcell Experimental Forest, Minnesota, USA - June2016WEW_17_100 | ecosystem: Environmental > Terrestrial > Soil >...
GGTCCGCGCCGAGAGCGAGCTTGCCCAAAGGCTCCGTTTGTAGGGCAGACCTTTTCGATGTCTCCGCTGAAAAACAAGGAGTTAAGCTGCCCCCGACCCCCGAACTGCGAAAGATCGGCTAGCGCCGGCCTGAACCGTCACCGGCGCTTTGGCGGGCTTCTTGTAGGCGGCCGAAAGCGTCAGGGCAATAAAGAGGCAGACTGCGATTCTACGCATGATTTCGATCATCACATAGAAGATCGGGGGCCGGGGGGCCACGGGATCCTCCGTGATGTGCGCGGGAGAGCGATTATGCCTGGATCTCGCGGGTGGCCCAAAAGCGCCGGAGCGTGTCCCATGGGAGGATGTTCGGGCGCACGAACTTCCGTCCAGCGCCCTCCATCGCTTCTCCGCGAATTTCGATTTCGTCCAGGCTTTCGGGGCGGAGCCCGGCTCGATTGGCCCACTTGAACGTGGGGATCTCCGCCGGGCTGAAGCCCATCAGCCTGGCCGAAACCATGTCGGTGGCCAGCGGGTTGGTTCCGGCGATGATGGTGTTCATTGGGACCAGAGTTCCGTCCACAGGCCCCTCGCCTTCCATGGAGGTCGATCCGTCGACAACCACCAGACCGAGTTTGTTCGCCCGCACCATGTCCACCACCGCCGCGGCCGTGCCGGATGGGTCGACCTTCGCCGCGGCGTCGTGCATCCGGCCTCGAACGGCTTGATAGATCGCGCCCGGGTACGCCCCCACCAGGTTCTTCATTCCAAGCGTTACGCCGGCCAGCGAATGAGTCTTCATCATGGGGACGGAGCAGAGGAGGTCGGTCTCGACCAGTGAGCGGTGAATGGTGAGTTTCTCGAACACGAAGGCTCCCGGGAGCTTTACCTCCACCAGGTCGCCGCTGTGGAGGTTGACCAGGGGCAGGCGCAGCGACCTGGCGAGCTCGGTGTAGCCGAGTTGGTCGAAGACGTACTGCTGCAAGCCATTCAGCAAATCCTTGTTGGTGGTGCGGAACGTCTCCCCGCCTCGCACGTTGAATGGCTCCCCCGAGGCGGAGCCTTCGCCGATCGACACCTCTTTGTTTGCGGATTTCATCAGCCGCGCCAGAGCGCGGACGACCGCGGGCTTGGTGGTCGCGTTGGGCAGCGGCGACACCAGATTCGGCTTGAGCATGATCCGCTCTTTGCCCTGGGTGATGGCCCTCATGCCGCCCAATAGATCGATGGCGCGCTCGACGGCCGAGTCGATGTCGCCGTTCCGGACTTTGACGATGCTGACTACGGTCCCGGCGGCTGGCGGGGGCGCGGCGCGCAACTGAGACGCGAGCGCACCCGAGGCCAGCGCCGTGAGAAGATCCCTGCGGGTCATGTGCGTGGGTTGCATGTGTCTCACCTCATCATGCCAGCGTCTCGGCCAGCCAGTTGTAGATGTAGTAGTCCCGTAGGCCCGGTGCACCCGCCTCGCAGTGGTAGCCGGCGCCTTGTTCGTGGGTGAAGCGGATCAGTTTCTTCGGACAGCGCAGCGCGTCGTAAAGCTTCTGCGCCTGGCCCGGGAAGAAGTCCTCGCCCTCCGGGTCGGTGATGAGCATGGGGCAGGCGATGCGGCTGGCGACTTCCTCGAGCTTGTATTGCTGCACGTCGCGAAACACATCGAAGTAGGACTTCAATCCGAACGGGCGCAGGCGCATCCGCCCCGTTGCTTCCGCCCGGGGGTCCTTGGGCGCGGATTCTACGATTTGGTCGAATTGACTCCGCTTTCCCTCGCGCACGAGGTCGAGAAGAAACTGCGGGACCTTGCGCAGCCAGGGTTCGGAGACATCCCAGACTCCAGGGTCGGCCACGCCTGCCGCGATGCGCCGCTCGAAAGCCAGCGCGCGCGGCGCCCAATAGCCGCCCATGCTGACGCCCAGCAGGGCGATGCGCTTGGGATCGACCTCGCTGTGGCGCAGCATGGCGTCGACCACCGGCGTGATCACTTTTTCCCAATCCGGTCGGAAATATAGTTTGCGCACCCACAGCGAATCCCCCTGCCCCGGACCGTTGAAGACGAGGCAATTGTAGCCGCGCGCCAGCGCGCCCGCGCCGCCCGATACATACATGCTCTTTTCGAGGCCGTCCGCGCCGTTATTCAGGATGATGAGCGGCTTCCGCCGGCGTGATCTATCGGCCCGGAAGAACCAGCCGGTGAGAGCCGTGTCCTGGTACGGAATCTCTACCCGCTCCACGGGCGGGTCGAACAATCGGGCGGCGGCGGACCAGCAGGCGGCGTATTCCTCCCAGCAGGACAAAGCCCGCTCCGGATTCTTCGTGCCGTCCACCAGGCGCAGCGCGGCGGTATGATAACTGGCTGCCCAGAGATAAGCCTCCCGCGCGCTAATATTGTGGCGCTTGCTCATGGCCTGTTCGGCCAGCATCCGCGACTCCGCGCCGGCCTCGTGGTAGGCCAGCCAGGCGGAATCGAAATCCCCCGGCTTGATTCGGGCCAGGATGGCGAGAAGCTTTCCCGGGTCGGCGGCGCCATAGTAGGACCCGCCCAGGGCGAGCCGGGCTGTAAAGCCGAAGTCCGGATCGGCGAACGGCGACGCGGGGGCGGCCACGGGAGGCGGCCCCGATGGAGGCTGAGCCAGGGCGGAGGCAACCGGCGAAGCCCCCAACAATAAGAATGATCGGCGGTCTATCATTTGGACCTCACTAGTTACAATCTTGACGGAAAAGGGGCGGTTGGAAAAGCGTATTTTGACGATCTGGCCGAAGTGTGTGTCGGACCGGCCTATTGCGGAATCAGAATGGATTGGCCGCAAGCGCCTTCAGTTTCTCGTTGTAAGTGCGGCTGGATTGGAGCCGGACGCCGTTGGTCAGGGTGAGCATATATTCTCCATGCGATGCAGGCTGGAGATCCCGAATCCTGGCGATATTCACGATCGCCGAGCGATGGACGCGGAGAAACATCTCCGGGTCGAGCGACTTTTCGAGCGTATTCATCGCGACGTGCACCAGATGCGCCGAACGCCCCACGTGCAACTGCGCGTAATTCTCCGCTGCCTCGATCCAGTCCACGTCTTTCATCTCGACGAAAATGGTTTTGCCGGCCGACCGTACCGCCAGCCGCTTCAAATAGCGAGGCGGTGCGGCCAGGGACTCGAGCAGGGACACGATCTTCCTGCTGGTTTCATCCGCCGGCCTGGAACCGAGGCGGCTCTTGGCGCGCGCCAGCGCCCTGGTGAAACGCTCCCGGCTCACCGGTTTGAGGAGGTAGTCGATGGCATTGATCTCGAATGCCTGAATGGCGTGCTCGTCGTGCGCGGTGACGAACACGATGGCGGGCATGTGGTCCGCGCCGATTTCGCGCACCACTTGGAAGCCATCCATCTCGGGCATTTGCACGTCCAGGAATACCAGGTCCGGACGCAGGTCACGAATCGCGCGGACCGCTTCACTTCCGTCCTTGGCTTCGTAGATCGCGGCGACATCGGCGTCGCCGGAGAGCAGCATGCGCAAGCCCTCGCGCGCCAGCGGCTCATCGTCAACCAACAGCATTGTCAGCGGCATGTGTTTCGACCATCGTGGACGCGCCCAACCCGGGCGCGGTGTGGTACGGCAAGACCATGGTCGCGACGGCTCCGCCCGCCACGCCATTCTCCAGTCTGAGCTGCGCCAGGTCGCCATAAAGCTGGCGGAGACGGGCGCGCGTGTTCGTCAATCCGATACCGCCCGTGCGGCCGGCGGCTGGGGGAGTCAAGCCGGGGCCGTCGTCGCGCACCTGGATCTCCAGCGTGTCATTCACGCGAATGGCGCTGATTTCGATTCTCCCCGCGGCCGAACTGCGCCCAATTCCGTGGCGGATGGCGTTCTCCAAAATGGGTTGCAGGCCCATGTGCGGGACGGCGGCGTCCAGGACCTCCGGGCCGGCTGATATCTCGATGCGGAGGCGATCCCGGAATCGCACCTGCTCGATGGAGAGGTAGAGCTGCACATACTCCAGCTCCCGCCGAAGAGACGTTTCCTGCGCTTCCGGATCTTCCAAAACGTAGCGCAGGAGGTCGCTCAGCCGGGCGAGCATCTCCTCGGCGTCGCGGGCTTTCTGCTGCCGCACCAGCACCATGATCGCGTTCAGCGTATTGAAGAGAAAGTGCGGCTGCAACTGCGCTTTCAGCGCGCTCAACTGTGCGCGCATCAGTTGGCTCCTTAGTTCCGACGCATTCAGCTCCAGCTCCAGCGCCTGCTTCTCACGTTCCCGATACTGGCGGCGAAGCTGGAAAACCTGCCGAATGCCCAGAATCACCCAATAGGTCACGACATTCTGGTGAAACGCCACGCTCAGCAGCGTCAGAAACGTCGCCGCGAAGGACGTGGTCACCGCCGGAAATATCCCCAGCCAGCACAGGACGGCGCTGTGGGCCGCGAGTTCCACCACGGAAAACAGCACGCTGAAGAGCAGATGGAGGGCTACGCGCCGCCGCCACGTCTTCCGCTCGATGGGGAACCTGCGGCAGAGCCAGAGGACGAGCGGCGTCAATGCGGCCCAGAGGTACATGCCGCTCATCCAGGTTGCGAGGTCATGCGGCCATGGCGTGGCATCGTGCGCAAGGGATCTCTGCACGCGGCCCTGGCTGAAATAGTAGATGCCCGCTACCGTCCAGAACAGAAAGTACCTGGCGCCGATCCGGAGATCTTTCGTGACCGCACCTCTCATCAGACCGTAGGTTAGCCGAAAATCATCCAAAAACGAAGGTTAGGGAATCCCGGATGAATGTGACCGCCGTTCCGGATCCCCCGGCCCCTGGCCCCTGTCTCCCCGGCCCCTGGCCTCCCGGCCCCCGCCCCCCTGCCCCCCGCCCCCCCCGCCACCCCCCCCCCGGCCGCTGGCCCCTCGCCCCCCGCCCCCCGCCCCCCGGCCCCTGTCCCCCCGGCCCCCGGCCCCGCGCGCCGGTCTCCCCGGCCCCGGGCCCCTGTCTCCCCGGCCCCCGGCCCCCGGCCCCTGGCCCCTGGCCCCCGGCTCCCGGCTCCCGGCCCCTTACTTGGGCCTGGCCCGATCCACCGCCAGTTCCGGATGTTCCCGAACCAGCCTGTTCGCCATGTGGCAAGCGAAGCAGACCGGGGACGCGGCCGCCAGCGTCTCAAGCAGTTTGTCGGAGGGAACTTCGCTCCATTCCACGGACACCCCATCGGCGCCGAGCAGCGCCGGCTTGCGCCCGGCCCAGTCGATTTCGCCGAAGGGTTGGCCGCACCACGCGCAAACTTTGCCCTCGTACCACTTCGTCAGGATGTTGCGCACCAGGCACTCCCCCGGCGAGGCTTCAATCTGGCTGAGGCATTGCTGCCCGCAGCCGGCGCGCTCCGGCCAGCGGGAGCACGAAGACAGCCGCAATTCCGGCGATTTTCCGAGCGCCGTGACCGCCGCATGGCAAGCATTCACCGCCACGCCCGCCGGTCTCTGGTTCTCGGGACAGGTCACCACGCGCCGGCCGCGATACTTCCACCAGGCCTTTGCCAGGCGCACCACAGCCATGCCCCCCAGCACCGCCGCGATCGCAAGCACCACTGTCTGAACCGGCATAACCAACTCCACTAGCGAGGGATGCAACACTCAGGCCAATCGCCTAAGTTGCTGTTTCTAAACATAGCACCACGCCAATGGCCGGGATGCTACACTCCTCATTGGGGACATATCCACAGCCTCTGGGTGCTTTGCCCCTTAGGAGCGACTGGCGCGTCTCGCCGGGCGTCTATTCTCGCGTGAAGCTTCGCCTCTGGTGGGCCATACTGCTGCTGGGCCTCGCGACGCTGGGCGCCGCTCCCAACGACTATCTTTCCGCCAAACAGAAGTTCGACTCCATCGAGAGTGGCCGTTTGAGAGCCGGTTCACGCGTGGTATTGACCGTCCGCGAGCTGGACGCCTATGCCGAGCGGGAGGTCCCCGAAGGTGTGCGCAACCCGCGCCTCCAGTTGGTGGCTCCGGGCATGGCGACGGGTATCGCCATGGTGGATTTCGGCAAGCTGCGCCGTGCGCTCGGATACCAGACTGGCTGGCTGATGTCGAAGCTGTTGGATGGCGACCGTCCGGTGAGCGTCACGGCGCTCATCCGCTCCGCCGGGGGCCGGGCCACGGTGGACCTCCAGCGTGTGGAGATTTCGGGCGTCCCCATAGACGGCCGGACGCTCGACTTCCTCATTCAGAATATCCTCCTCCCCTTATATCCGGATGCCGTGCTGGGCCGCCCCTTCGAGCTGGGGCACCGCATCGAAAAGCTGGACGTCGGAACCGCCGCCGTAGCCGTGCTCATCGGACGATAAGAGCCATTGCGCGGTTCCCAGTTAGGGGTTGGCTCGGAAATTCTCGACCAGCATGACATCTCCATGCCCCGCGGGAAAATCCTGAAACAGAAATGATCGTCCGTCCGGCGACACAGCCATGGAACGGCCTACCGACTTCGCAATCCGCCCCAGGACTTCAAGTGTTCCGTTCTCCGGATGGAAAAGCTGGAGGCGGAATCCGGAGAGCGGGTTTTCAGTTGCTACCGTGTAGATTCCTCTGGCAGTCACGGCGAAGTTCCAGGGAACCCGGAATGCCTGGACAGCCGGGTGCACGGGCTGCTCCTGCCCGCCTTCCACGGGAACCTGCCAGACGCCCCCCGGAGCAAACGTCTTGGCGTAGTACAGCCACTTGCCATCGCTTGACTCCAGTCCACCATAGCCGCCCTGCTTGGTGATCCGCACGGCTGGCCCTCCGCGGCTGGGCGTTTTCCAGCACTCGAATGCGCCTGTGCGGTCGGAGGCAAAGTACAGCCAATTCCCGTCGTGCGACCAACTTGCCGCATAATTGGTCCCACCGCTGGTCATCGGCCGCGGAGTGCCGCCCTCGGCGCCGATGACGTAGACATCCCGGTTGCGCACCATGTTGGCATGAAACGCGATCCGGGTTCCGTCCGGCGACCACCTGGGGAGCAGGGCCTGGGGGCCATCGAGGGAAGTCAACTGCCGGCTGTTGGCGCCGTCCGAGTCCGCGACCCAGATTTCCATACTCCCGGACCGGTTGGAGCAAAACGCAACTTTCTTCCCGTCGGGCGAGAAATCGGGCATGGCATCGACGCGGCTGGAGGAAAGGACGCGGATGGGGCTCAAGACGCGGTCCTGGCCGGCTCCGGGCGGCAAGTCTACGCGCCAGAGGTCGGAGTCCGCCGCACCGCTGACGTATAACAGCTTGTCTCCCCGCGGAGCAATCGCGAATTGTGTGCCCAACGTACCGATGGTGGTGACCTCCCGAGGCTCCGCACCGGCGGCCGGGGCAATCCGGTACATGGCTGTGATGTCGGTATCCCGTTTGAGATAGAGGATCTCGCGCCCGCCGGCGGTCCAAAGGGGATTGGAAACACAACATGCTTCATGCGTGATCTGTTGGGGTTCGCCCGCGGCCCGATAGTCCGGTGTGAGGGAGAGCAAGTACACATTGCCTTCCTGCGGCCCACGGCGGCGAATAAAGGCCACCTTGGAGCCATCCGGAGACAGGACCGGGGAATCGTCGCCCCACCACTCCTGCGGCGGGGTTAGCAGGCGCTCGCGCTCGCCGGTATCGGCTGCCATGCGCGAGAGAGCGGTGCGGGTCACCGACTCCGGGTAGCCAACGAGCAACCACCGGCAATCGCGGCTCCAACTGAACGCGGGCGCCGGCCAGACCTCGGGAATCAGCACCGTCCCGATGAGGCGTTCCGCTCCTCCCAGTGCTGGCACTACCACGATGTGGGCGTCCGGCATCCCCACGAACCAGCGCACAAAAACGATCTGGCGGCCATCGGGAGACCACGCGGCCGAGGTGTCATAAGCCGGGTGCCTGGTGAGCCGGAGTGGATCGCCGCCGCCGATCAACTTGACATAAAGGTCGTAGTTGTCCTGCTTCTCGCCATTCCAGGTGAAGACCACTTGCTTGCCATCGGGTGAAAAAGAGGGGTATGCGACCTCACCGACGTAGCTGGTGAACGGAGTGACTCGCGGCGTCGGGACTGCCAACCTGGGAAGCAGGCGGACGACAGCGAGCAGGACTGTAGCAGCCACGGCCGCCGCGAACGCCAGCCAGAGCTTGCTCCGGTTCCATCTGCCGGGTACAGCCGATGGCTGCGATTCCGGCAGGAGACGGATGCCACGGCTGTTCCACCAGGCGTCCAACTCGGACTTGAGGGCGTAGACCCTGGCCATATCCCCGCCGGGAAGCCTGTGTACCGGGAGACCTTTGCCGCGTTCCCAGCGCTGCACCGTTCGCACATCACGGTTCAGGTAGCTCCCGATTTCCTTCCAGGATTCCAGGCGCTCACCGGGTACGGGTGGCGGAAAAGATCTCGCTTTTTCCATGCGGCCTCGAGGTTCAGACGACTCGGTGGTCTGGATCTCCTCTACAGGCTACTCCGAAAGGCAGAGCTCGGCAATACGCGACAAGGCTGGTATGTCGTGTATTGCCGAAGTTCCGAAGGGCCGGATGGTGCTACTTATGACCTCAAGCCCGCCGCCATCCGGCGGGCAACACGAAAAAGGAGCTAGATTCTATGAAACGGCTTGTTTCGGTCACGATGTTCGCCGCCTGTTTTCTGGCGCTTTCGCCAGTTGTCAGAGCGCAGGATTGCAGCAATTGGAGCAACTATGACCTCCGCGGCACTTACACGATGTCCGGCAGTGGTTGGATCGACCTGTCAAAGCTCGTCGCGACCTTGCCGGCGGGAACCATCCCCATGTCCTGGGTGGGCGCACACATGTGGGATGGCAAAGGCGGCGGGACCGGCTGGATCTCTGTGAACGCCGGTGGTGTACAGCTCACGGTTCAGTTGGTTGGCAAGGTCTACGCGGTGAAAGCAGACTGTAGCGTGCAGGAAAGTTTCTCAATGAAGATAAAGGAGTTGGGAATCACGCTCGGACCGTTCTCGCGCCTCCTTGTGATCGGTGGGACGCCGGAGGCGCTGGAAGTCTACGGGATGTTTGTGGGGGCCGGCCCCGGCTCAGGTGTAGATCTCATGGTCGCGCACCGCATCTCGATGCAGTATTATTGACAGCCCGAAGGGCCGCCAGATCCGGCTTCTCGAGTGGGTGAGTGACATTGGTTTACAATGAAGCCGGCCTATGGAACTCTCGCGCCGGCATCTCCTCATAACCTCGACCGCGCTGCCTCTTTTCGGGACGGCGCAATCCGCTCGTCCCGCAACGCCCTGGTACCAGAACATGCGGCGCTGCGGCCAAGTCAATTTCAACCAGCAAGACCCGCAAGAGTTGGATATCGCGCCATGGGTGGACTACTGGAGCAGCCTCAAGCTGGACGCCCTGTTGCTCAACGCCGGCGGCATCGTGGCGTTCTACCCCACCCGCATCCCGTATCACCATCGCAGCCAGTTTCTGGGCGGCCGCGACCTCTTCGGCGATTTCGCCAAGGCGGCCAAGTCGCGCGGCATCCGCGTGGTGGCGCGTCTGGATTCGAACCAGGCGTTCCAAGAGGCGCTCGACGCCCACGCCGAATGGTTCCGGCGCCAGGCCGATGGCCAGCCCGTGCGCCATGCCGAATCGCCCGAGTTGTTCGCCACTTGTATGTTCACCAGCTACTTCACCGAGCAGATAACCGCCATCATCCGCGAGGTGAATTCGCTCTACGACGTGGACGGCTTCTTCACCAACGGCTGGCCCGGAACGGGGCTTCCTCCGGCGTGCTATTGCGAAGCCTGCCGCCGCCTGGCCGACCGGCGCAGCCCCGCTTTCGTCGAGCAACACATGGCGCGCGTGCTGGAAATCTGGAAGCTGTGGGACGCCGCCGCCCGGGAGAAGAAGTTGGACAGCGTCTACGTCGGCAATCTGGGCGGCGGTATCGGCGCCACCACCGACCTGCGCAAGCTCGCCGGCGTGGCGGCCTGGTTCAACGCCGACCACCAGGGCCGCAGCGGCGCCACCCCTATTTGGGATTGCGCGCAGCAGGGCCGCGTGGCGCAATCGGTCATGAAGGGCCGCACCATCACCAACGTGACCGGAGCTTACGCCAACTCGCAGCCCCTCTGGCGGCATACCGCGAAATCGCCCGCCGAGGCCACCATGTGGATGGCGCAAACCACCGCCAGCGGCATGGTGCCCTGGTATCACTGGCTGGGCGGCGCGCCGGAGGACCAGCGCTGGCGAGCCCCCGGCCGCGATTTCTTTCAATGGATCGCCAAGTACCAGCCGCATTTCGTCAACCGCCGTCCGGTGGCCAACCTCGCCGTGGTTTTCAGCCAGCGCATGAACGCGTCCTACAATCCGCCTGGCGGCGGGACCTCGAGCGACTTCCTCCAGGGCATGTATTATGCCTTGCTCGAGGGCCGGTTCCTTTTCGACTTCGTCCACGAAGACGATCTCGATCCAAAGACGCTCGAGAAGTACGCCGCCGTGATCCTGCCAAACGTGGCTCTGCTGACCGATACCCAGTGCCGCCAACTGCGCGAGTACGGGCACGCCGGCGGCGGGTTGCTCGCCACCTTCGAAACCGGCCGCTACGACGGCGCCGGAGCGCGGCGTCAGGAGTTGGGCCTGGCGGACGTGTTTGGCGTCCAGGTTGCCGGCGACATCCAGGGGCCCAAGGGCAATTCCTATTACGCGCGCATCGAGCAGCGCCACCCCATTCTCAGCGGCTTCGAGGAGACTAAGCTGCTCCCCGGCGCCGAATATCGCCTGCCCGTGAAGACCCGTCTGCCGCAGATCCTGACCGTCGTACCGCCCTATCCCGCGTTTCCGCCCGAGATGGTGTACCCCTATACACCCAGGACCGACGAGCCGGCCATCGTGATGACCGAGGACGGCCTGAGCCGCCGCATCTGGCTGCCCGGCGATGTGGACCGCAGCTTCTGGCGATCGGGTAACGGCGACTTGAGCCGCCTGCTGCAGCAGGCGGTGCGGTGGGTCTCCAAGGACCGCGCGCCGGTGAGGGTGGGAGGCAGCGGCCTGGTTGAGTTGTTCGCCTGGCAGACCGAGCCGGGCTTCGCTATCCACATCCTGAACTACACCAACCCCAACTTTGCGCGAGGTTGGTTCCGGGAGACCTATCCCCTGGGCCCGCAGACCGTGAAGTTGGAGTTGCCGGAAGACGTGAGGGTGCGCAGGGTGGAGGCGCTGCGCGCGGGCGCGGAACTGAAATTCAAGCTACGCGGCCAGACTCTCGAGTTCACCCTGCCGGCCGTGCGGGACTATGAGATCGCCGCGGTGGAGGCGACGAGGTAGCCCGCGCCACTTTTTCCACATCGTGCCCGGACTCGGCAATGAGCCCCGCGGTCCGAGAACCGAGGTTCTCATCAAGCTTGAACTTCATGCCGCGCTCTGCCCAGGCAGATCGACAAACCGGCCGCGACTCATCTCGGCGCCGTAGGCGATGGCCGCCAGGATGTCATCGCGGGTCAGTTGCGGATACTCCTCCAGGATCTGTTCCATGGTCATTCCTGACGCTAGGAAGTCCAGCAGCAAGGAGACCCAAATTCGCGTGCCGCGAACGCACGGTTTACCGAAGCAGACGTTGGGGTCCACTGAGATCCTGCTCAAAAGCGGATTCATGGTGTGCCGATCCTTTCGAACCTCAGGATACGAGTCTTGGTAATCGCGAGCGGCGCACCATCCGCGGAACCCTGAGCCCTAGACGAACGGATTCCGCACCGTCACGCTTCCGTACCGCTGCCCGTCGGCCAGATCTTCGCTCCAAAAGACGCTGCAGCCCAATTCGACGGCGCTGTTGACGACCAGTGCGTCCCACCAGGACATCTTGTAGCGGCGCTGGAAGCGCACGGCTCGCAGCACATCCGCATGGCCGGGACGGTGAATGATCCAACCACCCAGATCGGCCAGAATCTCTTCGGCTTCCTGGCTGGCGATGCCGAGCTTCTTCGTGGCGGCAGTGTAGAACTCCGCGAGCACCTGAATGCTGACCGCTCCCGCCCCATCCTCCACCAGCCGTCTTAACAGTTGGACCGATCGCTCGTGCTTCTTGCCGGCGCCTCCATCGTGGGCGTAAAGGAGGACGTCGGTATCGACGAACTCAACGCTCATGCAACTCTTCCCGGCTCCAGCGGATCACTCCGCCCGTCCCTCTGTCTGGAGCGCGCTCGATGCGGTCGAGGAACCGCCGCTTGGCTCTCACCGAATCCGCATCCCGATCCATAATCTCGCGTATCGCTTCGGCCATCAGGCTGGTCATCGATTGGTTCCGGGAAGCGGCGTAGACACGAAAGCGGCGAAGCAATGGCTCTGGCAGGCTGAGAGTGACATTTTTGTGAACCGATATATTCACATTTTTCAGTGTATCACCGAAATATGTGAAAGAGGCCCTCTGGCGACATCGCCGCCAAGAGTGAGAGCGGATTAGCTGGGGCATGTGGGGTTTGGAGAAACCACCCCTGTCCACTCCCAGCGGCTAGGCGCTCTTCTTGACGCGCCGTTCAGCCTCCATGACGCTCGTAAGGATATCGTTGATTCGAGTCAGATGGCCCGGCCCCTTCGACTTCAGCCATTCCAACACGTCGCCCCGGACATAGAGCGAGATCATCTTCTTCTTTTCCAGCCGGTCCCTGGTATCCCGAAATCGCGTCATCGCCGCAAGTTGCTCGTCGGCGAGCGGTGGGATATCCGAATAATCGATATGCGAATCGTCGCCCGCCGCCTGTCGCTCGGCGGTACGGCGCAGCGTCTCCAGTTCGCGCTTAGTGAGCGGCTTGTTGAAAATATCTTCGGCTTTCACGCTGGTTAGCGTCCCGCGCCGAGACGATCCGGACAATTTCTTCTCCATCTTTCCCTCCCCGATAAACGTGGGCCAGTCGCACACGCTGGGCCTCGCGCGGGCCGGCCAGGCGCGAAGAACGCCGCTACGCGATGTGCGCCCCGCGCGTCCCCACGTATACGGCGTAGAGCGATTGGCTGGCGGCCATGAACAGGCGGTTCCGCTTGCTGCCGCCGAAGCAGACATTGGCGCAGGCCTCCGGCAGCACGATCATTCCGATGCGCTCGCCGGCCGGAGTGAACACGTGGACGCCGTCGTAGCCCGCGCCGCCCCACCCCGCGCCGGTCCAAATGTTGCCGTCGGTGTCGGCGCGAATTCCGTCGGCGGAACCCGATCCCTTGCCCGGAATCGCCATGTTGGTGAACCGCCGCTGGTTGCGCAGGCTCTTGCCGTCCACCACGTCGAACACTTGGATGTCCTTGGGGTCTCCGGTATCGCAGATGTACACCTTCTTGTAGTCCGGCGAGAAGCAGATACCGTTGGGCTTATCCAGCTCGTCGGTCACCTTGTCCATCTTCCCGGTCTTGGGTTCGACGCGATACACCGCTTCCTTGATCTCGGGTTTCGCCTGAAACCCTTCGTAGTTGCCCAGGATTCCGTAGGGCGGGTCCGTGAACCACACCGCGCCATCTGGATGCACCACCAGGTCATTGGGAGAGTTGAGCGGCTTTCCCTGCCATTTGTCGGCAATCACCGTGGTGGCGCCGTCCGGCTCGAAGCGCACCACGCGCCGCAGGCCATGCTGGCAGGTGACCTGGCGCCCCTCGAAATCGAAGGTATTGCCATTGCTGTATTCGGATGGCGAACGGAAGACGCTGATATGTCCGTCCTCCTCCAGCCAGCGCATCTGGCGATTGTTGGGGATATCGCTCCACACCAGGTACCGCCCGGCGCCGTTCCACGCGGGGCCTTCGGCCCACAAGGCGCCCGTCCACAGCCGCTGCATGATGGTGTTGTTGATCATGTATTTCTGAAACCGCTTATCCAGCGCGATGACATCGGGATCGGCATAGCGGACCGGCTGCTGGCCGCTCCAATCCCGTTGCGTCTGGGCCAGCGCCGCCGGGGCGAGCCCCACGGCCGTCAGGAATGATCGTCTGTCGATACTCACGGCGCTATTTTATATCAAAGTGTAGAGGGCGGCGCTACTCGCTAGAATGAAATTTGGAAGCCGCTTCGAAACACCGGCGAGACTCATGATTCAACTCACGGGGGCGGGAAAGCGCTACGGCCCCAGAATTCTTTTTGAGAACGTGGACTGGCTGGTCACGCCCAACGAGCGCGTCGGAATCGTGGGCGCGAACGGCGCGGGAAAGTCGTCTTTGCTCAAAGTGCTGGCGGGCATCGAAGGCCTGGATTCCGGCGGCATCGCCACGCAGAAAGCCGTCAGCATCGGTTATCTGCCGCAGGAGGGGCTATCGCTTTCCGGCCGCTCGGTTTTCGCCGAGTGCATGACCGTGTTCTCGGGCCTGCGCGCGCTCGAAGACGAGCAGGAGCAGCTCACGCGCCGCATGGCCGAGTTGGACCCGGAAAGCGCCGAATACGCCCAGGTGGCCGAGCGCTTCCATCGCGCGGAAGGCGAGTTTCGCGCGCACGACGGATATGCCATCGACGCGCAGGTGGGCAGCGTTCTCTCCGGCCTCGGATTCCCGCAGCGCGACTGGAAGCGCCGCACCGAGGAGTTCTCGGGAGGCTGGCAGATGCGCATCGCGCTCGCCAAGCTGCTGCTCGAAAGGCCCAACCTGCTCTTGCTCGACGAGCCCACCAACCATCTTGACCTGGAAGCCCGCAACTGGCTGGAAGAGTATCTCGCCGCCTACCCCCATGCCTTCGTGCTGGTGTCGCACGACCGGTATTTTCTGGATGTCACCGTGCGCAGGATCGGCGAGCTCTGGAACAAGGGCCTGTATTTCTACACCGGCGGGTACACGCGCTACGAGCTGCAAAAGACCGAGCGGCGCGCGCAGCTCCAGGCGGCCTATAACAACCAGCAGGACCGAATCCGCCAGATCGAAGCCTTTATCAATCGCTTCCGCTACCAGGCCACCAAGGCCAAGCAGGTGCAGAGCCGCATCAAGGAACTGGACCGGATCGAGAAGATCGAGCTTCCGCCCCAGGAAAAGACCATCCGCTTCAGCTTTCCCCAGCCCAAGCCGAGCGGCAGGGTAGTCGCGGAATTCAAGAGCGTCGCCAAGAGTTATGGCGGCCACCAGGTGTTCTCCGAAGTGGATTTCATCATCGAGCGCGGCGACCGGGTGGCACTGGTGGGAGTCAACGGCGCCGGCAAATCGACGCTCATCAAGATCCTCGCCGGCGCGGAGCCGGTCAACGCCGGCGAGTACATCCTCGGGCACAACGCCCAGCCCGACTACTTCGCCCAGGACCAGTACAAGGAACTGGACCCCAACGCGCGGATGATCGACGACCTGGCCACGGTCGCGCCGCGCGCCACCAATACCGAGCTGCGCAGCATCCTGGGCTGTTTCCTGTTCTCCGAGGACGACGTCTTCAAGACCATCGGCGTGCTCTCCGGAGGCGAGCGCAACCGCTATGCGCTGGCCCGCATGCTCATGATGCCCTCGAATTTCCTGCTGCTCGACGAGCCCACCAACCACCTGGATATGCGCGCCAAGGATGTGCTGCTCACGGCCCTCCAGGAATACACCGGCACGCTGGTGTTCGTCTCCCACGACCGCTACTTCATCGACAAGCTCGCCACGCGCGTGTTCGAAGTGGAGAGCGGCAAGCTTCGCGTCTATCCGGGCAATTATGAAGACTACCTCTGGCGCAAACAGGGGGGCCCAGAGGGCACCCCGGAAGGCGTCTCGCCGGCGGAGGCGGCCGAGGAACCCGCGGCACTGGCGCGGGAGACCGCGGGGCCCAGAGGGCACCCCGCGCCAAGAGCGGGCGAGAGGCGGTTAAACCCCATCAAGCTGCGCCACATGAGGGAGCGCCGGAAAGCCATCGAAGACGAGGTTACCAAACTGGAGGTCGAGATCGCCGATTACGAGGCCGCCCTCGGCAGTTTCGTCAGCATCGAGGAAACCAGGTGCGTAACCGGGTTGCTGAACGCGCGCCGCGCCGATCTGGAGGCGCTGCTGGAGGAGTGGGAGGAAGTGGCGCAATCGATCGAAGCGAACTCTTGATGGCGCTACTCTTGAGCGGGCATCTGCTGCTCGCTCTCGTGCCAGGCGCTGATCTTGAGGCGGCGGCAGACCCAGCACAGCGGCTCGCTCCCCGCATCGGCAGCCTCGGCGCCACAGACCGAGCACTTGGCAGCCTTCGTCAAACGGTCCGGGGAGATGGAACGCTTAGCCTGTTCCAACATCTCCCTAGGGACCACCGGATCGAGTCTGGGCTGCAGCCTCCGTCTCATTTTCACTTCCTATCCCACTATGGCAGAAAGCGCGCCTCCGTACAAGCCTTCTCAGGGTGGGTAAGTACTAGGCTAGGCGGCTTCCGGAATCTGTACCACCACGGCGACGTCCAGCGACGACGAGCAACGCGGACATCTCTGGCCGGGCGCCACGCGCGCATACCTGCCCTTCGGGTCGATGTCCGCCGGCACCGTGTGGGTGCAGATGGGACAATGGACTTGCCCCTTGATGCGATTCTCAACGAGTGCTTTCATGGCCTTTCCCTCACTTCATCCGACGCAAAACTGGTGGCGCGGGTTGTGTCAAAATCGTAAATATTTTTGGCTTTGAGCAGAAATCTGTAAAGACCCTGGATTTCGGGGCATAGCAGCGCACGGCGGCATTTGATGGCACCGGCATACCCGAAGGTGGCGCAGACGAATGAGAGCTGACCGCCGGGTCATGCCGGACGCCTGTGTGCTCATGCCGATGCCGCTGGCCGATTCGCTTCCCCGCCCTTTCGGGCGTACAATTCGATCAGCGGAGGTTGCTATGCCACTCTTGGAGAAACTGCGCAATTTCCTCGAGGCGAATCACGCCGCGTATACCCACACCGTTCATCCCACCGCCTTCACGGCCCGCGAGGTCGCTTCGGCGGAGCACCTGCCCGCACGGGAGGTCGCCAAGACCGTCGTGGTATTCGGTGACAACGGATATCACCTGATGGTGGTCCCAGCCACCAGGCTGGTCGATTTTCAGGAGGTCCGCCTCACGCTGGGGCTCACCCACGCGCGGCTGGCCACGGAGGAGGAGATCGGCAAGCTCTTTCCGGATTGCGAGCTGGGCGCGATGCCCCCCGTCGGAAGCTTGTACGACCTTCCCGTGTACCTCGACAGCAGCCTCGCCGGCGAGGAGATGATCGCTTTCAACGCGGGCACGCATCACGACGTCGTTCACATGCGCACCGCGGACTACCGAACGCTGGTCCATCCGACCGTTGTCTCACTGGCGCGCGTGGAGGCCGCGCGGCACGGCTGGTAAAATTCAGTGACTGACACACGCGTCCCAAGGCGCCGGGGTGCCCTCTGGGCCGCGCGCCGCGTGGACGCTGGTGTCTGTCACTGAGTTTTGCGGCGCCCCTACTGCGCTAACGCCGCCATCAGCGCCGGCCTGAGCCGATCGGAGACCACAAACAGGTTCTCCGGGTACCGGCGATAGGTCAGCATCTGGCTGTAAATGGCTCCTTCCATGCTCTTGTTCAGGGCCAGCCCCGCCAGGTATTGCAGCCGCAGGTTGCCATCCAGGTTGATCTCGGCGTCCTCGAGCCAGGACCTCAAGTCCGGACCCTGCCCGGCATAGGTCGCAAGCAGCGCGATCGCCGAGCCGAATCCCACCTCGCGCATCGACGCGGCCACGCGCGCCTCATCCGGGCGTTCCAGCTTCTCTTGCAGTTGGTCTACGTCGATCCTGGCGGCCTCGGCCTGCCCCAGCAGCACGGTGTCATAGCCGCCCCCGGCGGTGTCGTTGCCCCAGATGGTCCCGTCGGGAAAGACGTCGAAGAAGGTAGCCAGTTCACTCTTCACCGTGCTCAGGTCGGTCTCGTACAGGGGCACCCACTGCGTGACGATGCCGCCCGGGTTCAAATGCCGCTTCACCAGCTCGAAGTACTCCTTCGAATAAAGCGTGGCGCTGCCCTTGACCCACGGATGAATCGGGTCTGAGGTTATCACATCGAACTTCTCACGGGTGGTCAGGACGTAGTGGCGCGCGTCGTCGTAGACCATCTCGACGCGCGGGTCGTTCAGAACGTTGTTGTTCTCCCGGCCGAAGTAGCGCGTCGCCACCGGCGGAATCATCCGCTCCATTTCGCAGATGACGATTCTTTGAACCTCGGGGTGCAGCACAAACGAGCCGGCCGTGACGCCCGCGCCGAACCCCACCACCAGCACCGAACGTGGCTTCGAGTGCAGCAGCGCGGGCATGTGGCCGAGCATCCGCTGCAGCCGCATGTCGTACGGTTCCGTGGATGCCTCCACCTTGCCGCTGACGTGGAACTGCACCGCTCCGTCGTCCCACCGCGAGATGGCGATGGACGCGTTCATCCCTTCGCCCGCGTAGAGGATTTGCGAGCGGTTCGCGGAGAGCGTGATTCGGCGGCCATAGGCGATCAGCATCGATGGGACCTTGGAGACGCTCATGGCCAAGAGAATGGCGCCGACCGTGGCGGCGGCCAGCAAGAGAACGCCAGCCTTGGGCCGCAGAGGCAGCGCCAGCGCGAAGAGCGCGCTCACCACGGAGAGCAGGATCAGCACGCGCTCGCAGCCTTGCGTGCCGACGGCGGGAATGAGCAACATGCTGAACGCGAGGGCGCCCACAATGGCGCCGGCGGTGTTGGCCGCGTAAATGCCGCCCACCATTCGCCCGGCATCGCGGCCGCGCGAGGCCACCGCCGCCAGCGCCAGCGGAAAACTGGCGCCCCACAGCAACGCCGCCGGCAGGATCGCCCAAGTCGAACGCGCCAGATCGATCTGGAACGTGAACCAGGGGCTGGTGGAAAGCAGCGGGTTGATGGGCCAATACGGAAGCGAGTTGGCCAGCATGTACGCGGTCCATGCGACCGCCCCGGCCAGCAGCAGTTGGCACCAGCCGAGAGCCATGCGCGGCCGGGCGATGCCCCGCACGAGCGCCGCCGCGACGCCGCTGCCGATCCCCAAGCCCGTCAGGAACACGGCCAGAATGATGGAAAACGTGTAGACCGTGGCGCCCAGAAGCAGCCCTAACAGGCGCGTCCATACCACCTCGGCGCCCAGCGCGCACGCTCCCGAAAGGGCGATGGTCAAATAGACCGCCCCGGAACGTGGCGCAGCCTCCGCGGCCGGTGTGGCGGCAGGCTCTGCGGCGCCCGCCTGGCGCGGAGTCCGCGCGGCCATGCCGAAACCGATCAAAGCCACCGCCCCGTTGATGGCCGCGGCCACCAGAGTCGCCGTCGCCATGTCATGGACGCGCAGCAGATAGAACCCTGCCAGCAGGCAGCCGAACACGGCCCCGGCGGTGTTGCCGCCATACAACAGGCCCATCCAGGAAACGCCTTCCGGAGTGGTTTCAAGCCACCGCGACGCGGCCGGCAGCGACGCGCCCATCAGGACCGTGGGCGGCAGCAGACATGCCGCCGCCACCACCGCGCGCAGCAACATGGCCGGCAAACCGTGCCCCACCGCCGCCACGTAAACCCGGTCGACCAGGGGCATTCCGAACAGCACCAGGATTCCGCAGATCCCGATTCCCATTTCCACCAGCGCATAAACGCGCAAGGGATGCCGCCGCCGCACGGAGCGGATGCGCGGCAAAGCCATGCTGCCCAGGCACAACCCGCCCATGAAAGTGGCCAGCAATACGGCCAGCGAAACCGCGGTTGAACCGATCACCAGTTGCAGCAACTGGTACCAGACGATTTCATAGATCAGCGCGGAACAACCGCTGCCGGCGAATAATAGCAGCAGCAAAGGAAGGAAGCGGCGCGACGCGCCGGCGTCTGTGAGTTGGTTTTGTTTGGGCATTTCGAAGGAACCGGATTCACTGCGGCATGGGCACGAACTTGTCTTTGCAGGCGTTCGGACTCCCTTGGCCCGCGGCGCCTGTGATGGTGACATCTTCGCCGGTAGGACGGAAGTTCACCGCTCCCGGGCCGAACTTCAGGTCCGCATGCTCGGCCACTATTTTTGTGCCCGCGAGCGAAGCGAAATGCACGTTGTCAAACGTCATCCCCAGGCGGTGCTTCTCATCGAATCCCTGCAAGGTGACCTTGCCGCCGCCCTCCACCCACACATCGTGCAGCTCGATCCCGGTGAACATCGGCAGCCGGTCGCCGCCCTTGCCGAAGTGCTCGTAGTCGGAGTCCATCAGGATAGGGTTCCTGGTGTTACGGATGCACACGTCGCTGTAGATTACGTCCTGGACCAGCCCGCCCTTGCTGGAGTTCGACTTAATGCGGAGCCCGTTGTCGGCGCCGTCAATGGAGAGGTCGGTGACGCGGATGGAATCGGCCCCGCCGCTGGTCTCGCTGCCGATCGACATGCCGTGCCCCGCGTAGAAATGGTTGTGCGCAATGGTCATGTGCGAGCAATGGGCGCCGGCTTTGATGGCCACGTTGTCGTCGCCGGTGGAGATGTAGCAGTGGGTGATGGTCACATTGCTCGAACCGCCGGGGTCGATGCCGTCCGTGTTCCGCGCGCCCTTTCCGGGCGTGTTGATGATCGCGCCCCAGACCGTGAACCCGTTTCCGCCGCTGTAGGCGACGTGGAAATTACCGGAATTCTTCAGCGTGATGCGGTACAACGTGAAGTTATCGCAGCGCGAAAGCACCATCAGGCGCGGGCAATTCTGGCTTCCACCGGCCCGAGCCTGCTCCGCCAGGTCCCACCAGGAGACGTTCTTCCCGATGAGCTTGGCCCACCCGCGGCCATCGATGATGCCATCGCCCATCACCGCCGCGCCGGCGACATTGCTGCCGTTGATCAACGCCCGGCAGCCGCCTCCCCTCTGGCTCACGACGCCGCAACTGCCCGGACTGACCTCGTACACCCGCGCGTCTCGCGATCCGAACAAGGTGGTCTTGGCATCCACCCGCAGCGTGACGCCGGCCCGCAAATCCAGCGGCCCGGAGAGGAAGGCGTTGTGCGCGCCATCGGCCTTCAGCTCGACGGAGAAACCTTTCGGGCAGCCGTCAATGGCCTTCTGAATCCGGTTCGTGTCCAGCTTGTCTTCGTCGGCCTCGGCCAGCGTCTTGCCATTAACCGCGGAGAGCTTGGCGATCAAGACAAAGCAGCTCGGTGGAATCACCGGCTCGGTGACGTTGCGCGTGTCCTGCGCATACGCCGCCGTGGCCACCAGGAATAACGCCCACGCGGCCCGCACCCTATTGCTCCAGGAACAGCGGCCGAATGTGCCGCTCGAACAGGTTCTGGGTGACGTTGCGGGATATCGACTCCTCACACTGCTCCAGCATGTTCAGATATCGGGCGCCCATCTTCGAGGCCACCTTGTAGCCCACGTGCAGCAACTGGCGCACGTCCGGATTGAATCCCGGGTTGGATTGATCGTGGCGCAGCGCCGACGTGTACTGCTCCGAAGTCCAGCCCTCGACCTCGGCCGGCGAGGGCAACCGGTCGTAGTGGATGTCGATGACGGCGGCGTATGGCTCGCACAATTCGTCGCGATGGGCGAACGCCTCGCTGTAGACCTCCTTGGCCAGTTTGAGCCCGTCTCCGCCGGCTTCCGCCAGTCCGATCAGCTCCTCGAGCCACGTGGTCCCGGCCGTCTTGAGGTGCACCCCGGCGTTGAATTTGCGGAGCGCCCGCCGCATGAGCGGGTAGATGGAAAACTTGTCGCTGCCGGAATGCACGCTCAGCTTGAGATTGCGCGGAAGCTGGTACTGCCCGGTGGCGTGCGCGATCACCGCCAGGTCGTCGTTGAATTCCTTCGCAAATTGCGCCAGGTCGCCAACGTAGTCCACGCCCTTGTTGAAGCGGCCGGTGAACTTCGGCGCAATCGTCTGGATGGGAATCTTCTCGTCGGCGATGGCCGCCAGAATGATGAGCAACTCCGGAGGAGTTTGCGGCGAGTCGGTCTCGTCCATGGAAACTTCCGTCACGAAATGGTCCGCGCCTTTGCGCTCCGCGACGTGGCGATAGATGCGCCCGGCTTCCTCGACGGCAAAAAGATACTTGCCCGCAACCGCCGCGACCGACTGCCGCGTGGTCGCGAACGGCTCGGCGATTCCAGGGACGCTCAACCGCCCGATGAGTTCCGGATGGCGGCCCACGAACGCTTCCACGTCCGCCGCCGCGGCGGGCTGGCCGATGGCCGCCGCGACGTCCAGGGTGTAGAAATCGCTGGCATCGATGAAGCGGTCCACCGTGCCCAGGTTGATGTGATCGGCGTCCACGTGGTACGGATGTTTCCAGCCAAGTTCACGGACGGCCGCATCGGCGGCGGCCCTCACGCTGCCCGGTTCGGATCCGACGATCAGGTGCTCGCGATTCGATTTGTTCCACACGGGGATCACGGTGACGCCGGGCACGGAGGGCGTCCCCGCGGCCATGACGCAAGCTGTCAGTTGCGCCTTTGCCTGATGCGCGAAGCGGTCTCCCACTCCAATCGAGAACTTCTCTAGTGTAAGCATGAGTACCGGAAAACCTTAATTATAAGGCATCGGGGCCGCTGGACCGGTTCTGCGGCCAAACCGCCCGGTGATAGTATAGGAGTCGAAACTCTCTTGGGGTCTTGGAGCACACCATGCGCGGACCCATTATCTGTCTGTTTCTGGCGGCTGCACTGTGGCCGGTGCTCCGGGCGCAACAGCCTCCCATTCCGGCCGAAGTCAAAACGCGGCTCGCCGCGTTGCTCCCCAACGGCAAGAACCGAGCACGTTTCTATTCGTCCGACCTCTACCGGTACATGGACGGCGGCGCCGATATCTATCTCAAGTACGGCCTGGCGGCCATGGCGCACTGCGAGTATAAGCGGGCGGGCGTCGAGATGACGGTGGACGTATTCGATATGGGCGGCCCGCTGCAGGCGTTCGGTATTTACTCGGCCGAGCGCTCTCCCGAATATCATTTCATTCCCATCGGGGCGGAGGGTTACAGCAGCGAATCGACGCTCAACTTTCTTCAGGGCCGCTACTACGTCAGGCTCTCCGCTTTCGGCGACGGGGCGGAGCCGGCTCTCGACACCTTCGCGCGCGCGATCTCGCGAAATATCGGCGGGGACCGCTCGCTGCCGGCCCTGCTCGACATTCTTCCGCGCGAGAACCGCGTGGCGCGGTCGGAGAAATACGTGGTGCAGGCTCCGGCCGGTCATGACTTCCTGGCGCCTGCGCTGACAGCCTCTTACCGCTTCGACGGGCAGGCGACCACTCTCGTGATCTCGCTGGCCGCGGATGAGCACGAGGCGAACCAGAGAGTAGAGAAGCTCCGCCAGTATTACTCCCGGTCGAGCGGTGAAGTCATCTTCCTGGCGCGCGGGCGCTTTGCCATACTATGTCTCCACGCGCCAGCGGACGCGGCTGCTTTTCTAGACAAGGTGAAGCCGTGATGGAGATTGACCGGAGAGGCTTTTTGGCGTTGCTTGCGCCCGCGCTTCTGCCGGCCGCCGCGCCCGCGCTGAGCATTGCCCACTACAAGTCTTCACCGGCCGCGCCCGACGGCATTGCGGAAGAGGCCCGGCGGTTGACGCGCGGCGCCATCGACGCGCTAGGCGGCATGGCCCGTTTCGTTTCCAAGGGCAACGTGGTTTGGGTGAAGCCCAACATCGCCTGGGACCGCCGCCCCGAACAGGCGGCCTGCACCAACCCCGACGTGGTCGCCGCGCTCGTCGAAATGTGCTTCCAGGCCGGCGCCAAGAGAGTCGCGGTCGGCGACAACCCCTGCAACTCGCCGCAGCGCACCTTCCCGCGCAGCGGTATCCAGAGCGCCGCCCAGAAGGCCGGCGCGCAGTGCTATTTCATGGATGAACGCAAGTTCCGCAAGATGGCCATCCAGGGCGCCCGGGTCCTCAAGGAGTGGGAAATCTATGGGGATGTGGTGGAGGCCGACCGCGTCATCAACGTGGGGATTGTCAAGCACCACAGCCTCACCAGGGCCGTCCTCGGCATGAAGAACCTGATGGGCGTCGCCGGCGGCGCGCGCAACCGCTTCCACCAGGACATCAGCAACGCCGTCGCCGACCTGGCCGGTTTCATCCGGCCGCAACTGGTGGTGCTCGACGCCGTGCGCGTGCTGGCGGCCAACGGCCCGGCGGGCGGCAATCTCGCCGACGTGAAGCGCCGCGACACCATCGTGGCCGGCGTGGACCAGGTGGCCGTGGATGCCTTCGGCGCCACGCTGCTGGGCCTCCGGCCGCAGGACATCGGCTACGTGGTGGAAGGCCACGCCCGCGGCCTCGGAAACATGGACTACGCGGCGCTCTCACCGGCGCGCGTGGAGGTTTAGATGGCTCGCAAAACGCCAACGACGACGCTGGTGTGGCTCCGCCGCGCCGTCCAGGCCGCGTTTCTGCTGCTGTTTCTCTACCTGTTTCTGGAAACCGTGTATTACCCCATAAACCGCGTGGGCGGCGGGGTGAAGCTGTTCTTCCAGCTCGATCCGCTGGTGATGCTCACCGACTGGCTGGCGTCGCACGCGCTGGCCGCGGGCATGCTGCTTTCAGTGGCGACGCTGGCCGTCACCTTCCTGTTCGGCCGCTGGTTCTGCGGATGGATTTGCCCCTTCGGCACTCTGCACCACCTGTTCTCCAGCTTGCGCGGCGGCTCGGTCAAGGCCAGGCTCGACACCGGCGGCTACGGCCGCTGGCACAAGGCCAAGTACTACGTGCTGGTGGTGTTTCTGGCGGGCGCGCTGCTGGGCGTCAACGTGGTGGGGTGGCTCGACCCGATTTCGTTCTTCTTCCGAGGAATGGCGGTGGCTGTGTACCCGGCGCTCAACAGCGCCATCGATCCGCTCTTGGTCAACGACTCTCTGCGCCGGCACCTCCTCGCTGTCCAGCAACCGCACTATTTTGGAAACGTCTTGATCGGGGCGCTGTTCGGGGTGGCGATCGCTCTCAACTTCTACCGGGCGCGCTTCTGGTGCCGGTACATTTGCCCGCTCGGGGCGCTGCTCGGAATCACCGGCAAGAACCCGCTGGTGCGGATCCATAAGAGTCCGGAAGCCTGCGACAATTGCCGCCTGTGCTTGGCCGATTGCCAGGGCGGCGCCAACGCGGGGAACACCCTCGAATGGAAACCGGCGGAGTGCTTCTACTGCTTCAACTGCCAGTCCGATTGCCCCTCGCGGGCCGTCACCTTCAGTCTGGGGACCAGCTTTCTGAAGCCGCCGAAGGACTCGCGCCTGGACCTCGGCCGCCGCCAGTTGCTGGCCTCGGGCGTGGCCGGCGCCGGGGCGGCGCTCCTGTTCCGCACCCATCCGCTCGCCGGTAAGCGCTCCTATAACCCAGAACTGGTGCGCCCCCCGGGAGCGCTCGGCGAAGAGGAATTCCTCTCCAAATGCATCCGCTGCGGCGAGTGCATGAAGGTGTGCCCGACCAACGGCATCCATCCCGCGGCGCTCGAAGCCGGCCTCGAGGGCGTGTGGTCGCCGGTGATGAAGATGACCATCGGCTACTGCGAGTATGAGTGCACGCTGTGTACCCAGGTCTGCCCCACCGGCGCCATCCGGCCACTCACCGTGGCTGAGAAGCAGAAGATTAAGATCGGGCTGGCGTATATCGACCGCAACCGCTGTCTGCCTTACGCCAGCGCGCGGACGTGCATCGTTTGCGAAGAGCATTGCCCGACGCCCAAGAAGGCCATCTGGTTCGAAGAGGCGCAGGCGACCACGGACACGGGCGAGAAGGTCACCGTGAAGCAGCCGCGGGTCAATCTGGAACTCTGCATCGGATGCGGCATCTGCACCAACAAGTGCGTGATCAAAGGTCAGCCCGCGATCCTGGTGTCGAGCGTGGGTGAAAGCCGGAATCCGGGCAACGGCGTGCTGCTGTAGGTGGGGTGGCCCACCGGACTGGTGTAGACTCGGATATGAAGCTGGCTTAGCGCTGGTCCCCATTGAATATCTCACTCTCATGATTTCCTGCCGGAACCTCACAAGACGCTTCGGCGCTCTCACCGCGGTGGATGCCCTCACGCTCGAAGTGGCCCGCGGTACCATCTGCGCTTTCCTCGGCCCCAACGGGGCGGGGAAATCGACCACCGTCAAAATGCTGTGCGGCCTGCTGGCGCCAACCTCGGGCGAGGCTTCGGTCTGCGGCATCAGTGTGGCCGCCGAACCCCTGGCCGTCCGCCAGCGCATCGGCGTCCTGCCGGAGAACCTCGGGCTCTTCGACGACCTGACCGTCGAAGAGCACCTGCTGCTGACCGGGAGCATCTATGGGCTCGACAGCACAGCCACCCGCGCGCGTGCCGCGCAGCTTCTGCGCGCGTTCAGCCTAACCGACGGGCGCCACACCTTCGCCGGGCACTGTTCGCACGGTATGCGCAAGAAGACGGCCTTCGCCATGGCCCTGTTGCCCAATCCCGAGGCGCTGTTTCTCGACGAGCCGTTCGAGGCTATCGACCCGGTCACCTCCGTCGTCATGCGGCAGGTGCTGACCAGCGCAGCTTCGCGCGGCGTCACCGTCTTCCTGACGTCGCACATCCTCCCCGCCGTCGATCGCATTGCCGGCCAATTCGCGGTTATTCGCGGCGGCAAGCTGGTCTGGAACTCGTCCGCGCAGCAACTGCCGCGGCCCATTGAAGAGCTGTATTTCGATCTGGCAGAATCGCCGCAGACCGAGGAACTGGAATGGCTCGGATCATCGCCGTCCTGAGGGCGCTGGCTACCGTTGAGGGGCGGAATGCGAGGTCCATGGGATCGTTCACCGCCAACAATTTCTTTCTGGTGGCCCTGCTGCTGCTATTCCTGGGAGATCCGCAGGCGTTCGTTTCTCTTACGGTCATCATCGGAGTCGTGCTGTTTCTTCCGCTGAGCGCCGACCCGTTGCGTAGAGTGCCCAAAGACCGGCTCGCCGTATGGCCGCTCTCGGGGACGGAGCGCCGGCTGCTGCGCCTCTTGAGTCCGTGGTTCAACCCGGTCACGTGGTTGCTGGCTGCCCTGGCCATATGGAGGAGCGTGACCCTGGGGTTGTGGGTACTAGTCGCCGGGTTTTTCGCCATCGGGTTTGTGGCGCCGTCCCTACCGTTCGGCGCCGGTCACGGCTTGTGGCGCCGCGTGCCGCATATTCCGGGGCCGCTCGACCAGTTGTTGCGCAAGAACCTGCGCCAGGCACTTTCCACGCTCGACTTCTATTGCGGACTGGTCCTCAGCGCCGGGGCGCTGGGCGCGCGCCTCGCCGGGCAACTGTTTCCCGAGGCCCTGCTTCCCATGACGATTCTAGTCATGCTGGCGATTTCCACCCAGCCGCAAAGCCTCTTCGGCCTCGATAGCGAGGGCGGCATGACGCGCTACCGTCTGCTGCCGGTGCGGGGCTGGCGGGTACTGGCAGCGAAGGATCTGGCGTTCCTCCTCACGGCTCTGCTTCTGACGTCGCCCTTGCGCCCGCTGGCCGGGCTGGCCGCGGCCCTGATGCTGCTGGCGCTCGGCCACTCCACTTCGGTGAATCGCCGGCGCGAGCAAGTCCGGTGGCGCTTCTCCGAGGGCTCGGGTTTCGGCGCCGGTATGTTTCGCGCTGCCGCGACGATTGCCGCGGCAGCCTCCGCGGCGGACCTCGGACCGCTGATACTCCTGCCCTGTGCCGCCGCCTGCGCCGGTTCGGTGTGGTGGTGCGGACGCGGACTGGAGCGCCCGCCGCGGGCCTAGACCCATTGATGTTCTGAGTTGGAAGTTCGGCGTCCGCCCTGCGATCAGTGCTACATTGACACTCATGCGAACCAATCTCTGCGCGTTGCTTCTTGCCACGCTCTTCCTCGTCGTGCCCTTGCAGGCCCAAAGGAAAGTGATCGCCCCGCCGGAATTCGCTCCCGCGCCAACCGCCGCCGAACCGATGTACAGCCCCGGCATCCTGGTGGATGGAACACTCTACATCTCCGGCCAGATCGGCGCCGATCTCAAGACCCGCGAAGTCCCCGCCGATTTCGAAGCCGAAGTGAAGACGTGTTTGGACAACATCGGCATCGTCCTCAAGGCGGCGGGCATGACCTATGCGGACGTGGTGTCCGTGCAGGTGTATCTCACCGACATGGACCTGTTCGCGCGAATGAACGCCGTCTACGCCACCTACTTCAAGATGCCCCGGCCCTCGCGCACCACCGTTGGCGTGGCCAGGCTGGCGTTGCCGAAAGCGCGTATCGAGATCACCGTCACCGCGCGCAAGTAGGGCTAGAAAACGCGACCGCCCGCGGCGCCGCCGCGATAGCTCTCCGGCGGGCTCAGATAGCTGGGTCTCACGCCGCCCACGTTCACCACCAGTTTCTCCAGCACAACGCCCGGGTCCACCATCCAGAACTTCAGCGTGTGATAGCCGGAATTCGCCAGCGTGTGGGTGGATTTGACTTTGCGGACGCTGTCCTTCACGGTTTCCTCCCAGTCGCTCTGCGAGTTGTGCGCCAGCGCATCCACCATCTGCGGCGGCTGGCCGTCAAAGGAGACCCCGTATCGAAGGCCACGGCCCGGAACAAAGTTCAATGTCGGAGCGAGAATCGCCTCGACTTCAACCTTTCCCGGTTCAAATAGGTACATTTGATATTCCAGACATGGAGAATCTCGCGGCGGGGTCGCGCTCTTCGCCGTGACAGGAAATACCGCCATGCCCGAGAGGGTCCGCCCATAATCCTCAATCTTCTCCCACCGGACCGCGCCGGCATCGCTCTTCTTCGTGTAATGCTCCGCCTCCATGGACACGTAGCCATTTGCTTCAACGAAGCCCTCCAAAGAAGATCTCGCGGGCTTTGGCGGGTTGAACGCTTTGACCTTCACCACCACCGCATTGGCGCCGGCGCGAGCGATCCGAATCGATCCATCCGCCGATCCCGGGGGCGCCTGGCGCCAATCGATACTCACCCAAATGCGCTGCTCCTTCTCAACTTTTCCCTGCGCCGCGCTCAACACCATCCAGCCCGCGCTGGCCGTGGCCGAGAATTCAAACGGCGCGCGTCCCCGGTTGAACACGTCGATGTACCGGCGCGGCCGATTGAATGCGTCGAATTCCGGCAGGGCCGGCTCACCCGGCACCCCCGGCCAGGCAGAGGCGGAGCCCTCTATGGCGACACCCATTTCCGCCGCTTCCGGAACCTCGATCTCCTGGACACTCGGCATGGCATTCGTGGGCGGCTCTTGCCAATAGGTGTAACCAATGTGCGTCTGGTCCATCATGTGGTCCCACTTGCCATGGGCCAAAGTATGGTTGTAGGAATCGGATAGATCCGCATCGGCCATAAACAACGCCCTGGTCCGCGCGGCCAGATCGTTTGCGCTGGCGCGGCCCTGGCTGGCATACCAGCGATTCTTCCCGGCGGTGATGTAGAGTTCATTCACCTGGTAGCAGGCTTTGGTGGGGAAGAGAACCAGCTCGAAAAACGCGTCTTTCACGTTCTCGGGCAGGCTGCCGTAGATGCGCTCCGCCTTTTCCGCGATCGCTTGCCAGTTGGCCAGCACGGTATCCGCTTCCCGATAGTCCTGGAGGCTGAACGTGGCCGGGTCGAGCAGCTCCGGTTTGCGCCTGCCGTTGTACTTCGTGTACTTCGAAATAATTTCCGCGATTTCCGCGGCGTGCGCCGGCCCGAATTCCCGTTCCGCCCACAGCTTGGTGAATTCCGCGATCTTATCGCGCGGCCACCTCTGCGGATTCCACGCCAGGCTCAGGAAGAACTCGATGGGGAACTCCATCGGTTTGAGGTCGCCCACGTTCACAATCCAGATCCGCCTGGCGTCGGACTCGAGGGCCCAATTCATCTGCTCCCACACCTTGGCGATGGGATTCGTATTCAGCCACTTGTAATTGCGTGGACCGCCCACGTAGTCGAAGTGATAATAGATCCCGGCGCCGCCGGCTCGCTTCCGTTCTTCCGCGGTGGGCAGACGGCGAATGTTCCCCCAGTTGTCGTCGCACCACAACAAAGTCACATCGTCGGGCACGCGCATTCCCTTGTCGTAGTATTCCTGCACCTCCTTGTAGAGCGCCCAGAGTTGCGGCACTTCCCCCAACTTCGGGTTGATATCCTTCGCAATGATCGCACGCTGATCGGCCACAATCTTTTCCAGCAGCGCGATATTCGCGGGCATATCGTTGGCGTCGGCCATGGGCATGTCGCCATCGCCGCGCATGCCGATGGTGATGATGCTCTCGTAATTCTTATTGCGCTCGATGCCTTCTTCCCAAAACGCGCGCAGCACCGCGGCGTTGGTGTTGTAGTTCCACGCTCCCTGGCCGTGCCGCTTCCACTCCTGCTGCGCCCGCAGCATCGGCTCGTGATGCGATGTCCCCATGACAACGCCGTATTCGTCCGCGAGCTTGGCGTTGAGCGGATCGTCTTCGTTGAACGCGCTGCCCCACATCGCCGGCCAGAGATAGTTGCCCTTCAACCGCAGCACCAGTTCGAAAACCTTCACATAGAATTCATGGTTGAAACCGCCGAATTTCTCCTTGGTCCAGCCGGAGAGCGCCGGCGCTTCGTCGTTCAAGAAGATGCCGCGATACTTCACCGCGGGCTCTCCCTGCACATATTTCCCCGGCTTCACGAAGAGGGCGTCTTTGTGCGGAACCGGAACGTCCGCCCACCAGTACCAGGGCGATACTCCCATCTGCTCGGACAAATCATAGATGCCGTAAATCGTGCCTCGCTTATCGCTTCCCGCGATGACCAGCCCACTGGCGACGCCCGGCAACGGCCTTGGCACAACCTGGACGACAAAGGATTCCCACTTGCCAGAGATCTGGCCAGCATCCAGTTTCCCATCGCGGATCAACCGGTCGATAAGTTGGCTCCTTCCGATTGTGCCGGCGATGATGGCGCTCGCTCCGAGGCCCTTCTCATCGTGAACAATCGCCGGAGTGCAGCTCGTGACCCGCGCAATATCCGCCTCGAGATCGTTGACGGCGCGAACCACGCCGGCATAGTCGTGGTCATCGACATAAACCGCCGCGGCCGCCCTCCCTTGCACGATTGTGAAACCGCCCGGCGTGTAAGTCCCCTGCACATACTGCGCCTGGCCGAGGGCGAAACCGTTCCGTGGGACAGCAAAAGCGCAAAGAAAGATGAGCCGGAGGGATTCTTTCAACGCTGTCGATTTCCGAGACATAATCCTCGATCCTCCTTACCACTGACCCGATGTGGGGCAGGCTTTTCAGCCTGCGGACCCGCTTTCCAGCGGGTCCAGCCGGCCGGAAGGCCGGCTTGCGGGCAGGATTGCCCGCCCCACAACCTGCCAACCGCCGCCTAAGCTAAGCAGTTGCGAACTTCTTCCGGCGCTCCGCCAGCTCGTCCTGTATCTGGATATTCAGCTTCTTACCAATCTTGTAGCAAATCAAACAAGTAATCACGATCAGGAAGAAAGCGGCTGGATAGACGCTCATCGTCAAGCGAATACCACGCAAAGCCCCGGGCGTCTGAGCCACATTGGCTCGGTAACCGTAGCCGGACAGAAGCCAGCCGGCGATCGCGCCACCCAAGCTCAAGCCGGCTTTGAGGCCGAACAAGATGGTCGCGTAGATTACTCCGGTGGCGCGGCGGCCGGTTTTCCATTCCGCATAATCCGCCACATCGGCAAACATAGCCCAAATAAGCGGAACCGTGGGGCCATAGCTCAGGACCCGAAGGTACTCCAAAATGAACACCGTCCCGATGGCGGTGGGCGGCAGCAGAACAAACAGGGCCATGAATATTGTCGTCATTGAGAAACCCGCAATGGCGACGGCTTTCTTGCCAAACCGGATCGACAAAAGAGTCGAGCAAAGCACACCAATGAGGGTGACGAACAGGCTCGACATGTTGAACAGGCTGAACCCCACCGAAGACACATTCGTTTTGGCCGCATTCACAATCAGACCGAAAGTATTCAGCAGAGAGTGCCATGTCCCACCGCTCGCCACGTTGGTCAGGCCCAGTGACTCAAGGAGCGAGAACAGACAGTCCTGGTTGACGTAATACCGAAAATAGTAAAACATGGTGCCGCCCCTCATGGCCAGGACGAGGAAGTGGGACACCGTGAGTATGAACATCGCGATCCAGGGCCCGTTCTTGAGCAGATCGCCGAAATCCAGTCTGGCGGACACCTTCTGCTTCGGGTCGGGCTGGATGCGCTCGCGGGTGGTGAGGAACGTGATGACGAAGAAAACTACGCAAATCGTCGCCCACAACGCCATGGTCATCTGCCAGCCCTTGGCATTGTTGCCGTGCCCAAACTTGGCGACCAGCGGCAGCGTGAAGCCGCCCACAACGAGCTGCGCGATCATGGCGGCCACGAAGCGGTACGACGACAGGCTGGTGCGTTCATTGATGTCGCCGGTCATGACGCCGGTCATTGCCGAATAGGGCGTGTTATTGGCCGAGTACAGCGTCATCAGAAGGATGTTGGTCAGGCACGCGTAGACCAGTTTGCCGGTCGTTCCCCAGTCGGGCGTCGTATAGGCCAGAACCAGGACCACGCCCCACGGGATCGCCGTCCAAAGCACCCACGGGCGGAACTTTCCCCACCGCGTCTTGGTGCGGTCGGCCACGACGCCCATCATCGGATCGAAAAAGGCGTCCCAAAGGCGTCCCACCAGCAGGAGCGTGCCCGCCGCCGCGGCCGTGATCCCTAACGTGTCCGTGTAGAAACTCAACTGGAACAGGATCATCGTCTGGAAGACGAAGTTGGCGGCGGCGTCACCCAGGCTGTAGCCCGCCTTTTCGACAAAAAACAGCTTTTGGGGTTTAGCTGACATGTAGGATCACCTTCTGTAAGTCGCAGTCGCGCGACGAATTACCAACCATGATTTCGAATTCGCCGGGCTCGACGACATAGTTCATGTCGATGTCGTAGAACGCCAGTGATTCAGGCGTGACATCCAGCGCGACGGTCTTCGTTTCGCCGGGCTGCAAAGAGACTTTCCGGAAACCTTTCAGCTCCTTGAGCGGCCGTGTTACGGAACTGACCAGATCGCGAATATACAGTTGCACGACTTCGGTTCCCTCGCGCTTGCCTGTGTTGGTCACATCCACCAGCACGCGAGTCGCGCTGTCGCGGCTGATCTTCTTCTTAGCCAGTCTCAGGTTCTTCATGGCGAAAGTCGTGTAACTCAAGCCATAGCCGAATGGATGCAGCGGCGTTATGTCGTCGAACAGATAGCCACGGCGTGCCATGGGCTTGTAGTTGTAGAAGGCGGGCAAATGCCCCGCGGAGCGTGGAATGGTGATCGGCAGCTTCCCACCCGGATTGAAATCGCCGAATAGGACCTCCGCTACGGCACGACCGGTCTCCTGGCCGAGATACCAGCACTCGAAAACAGCCGGCACGTTCTGGCTGATGTAATTGATTGAGATCGGCCGGCCGTTGAACAGAAAAACAATGACCGGCTTGCCGGTCGCAACCATCGCCTTGACCAGCTCTTCCTGTCTTCCGACCAGGTCCAGGCTCGCGCGGTCGCCCAGATGGTTGAACGCATAGGCTTCGCGCGAAGTCTGCTCGTTGCCGCCGATGGCCAGCACGATCGCGTCCGCCTGTTTGGCAACCTTGACCGCCTCCGCGATCTGCCTGCGGTCTTCGCCGGGATCGCTGGGTACCACCTCGTCCTGATGCCATGAGCCGCCAATGGTGATCTTACAGCCTTCGCTGTAGAGCACCTTCACCCGGCCGCCGACCCTCGCCTGGATGCCCTCGAGCACCGTGACGTTATGCTTGGGCACGCTGCTGTAGCCGCCCAGCAGGATACGATTCGCATTCGGGCCGATCACCGCGATGGATCGAAGGCGATTCGGATCGAGCGGCGTCACATGGTTTTCGTTCTTCAGCAGCGTGATGGCTTCCCGCGCCGCCTGCAAAGCCAGCTTGCGATGATCGTCGCACCCCACCACGCGCGCCGCTTCGTCCGGGTCCACGTACGGATCGTCGAAAAGACCCAGTCGGAATTTCCATAACAGCATCGGAGCCACCAGCTCGTCGAGTTGCGATTCCTTCAGTGCGCCCTGGCGAACCAGTTCAACCAGGCGCAAGTAGCACTCCGGCTCCGGCAGCTCGATATTGACGCCGGCCCGCACCGCCAGAGCGCACGCTTCCTTTTTGTCTTTCGCCACCGAGTGGCCGCGGACCTCGGCGCGCTGGCTCAATTCCCAGATCGCATAGTAGTCCGACACCACGAACCCCCGGAAGCCCCATTCCTTGCGCAGCACGTCCCGCAACAGCCACCGGTTGGCGTGAGACGGCACGCCGTCGATCTCGTTGTAGGAGGCCATGACGCTGATGGCTCCGCCCTTCCGGATGGCCTCTTTGAAGGCGTAAAGGAACGTCTCGCGAAGCACGCGCGTGGAGACGTTCGCGGGTGCGCAGTTGGTGCCGGATTCCGGCTGGCCGTGCGCGGCAAAATGCTTCAGAGTCGCCAGCACGCGCTTCTTGTCGCGAAAGCTGGCATCGCCCTGGAATCCGCGCACCGCCGCGATGCCCATCCGCGAAACCAGGTACGGGTCTTCGCCGTAAGTTTCCTCGACGCGGCCCCAGCGCGGATCGCGCGCCACGTCCACCACCGGCGTCAGCGCCTGGTGCGTGCCGCGCAGGCGCGCTTCCCACGCCGTCATCGTGAAGAGCGACTCCGCCAAATCAGGATTGAACGTGGCGCCCAAAGCGATTGGCTGAGGGAAGCTGGTGGCATCGATGGCCGCGTGGCCGTGCAGACACTCTTCATGAAAAATCACGGGGATCCCCAGCCGCGTGTTCTCGATAAAGAATCTCTGAATGGCGTTGGTGAGTTCCGCCATGCCGCGGGCGTCTTTGCCTTTTCCCGCGTCGCTGGGGCGGCCAACCTGGCCGATCCCGCGCCCGTCTTTGAAGGCTGCCTTGGCTTTTCGGAGATCGAAGTTGCCGTCGGCATCCACGAGGGTCTCGGCCTTCCTTTGCAAGACGCACATCATCTGCGCGGCCTTTTCTTCCAGCGTCATTCGGGACAAAAGGTCTTTCGCCCGTTTCGCCGCCGGCAAATCGGAATTGCGGTAAGGATGTTCTTTCATGTTGGTCGGCTCGGAATTCGTTTTGGACTCAAACTATAACGGGATTACAGCCCAAAATCAAGCCAGTATCGGAGGCCGGTTCATGTCAAGGGGCAAACCGGTTACAGCCATCCAATTCCAAAATGCGGGAATTGGCGCCGGTTCCCGTTTTGCGGCGCGCCGAGAAATGACGAAACGAAGCCATTTGCGAGTTAATTCCAATTGAATCAGAAGACTCGCGCATGACGAGCGGGGTGCGAGCGAAATGAGCACGGGCCGGTAGAGGCTTGCCGACGGGGCCTGAGGGCGGCGACGACGGGAAATGACGAAACGAACCCAATTTGCGAGTTAATTCCAGTTGAATCAGAAGACTGGCGCACGACGAGCGGAGTGCGGGCGCAATGAGCACGGGCCGGCAGACGCTGGCGGACGGGAACGGATTTCGGCGGCGACGGGAAATGACGAAACGAACCCAATTCGGGGCTGATGCCCTGTAATCGGGCGTCGCGGAGGAACAAAGCCAATCCGGTTGCCGGCCAAGGTTGAAACAGGGTCGAGTTGCGGAGGGGACCATGTTTGGCGAAACGAAGCCAATCCGGCGGGAGTGGAGGCACGGAGCCAATGGGAGTTCCGAGACGGCGTGGCAGCAGGTATCTTTCACCACCTCCAGTGTAGCGCGGGGCCGATGGGGATTCGACTTAAGTTGTTGATTCTATTATGGGAATTGGTCGTGATCGCAAGAAGGGGGTACCGGGTTTTGCGGGGCCGGAAAGGCGAGGAGCGGGGGCTGCCGTCCTTTTCTTGTCGGCAGCGTGCGTGAAATCGCGGACACGCGGGCCCAGGTGGACCAATAAACGGAGGAAGAAGAGCAATCGGTCTGCCAGGGCAGTAGGGCGTGGTGCATCAGCGCTCGTCTTCAGATGGGTGGCTCGGCCGGGGGCTGTTCCCCGGCTGCCGTGGGCGGCGTGTCACGGGAGTGATCCAGAAAGACCGGAGTCGAAGCGAGGACCTTTCGCGCAGCCGTGACAAACACCCGCCCCGGGGGGCGGGTCCGCAGCCGATTGCGGATGATAATCTCAACGTCCTGGTTGAGCGACGTAAGGAACCGCATCAAGCGCTCCACGGAGAAACCCTCCAGGCGATATTTGGAGAGGGCCGAGACCTTGGGCTGGTTGATGCCCAACAACTCCGCGGCCTTTGCCTGCGACAGCCCGCGCCGCTCGAGGACGCCATTGATCGCGATGGCCAGACGAACCTTCGTCTGCCGTTCGCCGGCGTCCGCAAAGCCGAGATCGGCGAATACGTTCCCCGAACTCCGCACGATTCTTCCGCTAAGTTTCGCGTTTGGTCTTGCCATATCGATCCTCATAGTCCTGTCTGGCCAGTCTTAGGCGTTGTAGAACGAGTTCCACGTCCTGTTTCGGTGTCTGAATGCCCCTATGCGACTTCTTCTGAAAGCAGTGCAACACGTATACGGCGCAGCGGAAGCGGACGGTATAAACGGCGCGATAGGTGCTTCCGTCATGGTCCTCCACAACCTCCAGTACTCCGGACCCCGCTCCCTTCCACGGCTTCGCCGCGGGGTGTTTCCCGCCAAACTGAGCGATACTCAGAGCCGTGCCAATACCGTCTTTGACCGCTTCGGGAAACGCCAGCAAGTCCCGTTTCGCAGATGCCACCCAATACAGAGGTTTTTCGCCGCGAGCCGGCCCGCGCATCAGGTCTCCATCCCAGTTCTAGGATAGCATGAACCGGGCGGCAGCGCCCCGCGGGCCGTTCATGGCCAACGGACGCGACCGGCATCTCGCGGGATCGGGTCGGTTGTCGGGGGGAAGGGGTAGTCGCGACAGACAGGCCTCCGCCCTGCGGCTTGGTCTCCCACAAGGGGACTTGGGGGGCGTGTGCCGAACCTGAGCAATTTCCGAGTGGCGCGTAACTCTACCGGAACTGCCGTTCCGCGTGTACGCGACCCAGCGGCCCACCCCGAATCTGGCCGCGAAGGCGTGCACTCCGCTTGACGTCTTCCTTGGCACCAGCCGACTATTTGCCGTAGGTCAGGCCGAACCCGAAGATATATTTGTCGTTCACGCGGTTCTTGTAGGCGTAGTCGAACGTCTCCGCGTATCCTGGGACGTCCGGAGCATTCTTATCCACGGCCGCTTGATCCGCCGGTATTGTGAGAGGGAGTTTTCCGGCCGGCTTGAACCGGCCCCTCACCACGTCCAACAGTGCCTCGGCCTTGACGTCGAACGTAGCCAGGACCGCGCCGGCGCCGGGTTCAACCTCGTTGATGACCCAGGGATTGATGAAATTAATCACCAGTACGGTCGGCTTAGCCGCCTCGATCTGTTTGACCTTAGCTACGTCCACACCCGTGAGCAGGCTCAGCGCGATGTCCGCGTAGTCGTGCTCGGGCCGCTGGTACACGGTCGGGCGCAACCATAACAGGGCAGCGTCGGCCTGGTCGATCGAGTTCACGATCTGCACCGATGAATCCTTCGCGAGCAGGGCCTTCAGACGGGCAGTGCCGCTGATCGCGACGGCATCCCCTCGCCCGGCGAACTCGCCGCGGCCACCCCTTCTACCGGCCCCCTGCGGATTCGCCGTCTCTTGAACTCCTGCCGCACCCGGATCCCCGGCGCCCCGCTCACCCGCGCCCCCTCTCCCGCCGAACCGGCCGCGGCCGCCCGCGCCATCACGGCCACCGAAGCCTGCGGGCTGACCGGCCATGACCTCCACGTAGAGCTTCCTGGTGCCCGTCATCGGCAGCAGTTTCCTGTCGTTGCGCAGGAGGACGATGGACTTCCGATGCGCCTCGTCGGCCCGCGCAGCGGAAGCCGGTGAACTGGCGATCTTCTGAGCCAATTCAGGATCCGTGTAGGGATTCTCGAATAGCCCCAACTGGAAGATCTCTTTGAGCAGAAGGGTTACGGCCGGGGTGAGGTCCGATTCCTCCAGTAGGTGCTGGTGCACCGCGTCCAGGAGCCCCTGCGGGTTGTTGTTGTCCGAGAAGAGGGCTACGCCGGCTTTCACCGCTTTCGCGAATCGCTGCGATGTAGTGAGCTTTTCCACGCCGAAAGCATTGTTGGCGAGAACTCCGCTGTCGGTATTGACGTATCCCTTGAACCCCATCCGCCCGCGAAGCAGTCTCGTGAGAAGCGTCGTATTGTAAGCTCCGGCGACTTCCTCGAACTGCTGCTTGCCGGACTGCCACCATTCCTTTGGAAGTTGTTCCGCACTCTTGTCGTTGGAGGGGTTGTTGTAGTAGCTCATGATTGAGCTGGTGCCGGCGTCCACGGCGGCCTGGAAGGGGGGCAACTGGTACTTGAAAAAGCTGCCGAGCGTGGGATACGCCGCCCATTGCCCCCAGTTGTTGTGGGGATCGAGGCCCTTGTCTACGGCCCCATCCCCCGGGAAATGCTTCGTCGATTGCGCTACCGACTCTGGCCCGAGAGCCGGACCCTGGAAACCCAACACGATTTCTCGGGCGATTTCCGCGTTCAATTTCGGGCTCTCCCCGAACGTCGTCTGGATACGGTACCAGCGCGGCTCGGTCGCGACATCCACCTGATATCCGTAACACTTCTGGATGCCCGAGGCGCGCCACTCCGCGCGCGCGATCTCGGCGAACGCGCGGATGAGCTTCAAGTCATTCGTTGCCGCCAGTCCAAGCGTTCCGGGCCAGTTCGAGAACTCGCCGGCCGCCTCGGCTTCCTCGTACACCATGTCGTCCCGGACGTGATTTCGGGGGTTCGAGGTAAAGACGATCGGAATGCCCAGCCGCGACTTCTCGGCGAGCTCCTGCGAAGTGTTCGCGCGTGCCGCCAGTTCCCGGGCGGTGAGGTTATCGCGGAGGATCAGGTATCGGATGTGGCGCTGATCGAGGTAGTCCTCCAGGGAGCCCGTATTGAACGACGTGATTTGCATCAATCCCGCCTTCTCCTCCAGGGTCATCCTGGAGAGCAGGTCCGCCACACGCTTGTCGACCGGCAATCGCCAATCCTCGTAGGGGTCAAGCACGCCGTTCCGGTTCAAATCCTTGAAGGAGAGATTGCCTACCTTCAGCAAGGAGGCGCCCCGGGCGTCGATCTTAGGTCGCTTGGGCGCGGTGCCCGCCGCCTGCAGTGACGCAATCGCTAGCGCTGCGGCCAGCGCCAGCGCGACTGAAACTGAAGTGAACGATTCTCGGCTCGACATTTCCACCTCACTCGCGCTATGGTAATCCCATTCTGGTTCGCCGTGCGGCCTTATTCCGCGGCATTACTCAACTGGCCGGGGCCTTCGGGGCGGATTTCCGCCGGTGGCGCCAGTGCCGCCGCGCCCTGTAGCGCCAATAACCCGACCATTCGCCGGCCGACGCAGCCTCGTGCACGTCGACCATGTGGTCCTGGAACTCCGAGCGGATCGTCAACCACTCGTACAATACCCTCAATCGACGCGAGCCGAGATGCGCATTCGACGAGTGCGGCTGTCGAAAATCTCAACACTGCGGCGGCGTCTCCCAGAACGGGACGTCGAGGGGCTTACGCCTGAACACGTTGGCGCGCCCGGTGTTGTACGGTCACACGAGCTGGCGCGGCCTAGAATCCACCGACTGGCGGCCCGCTCAGAACCTTTCTTTCGAAAACAAACGCCAGTCAGTCTGATGCTTCCGTTTCTCATCAAGCCAACTGAAAGCCGGCATGTGGGAATAGACTTGCGCATCCGCGCCGAGGAGCATCATCGAGTTCAAGCTCGCAAAGTACTTGAGATTGAGCGCCGGCCGCCCAATGCGCTCTAATGTGCCAGTCAGGAAAGCGTGACGGCTCACTGGATACAGCACGAACTCTGCATTCTTGAAGCCGACCATCTGGCCTTTTGGCCCGTCCAGCACGACAGGATTGTCCGAGGCGATGAGCCTTCCGTTCGCAGTAAACGATGTCCCCCAGTAGCGCTCCCGGAGCGAAGCAATAATGCCGTCTGCATCCTTGAACGCCCTTTGCACGTACCAGTCAGTCTCCGCGGTTATGTTGAACTCACCGGATTCGAAGAACCTCTTCATACCCTCATAGTCAGCTCCGGGAGCATCCGGGTCCATTCCCGCCTTCTTTAGAGCGGCTAGCCACGTATCACGACTTTGCAGTTCTTCCGCAAGCTTCTGTCGCGCAATGCGGTCCAGAATCTCAAGTGCAAAGGGCCGAAATCGCGGAACCCGTACCCATTGATATGCCATAAAATGCAGCAGTGCATCGAGTTCGTCATCGTTTGGCGGCCTCCGTTCCTTGTCGATGCTCTTGAGAATCGGTGCTACCTGGGATTCCAGTTCCGAGAAGAACTTCTCTACCACCACGGGATCAGGCGTCGGCTCGGACAATCGGTAGAAATCTCGGATGTGCCCCGCATTTTCAGGTGTAGTGGCCCATTGTCTTTGCCGCGACAGGTCGGTAACCCACAGCCTTCCGTCATTTGTGCCGCTCTCGGTAAACCCCGCGAGCCAGCACTTCGGCACAAAATGATGCCTTCTCGGCTCGGCTCCTTCTCTGGTTGGCGAGTCCATTGGTCTCAGTTAGGGTGGGGTGTCCGCTTCAGTCGCTTGTCGGTCCTGGGGTCTGCGTACGGATTCGTTTTCATATACGACGAACGCCATTATAGATGCCATCAGGAACGACGGGCTCGTGGCTCCCCAGTAGGTGGCACCCCAGTAGGTTCCATGTTGACGGTTAGTCGGCGACTCGTCGAACTGCCGGGTCATCCGCAAGCTCCCGTGATACGGCGTTCTGGGAGATCACTCCCGTGACGTCCCCATCTACGAAACTACATCTCAATCAATTCAATCAGACGGGCTGCGAAAACGCTTGTCGGTCGAGAGGGCTGTTTTAACCCCATGCCTGGTCCGGGCGGGTCTCCCCGGGCCCTCCCTTGGCCCAATGTGACCAGGCGGTATCCGGCCGCGGGGAGGCCGACGCTGCCGACGCCCCCGTCGGCCTCCTCGCTACACGTACTCGCCGAAATCTTTTTGCAATACCAGGGCCACGGTGCCGCGCAGACGGGCCATGCCGTCTTCGTGCGCTGGGACCACGCGGGGGGCGAGGCCACCCGGCAGCACCTGGGCCTGGACTTCGGCTTCAATTACCGGCCCGAAGCGATGCCACGACCGGGTGAGGTCGCCGACTACCACGATGCGCTCGGGCGCAAGTCCCGCCACGATCATGCGCATGCCGCGCCCCAGGTAGTGCGCCATGGTCTCCAGAGCCTTGACGGCCCGGGTGTCACCCTGGTCGGCGAGACTGAGCAGGTCGATGAAGGTCAAGCCGCTGGCCGCCGAACCGGCTTCCAGGTAGTAACGCAGGGCCGCCTGATTCGAGGCGAACACTTCCCAGCAGCCACGGCTGCCGCAACCGCAGACCGGACCTTTCGAATCCAGCGGCACGTGGCCAAACTCGCCGGCCATTCCGTGCAGCCCGCGCACCAGTTGCCCGTTCACCAGGATTCCCGTGCCGATCCCCTCGGAAACCGTGACCACCACCAGGTTGCGTCCCTCCTCCATGTGATCGAACCAGACCGTCGCCAGGACGCAGGCGTTGGCGGCGTTTTCGAGCTCCACTTCCAGGCCCGTAGCTTCCACGATGGGATTGCGAATATCGAAATCGCGCCACTTGAGGTTGGGTGCGAAAACCAGCCGGTCCGCGCGGTGATCGAAACGGCCGGGCAGGCTGATTCCAATGCCTTCGATCTTCTTCCCCCGGCAGGAAGCCATGATGCGGCGGATGCATTGGATCAGCTCGTCCACGGCTGGCTGTGGGTCCGAAGGCGTGGCCAACACTTCGCGAAAAGTGAACTTGCCGTTGGCGTCGGCCAGGGCCACGGTGGTCTGTATGGGGCGAATATCCACGCCGATGATGACGCGCTCGTCGTTCAGCCGCAGGAACGTAGGCCGCCGGCCTCGCGGCAGCCGGCCGGTGGGGCCCTCGACCACCCAGTGCTCCGCGATCAGTTGTTCGACGATCAGGGAAATGGTGCTCCGCTGCAACCCGCAAAGACGAGCCAGGTCGGCGCGCGAGAGGGGATGCCGGGTCCTGATCAGGTTCAGGACGATTCGCCGGTTGATATCGCGAACCACCTCGCTCGACGCGGCCTGCATGCGCTTCGAGCCCGCCACCTTCAACTTGCCGGTCACCGCCGTCTTGCGAGTCAATCCAGCTCCTTTGCCGCGCCGCCGCCGGCCCCGGCCTGCCCAGGGCAGGCTCAACCCGCGGCATGCAAGGGTAGTGTAGCTCAACCCGTATCCAATGGGGTACAGCCGCTCGCCGCCGGGTGCTTAACCGTTTTGGGGCACACGGCGAAGATGGGGCGCATCCCGTCGGGCGCATTCCTGGCCAGCCTTCCCCCAAAACGGTTAAGCACCCAACCCGCGCGGCCGGCGCGTCATTCGGGCGCTTTGGCGCTATACGTCCGATTGAGAAAGGTCTTGGGCACCGGAACGACGCAGATGTTCAAAGACCGGTTGTCCTTCGAGATCAGGGCGGATTGAATCTCGATCTTTGTGCCGTCCGCATTGAACGTGGGGTGAATGTGATCCGCGCCAGCTTTCTGCGGACCGGCCAGCAGGTTCATCTCGCCGCTGTGCCGATCATAGAGCCAGACCTCGAACTGAAAATCGTCGGAGCAGGCCCAGCGGCCGTCAACCGACCCGGCAACATGCCAGTCCGAGCGGCCTTTCGACCACTCGGGAATCTGCCCCACAATCCGCATCTCCCGTGTTCGCAAATTGACGATGGCCACGCCGGTGGGATGTTCAAGGGTTCCTGCGATGCCCCAATCGGAGGCAGGCGTAGCACTGGCGATCGAGCGGTGGCCGAGGATGGCGATCACCGCTTCATCCCTGTTGATAACGGCCTCGTGGGTGATCCATTCGTACGGCGCCTCCGGATAGAGCGGCCGCAGGCCGGTCCCGTCGGAATTGACAATCCACGTCCGCTGCGGCGCCTTGCCGCCGGTTTCCCAACAAAAGACGATCTCGCCGGGCATCCACGGATTGGACTGCACGTGCCCAATGCCGAAGCCCACATTGACGATGAACTTGATTTCCCCGGTCTTGAGGTTCATGCTCCGCAGACCGCTGGTGGCCTGACGGAAACGGGGGCCAAATCCCGGCAGGAGTGTCTGCCCCGGGGACAGTTGAGTGGTTTCCGGCCCGCCAACCCTGAAATATATGAAGCCGTCATTGGCATCCAGGCCCATGTTGCCATCGGCCTGAAGCGTGGGTGGGATGGTTCCGCAGACGCGCGTGTAATTCGCGGCGGGTTTCAAGCTCCCGGCGGCCACGTCGGCGAAGAGTCTGGCCAGATCGATCTCGAGAATCTGCCGTGGTCCGCCAGGGCCTCTGCCGCCTGGGCCTCGACCTTCCGGCGGCGCGGCCGGCGGTCCGCCCGCGGCCCGCCCCGCTCCCCGCGCGGCGCCTTCCGCGGCGCCGGGCTCCGGGGCTGGGCCCCGGCCTCTTCCACCGCCACCGCCGCCCGACATGACGTACAGCTTCATGGCTTTGTTGGAGACGCACAGCATTCCCTGAAAGCCATTCTCGGTCACCTGCACGATTTGCCCGGTCTCTTCGTTCACCGCCAACGCCTGCGGGCCTGTCTCGCGCACCCCTCGGAAGATGAGCCACTTCCCATCGGCGGTCCACTGCCGATGCGTCTGATAGATCTTGGATTGGGTGTAGCCGCCATCCGTACTGGTCAGAAATGTGAGCGGGAGACCCGTGACTGGGTCCGGGACGATCTTCTTCTCAGATGGCCAGGTGCGGCCCATTTGCGCAAAAGCCGCGGACGCGGCAAACAACATGACGACCGCGAGACCAGCGGCGGTCCTGGTTCTTCCGGAGTGCATGTAGGGTTCCTAGTGTTAGGGCTGGTGTACTGTGATCCCAGTCGGGATTTCCATTTTGCTCCCGAGTCCGAAGTATACACCCAATTGCCCTTTCCATTGCTGAGCTGAGCCTTCCTTTGCCGCCGCGTCAGGTGGCGCTCCGCCAGCGCCAGGCATGACCGATCAACCTCTTGAACTCGTTCCAGCAGATCTTTGCTCGGCCGATATCCTTCGTTCCGCACATTCCATGCACGCCGTCCAACCGGCAATCCCCTTGTGCAAAGGCGAATAAAAGGCGAAAATAGATACATGGCACTGGTGGGCATCGCACGCCTGGCTTCCCGGAGCGAGCTGCTCGAAACCAAGCGCGGCGTTCAGTACTTCGAGATGCCGGCGCGGTCGATTCTCAATCGCACCAAGCCGCACATGCCGTTTCAGTGGACCATTAACCCGAAGTTCCTGAAGGATTCGGGCGGTATTCTGCTGATTCGCCGAGAGATAGCTCAAAACTCAGTTTCCAACTACTGGCAACAAGGCGAGTAGCGCATAGGCCTTGGCTTGCAGCGGAGTCGGCTCTGGCGCCTGCTGAAAGCTTGGGGTGGATTCGTCCGATTTCAGCCCATAGGTCACGCGTGCTCGACTGGCCAACTCCGCCATCAGAGTGGCGAAACTGTGTACGGGAAACCCGTCCGCCGTCTGCCGGGTGAGCTTCTTTTCTTGAGCCGATGGCGAGCAGCTTGCCGGCAGAATTGGATCGCGCCGTTGACGCTCCTGAGCGAGTTGCTCGTCCTCAAACAACAGTGGCGCCCACGCCCGCCGTAGATGCCACTCCACGTAGTACGCCAGAAGGCACAGGAAGATGTGCGCCGGCACGCGATCCTCGGTGCGATGGCGAATCGGTCGAATCAGCAGATCCATGCCTTTCAACGTGCGGAAAGCCCGTTCCACTTGGGCCAGACTCTTGTAGCTGCGCACCGTGTCGGCGGCCGATAAGCGCTCAACCGATTCGCTGGTGCGAATCACATAAATACCGTCCAACTTCGCTTCCTGCTCGATCGTCTGTTCGCGGCGCGACCATTGAAACTTCCCCTCGCCGATGGTGTACAGGAAGTGCTTACCCATCTTGTAACTCCCTAGAACCTTGCCCACCTTCAGCGCAATCTCGGCTTCCTTCAGGAGCTTTTTCTTTCGTCGCTCTACTTGCTTGCCGACTTTGGTTAGTGCTTTCTCCGTCGCTTGCAATAGCGCCTGTCGCTTGCGCCCGCGCTCTTCTTCCAACAGTGGATTGTGGCAGACCATCAGCCGTTCCCCGGGATAGTCGGGCGATGTGATTTCGGCCAGGTTCGTCTCATCTAACAACGAGAGTTGCAGAGCTCCTGTTTCGAGTAAACCGCGAATCGCCACACTGGTCAGGGCCGTGATCCAGCCCAATCCGGGATGCATTTTCATTTTGTCGATCTGCGGCTGGGTCAGCATCCCGCGGTCTCCCACCAGCACCACGCGCGACAACTGAAAGCGATCGCGCAGCTTCTCTACCTGGTCGGCCACCGTGGTTGAGTCGCCCGTGTTGCCGGGATACACTTCCACCGCGATGGGGCGCCCTTCGCCATCGGTCATCACTCCGTAGACAATGATGGGCAATCCGTTCTTTCCGTCTCGATCATGACCATACTGCGCCAGTGGACACGTATGGCCCTCGTAATAGCTACTGCTGACGTCGTACAGGACCAGACAGTCTTCGCCCAGGTGACGGGCGGCGAGTTTCTTCTCGATGCGCGGTTGCCGTTCCAGCAGCCAGTCCATGGCCTGATACAGGTCGTCCTCGGTGGCATCGGCGACCGACAACTCCTCGGCCAAGGTGGTGGTGTGCCACTCGCGGGTGGCAGCCAATTTCGAGCAAGGGTGAAGCAAACGTGCGGCGATCATGGCCATGACTAGATCTCGCTCGCGGCAACGCTTGGCGGCGAGGAGGGAATCCAGGCCGAGTTTGCGCATCGCCATAAGGATGGCTTCGACGTGGCCGTGAGGGAGAGTCTTGTGGGTGCAGAACAAATCCTGAGGGGAGACCAGGGGTTCGTCTTGCAGGAGGCGGCGGAAGGTTTCGATTTTCTGTTTGGGCCAATGGGAGAGGTTGGCCAAGGTGCGCTTGTGGGTAACAGAGCCTTCGCGCCAGCCTTCGCGGAGGAGGATAGCGGGCGGGGAGTTGCGATTGGGGACGGTGTCGATGTACATGGGAGCATTGTACATAAACTACTGTCAATATACAAGCATAATTACATCACTTACATGGGAACACTATGGCGCTCGCACTTTTGGCGTATCTTCCGCAAAATCAATGGCTTGCCCCAGAATTGAGGCCTATTTGTGAGGGGAACTTCGGATTAACCCGTACCGGGGGTGCGAATTCGGGTGCCAGTACTGCTTCGCGCGGTACACGCACGAGTTCATGGAAATGAACGCCGGCGATTTCGAGGAAAGAATCTATGCCAAATCGGCGGCCGCGCATTTGCTGCGGCGGGAATTGGGGCGCGTCGAGCGGAAGGAACACCTCGTCATCGGGACGGCATGCGATCCGTACCAGCCGGCGGAGCAGCGGTTCCGAAGGACGCGGTCGATTCTCGAGGTGTTCGTGCGGGAACGAGGGCGGCGGCTGGGAGTCGCGACGAAATCGGACTTGATTCTGCGGGACCTGGAATTGCTGCGGGAGATTGCGCGCGGGAACGTGCTGGATGTGAACTTCACCATCACTACGCTGGATGAGAAGTTGGCGCGGTTGCTGGAGCCGCGCGCGCCGCGGCCAGCCCTGCGGCTGGCGGCGTTGCGGAAGCTCCGCGATGCGGGGATCGCGGTGGGTGTGTTTGCCAACCCGGTCATGCCGGGTTTGACGGATGGCGAGCGGCAACTCGACCGCTTGGCGAAGACGGCGCGCGACGCCGGCGCGCTGTGGTTCGGCGGCGCGCCGCTGTTCTTGATGCCGTCGGCGCAGAAGGTGTTCTGGTCGCTTCTGGAGCGGGAGTTTCCCGCGTTGATGGCGCGATACCGCGAGATGTATGCGCGCAGCGCGTTCTTGGGCGGTGGGTACAAAGAGATGCTGCGGGCGCGGGTTGCGAAGATTCGCCAGCGGTACGGGCTGGAAGCGGGACCCATCGAGTATCCGCCGGAATTGTGGGACGGGGAGGAGCAAGGGGAGCTGTTTCCGCTACAGTGAAGGCTGAGATGGATCTGGCGGCCTTCGATTACCAATTGCCCGGCGAGTTGATCGCGCAAGCGCCGCTGGCGGATCGCGCGGGCGCGCGGATGCTGGTGCTCCATCGCGCCGAGCGCCGCTGGGAAGACCGGCGATTTCGCGATTTCCCCGAGTTTCTGGGGCCAGGGGATTGCCTGGTTCTGAACGACTCCCGCGTGTTTCCGGCCAGGTTGTTCGGACGGCGCGCGGGCGTGCACGCGCTGCCCATCGGCAAGAAGAATCCCAAACGGCGTGAGTATTTGAGCGGAGAAGTGGAGGTGTTTCTGTTGCGCGCCGTGAGCCCCGATGGGCGGGATTGGGAAGCGCTGGTGCGGCCGGGCCGCAAGATGCCGGTGGGGGAACGGGTCGGGTTTGCGGACGGGCTGGTGGGTGAAGTCATTGCGCGCGGGGAATTCGGGGAACGCACGGTGCGGTTTCACGGCGTGGGGGATTTGTTCCAGGAATTCGAGAGGATCGGGCACGTGCCGCTGCCGCCGTATATCAAGCGGGCCGACGATCCGGCCGATCGCGAACGGTACCAGACCGTGTTCGCGCGCGAAAAGGGATCGGTGGCGGCGCCTACGGCGGGGTTGCATTTCACTCCGGAGATTCTCGAGGCTTGCCGCGCGCGCGGGGCGGAGGTAGCGTACATCACGCTGCACGTGGGGCTCGGCACCTTTCAGCCGCTGCACGCCGAGCGGGTGGAGGACGGGCGGCTGCACGCCGAGAGGTACCAGATCGCCGAAGAGCATGCAGCCAGAGTGCGAGCGGCCAGGCGCGTGGTGGCGGTGGGGACTACCAGCGTGCGGACCATCGAGAGCGCGTGGCCGGAGGGGCCGATGAGCGGGGAGACGGATCTCTTTATTTATCCGGGGTTTCAGTTCCGCCGGGTGGGGGCAATGCTGACCAATTTCCACCTGCCGCGAACCAGTTTGCTGCTGCTGGTGTGCGCGTTTGTGGGGACGGAACTTGCGCTGGCGGCTTATCGGCATGCGGTGGAAATGCGGTATCGGTTTTATTCGTACGGCGACTGCATGTTGGTTGTGTGAGCGGCAAATTCGGGGACAGGGCAGATTCGGGGGCAGACACCAGCGTCCACGCGCCGCAAAAAACGCGCCTTGGGACGCGGGTGTCTGGCCCCTCGCTCCTTCGCGGGTGTCAGTCCCCGCGCGTGATGGCGCCTTCGGAGGCCGAGGAGACCAGCGCGCAGTATTTGGCGAAGACGCCGGTCTTGTAGCGCGGGGCGCGGGGCTTCCAGGCGGCCAGGCGTTGGGCCAGCTCCGCGGCGGGAATGTCGATATCGATTACGCCTTTGTCGGCATCCACCGTGATCGGGTCGCCTTCCTCAACGACGGCGATGGGGCCGCCGTTGAAGGCCTCGGGGGCCACGTGGGCGATCATGAAGCCGTGGGTGGCGCCGCTGAAACGGCCGTCGGTCACCAACGCCACGCTGTCGGAAAGGCCGGCTCCAACAATCGCCCCAGTCACGCCGAGCATCTCGCGCATGCCGGGGCCGCCGCGCGGGCCTTCGTAGCGGATGATCACCACGTCGTTGGGATGGATGTGGCCGTGCGTGACGGCTTCCATGGAGTCTTCTTCGCGATCGAAGACGCGCGCCGGGCCGTGGTGGACTTTCTTCTCGTGGCCGGCCAGCTTGATGACGCAGCCTTCCGGGGCCAGGCTTCCGCGCAGGATCGCCATGCCGCCGCGCGGCTTGAGGGCTTTGTTCAGGGGCAGAATCACTTCCTGGCCGGGAGTTTCACGGGCATCGGCGGCTTCCTGGGCCAAGGTGCGGCCCGTCACCGTGACAGCCGAGCCATCGGCGAACTTGCCCTCCAACAAACGCCGCGCGATTACTCCGATGCCGCCGGCTTTGTCCACGTCCGCGGCCATGAAACGGCCGGCGGGCTTGAGGTCGACGAAGATCGGGGTACGCGCGCAGACGGCGTCGAAATCGTCGATGGAAAGCGGCACTTCGGCTTCGCGCGCCATGGCCAGCAGGTGCAGCACCGCGTTGGTCGAGCCTCCCGTGGCCGCCACGCTGGCGATGGCGTTGTCGAACGCCTGGCGCGTGCAGATGTCGCGCGGGCGCAGATCGTTGCGGACGGCATCCATGACGATTTGGCCGCAGCGGTAGCATACGTCGTCCTTGCGCTTATCCACCTGCGGCACCGAGGCCATGCCCATCGGGCAAAGTCCGATCAGCTCCATCACGGTGGCCATGGTGTTGGCCGTGAACTGGCCTCCGCACGCGCCCGCGCCGGGGCAGGCATGGTCTTCGATCTCGAGCAGTTCGGCGTCCGTGATGCGGCCGGCCGCGTTGGCGCCCACCGCCTCGAATACGTCGCCGATGCTGATGTCGTGTCCCTTGTACTTGCCGGGCAGGATGGAGCCGCCGTAGAGCACCAGGCCGGGGACGTTGGTGCGCAGCAAAGCCATGGCCGCGCCGGGGATGGTCTTGTCGCAGGCCACCAGGGCAACCACACCGTCGAACATGTGGCCGCGCACCAGCAGCTCGATGGAATCGGCGATCACCTCGCGGCTGACCAGCGAGGCCTTCATGCCCTCGGTGCCCATGGTCACGGCGTCGCTGATGGCGATGGTGTTGAACTCCATGGGAGTGCCGCCGGCCGCGCGTATGCCCTCCTTCACCTTGACGGCCAGCGCCCGCAGGTTGTAATTGCAGGTCATGGTCTCGGTCCAGGTGTTGGCCACGCCGATGATCGGCTTGGCGAGGTCTTCGTCGGTGAAGCCGATGCCTTTCAGCATGGCGCGCGCGGGCGCGCGGTCGCGGCCCTGGGTGATGGTATAGCTCTGGAGTTTCATGGGGGAAATAACCAGTGTACGTCAAAAGGAAAAATTCAGGGACAGACAGGCAAACCCAAAGCGCAAACCCTGGGACAGACAGCCATTTTTCGAAGCGAAAAATGGAGTCTGTCCCTAGACACGCAACACGGCGGCTCCGCGAATGGCGTCGTTCTTCAGCGCATTCAATGCCTCGTTGGCTTCGTCGAGCGAGAACTCGCGCACCTCGGTGTGGATGGGGATTTCAGCGGCGATCCGCAGGAAGTCTTCGCCGTCCTGGCGGGTGTTGTTGGCCACGCTGCGGATCGCGCGCTCGTGGTAGAGCAGGTCGTAATCGAGCGCCGGAATGGGACTCATGTGAATCCCGCCGATGGCCACGGTCCCTCCGCGCTTGAGCGCCCGCAGCGCCGGCGTCACCAACTCGCCGGCGGGCGCGAAGATCATGGCGGCGTCGACCTTTTCGGGCGGCTCGTCGTCCGAGCCGCCGGCCCACACCGCGCCCAGGTCGAGCGCCAGCTTGCGATGGCGCGGGTCGCGGGAAATGGCGTAGACGCCGATGTTCCAGTAGCGCGCCACCTGGATGGCGACGTGCGCGGCGGCGCCGAAGCCGTACATGGCGAGGCGTCCGCCGGGCCGCACGCCGGAAAGCCGCAAGGTGCGGAAGCCGATGATTCCGGCGCACAGCAGCGGCGCCACATGCAGGTCGCTCGCGCCCTCCGGCAGCGCGTAGACGAAATCCTCGGGGGCCACGACGTACTCGGCGTAGCCGCCATCCACCATCCAGCCGGTAAACACGGCGCGCTCGCACAGGTTCTCGCGCGCGGACCGGCAGTATTCGCACGCGCCGCAAGTCTGGTGCAGCCAGGGGATACCCACCCGCGCGCCCGGCTGGAAACGCGACGCGTGGGGTCCGTTCTCTTCCACGACGCCCACCACCTGGTGCCCCGGCACCACGGGCGATTTCCTCGCAGGCAGTTCGCCCTCGACGACGTGGAGGTCGGTGCGGCACACCCCGCAGGCATGCACCCGCACGAGCACCTGGCCGGCGGCAGGCTTCGGCTTGGGCAATTCCACCATGCGCAGGGGATTCGATTCGACGGGGGCTGGCGATACCAGTACACAGGCCTTCATGAGTCGATTATCCCGCGGGGAGACGGCCTGGAGCGGGACGGCGCGGAACTGCCGACGCTGGAGGTATACTGAACAGGACCCGGGAGTCCAAGACAAAAGAAAGTGAAGCGTCCCGCTCATTTCGTTCCCAGTCCGAGACCGATCCTGCGCGTCACGTCCGTATAGGTCCACTGGAATGGTTTGGCGCACTTGGCGTAGGCGCGAATATATTTGCGTAGCTTACGCGCCAGATCACCCGCGGAAGTGAAGACGCCGCGAGTGATTACGCCGCGCTGGATCTTGCCGAACCAGATCTCCACCTGGTTCAGCCAGGATGAGTAAGCGGGCGTGAAGTGGAAACGGACCTTGGGATTCGCTTCCAGAAACTGCGCCACCGCCTGGGTCTTGTGGGCCGAAGCGCCGTTTTGCCTTCCACCCTTGCGGTCTTCACATCCAGTGCGGCGTAAAGGGATAACGTTCCGCGGCGATAGTACTCGAACCCGTGGCGCTCCGCGCGCCCGGGCGAAAGGGGCAGCACAGGGTCGAGGCGGTCCAGCCGGTGCGGCTTCAGCCGCGCCCGACTCCAGATGCGCTGCACCGTCGATTTGCTCACTCCCAATGTGGCCGCCAACTTCCGACACGACCAATGCGTGCCGCCGCCGTCCGGCTTTTGCGTGGTCTTGCGGAGAACGCGGGCTTGCACCAGCGGGGTGGCGGTTCCGGGTTTACTGCCTTTATGCTTGGGGGTCCAGGCCGGCCAAACCGCACTCCCGAAAGCGCCGCCGCCAGCGAGCAATCGTTGGGCGCGATGTGCACAACTCGGCCTCGATCCGACTGTAGCTCTTGCCCTCCGCCAACGCGAGAATCAGCCGGGCGCGAAAAACGTCTCCGGCCGGCAAAGTCCGCGCAGGCTGCCAGCCTGCCCCGCATAGCGGCAAGCCGCAACCGGTGGTGGCAATTCTCCGCGGTCGCGGCAAGCGCGTCCAAGGGTGGCAGGCGGATTGACAATCCGCCGCAGATTGCAAATCTGCCCCACAATTCGTCGCGGCA
>Ga0187877_1000461_pt1 | contig 51123 bp, 47 predicted proteins | sample June2016WEW_17_1_3_FD_132430 | JGI IMG/M metagenome (GOLD analysis project Ga0187877, IMG submission 132430) | Peatland microbial communities from SPRUCE experiment site at the Marcell Experimental Forest, Minnesota, USA - June2016WEW_17_100 | ecosystem: Environmental > Terrestrial > Soil >...
CAATTTACCGCTTCGACCCTTGATTGCTCGGGCTTCGTTGTCTCGTGCCAACTCGCCCCGCCTCACGGCCTCAGATTGGATTCGTGTTCCTCAAGCCGCAGATTTGCTTCCGGCTTCCTCCAGACCCCACCTCACGGCGACGCCCTTGCCTTCCGCTAGCAGTTGGGGCAATCTCCTCTGCAAGAGACTTTCACTCCCTAGTCAACGCCCATGCTGGGCGCACACAAATCGGGGCGACCCAGCTGGGTCGCCCCGAAGATTTAAACCGGCTCCATGACCCCGGAGCTACTAGTGATGCTTGTTACCCTTCAACTCATCCCGCAGGATGAGGCTCAGCAGGATGCTGATCACGCTCACGATCAGGCCGCCCAGGAAGGCATTCCAGAACTGAGGGGCAGCGACGGTAAAGCCGACATGGAAGATCTGCCCGATCTGGCCGGTCAGCCAGAACAGGAAGGTGTTGATCAGCAGGGTGAAGAGGCCCAGCGTCAGGATGATGAGCGGACAGGAGAGCAGTTTGAGCAAGGGGCGGAGCAGGGCGTTCACCAGCCCGAAAATGAGCGCCAGCCAGATCACCCCGACCCAGTTGCTCTGGTACAGGATCCGGTGCGGTAAAAGGGCAATCGCCGCGTAGAGCGCCACGGCATTGATGCCCCAGCGAAGGATCAGTCTCATATCGCCTCCTTTTCTTTGAGATATACGTCTAAAGACAGGTGTGGTTTCTCACCCAGGTGTCAAGGTTTCTGCCTCCGCCCTCATCCAGAGCAGGGTCCGGTACGGTCGGAAACCCGCAGCCTCCATTGAAATGGCATATTCCCCGGCCGGGAAGTCCAGGCCGAGGGCCGGCCGCGAGGTCAGCGACCGGCGTACATGCACCAGGAGCGCCAGCAGGGCCCTTTCCCCGCCTTCGGGCGGGACGGCGGCCCACAAACGGTCGGCGATGCCATAGGCCGGTTGCCAGGTTAACATCCCCGAGAACAACCCGTCGAAATAGGCGGCCCAGTGGCGTGTCTCATTGGCCGAGAAGAAACGGTAAAGGCCCGGCCATAACCCGGGCCGGAACAGGTTCCAGGGCATCGGCTGATACCAGGTCATCAGGTCCGGATAGATCCGGCGCAGCCATTCTTCCTGCTGCGGCCAGTCCCGGGCATGACGCGGCGCAATGGTGACATTGCTTTCCGGAGAACTGGCTGTCCGGTCCGGGTTCGCCTGCCAGGCCGTCCGGCGAGCGCGCTCGCGGAATCCCAGGCCTTCATACAGGCGGATAGCCCCCGGGTTGTCATCCCGCACATGCAGCCAGATCTCGTCTGACTGGTGGGCGTGGGCATGCTGCATGGCCGCAAGGGTCAGGGCCCGGCCGATACCCCGCCGGCGCTCAGCGGGGCGGACCGCCACGTTGGCGATCAGGGAATATTTCTTGCCTGCGCTCCGGTAGGGGACCAGGCTGACATTTCCCAAAACCTCCCCTTTCTCGTCCCAGACGTACCCGGAAAGCGGCATTGAAACCGAATCCACGGCAGTGACTGCCCAGCGCAGGAACTGGTTATCCTGGCCAGCACGGCGCATCTGCTGAACATAGCGGCGGCCTTCGGCATCCATGGTGTCGGCAAAGCAGGCTTCGACCAGGTCCGCCACCGCCGGCAGGTCATGCAGTAAATTGAGCGGGCGAAGCTGTGGGGTCTGTCCGAGGATCGGGATCGTAACGGCAGACATGATTATAATTATAGCCTGTTCTGCTTGCGCTTCTTCAACAAACAGGTACAATGTTAAGGGTGGAATCTAACACATCTCTAATAGAACACTTTCGAATTACGAACCCGGGCTTTGTTATAATCGCACGAAAGGGTTGATGCGAAAGGAAACTTGTCTATGATGCGATTTGATCGCTTTACCGAACGAGCTCAGGAGGCCGCCCAGCGTGCGGCCGAGATCATTCAACGCTACGGTCACAATCAGATTGATACCGAACACATCCTGCTGGCGCTCATCGAGCAGCCGGGCGGGGTTATTCCTCAGATCCTCGAGATCCTGAACGTCAACGCGCAAGCCCTGGCGGAACGCCTGGACCAGACCCTGCGTATGACCCCCAAGGCCAACATCTTCGGCGGAGGCGCCGGGCAGATCTTCATCACCCCGCGCGTCAAACGCATCATCGACCTCGCCAATGAAGAAGCCAACCGTTTAAAGGATGAGTATATCTCCACCGAGCATATCTTCCTGGCGATTTTAAGTGAGCGCAACACTTCTGCGGCGCGCATTCTGGAAAGCGCCGGCTTGACCCGCGACCGGGTCCTGGACGCCATCCAGCAGCTGCGCGGCGGACAGCGCGTCACCGACCCGCAAGCGGAGACCCGCTATCGGACCTTGGAGAAATACTCGCGCGACCTGACCCAGCTGGCCCGGGAGGGCAAACTCGACCCGGTTATCGGGCGTGACACGGAGATCCTGCGCGTCATCCAGATCCTTTCCCGCCGCACCAAAAACAACCCGGTTTTGATCGGGGAGGCGGGAGTCGGCAAGACCGCCATCGTGGAAGGCCTGGCACAGAAAATTGCCAGCAACGATGTCCCCGAGATCCTGTCAGGCAAGCGCGTGGTCGCCCTGGATCTGGGCGCCATGATCGCCGGGAGCCGCTTCCGAGGTGAGTTCGAGGAACGCCTGAAGTCAGCCATCGAAGAGGTCCAGCGGGCGTCGGGCGAAGTCATCCTGATGATCGACGAACTGCACACCGTGGTCGGGGCAGGTGCCGCCCAGGGCGCGATGGACGCCTCCAACATGCTCAAACCCGCCCTGGCGCGCGGCGAGCTCCAGTGCATCGGCGCCACGACCCTGGATGAGTACCATAAATATATCGAGAAGGACGCCGCTCTTGAACGGCGCTTCGCCCCGGTGTACGTCGAAGAACCGAGCGTGGATGACACGATCAAGATGCTCCAGGGCCTGCGCGACCGCTATGAGGCCCACCACAAAGTCCGCTTCTCCGATGAAGCTTTGGTCGCGGCAGCACGCTTCGCCGACCGCTACGTGACGGACCGACACCTGCCGGACAAAGCCATTGACCTGATGGACGAGTCCGCCGCAAAACTGCGCGTGGCGCTCTATTCCCTTCCAGAAGATCTCAAGACCAAGAAGACCGAGATCGATCACCTGCAGGCCGAGGAAGATGCTGCCTCGAATGCCCGCGACTACCAGCGGGCAGCCGAGATCAAGGTCAGCCGGCTGCGCCTGGAAACTGAATTCAAGGAAAAGCGCGACAAATGGGAGGCCGAACACCACCTGGATGAGGTCGTGGACGTCAACGACATCGCCGACGTCGTCCACCAGTGGACCGGCATCCCGGTCAACCAGATGATGGAGACCGAGTCCGACAAACTCCTGCACATGGAAGAGCGGCTGCACGAACGCATCATCGGCCAGGACGAGGCCATCCATGCCGTCTCGGATGCCATCCGCCGGGCCCGTTCCGGTTTGAAAGACCCCTCCCGCCCGATCGGTTCATTCATCTTTATCGGCCCCTCGGGTGTCGGCAAGACCGAGCTGGCCAAGGCCCTGGCCTGGTTCATGTTCGATGATGAGGACGCCCTGGTGAGGATTGATATGTCCGAATATCGGGAACAGCACACCGTCTCCCGACTGTTCGGCGCCCCGCCTGGCTACGTCGGCTACGAGGAAGGCGGCCAATTGACCGAGGCCGTCCGCCGCAGGCCGTACCGCGTGCTCCTGTTCGACGAGATCGAAAAGGCCCATCCGGAAGTCTGGAACGCCCTGCTGCAGATCCTGGATGACGGTCGCATGACCGACGGCCAGGGCAATGTGGTGGATTTCCGTAACACAGTCCTGATCATGACCTCGAACCTGGGCACCGAATACGTGCGGAAAGGCGGGACCCTGGGCTTCCTGCAGCACACCGAGACCGATGAGGACCGCGAAAACCACGACAAGATCGAGAAGGCCCTCAAGGGCACCTTCCGGCCTGAATTCCTCAACCGCATTGACGAGATCATCATGTTCTCACCGCTGTCGCTGGAACAGATGGAGCAGATCGTGGACCTGCAGATGAAGGAGATCCAGGACCGTCTGAACGAGTTCGGCGTCAAGGTGGATTTGGCCGAGAAAGCCCGCAAGTGGCTGGCCAAGACCGGCTACGACCCGGCCTTCGGAGCCCGCCCGCTGCGGCGTGCCCTGCAGAAATATGTCGAGAGTCCGCTCTCGGTGGAACTGCTCAGCGGAAAGATCCCGAGCGGGTCCTCCGTCAACGTCACCACCAGCAGCGCGGACGACAGCCTGGAATTCAAGGCCCGGGAAGCCAAGGAAAAGAAGAAGTAAAGAAAAGCATCGACCTCTCCTCCCACGACGCACCCCGATCGGGTGCGTCGTTTTTATATTCCGTAGATACTCCTCATATTAGATGACAAATATCACTTGCGATTTATTGTGAAAAATGGAACAATCCCAAATAATGGACCATCCGCGAGGAGGCGTGCAGGTGTATCAGCCCAACTTCGATGCAGAAAGGGGGACGTCAGGATGACTTCCGTCGCGTGTGCGCCAGCTCTTGGCTCCCCTCGCGTGGGCGTCTACGTATGTCACTGCGGCACGAACATCGCCGGCGTGGTGGATGTGGAAGAGCTCACGCGTTTCGCAGCTGCCCTTCCCCATGTGATCGTCGCCCGCCACTATTCCTACATGTGCTCGGACCCCGGCCAGGCTTTGATCGCAGAGGACATCCGCACCGAGGGCCTGGACCGGGTGGTGGTAGCCTCCTGCACGCCCATGATGCATGAGACCACCTTCCGCAAGGCCTGCGCACAAGCCGGTCTTAACCCCTTCCTGTTCCAGATGACCAACATCCGCGAGCACTGCTCGTGGGTTTCCTCCGACCCGGAGGCCGCGACCGAGAAGGCGAAAGCCCTGGTGGCAGCCGCCGTGAGGCGCGTCGCCCGCCAGAAGCCGTTGGAAATGCGCCAGGTGGCGATGAAGCAGTCCGCCCTGGTGGTCGGGGCCGGCATTGCCGGCATCGAGGCGGCCCTGCGCCTGGCCGATTCGGGCAAACACGTCTACCTGGTCGAGCGCGAGCCGTCCATCGGCGGGCACATGGCCCGCTTGTACAAGACCTTTCCCACCCTCGACTGTGCGGCCTGAATACTCACACCCAAAATGGTGTCCGTGGGACGCCACCCCAACATCACCCTCCTGAGCTACAGCGAGGTCGAGAAGGTTTCGGGCTATATCGGCAACTTTGTCGTAACGGTCCGCCGCAAGCCACGTTATGTGAAGGAGGAGCTTTGCAACGGCTGCGGGACGTGCATCGAGAAGTGTCCGTGGAAGAAGATCCCCTCTGAATTCGACCAAGGACTGGGCAAGCGCGCCGCGATCTATACGCCCTTCCCTCAGGCGGTCCCGCGGGTGCCGGTCATCGACACCGTGAACTGCGCCTACTTCAAGAACGGCAAGTGCCGGGCCTGTGAAAAGTTCTGCCCGACTCAGGCGATCGATTTCGAGCAGAAGGAACAACGGGTCGATCTCGAGGTCGGGGCGATCATCCTGGCCACCGGCTTCCACGATTTCGACCCGCGCCAATCCCCGCGCTACGGTTATGGCACGCTGCCCAACGTGATGACCGGCATGGAAATGGAGCGGTTGATCAACTCCGGTGGGCCGACCGGTGGGCTGGTACGCCTGGCGGATGGGAACAAGCCGGCCAGGATCGCCGTGCTGCACTGCGTCGGGAGCCGCGGCAGCGAGCATGAGTACTGCTCGCGGGTATGCTGCATGTACTCGCTCAAACTGGCCACCTTGATCCGCGATTACGTGGACGCCGAGGTGGTCGAGTTCTACCGGGACATGCGCGCCTTCGGCAAGGGGTATGAGGCCTTCTACGAACAGGCCCAGCACCACGGGGTCAGTTTTATCCGCTATGACCGCGAACTGCGCGTGGAAGGGCGCGACGGGCGTCTGGCCGTAATCACCGAGGATATCTACACCGGGCAGGCGGTCGAGATGCAGGTGGACATGGTCGTGCTTTCGACCGGTATGGAACCCCAGCCAGACCAGCATGCCCTGGCGTCGACCTTTAGTGTCAGCCGCAGCCCGGACGGCTTCTTCCTGGAAAAACACCCCAAGCTGGCCCCGGTCGAAACGACCACGGACGGCGTCTACCTGGCTGGCACCTGCCAGGGCCCGAAGGATATCCCGGACAGCGTGGCGCAGGGGGGCGCGGCAGCCGCGGTCGCCATATCCCTGATGGACGCCGGCGTGGTCGAACTGGAACCGTTCACCAGCTACGTTATCCCAGAGAGATGCGGTAGCTGCCATACCTGCCAGGGGCTGTGCCCATATAATGCCATTTCCATGGTGGACTGGAACGGCCACCAGGTGGCCTCGATCAACGAAGTCCTGTGCAAAGGCTGTGGGGCCTGTGTAGCAGCCTGTCCGGCCAGCGCGGTGGTCCAGAACGGATTTACAGACGACCAGGTTTTAGCGGAGATCGAAGGGATGCTGGCCATGGAGGTGATGGAGTGAATCTCACCAAGGTCAAGACCGGCGTGTATGTCTGCCACTGCGGGACGAACATCGCCGCCACGGTGGATGTGACCGAAGTCGCCGAGTTCGCCCGAGGGCTGGAAGGGGTCGTCCTGGCACGCGATTATTCCTACATGTGCTCTGACCCCGGCCAGGATTTGATCAAACAGGACATCCACGAACATGGCCTGAACCGGGTCGTCGTGGCCTCCTGCACGCCTCTGATGCATGAGCCGACCTTCCGGCGGGCCTGCCAGGAAGGTGGGCTGAACCCGTTCTTCTGCCAGATGGCGAATATCCGCGAGCACTGCTCCTGGGTGGTGAGCGACCGCCAGCAGGCGACCGCCAAGGCCAAGGCGCTGGTCGCGGCCGCCGTCAGCCGGGTGCGCTACCATGCCCCGCTCGCCATGCGCGAGGTCGGGATGACGCCCGCGGCGCTCATCGTCGGCGGTGGGATCGCCGGTATCGAGGCCGCCCTGCGGCTGGCCGAATCCGGCAAACATGTCTACCTGGTGGAGCGCGAGCCCTCGATCGGCGGCCACATGGCCCAGCTCTACAAAACCTTCCCGACCCTCGACTGTGCGGCCTGAATACTTACACCCAAGATGGTGTCCGTGGGACGCCACAAAAACATCAGCCTGCTGAGCTACAGCGAGGTCGAGTCCGTTTCAGGCTACGTCGGCAACTACCAGGTGCGGGTCCGGCGCAAGGCACGCTATGTGGACGAATCGAAATGCACCGGCTGCGGGAACTGCGCCACAGCCTGCCCGATCGAGGTCTCCAACGAGTTCGACCACGGCCTTAGCCAGCGCAAGGCCATCTACCGCTTCTCGGCGCAGGCGGTGCCCGGCGCCTACGCCATCGACAAGGCCGGCGTGGCGCCCTGCCGGGCGGCCTGCCCGACCGATCAGCGCGCCATGGGTTACATCGCCCTGGTCAAGCAGAAGCGCTTCGCGGATGCTTACTGGGCCATCCGGCGCGAGCACCCCTTCCCCTCCGTGTGCGGGCGGGTGTGCAACCGCAACTGCGAGGCGGCCTGCAGCCGGGGCAAGGTGGACGAGCCGGTCAACATCATGGGCATCAAGCGCTTCGTGGCAGACTGGGCCTATGCCCACCGGGATGAGCTGCCAAATCTGCGTGACAAATCCATCGTCGGCACGCCCTTCACCCACAACCCGCCTCCCACCGGAAAGAAGGTTGCCATCATCGGCGCCGGGCCGGCCGGCCTGACCGCCGGCCTCGATCTGGTCCGATTGGGCCACCAGGTGAAAGTCTTCGATTCCCTGCCCGTGGCCGGGGGGATGATCCGGGTCGGCATCCCGCCGCACCGCCAGCCGTACGACCGGATGAACTGGGAGGTGCAGCAGGTGCTCGACGAAGGCGTGAAGCTGCAGCTCAACACCCGGATCAAGGACATCCCGGCCCTGCTCAAAAGCAGCGAGCAGGGCGGCCCGTACGATGTCATCCTGGTGGCGACCGGCGCGCATGTAGCTAAAAAAGTCGACATCCCCGGCAACGACCACCCCGACAACTGGCTCAGCCTGGACTTTCTGAAGAAGGTCTGCCTGGGTAACCCGCCCGACCTGACCGGACTGAAGATCGCCGTTATCGGCGGCGGCAACGTGGCCCTGGATTGCGCCCGATCGTCGGTGCGCATCGGGGCGGATCAAGTGCGCATGATCTTCCGCAAACCGAAGGCTGAGATGACCGGCTTCGAGTGGGAGGTGGGGATCGCTGAAGAAGAAGGCGTCCAGATGTGCGGGGCGAGCATGTTCAAGGAGATCGTCATCCAAGATGGCAAGATCATCGGCGTCAAATGCATCCACACCAAATACCACGGCTATGACGCAAAGGGACGGATCTTGATCGACGAACTGCCCGGCACCGAACACATCCTGCCCGCTGACATCGTGATCTGGGCAACCGGCCAGGGCTGTGACCTGTCGTTCCTCCCGCCAGATGGCTCGATCAAGCAGGCCAAAGCCGGGATCGATTCGGATGACGAGATGATGACCAGCCTGCCGGGCGTCTTCGTTGCGGGGGATGTGCACCGCGGCTCGACCTTCTATGTGGTGGACGCCATCGGGGAGGGCCACCACGCCGCCCGCTGCATGGACCGCTATCTGCGCGGCGAAAAAGGCATCCCGGAACCCAGCCTGCCGCCCACCGCGGAGCTGAGCGCAGAGGAAGTGAGCGCCCGGATCGCGCGCGGGGAGGCCTCCACACGGAGCCGCGTGGCCATCACCTGCATCCCGCGTGAAGAGCGCGAACACAACTTCCGGGAAGTGGACCTGACCCTGACCGAAGAAGAGGCCGTGGCCGAAGCCGAGCGCTGCGTGCGCTGTGGAGGCTGCGCCGAGTGCCTGGAATGCGTGGCGGCCTGCGACCGGGGCGCGATCGACCACGACATGACCACGCGCGTGGAGGAGTACACGGTCGGCACGATCGTCCTGGCCACCGGCTTTCATGACTTCGATCCAGCGCGCAACCCTGCGCTCAACTACGGCAAGCTGGACAACATCCTGACCGCCCTGGAGCTCGAGCGCTTGATCAACGCCAGCGGGCCGACGGGCGGCAAAGTGCTCCTGAAGAACGGGCAGGCGCCCCAGTCGGTGGCAGTGCTGCACTGCATCGGCAGCCGCGACAGCAATTACAACAGCCACTGCTCACGCGCCTGCTGCATGTACTCGCTCAAGCTGGCTCAGCTGGTCCGCGAGTATGTCGGAGCCGAGGTGCACGAGATCTACCGTGACATGCGCTCCTTCGGCAAGGGGTATGAGGAGTTCTACAACCGCACCGGTGAAATGGGTGTGCACTTCTATCACGGCCGGATCAAAAGCATCACGCAACAGGAGGGCAAACTGCTGGTGAGCTGGGAGGAGCCTTTCTATGGACAGCCGGATCATGTGCTCGTGGACATGGTCGTGCTCTCGACCGGTCTCGAACCGCAGCTGGACGCCGGGTCGGTTGCGGCGACCTTCGGGATCAGCCGCAGCAAGGACGGCTTCTTCATGGAACGCCACCCGAAGCTGGCTCCCGTTGAAACGACCACCGAGGGCATTTACCTGGCCGGCACCTGCCAGAGCCCCAAGGATATCCCCGACACCGTGGCGCAGGCCGGGGCCGCGGCGGCGGCCGCCCTTTCGCTCATGGACCAGGGCGTGATCGCCCTGGATCCATCCATCGCCGAGGTCAACATTCTGCGCTGCGCGGGCTGCGGACAGTGTGTGGCCGCCTGCCCGTACCAGGCCATCGAACTTGTCGGCGGGTTCGCAAAGGTCAACGGCTACCTGTGCAAGGGCTGTGGCACCTGCGCCGGAGCCTGTCCGAACAAGGCCATGACTCTCCTGCATTATGACGACCAGGAGCTGGTCGCCGAGATCATCGGCGCTTTATCGGTAAGCCCCAATGTGGAGGCGGTATGAGCTTCGAGCCGAAGATCATTGCCTTCCTGTGCACCTGGTGCTCCTACACCGGGGCCGACACAGCTGGCATCGCCCGGATCAAATCCCCGGCCAACCTGCGGGCGATACGCGTGCCCTGCTCCGGCCGCGTTTCGCCGGAACTGGTGATGCGCGCCTTTGACCAGGGGGCGGATGGGGTGCTCGTGCTCGGCTGTCATATCGGCGAATGCCACTATGAGAGCGGCAACCACCGTGCCGCCAAACGCCTGCCCATCCTGCATGCCCTCATGCAGTATGCCGGGCTGGAGGCGGAACGCTTTCACCTGGACTGGGTCTCGGCCTCGGAAGGGGAACGCTTCTCACGGATCACCACCGAATTCACCCAGGCGGTCCGGGCGCTGGGTCCGGCCCAATGGCGCTCGCAGGGGGCTCCCCTGGCTGCTCTGGTGGAGTCGCTTGCGCGGCAGCAGCCCTCCGAGATCCCCTTCCCAGCGACGGACTGCGCGGCCAAGACGGATGCCATCCGCGCCAAGGCCAGGGAACTGCTCGAAAGCGCCCAGGTCAGCTGCGTGATCGGTTACGAGGTCTCCCCGCGCGGCCGGACGCGGCCTGCCTTCGCCTATACCGCCCAGGAAGCCGAGCGCCTGGTGTGGAATCCGGATTCCAGCAACAACCTGACGACCTACCTGCCCACCAAACTCAAGCCAAAAGGCAAGGAGCCCCCCAAAAAGGTGGCGGTGGTCGTCAAACCGTGCGACAGCAAAGCCATCCATGTGCAGCTGGCCGAGCACCAATACCCGCGGGATCTGGTCCACATCATCGGCGTGACCTGTGAAGGCGTCCGGGACCAGCAGGGCAAGCTGCAGCTCCGCTGCCAGACCTGCACGGAGCACTCGCCGGTCATCTTCGACACGATGATCGGCGAAAAGCCGGCGGGCGTGCCCCAACCTGAGATCAGCCCGGAAGACCCTCTCGAGGCCCTGGCCCCCGCCGAGCGCCTGCAGTTCTGGCTCTCCCAGTTCGACCGCTGCATCCGCTGCTACGCCTGCCGCCAGGCCTGCCCGCTCTGCAACTGCCCGATCTGTCTGTATGAACGCGACGATTCGACCTGGGCCGGTCTCGGCATCCGCCTCAACGAGAAGCGGACCTTCCACCTGGGACGCGCCTATCATCTGGCCGGGCGCTGCGTGGGCTGCGACGAATGCGAGCGCGCCTGCCCGATGGATATCCCGATCAGCCTGCTCAACCAGAAACTGGCCCAAGAGATCGAAAAAGCGTTCGGCCATCGCGCCGGTCTGACGATCGCCCCCTCCCCGATCGTCACCATCCTGTCGGGCGAGTACAAGGAGGGTTGATGGCAAAGTCACAAAAACCCTCCAGCACGCAGCGGACGGCAGTCCTCTCACAAGCAGCCCTGACAGAATGGCTGGACCGGCTTGCAGAGACTTCCAGCCTCATCGCCCCACGCCTGGTCTCCGGTGTGCTCCTCTACCGGAAGGTTTCGAAGAGCGCGGAGATCGCCTGGGGCTTCTCCCGACCGGTCATGTCCGCCAAGGACGTTTTCTTCCCGCCCACGGAGCAGCTGTTTACCATCCAGAAGACCGGCCAGGAGGTCAGCCTGCGCGAATCCCAGCCGGAAGGAGAAACCATCCTCTTCGGGGTACGGCCCTGTGATGCGCGCGGGGTCAGATTGCTCGACGCCCTCTTCCTGGACACCGAGCCGGTGGATCCTTATTACGCCCGCCGGCGGGCGAATACCACCCTGATCGGCCTGGCCTGCCAGGAGGTCGGGGCGACCTGCTTCTGCACCTCGACCGGCGGCGCGCCGGACGATGAGCGCGACATGGACGTGATGTTGGTTGCAGTCAATGGCGGTTACGCACTGAAGGCGATCACCGACAAGGGCAAGGCACTGACCGCCGGGCTTGCGCTGACGATCTCAGACCAAGTCGAGGCCCCGCCTCGCCGCCGGCCAGCCGTCCCGGGCCAGATGCCGGCCATCCCCTGGCCGGCGCACTTCACCGACAGCTATTGGGCGCGCATCTCAGAACGCTGCCTGTCCTGTCGGGCGTGTGCCTACGTCTGCCCGACCTGCCGCTGCTTTACGGTCCGGGATGAAATGACCGCCAGCCCGGCCGAGTTCGAGCGCATCCGCTGCTGGGACAGCTGCGGCGGGGAAAACTACCGCCGCATCGCCGGAGGCCACAAAGGGCGCGCCGAAAAGGGCGAGAGACTGCGTAACCGCTTCTTCTGCAAGTTCTACTACTACCCCGAGCAGTACTCCCTTAAAGATACACCCGCCTGCACCGGCTGCGGGCGCTGCATCGATGTCTGCCCGGTTGGGGTGGATATCACCGAAGTGCTGATGGACCTGAGGAGAAGCACATGAGCAGCAACCCGCTGATGCCCTACCTCGGCAAGCTGGTCGAAGTGAAGGACCTGGCGAACGAAATCAAGCTCTTCCGGGTCGAGATGCAGGACGGCGGCAGCCAGGCCTTCCACGACTACCGCCCCGGCCAGTTCGCCTTCGTATCGGCCTTCGGAGCCGGCGAGGCACCCTTCGGGATCGCCTCCACCCCCAAGCGGGGCGCGACCGTCGACTTCGCCGTGGCCCGTCTCGGTTCTGTAACGACCGGCCTGCACCAGCTGGGGAAGGGTGACACGCTCGGCGTGCGCGGGCCGCTCGGGAATTCCTTCCCGATGGAGACCTTCCAGGGGAAGAACATCATCGTCCTGGGCGGCGGGATCGGCGGTGCGCCGTTGCGCCCGGTCATCCAGCATGTGCTTGACCAGCGCAGCGACTACGGGAAACTCACCATCCTGTGGGCCGCCCGGCATCCCTCCCTGCTGGTCTTCACCGATGAATATGACGAGTGGCGCGCCGCACCGGACACGACCCTGCACCTGACCGTGGATCAGCCGGACGAGGGCTGGAAGGGTTCGACTGGCATCATCACCGAGCTCCTGGCGAAGGTCGCTCCCAGCCCGGAGAATGCGGTCACCATCACCTGCGGCCCCCCCATCATGATCTATTACGTGACCAAGATGCTCGCGGAGCTCGGCTTTGCCGCCAAGGACAACTATGTCACCCTGGAGGCGCGCATGCACTGCGGTCTGGGCAAGTGCGGGCGCTGCAACCTGGGGGAAAAACTGATCTGCGTGGACGGGCCGGTGTTCAACATGGAAGAGGTGGGGAACCTGCTGGAAACCTTCCTGTAATTCTCAAGGTTGCCCCTTCCAAGCGGCGATGAATCGCCGCCTTTTTTATTCTTACTCCGAAATCAGACCGTTCAGGGTAAAATTCATCCCATCGCTCCTCAAAAAAGAGCCTATGAAAAATAAAACCGCCCTGATCATCCTGATCGTCGTGCTCGGGTTGTGCGCATGCGTGGCCCTGCTCATCGGTGGAGGGATCTATGCGTTCAACCGGGTGCAACCCCTCCTGCCGACGCTGATCGGGTTCCAGCCTCTCCCATTCACCCAGCCCAGCCCGACCTACTTTTCGATCCCCCAAACCCCGGTCCAGGTGATCCCGACCGACACCCTCCAAACCCTGGACGAGACGTCCGTCCCGGAAAACGATTATTACACCCTGGCCTGTGAGCTGAAGGCAATCTGCAACATCTCGCCGACCACCACCGCTACCGCCGCGGCCCGGGCGGTCGGCGCCCAGGACCATTTCTGGGTCACAGACCAGGACACGAACCACAGCTTCCAGGTCACTGCCACCCTGCATTACGTCACCCCGCACGCCTATTTCTGGGTGGAAAACGGCATCGCCGCCCAGGACCAGGACATCCACAACCTGACGGATGCGTTCGAGAGCAAGATCTACCCGACCGACCGGCAATACTTTGGATCGGAATGGACACCGGGTGTTGACGGCGATCCTCATATCTATATCCTGTACACCCACGGGATGGGATCTTCCGTGGAGGGATACTTCTCCTCCGATGATGAATTCAATCCGAAGGTTCGGCAGTACTCCAATGGCCACGAGATGTTCCTGATCAATTCCCAGGTGATCCATCTGAGCAATGCTTCCATCTATGGAACCCTGGCCCATGAGTTCGAGCATATGATCGAGTGGAACCAGCACCGCTCCGAACCAGCCTGGCTCAGCGAGGGCTCGGCAGTGCTGGCCAGTTTCCTGAACAACTACGACCCGGGCGGTTTCGATCGTGTGTTCATTCTCAATCCCGATACGCAACTGAACACCTGGCCGAACGGGCCTTCGGAGAGCGGTACCGAACTGCTGCATTATGGGGCCGGGTTCCTTTTCATGGACTACTTCTTCAACCGCTTCGGTGAAGCCGGGCTCCATGATCTGCTCCATGTCCCGCAGAACGGACTGGATGGCGTGGACCAGGTCCTGCGTGACCTGCAGGCGGTCGACGCGCAGACCGGCCAGCCCCTGACGACCGAGGATCTCTTCCAGGATTGGACCATCGCCAACTATGTGCAGGATGCTTCCGTCGGGGACGGGCGCTATGCTTACCAGAACTATGCCGCCGCGCCGCGCGTCGGGGTTACCGAGACGATTTCGGCCTGCCCGCTCGCTCCGGCCAGCCGCACCGTTGACCAGTTTGCCGCCGATTACATCCAGTTCACCTGCCCGGGGAGTTTTACCCTGCACTTCAGCGGAGCCACTTCGACGCGCCTCCTGCCGGTCGAGCCTCATTCCGGCAGCTATGCTTTCTGGTCGAACCTGGGGGACTCCTCGGAAATGAGCCTGACGCAGGAATTCGACCTCAGCCAGGTCTCCGGTCCGATCGCATTCACCTACTGGACCTGGTACGACATTGAGAAGGATTGGGACTACGTTTATCTGGAAGCCTCCACCGACGGCCAGAACTGGCACATCCTGACCACCCCTTCCGGTACCGGGCAGAACCCCACCGGGAGTTCGTTCGGGTGGGGATATACAGGGACCAGCGGAGATTGGATCCATGAAACGGTCGACCTGTCGCAGTTCGCGGGCCAGAAAGTAACGCTGCGTTTCGACTATGTAACCGACCTGGCAGTGAACGGGCAGGGCTTCCTGCTCGATGATGTCGCTATCCCTGCCATTCACTACGCCTCCGATTTTGAAGAGGACAACGGCGGCTGGCATCCTGCTGGATTTGTCCGCGTTCAGAATATCCTGCCGCAGACCTTCCGGCTGGCGCTGGTCACCCATACCACCAGCGGCACCCAGGTAGAGCGCATCCCGCTCAGCAGCGATCAAACTGCTGATATGCCTCTCACCATCGGGCAGAATGGCGTTCAGGATGCCACCCTGGTGGTGAGCGGCACGACGCGCTTTACGATCAATCCGGCTGCTTACCAGATCGAGGTGCGCTGAAACACCCCGGCTGGTGAGCCTTTCCGGAGATGCGCATCGGGCACCCTTCCGGTGTCCGACCGGGTTGAGATGATCGAGGAGGATCTATGTCTACTCCGCCCAAAGCTGAAATCCTGAAAATTTCCGACCTGGCTGCTTATCAGGAGGGGGCGGTCGTCTCCCGCCAGATCAGCATGGCGGAAGGCGGCAACGTGACCCTGTTCGCCTTCGATCAGGACCAAGAGCTTAGCGAACACACCGCACCTTTCGATGCTCTGCTGCATGTGCTGGAGGGAGAGGTCGAGGTCCGCATTTCTGGAAAAGCCTTCCAGCTGAAAGACGGCGAGGCCATCATCCTGCCCGCCGGCCAGCCGCATGCCGTGAAAGCCAGGAAGAAATTCAAGATGCTGTTGACCATGATCCATGTGTGAGCTGGAACATGCCCATGTAAAATGTACCTGCATATTGGCAAGGGAGCGGGCGGTCGGTGAACGCATCGATCCGCATCCGGGCAAACGCGGACCCCTGGATCGCCTCGGATTTCCTCATAAGACTGGATCACAAAAGAACAGCCCCGGGATTTCTCCCGGGGCTGACATCCTCGAGCCGGAGAGATGGGTCCGCAGCGTTTAAATATGGATCGGCATCCCCTCGGCAGCGTGAGCAGCTTCCATCAGCGTTTCGGAAAGTGTCGGGTGAGCATGCACGTTGCGCCCGATCTCGGCCGGGGTCAGCTCCATCATGTGCGCCAGGGTCAGCTCCGGCAGCAGCTCGGTCACCTCAGGGCCGATCAGGTGCGCCCCCAGGATCTCACCGTATTTTTCGTCCATGATTATCTTCACCCAGCCAGCGTAGTCTCCCAGTCCAAGCGCCTTGCCGTTGGCCTGGAACGGAAAGCGTCCCACCTTGATCGTGTGCCCGCGCTGCTTGGCCTGCGCCTCGGTCAGTCCGAACGAGGCGATCTGCGGCTGGCAATAGGTGGCACGCGGCATCATCTCATAATCCAGGGTCACCGTCTCAGCCCCGGCGATGTTCTCGGCGCAGATGATGCCTTGGGCTGAACCGACGTGCGCCAGCATCAGTTTGCCGGTCACATCGCCGATCGCCCACACACCCGGTACATTGGTCGCCATGCGTTCGTCAATCTCGATGAAGCCGCGCTCGGAGATCTTGACGCCGATCCCTTCCAGGCCGAGATCCCGGCTGTTGGGTTTGAAGCCGATCGCCACCAGGGCCTGCTCCGCTTCGAGCAACTTCTCAGACCCCTCGGAGGATACCTTGACCTTCACTCCCGTCTTGGTCGCTTCGACCGCTTCAACCTTGTGGCCGACCAGGGTATGGATGCCGCGCTTATCGAAGGCCCTCTTCAACTCGGCCGACACTTCTTCATCCTCCAGAGGGACCAGGCGTGGCAGCATTTCGACGATCGTCACCTCCACGCCGTAGGAAGACCAGATGGTGGCGAACTCCACGCCGATCGCCCCGGAACCGATGATGACGACTGACTTGGGCAGCTTCTCCTGCAGGATGGCCTCCAGATAGGTGACCACTTTCTGCCCATCCACTTTCCAGGCCGAGGGCACCATGGAGGTCGCCCCGCTGGCGAGGACGATGTTCCGCCCTTTGAGTTCGATCGTCTTGCCGTCCTTGTCCTTCAACGAAAGGGCATCCTTCGCCGTCACTTTCGCCTCCCCCATATGGACGGTGATGTTGTTCTTCTTCATCAGAAAGCCAACCCCCTTGGTCAGGCGGTCGGAATTCTGGCGGGAGCGTTTGACGGCAACGCCATAATCCAGCTTCAGGTTATCGAACGAAAAGCCGAAGTCCTTGCCGCGCTCACGCAGGATGTGGGCTACCTCAGCATTCCATAGCAGCGACTTGGACGGGATGCAGCCTACATTGAGGCACACTCCGCCCAGCCATTGCTTGTCCACGATGGCGGTCTTCTGCCCGAGCTGGGCCGCCCGGATGGCGCACACATACCCTGCCGGCCCCGCACCGACGACGATCACGTCATAAGTTTCAGCCATGCTTCACTCCATGAGAAGATTCAATTGCCAACCAGAACTCGCGCCACAATTTTACCCTTCTTTACAGCGTGAAAACCCCGCCATTTTGGGCTGGGGAGTTGTCAGATCCAACGCCGCACATTTGCCTTGTAACTCAAATAATCCTGGCCGAATTTCTGATCGAGATTGATCTCCTCGTAGCGGATGACCAGCTGCGTTATCAGCGCGACCATCACCGGGCTCAAGAGAAGCCCCCAGTAGGTCCCCAGGTGGCCAGGGGGATGCCGATCAAGGCCCCGAGGAAGCTCAGGTAGACAGGGTTGCGGGTGACCCGGTAGGGGCCCTGAATCACCAGTGCGGTCACGCCCAGGCCTCCAAGGTTTCCTTGACCTTCGTCAGGAAACGATCCCCGGAAGCACCGTCCAGGAGGCGGTGGTCGAAGGTCAAAGAGAGGTAGACCATCGGACGAATGGCAATGGCATCATTGACGACCACAACCCGTTTTTGAATGACCCCCACACCCAGGATGCCGGACTGCGGCTGGTTGATGATGGGCGTGGCAAAGAGCGACCCGCTGGTCCCGTGGTTGGTGATGGTGAAGGTCCCGCCTTTGACCTCCTCGGGCTGCAGCTTTTTGGCGCGCGCCCGTTCGGCCAGGTCGTTGACGGAGCGGGCGATGCCAAGCAGGGACAGGCTGTCGGCGTTCTTGATGACCGGAACGATCAACCCCTCATCCCCCAGCGAGGTCGCCAGGCCGATATTGATCGACGGGTGGACCCGCAGGCCCTCCTCGGACCAGGAGGAATTGACCAGCGGGTAGGCCTTCAGCGCCGCCACGGCGGCTACCACGAAGTAGGCGCTGTAGGTCAACCTGACACCATCCCGGGCGAAGGCGGCCTGATTGGTCTGGCGGTGCGCCACGACCTTACTGAGATCCGCTTCCATGACCGTGGTCACATGCGGAGCAACCTGCTTGCTCATCAGCATGTGCTCGGCGATCGCGCGGCGGATGGTGGTATGGGGAATGACTCGATCAGCGGAGGCAGCCGGGGGGTTGGGTGCCGGAACGGAGGCAGCCTGAGGCATTTCCTGCTTGAACACCAGCTCGGTCGGACGGAAGAGATCACCATCCGCCGGCGTCTCCCAGATGGCGGCCCCAGCCTTTGGAGCGGTCTCCAGATAGGCCAGGACATCCTTCTTGGTGATGCGGCCTCCCTGCCCCGTGCCCTTGATCCTCGCCAGATCGACCTGCTGCTCACGTGCGATCTTGGCCACTACCGGCGAGATGAACCCCAGCTCCTTCTGTGGAATAGCCGCCGGAGCAGCGACCAGACTCTTGGCCTCAGCAGCCCGGGCCGGCAGGGCCATCCCGGCGGGCTCATGGGAACTTTCCTCCGTCGCAGGGATCGCCTCTCCCGGCTGGCCGATCCAGGCGATCGCGGTCCCGGCTTTGACCGTCGTCCCTTCCGGGACGAGGATCGCGAGCACGACCCCCGCTGCAGGGCTCGGGATCTCCGAGACCACCTTGTCCGTTTCGACCTCCAGCAGGGATTCCAGATCCTCGACGCGCTCGCCCTGGGCCTTGAGCCATTTGACCACCGTGCCCTCGACGACCGATTCACCGAGTTGAGGCATGACTACTTTCGTGGGCATTTTCCCTCCTAATACGCCGCCAGGTCACGGATGGCGGAGGCGATTTTCTCCGGGTTCAGCATGAACCATTCCTGCATCGGATGGCTGAAAGGCATGGCGGGCACATCCGGGCCGGCCAGGCGCCTGACCGGGGCGTCCAGCTCGGTGAAAGCCTCATCGGCGATCGTCGCCGCGATCTCCGCGCCGTAACCGCCGGTCCGATTGTCTTCATAGATGACCAGGGCTTTGCCTGTCTTGCGAACGGAGGCCAGGATTGTGGCGCGGTCGACCGGGTAAAGCGTGCGCAGGTCCACCACCTCGGCCTGCACCCCCTCGAGGGCCAGCTTCTCGGCTGCCTGGAGGGCGTAATAGTGCATCATGCCGTAGGCAAACACGCTCAGATCGCTCCCGGGGCGCGTCACCTTGGCCGGGCCGATCGGCACGACATAATCCCCTTCCGGGACCTCGCCTTTGATCAGCCGATAGCCTTTCTTGGGTTCGAAAAAGATCACCGGATTCGGGTCGCGCACCGCCGATTTGAGCAGGCCCTTGGCGTCATAGGGGTTGGACGGCACGACCACCTTGAGGCCGGGGACGTGCGCGAAGAAGGCTTCCAGCGATTGCGAGTGGTACAGGGCGCCGCCGATGCCGCCTCCATAGGGGGCCCGGATGACCATCGGCACGGTCCACTCTCCGTTGGAGCGGTAGCACATTTTGGCTGCTTCATTAACGATCTGGTTGAAGGCCGGATGGATGAAATCCGCGAACTGGATCTCGCAGACCGGGTGCAATCCGTAGAGGGCCGTGCCAACGCCCACCCCAACGATGGAAGCTTCAGCCAGAGGCGAGTCGATGAGCCGCTGCGGGCCATACTTGTCATAAAGTCCGGCCGTGGCGCGGAACACACCGCCGCGCTTGCCGACGTCCTCGCCCACGATGAAAACATCCGGATCGCGTTCGAGTTCTTCATCCAGAGCCTGGCGGATGGCATCGATCAAGGTCATCTCAGGCATGGCGGATCTCCTCGGCATAGACGGGGTGCAGGGCTTCTTCGACCGGCGGATAGGGTGCAGCCGTAGCGTCCGACACCGCCTGATTGACGACCGCCATCGCCTTCTCCTCCACTTCGTCCATCTTGCTTTTTGTCAAGATCTTTCTGGCCTGCAGGGTACGCTGGGCGACGAGCAAGGGATCATCCTTCTTGTGTGCCTCAACCTCCTCCCGGGAACGGTAGGTGCGGTCGTCATCGTCCGACGAGTGCGGGGTCAGGCGGTAGGCGCGGGCCTCGATGAGGCTGGGGCCCTCCCCAGCGCGGGCGCGGCTCACCGCCTCCTCCATGGCAGCATGCACCTTGAGCATGTCCGTCCCGTCCACCGCCACGCCGGGCAGCCCCAGTCCGCAGGCCTTATCCGCTGAACTGGGCACGGCCATCTGCGTTTGCTGCGGCTCGGAGATCGCATAGGAATTGTTTTGTACGATGAAGATCACCGGGAGTTTATGGATGGCCGCCCAGTTGACCGCCTCATACCACTCGCCCTGGGCGGTCGATCCTTCGCCAATGGAGGTGATCACCACCTTGTCCTCGCCGCGCAGTTTGATGGCCAGGCCGAGGCCGGCGGCATGCAAGGCCTGGGTCGCCACCGGTGAGGAATGGCTGATCACGTTCACGCGTTTCAACCCCCAGTGGCTCGGCATCTGGCGGCCGCCGGAGGACGGCTCACCCTGTTTGCCCATCAGGCCGAGCATGAACTCGAAGGGCGTCAGCCCCAGGGCCAGCATTAAGGCCAAGTCACGGTAGTAAGGCGAGACCCAGTCATAACCGGGTTGGATGGCGAAGGCGGCCCCGACCTGGGCAGCCTCCTGCCCGATCCCGGAAACATGGAAGGCGATCTTGCCCTGACGATGCAGGGCCCAGGCCCGCTCGTCCGTGCGACGGGCCAGCAGTAAGATCCAGTACATTTCAAGCAGGGTGTCTTTAGAGAGATTCATGCCCCATCCCTTTTTGACAAATTATATCGTATTTGGGATAAAAATCCAGCCCCGCAAGAACGCTCTGCTGAATGGAATGGGGAGGTATACTTTCCCCGATGGCTCCCCCCTTTTCAACCACGCAGGTATCGATCCCTCCCGGCCTCATCGATCTCGGCCTGGGTGACCCGCAATTCTCCCTCCTGCCACTCGATCTCATCCGTCAGGCTGCCGGTGAGCGCCTCGCCCAGGAAGACCCTTATTTCCTTCAATACGGACTGGAACAGGGCGACCCTCACCTGCGGGAAGCGCTGGCAGCCTTCCTGAGCCGCACCTACGGCTTCCCGGTGGAGGTGGACAGCCTGTTCATCACCGCCGGTGTTTCAAGCGGATTGGACCTGATCTGCAGCCTTTACACTCGGCCCGGCGACACCATTTTTGTCGAAGAACCGACCTATCACCTTGCCCTGCGCATCTTCCGCGACCACCACCTGCGGATCGTGCCTCTGCGAACCGACCCGGATGGCCTGGTGATCGAAGAGCTGGAGCAAAAACTGGCCGAGCTCTCCCCGGTCTTCCTCTACCTCATTCCCACCTTCCAAAATCCGACCGGGCGCACGCTCTCGCAGGAACGCCGCGCCCGGCTGGCAGCCCTCAGCCAGGAACACGATTTTCTCATCTTGGCGGACGAGGTCTATCACTTCCTGAGCTTCCGCGCCGAACCCCCACTGTCTCTGGCCTCCTACGCGGCAGAGGGCAACATCCTCTCGCTCAGCTCCTTCTCCAAGATCCTGGCGCCCGGCTTGCGCCTGGGCTGGATCCAGGCACGGGCGGACCGGATCCAGCGCCTGATTAGGAGCGGTCTGCTCGACAGCGGAGGCGGGATGAATCCCTTTGCCTCTGCCGTGGTGCGCGGCATTGTCGAAACTGGGCAGCTGGAGAAAAACATCGCCAGGCTCAAGGCCATCTATCGCAGCCGCATGACAACCATGGCAGAGAACCTGCAGCACTTTCTTCCGGAATTGGATTACTCCATCCCGGAAGGGGGGTATTTCTTCTGGGTGCGTTTCCCCGGCGGGTTGGATGCTGAACAACTGGGGGAGCAGGCAGAGGCGTTCAAGGTGCGTATCCGCCCCGGAGTGCGTTTCTCGAGCCAGGGCGGCCTGCGGGATTACGCTCGCCTGAGCTATGTCTTTTATGAACCGAAAGACGTGAAAGAGGGCTTGATCCGCCTGAGGCACTGTTTGGACAGCCGCTAGCACCCCGACTCACATCAAGGGCTAACCCCCCACTGCTGCATCGCCGCCTGGATGGCCTGCATGTTCTTATTGTAATAGTATGCTTTTTTGATGTCGGCGACCGCCGCGCCCACCTGGCCGAGCTGGTATTCAGCCATGGCGCGCCAGTATATGCTTTCTTCGAGCGTTTCCGGGGGATTGATCCGGTTGGTCAGGTTCGTGTCCGCCAGGTTGATGACATCCTGGTATCGGCTGGTGTAGTAATACGCCCAGTAAGGGCCGGTCTGGTACCACATGATGCGGAAGGGAAGATGGGTGTCGTTCGACAGGCTCGGATAGACAGTGCTGTAGGCGTAGTCATAGGCCTGGGCCGCCTCCCCATATCGGAAAAGTGCCACCAGGCTGGTGCCCTTATTAAAATAAGCGAAGAACAGGTCATCACCGGTCAGGGTCTGAATATCCTGGTTCGCCATGTCCAAGGCGTGCTGGGCAGCCCAGTTCGGATCCGCCCACGGACCCAGGGCAGCGGTGACGTCCGTCTCCCGATCCGCCGGGTAAACAACAATGAAAACGTAGTCAAAGTCGCGCCATAGCCCCACGTAGTCGCTGTATTTGGCCGGGACATTATGACCTGCCTTATAAATCTGGGAGACATCCCCCACGCAGAGGTTCCCATACGAATCCTGCCAGGTGATGGTCTGCTGGCTGTCGTCGTAACCGGTGGCAAAGGCGAAGTGCCCGGACCAGGCGGTATTGCCCGTGAAACTGTCACGACTGACCAGTCCGTTCTCGGTAATGACCGGGAAACCGGCGGCGATCATCCGCTTCAGCAGGGTCAGGTCACCGCCATAGCGGTAAAGCGCCCGGTAAGGCGTGTTGTCGTTGACATAATCGACCATCTCGTAGGGCATGACATTGACGTCGGAATGGCCGCGCTGGATGAAGTCCAGGCTGGTATCGTTCTCCCCCGGCTTGATCACGGTAGCGATGTCATCGGGGGTCCCCTTCCAGCCCCAGTACTGCAGCGCCATGGCCAAGTTGGCCGGGCCGCAGTAGTTCCAGCGGTTGCACTGGCCGACAAAGGGCACGTTGGAGAGGATGTCGGAGGATGGCAGCGGCGTCGTCGTGGGTGTCGAAGTAGCCACGTCGGTCGGGAGGGGTGTGGAGGTCGGGGTGTCAGAGGGCTCGCCCGTGATCGTCGCCAGCAGACCCTGCTGGGTGGGCACGAAGGCCAGTTCCTTTGGAGGATGAATGGCGTAAATGAGGGTATCGCGCAACAGGTAAAGGCGGGCGGCGATTTTACCGTGGATAGAAGGCACGAAATACAGTCCGACGGCCAGCAGGATCAGGACCGCCAAGCCGGATAGGAGCAACGGGATTTTTTTCCGCATGGAAGGGCATTATACTACCGCTGAAACTGCCCATTATTAAGGCGGGGAGCTTTCCGGCAGCTTTGGGCAAGGATGCCATTCCTGAGAAGGTCCGTGCCCGGTCTGCCAGACCGCCTGCGGGGGAAACGCTGGAGGACTGTCCGCAGGGACGGCCTGCGGGTCTCCAGGGTGGTCGGGAATGAGAGATGCTGCTGCCGAAGCAGCCCCCGAATCAGAAAACGCCCGGCCGGGATCAGCGCGGGCGTTTTCCTGATCATTGAGGGTGCATGGATTGGCCAGGCCTCAGGAGGCCGTGGATCCGGATGGATCCTGCGACTCAGGCCATGTGCAAATCGAAGACCTGGCGGAAGTGGTATCCGTATATCGCCAGGGTGATCGCCAGCGGGAACAGGCGTGGGCGTCGGAAGAGGGCCCACAGGAAAAGCTTCCAGTATTGGATCCGCTCCTTGCCCAGGATGCCCAGGCGCAGGATCGAGCGGAAGAAGGCCTGCACATAGTTGGAATCAATCGGGATGGTGATCCTGGGCGGTTTGTATTCCTGGAGGAAGGTCTTGACGCGCGCATAGTAATTTTTCGGGGTATAGAGGTAATCGACCACCGAGCGATAGCCCTGCTGGAGCACTTCCAGGTTCATCTTGGGGATGATATTCGTCGTCCCATCCACATTATCGCCGGAGGTCACACCGAGCAAGCGACCCTCCCTGGCCAGGCGCTGATAGAGGCGGGTGCCGATCGGAGCCTGCAGCAGGCCGACCATGGCGGTCACAATGCCGCTTTTTTGAATGAAGTCGATCTGGCGCTGGAAGATGGAAGGGGTGTCACTGTCAAATCCGATGATAAAGCCGCCCTGGACCTGCAAACCCGCACGCTGGATGCGCTTCACGTCTTCCACCAGGTCGCGGTTCAGGTTCTGTTTCTTGTTGCATTCCCCCAGGCTGCAGTCGTCGGGAGTCTCGACCCCGATGAACACCGTGTCGAATCCCGCCTGAGCCATCGCGTTCATTAACTCATCATCGTCCGCCAGGTTGATCGAGATCTCGGTATTGAACGGCATTCCGGTCTTGCCCTTCCGCCATTCGATCACCGCCGGCAGCAGGTTCGTCTTGAGATCGCGCTTATTTCCCATCAGGTTATCATCGACAAAGAACACGCTCTCCCGCCAGCCGAGCTGGTACAGCCCATCCAGCTCATGCAGGATCTGTCCAACCGACTTCACGCGCGGCCGGTGTCCGTACAGGGAGGTGATGTTGCAGAACTCGCAGTCAAAGGGGCAGCCGCGTGAATACTGGATGGCCATTCCTGCGTAGCGTTTTAAATCGGCCAGCTCCCACATCGGCGCCGGTGTATTCTGGATAGCCGGGAATTCTTTCGAGGCATACACCCGTTTGGCCTCACCGCCTTCCAGATCTTTCAAGAAGGGCTCCAGGGTGACCTCCGCCTCGTTCAAGACAAAATGGTCTACCTGCGGGAACTCCTCGTACTCATTGGTGAAAAGCGGGCCGCCGGCGACAACCTTCAGCCCGGCCTGCTTACAACGCTCGATCAACTGCTGGGCAGACTGCTTCTGCACGACCATCGCACTGACGAACGCATAATCGGCCCAGGCCAGATCTTTTTCCGTCAGCTTCCGAACGTTCAGATCCACCAGGCGCTTCCCCCACTCGGAAGGCAGCATGGCTGCCACGGTCAGCAGGCCGAGGGGCGGGAGGGCGGCTTTCTTGTGGATGAACTGCAGGGCATGCTTGAAGCTCCAGAACGTGTCCGGGAACTCGGGGTAAACCAATAATACATTCACATCCACCTTCTCTCTGGGAATGGACGAAGGTCATTCGTCAGGGCGGCAATGCCTGCTGATCTATAGGTCTGCAGGATTCCTCAGGCGTCCCCTGTGTTCAGGATTCGATGAGAAATCACCCCCCGGGGACGTTGCTAATCCTGAAGAGGACCGGCTTCAAAAGCCGGGCAGCGCAAATTCACGGGTTTGCGCTGCTCTTGGTAACAGCTAATTTTACCTCTTAAAACACCCCTGAAGGGAATAGTTACGCCAGGGTACAAGCCCTGGCATCTATGGCTTCATCTGGTCGACGACGATCTCAGCCACATCCCGCACGCGTGGCGCGCCCGCCGCGGATTTGGCGGCATCGTTCAGCATGATCATACAGAACGGGCAACCCACCGCCAGGGTCTCTGCGCCGGTGGCCCGGGCTTCTGCCAGGCGCGCCGCGCTGACCCGCTGCGTACCTTCAGCCTCTTCCTTCCACATCTGCGCCCCGCCTGCACCGCAGCAGAAGGATCGATCGGCGTGGCGCGGCATCTCAACTAGATCCACCCCCGATCCTTTCAAGACTTCACGGGGCGGGCTGAAAACCCGGTTGTGGCGGCCCAGGTAACAGGGATCATGGAAGGCCACCTTGCCTTCCCCGCCAGAGCCCAACTTCAATCGGCCAGCCTCAACCAGTTCCTGGATCAACTGCGTGTGATGGATGACCTGGTAATTGCCACCAAACGCCGGGTATTCGTTCTTGAGCGTGTGCAGGCAGTGCGGGCAGGTGGTCACGATCCGTTTGGGATTCACCGCGTTCAGGATCTCCACATTCGCCTGGGCCAGGCCGGCGAAGATGTCCTCGCGCCCAGCCCGCCGGGCGGAGTCGCCCGTGCACTGCTCCTTCTGGCCCAGCACCGCATAGCGGACACCAGCCTGGTTCAGGATCTTCGCAAAAGCCCGGGCGGTCTGCTGGGCGCGCGTCTCCGTACTCGGGGCACAGCCCACCCACCACAGGATCTCAGGCGCAGGGTTCTGGTCGATGGTTGGGACAGTCAAGCCTTCCGCCCATTTCATCCGCTCAGTGGGCGGGATTCCCCAGGGGTTCGCTGTGCGTTCCATGCCGCGGAAGGCGGTATCCAGCTGTTTGGGGAATGTATTCTCCATGAGCACCAGTCCGCGGCGGATGTCCAGGATGTCGCGCATCGGCTCGTTGTTCACCGGGCAGATATCCACACAGGCCCCGCACGTGGTGCAGGCCCAGATGGCTTCGGGCGGAATGGCGAATTCGGTCAGGGCCGGAGAATCGGTCAATAGCTTCACCCCGTTCAGGAAATAGCGCTTGTTGATCTCCAGCGCGGCCGGCGAGAGCAGCTTGCCGGTCGCATAGGCCGGACAAGCATCCTGGCAGCGGTAGCACATGATGCAGGCGTAGGCGTCCATCAACTGTTCCCACCCCAGATCGGACACCTTCGAAACCCCAAATCGTTCGATCGATGGATCATCCAGGTTGAGACGGCTGAGCTCGCCGATCGAACGTCGTTCCGGCTTCAATAGGAAGTTGAGCGGGGCGAAGAACAGGTGAACGTGTTTCGAATAGGGGAAATAGGGCAGGAAGGCCAGGATCAGGCCCAACGCCAGCCAGAAACCGATATGCACACCGAGGTTCAGGACGGGAGCGGACAAACCCAGGCCATGCCAGAGATGCGCCAAGGTTGAGGCAAAGGGCTGCCACGGGTCGTAAGCAGGCGCGGCGAGGTCCTGCCTGCCGGCATACGGGATGGCCAGCTGCATGCTGTCGCCCACAAAATGACCGGAGACGTGAAGAATAATAAAGCCCGCTACGATCGCCGAGTCGCGGAGAATCCCAAAGCGGGCCTTCGGATGCAGCAGGGTCGTGTGGCGCGTGGTAAGCGCGGTCGACCGGAAGACGAACCGGCGCAGGACGAAGAAGACCATCCCGACCAGCACGGCGACCGAGAGCACGTCCGCTACCAGCCGGTAGAGGTCTCCCACGATGCCTGGAATGGCAAAAGCCGGAAAGTAGGCTTTGACCACGTCGACCAGGTTGACCAGGATGTAGAATCCAAACCCCCACCCGACCAGGGCATGGAACAGGCTCGACCAGAAACGGGAGCGGAAGACCGGCTGGAAGGTGACCAGGCGCACGAGCACGCCCCCCAGCCGTTTTCCGGCCAGGCGCCAATCCGGGCGGCCCTGTCCAGCGGTGATGATGCGCACCAACCGCCGCACCGCAAAGCCGGTGGCGGTCAGGCTGGCCAGAGTAGCCAGAGCAAAGATGATCTTCTCGGGAAGGGTGAGCATGGTCCAATTATATTCGAAATGCGAAGGACTTAATCCTCCGCATTTTTTCGATCCTCCAGGAAGACCGCGGGACGGCCTACTGGATCGTCACCGTGATCTGGAAGGTGTTGATCGGCGGGACGCCTGACTCCCAGGAACGGAGATAGCCAAGCGTCAGGGTAGTCTCCCCGGCTTTCAGGGCTTTAAAGATCAGGGTCTGGATCCCAGGGGCCCCGACCAATCCGGTGGATGCAGCTTTGAATTGGGCCGTCCCTTGCTCGCCCAACAGGGAAGGATCCTGTTGCACCATTTTCCAGGTGTAACCGGTGGACGGATTGGCTTCCAAACCGATCGCGAGTATATCGCCGACATGCAGGGTCACATGCCTGCCATTATCGTGCATGGTGAGCTGGACCCGGGTCGAGCTGGAGCCCGTCTCCTGGAACAGCACAGGTGACAGGATGAAGAACAGGGTGGCTTGAAGTCTACCGAACACAGGGAGCCTCCTTTTGCCGGTTTGTGTTTCTCTCCATAACGATAAACCCCTCTGAAAAGTTCGGGGCTGGATCAACGCTTAATCGCCTCATAATCATCGATCATTCCCCTATCCAGCGGCGATATCCTCTTCTGGATCTCTTCGAGGCTGCGCAGGGTCCGTTTCAGGTTCCGCCAGCGCATAATGAGACTGACAAGGTAGGCGGCCAGAACCGCCAGGATGACCACATAGCCACTGATCATGTACTTGATCGAGATGATCGGATCCAACATTTCAACTCTCCCTCAGGATTGGGCTTCCAGTTGCCGCTCTTCAACCGCCTGTGCCAACCGCCCCAGGCGGATGCGGTGCCAGAACAGGGTAATGAAGATGACCGAGAAGGTGACCAGGCAGAAGACCATGGTGACGACCATCGGAGGGGTCATGTTGAACCCTCCCTGGGAGGAGGCGGAAGCCGTTCCGATCACCGCCGGATGGATGGTCCGGAACAGGCGGATGGAGAGGAAGGTCATGGGCACGCTCAGGCTCCCGACCAGCGTGTACACTGCGCCGAAGCGCGCCTTTCGGCCCGGATCCTCGATCCCCTGCCGGAGCAGGAGATAGGCGATATAGATCATCTCCAGGATGGCGGCAGTGGTCAGGCGCGGGTCCCATGTCCACCAGGTATTCCATACCGGGCGGGCCCAGATGGAGCCGGCCAGGATGGTTACCGAGAAGAAGATCAGACTGATCTCCACGGCTGCAAACTCCAGGATGTCCCACTTCTGGTCGTGAGTGACCAGATAGAGGATGCCGGTGATCGCGGCCGCCAGAAAGCCCAGCATGCCGACCCAGCCTGTGGAGATATGAAAGTAGAAGATCTTCTGGACATAGTCCATCGTTTCCTCAAGCGGGGCGTAGATGAAGACCATGCCCAGGGCAGCCAGGAAGAGCACCGCGCAGAGGACATTAAGCACTTTCAAAGCATTCGGTTGGGGTTCCATCTTTTTCTCCATCCTCCTCAACTGATCACGATTGAACAGGTTATTCTTCTACCACGAAATCAAACACCATGAAAGCCACCGCGATAAAAATGATGTCGTAGGCGACCAACAGGTTGATCCAGGGCGTGATCAAGCTCGCCAGGGACCCCTGCAGGAATCCGCTGCTGGCCTTGACAGCTGCCACCAGGTCCGGAATGACGACCGGGAACAGCAGGATGGGCAGCAGGATGTCGCGCGTGCGGGCCTGGACGGACATGCTGGCGAGCAGGGTTCCCACCGCGATGTATCCGATCGAACCGAGCAGGATGGTACCGATCAGGCCGAGGTTGAACAGGTTAGTGTCATACAGGAGGCTGTAAACCGGCAGGACGATGGCCTCCACGATGAGCATAAAGGCCAGATTGCTGAGGGCTTTGCCGAAATAGATGGCACTGCGATCCACCGGCGCCAGCAGGAGACCGTCGAGGCAGTCGTGGTCTTTTTCGATCGCCAGGGAGCGGTTTAGCCCGATCGTCCCGGCAAAGGCAAACGTGACCCACAGCACACCGGATGTGACGGTCCGGCGGGTCTCAACATCCAGTTCGAGGGCGAAATTAAACACCAGAATGACGAGCAGGGCAAAGACCAGCATGGCCGATAGCAATTCGCGGCTGCGCAATTCAGCAGTCAGGTCCTTCCAGGTAATGGCACCGATCGCCTTCAGGAAGGAGATTACTGGCCGGGGTTGATCGAACGGGCGCACTTCAGCCATCTTAACCTGCCAATGCCCGCCGATAAAAATCGAGCAGGTTGCCCCCGCCCAGATCGGATTTGGGTGCGGAGGCCGCAATCACGCCGTGCGAGAGCACATCGAAACGGGCCGCCAGGCCCTCCACCCGGGCCAGATCGTGCGAGGTTATGACCACGGTGCGCCCGCGGCCGGTCACCTCGCGCAGGACCTGGTCGAGCATATCGCAGGCCTCCTGGTCCAGGCCGGTGTGCGGCTCGTCGAAGAACAGGACAGACGGATCATGCAGGATGGCGCGCCCGATGGCCAGGCGTTGCTGCATGCCGCGCGAATAGGTCCGCACCAGATCGCGCCGGCGGCCGGCCAGGCCAACCGTGTTTAATACCGCGTCGATGCGCTGTTCCAGCCCGTCCAGATCGTACATCCGCCCGTAGAAGCGCAGGTTCTCCTCGGCGCTCAGATCCCCGTAGAGCAGCGGTTGGTGCGAGACAAACCCCAGGTTCCTGCGCACCGCGGCAGCCTGAAGAGGAAGACGGTACCCGGCAATGCGAACTTCACCCAGTGTGGGCCGCGCCAGGGAGGCCAGGATGCGCAGGAAGGTGGTCTTCCCCGCCCCGTTCGGTCCGAGCAGGGCGACAAATTCGCCCTCCCGGACCTCGAAATTGAGACCCCTCAGGACGGCCTTTGATCCAAAGCGCTTGACGAGCTGACGGACTTCGATCATCCTAGCCGGTTTCTCAGCTGGTCTTTCAATTCGGACCGACGCTGCTCATAAACATCCTTGGCAATTCCACCTGCCCGGTACTGGTCATCCAGGGCCACGATGGCATCCGCAATTTCGTCAGCACCATTCCCATTGACCTTCGCATCCGCCTCCGGAGCCGGCTCGAATCGCTGCCGGTTTCGGTCCCGCAGGAAAAAGAAGACACCTGCCCCAATCAACATCAGGCCTAAAATCCCCACCGCGATCACCAGGCCGGTTTGCGTGCTCGAAGCGCCGCCGCCCGAGGAGGCGGGTGAGCCAGAAATGGTCATATCCAGAACCGCACCGGCCGCCAGGCTGGAAGCATCATACTGGTGGTAGAGGAGGCCCTGGATATTCTGGATCCCCTGATCCGACAGGCTGTTCCCGCTTACCTGGACGCCTTCGGGCACGAACACCGTGACCGAGTCCGCTGGCAGGACAAACGGCAATGTCAATTTGAATTTCTTTGCGGAAGGCAGGGTATAGGCCACCTCCAGACCGTACATCTGGTCCGCCGGGACCGGAGGCATGGCCAAACCGTTCGCCGTTATAAGGAAGGTCGCTCCACCGGTATAGGTCTGGATTGAGGCATTGCTGGCCCCGCTCGGAAGCTTTGCAAACGGGACGCTTGAACCATCCGAGGGAACCAGGACCGTCTGCTGGCTTGGATTGGCGATGACGTACAATTCAACAGCCTGGATGGACTGAGCTGCGGAAAAGTCCAGAAGGATATGCACTTGCTTGATCTGGAGGAGTTCCAGATTCTGAGTGACCGGGTAGATCGTGAGCTGAGGCAGCTCCAGCGCTGCTTGGCCCTGGGCGGCGGTGACCTCGGTGGACTGATACGGGACACCGTCATAGACCACTATTGAGACGAAAATTCGTCCTGCCGGCATTTCGACTTGCTCGAAGCGAAATGCGCCGTCCTCCGCCAGGGGTGCACTGCGGGTCAGGACCTGCGTCGGTGTTCCGCCATTCGGATCCTGCTCAAGACCGTACAGGCTGACGGTCAACCCGGAAAGCAAGCCCACCCCGGAGGAGGCGACCACTTTGCCGGTGACCACGCCGATCTGGGGTGAAGGCGTTCCCGGGGCCCCAGACCCGGTGGAGGCCGCGGCCGGCGTGGCTGTCTCAGAGTTCGGCGGGAGCGCCGTGGGAAGGCTGGTTGGCGAGGACAGCCCGGGGATTGCCGTCTGGGCCGTAGCGACCGGTAACGATGTCGAGAGCGGCGCGGTTGGTGATAGGTAACCGGGTGGAGGGGTAATGTCCTCGGCGAGTGAACAGGCCGAGAGGACAAGAGAAAGCAACACGGCGAGGACGATCGGCTGAAACCTCATCCCGCACGCTCCAGATGATCCGACCGCTGAGGGGGATGGGGAGCTGAAGCAAAGCCACACCGGGGATCTCCAATGACCCGCTCCGGCAAAAAAAGGAAAAAGATCATTTCAAAGCCTTCCCACACGCAGAACAGAATGCGTCGGATGGCAGGACCGGCTTTCCACAGTGTGGACAGAAACTGGCGGCTTTCCCCTGACGGGCAGTACGACGCCTGGCGATCAGGTTCTCCAGCTGCTCATCGGAGACTTCCGGCTTTACACTTCCGGGAGCTGCCGAGGCTGGCCTGGCAGGGGCAGGCGCTTCGAGGCGTTCACGGTCCGGTCGCCTTTCCGGACGGTCAGGGGCAAGTTCATCCAGCTGGCGCAGCACCTCCGCCGTGCGCCCGACCAGTCTTGACCTCTGCTCGGGATATTCTTCGGCAGGGATCTTCCCGAGGGAATGATCGAAGTCCAGCTCCTGCAGGAGGCTCAAGAGGCGGTCCTTTTCAGCCAGCAGTGCAGAAATGGCCTGCCCGGTCACGGCCGGGTGGTGCTGACGGGCGTTGAACGGCTGCACCACGAACAGCCCGATCAAGATGACCACCGCCAGGAGGAGGAAGATCGCACCCAGGTCCACGGTCACTTTCCTGCCAGGAGCGGATCGATCAAGGCCTGGATATCGGCCGCCGATTGAAAGGGTCCGATCTCAATGGAGCGCAGAACCCCCTGCTGGTCAATGACATACGTCTCGGGGACTCCCAGGTTCCGATTAAAGATCTGGGAGATGAGGGTTCCCAGGTCCGGGCCGGTCGGATAGCTGACCGCATACTTCTGGAGATAGGCGCGCGCCTCAGGTTCGGTATCCACGTAATCCACTCCCAGGAAGACCACCTTTCCCCCCGGCTGGTAGGCGCGCCAGACCGTTTCAAGGTCGGCCGCTTCGCTCTCGCAGGGCTGGCACCAGGAAGCCCAGAAGTTGACCAGGACCACCTTGCCGCGCAAATCCGTGAGATGCACCTGCCCGGACCCCTGATATCCGTACCCATCATAAAAACTAAGGGTAAAATCCCGTACCCTGGATCCGACCTTCAGGATCGGATGCTCTGACCGCAATATTCCGAGCAGCAGTACGACCAGGAGGCCGATCAGGCCGAGCCAGATCAGGAGCTGGATCCAGAGAGGGATCGACCGCCGCGCCGGGTCGGAAGGGGTATCACTGGCAGGGGTCATGTCTCGTTCCTTTTATCGCCGTTTGCTGAGCTCTTCTTCGACCCGGGCAATGTACGGGTCGTCCACGGCGGAGGCGCGCTCTCTATCTGTATCCACAACCGATTCTTTGGGCATCCGCTTCCAGGCCTGATAGGCCCGGAAAAGCAGGTAGAGGCCCAGCAGGAAGGCCACTGGAGGGACGACATAAATCAACCAGTTGAATCCGGTGCGCGGGGGTTCGGCGAGCACGCGCGCCCCATAATGAACCACGAAGTATTGCTTGATATAGTCTGCGGACTTCCCCTCCGCCAGCATCTGGCGGATCAGATCACGCCACTGTTGGCAGGCCTGGGTCGGGCAGACATCCAGAGGGGTGTTCTGGCAGACCGGACAGAACAGCTGGCGGGCGATCGCATTGACCTCATCGTCGGAGGGGGTCGGCTGCTGGGCAGAGGCGCTGCCCATCCAAATGAGGGACAGCCCCAATACCAGCACGGTGATCCAGATCAACCGCGGCGAGCTCATCCCAAACGTACTCCGGCCAAGCTGACCTCCTGGCCAGGAGCCAAAGCCGGTACGGGGTCCGCCTCAGGCCAGGCCGCGACCAGCGTGCCAAAAATGAAGACAAACCCCCCGATCCACAGCCACAGCACCAGCGGGTTGTGATAGACCTTGAAGGGGGTCTGCAGGACCGAGATATTCTCCCAGTTGACCAGGACGATGTAAATGTCACCCGCCAGCGTGCTGCGAATACCCGGGATGGTCATTGGCTGTCCATCCGGATAATAGTCGTAGCGCGGGTAGAGTTGGCCGAGAAATTTCCCACCTTTGAATACGCTCACGACGGCGCGGGTGACGTAGCGCCCATCCACATAGGTGAACTGGGCCAGCGAATCGTAGCGCAGGGTGTAGCCATCCAGCTGGATCGACTGGCCGGTGGCCACGCTTTGCTGGGTCGTAGTCTGAAAGAGCTCGATGCCCAGGATGCCCAGGGCCATCATCATCATGGCCAGGTGAATGATGTAGCCGCCGTAGCGGCGGCGGTTGCGGCCAGCCAGGTGCCACAGGGCGAGCAGGAAGTTCTCCTTCTGAGCGCGGGAGCGGGCAGCCGCTCCGCGCCAGAATTCGTACAGGGTTACAAAGACGACGAAGGCAACCAGGGTAAACCCGACCAGGGCGGGGCCGCTGCGCATGCCCATTCCCACCAGGAGCAGGGTTACGATCACGGGCGGGATCGCAGGCTTCCAGACTGCCCGGCCAATCGTTTTTAATGAAGCGCGGGTCCACGCCGAGAGCGGAGCAATGGCCATCAAGAACAGCAGAACGCCGAAGAGCGGGCCGACCGCCTGTTTATAGAACGGCGGACCGACAGTAATCTGCTGACCCGTAATCACTTCGGAAACCAAGGGGAATACGATGCCCCAGAAGCAGACCACGAAGATGCCGCCGAAGAGCAGCGCAGCCAGCAGGAAAAGGGCCTCGCGTGAGAACAGGGAGGTGGAGCTCAACGCCACCTCGGATTTCAGATCGCCCCAACGGTGGATCAGCAGACCGATCGAGGCGAACAGGATGATGCCAATGAAGACAAAGAACATCGGCCCGAGGTCGCTCTCGGCAAAGGCATGCACGGAGGAGAGCACACCGGAGCGGGTCAGGAATGTGCCGAAGATGACCATCACATAGGTCAAGATGACCAGGATCATGTTCAACTGCTTGAACATGCCGCGCTTCTCCTGGATCATGACCGTATGCAGGAAAGGCGTACCGACCAGCCAGGGCAGCAAGGCGGCGATTTCGACCGGGTCCCAGCCCCAATAACCGCCCCAGCCGAGCACGTCGTAGGCCCAGCGCATGCCGAGCAGCAGACCGCAGGAGAGAAGCAGCCAGGCCCACAATGTCCAGCGCCGGGTGAGGCGGATCCAGCGGTCATCGGTTCGGCCGGTAACCAGGGCCGCCATGGCAAAGGCATATGGGATGACAAAGGAGACAAAACCGGCGTACAGCATCGGCGGGTGGATGATCATACCGGGATGCCGGAGCAGCGGGTTCAGGCCCTGACCATCCGCCGGATTGAGCGGGAGCGAGCCAGCCGGTTGGAACATCGCCGCCACGTCACCCGAGGCGGTCTGCCACCAGCGGGTAAAGGGGTTTTCAAAGAAAATGCTGAGCGACAGGAAGAACGCCAGCGTGACAGCCGTGACCAGCGCGACCCAAGGCAGGAACTCACGGTCCCGATCCCATTTTCGCAGCATGACGGCCGAGGCGAAGGCGGACATCAACCATGACCAGAAAAGCAGCGAACCCTGCTGTCCACCCCACAATGCCGTGATCTTCAGATAAAGTGGCATGGAAAGGCTCGTCACCCCATAAACATAGCTCAGCTCAAAATGGCCGGTGACCAGCAGGTAAATCAACGCCAGGGCTGCCAGTGTGATCAGGGGAAAGGTTAAGAACATACCCCGCCGGGCACTTTCCACCCAGCGGTCGTTCTTGATCATATATCCATAAACAGCCGCACCAGCGCTAAAGAGGGCCAGCAGGAATGTCAATACCAGGATGCCAAATCCGAAATCGGCGACCATGTGTGCTCCTCATCAACCCTGAGCGGAGCGGGCGGATCCGCCCGCCCCTGTCCGTGATGGCATCCTTATTCACCCCCCACGACCTGGCTGGGTATAGCTTGCTGGTACTTAGTCGGGCACTTGAGCAGGAGTTCGTCGGCGTAAAAGATCCCGTCCTGACCCAGGTGTCCGGTCATGATTGCCTGGGCTTCATTATTTAGGAGATCCGGTCTGGGGCCGTGGTAGACCACCGTCAGGTGCGTCCGGGTCGGATCGATGACCGCCTGGTGCAGGACAACCGCCAGTCCACCCTGCGCCTCGACCGTGGCATTATCCCCGGGGACCTGGGCGACAACAAAGGTGAGGTTCAAGGTCTGGGGGTTGTACTGGATCGAACTGCCGATCACCGCGCCGGAGACGCGCAGGTTCTGTCCGACCAAAGTGCTGCCCTTGGCCTTCAGTTCGTCGACGGTCATGAAGTATTCGGCGCTGGCGCTGGTCGATGAGATGATCAAATACACAACGGCTGCCAGGATCAAAATGCCCCCGATGATAAACTTACCCCGACCCAATTTACCAGTAATGGATGACGCTTTCATGACGGACCTCCAGAACGAAAAGGAAAATAAACAATCGTTACGCACACAGGTACAAACCTGGTGAGAAGGCGCCGCTTTCCCTCGGATGGACTCCCGCTTGAGACTGCAGGTGCACCTCAACCCAGTTGGGATCAGCAATCGAACAGGGAGAAGTATACCGCAGTTAGATTAAAAAGTCCTGTCCGGTCAGCCCACCCGACCGCGCGGAGCGGTGTTTGCGCTCCATGGGGCTTTCAGATCATTCGGGGCGATTCGGGGGAAGTGATTTCTAGGAGGCGGTGAGGGCTTTCACCAGCGCCCAGACGAGGTGATTGGTGGGCACCGGGACCCCGGCCTCCTCCCCCAGCTGGACCACGGCTCCATTGATGGCATCGACCTCGGTCGGTGCCCCGCGCAGAACGTCCCTTAACATGGAAGAGCGGTTGACCGCCGTCCGCCGGGCCACCTGCTCAACGGCCTCCTCCGGAGAGGTGAACGGCAGCCGGATCTCACGGGACCGCGCCACCTCGGCCGTCTCACGCGCCAGCTCCCTCATCAGGCGGCGTGCTTGCGGGCGCTCCAGAAGTTCCCCATTGGGCACACGCAGGAGGGCGGTCAGCGGGTTGAGAGCTGCGCTGACGACCAATTTTCCCCATACGAAGGATTGGGCGTCTTCCGTGGCCTCCACCTGGAAACCTGCTGACTCCAGCATTGCCTGCAGCCGCCCCAGGCGCGCTCGTTTTTCCAGGATGATCTTGCCATCGCCGCCCAGCTGGACCAGGCCGGGTTCGATCAGGTTCGCTCCCAGTGTGGTCACGCCCAGGCCGACCCGCTCGGCACCCAGAGTGCGGCTCAGGGTTTCCCGGTTGCCCAGGCCATTCTGGAGGGTCAGGGCCAGGCCGTCTTCGGCCAGGCAATCCGCCAACTGGCCGGAGATCCGCTCCGTCTGCCAGGCCTTCACGAGCACCAGGGCATCCTTCGACCCGCGGCAATCCTGCGGATTCTCCGCCACCCGGACCGGGAAGGCGTGCTCCACCCCGGCGAGGCGTGCCCCGTAACGCTGCAGTGCCGACAGCCCTTCCCGCCAGGTGCCGAGCACGGTCACGTCCACCCCAGCCGCGGCCAATCGATGCGCAAACAGGGTTGCTAAAGCTCCGGTTCCGACGATGAGCAGCGAATCAGGAGGCATGCTTCTTCAGGAACCTCTGGCGGCCCGTTTGGTTCGTTTGGGGGACGTGGACGCCTGGCGACCCAGTTCTTGCTGCAGGGTTTGCCATTCGGCGCCGGGCATCTCCACCGAATGCTCCTCCGCCGGGAAGCGCCGCGCGATTACATCCTCCCTGAACTCGTTAAAGGCCTGCCCCATCACCGCGTGCAGGTCAGCATATCGTTTGACGAAGCGGGGGGTGAAACGATCGAACAGCCCCAGCAGGTCATGGGTGACGAGCACCTGGCCGTCACAATCCACACCCGCGCCGATGCCGATCGTCGGGATGGACAGCCTCTGGCTGACCAGGGCCGCCAGCCGGGCCGGGATCGATTCAAGCACGACGCTGAAACAGCCGGCGTCTTCGAGGGCGAGCGCATCCTCGAGCAGGTGTTTGGCCGCGGCGGCGGTGCGCCCCTGCGGTCGGAAGCCGCCCAGCTGTCCGATAGACTGAGGGGTCAGCCCAAGATGGCCCATCACCGGGATGCCCGCCTGAAGGATGGCGCGCACGGCTGCCAGGCGTTCGCGCCCACCCTCCAGTTTGACCGCCTCCATCCCCCCTTCCTGGAGAAACCGTCCGGCGTTGCGTACGGCCTCTTCCACTGAGACTTGATAGGACATGAACGGCATATCCCCGATCAACAGGGCGGTCCTGCTCCCGCGGGCGACGGCGCGGCAGTGGTGCAGCATTTCATCCATCGTAACGGGCAGGGTGTTCGGATAGCCCAGGACGACCATCCCAAGTGAATCGCCGACCAGGATGGCATCGATCCCCACCTGGTCAAGCGCCAGGGCGGTGGGGTAGTCGTAGGCGGTCAACATGGTGATCGCTTCCCTGCGCTCCTTCTTCTGACGGAGAAGAAGCGTGGTCATCTTCTTGCGCTCTACGGATTTTGTTTCAACTGGGGATGGGGTGGACAAGGTACCCTCCATGAAAGGTAGGGGCCGGTCCGGTGCAGATCACCGGACAACCCGGTAAAAGAGAGATGTTCAAATGCCGTCGCGTTCAGGGCTGTGCCAAAGGATGCGCGCGGACAAGGCAATTATGTCACAAAATCAGACTTGCGGCAATCTTCCATCGCGTTCCATTTTGTTCTATAATGGTCACGAATCACGAACAACGATCTCGACCTCAGGAGGCAAGCATGCGTCGTGCATTGGGTTTCTTAATCGGTGTCACTCTGGGTGGAATGACCGGCGCAATCCTGGCCCTGTTGTTCACACCCCTTTCTGGAGCAGATCTGCGCACCCAGCTTAACGATCGCACTGCCGGCCTAGCTGCAGAAGTGCGTCAGGCAGCCAACACCAAGAGAATCGAACTCACGGAACGGCTTGAGACCCTGCGCACGCCGCGGGCTTAATGCTCCCCCGCCGCGCAGCTCTGCGGCGCGTTTTTAGGTCATTTTCTCATACAACGCGTCCGCCTGTGCCATGCAGCGCCCGTACTCGGCGCGGTCGGCGATCAGGCGGGCGTTTTCTTGAGCGGCGCGCTGTTGCAATCCTGAATCGGACAGGGCGGTAATCATCGCCTCCGCCAGCGCCTCAGGCCGCCTGGCATCCACCAGCAGGCCATTGCCGCCCGGCACGATCCATTCCCGCAGCGATTCGACGTCCCCCACGACCGGAAAACAGCCGCAGGCCATGGCCTCCAGCAACGAGTTGGGCGTTCCATCGTGCAGGCTGGGAGAGACATAGACCCGGGCGCGATGGAACAACCCCCAGAGCTGGGACTGGGCGAGGCGCGGCCAGAGCCAGGTCCGCTCGGCGATGCCCAGCCTGGCCACCCATCGTTCCGAGTCGGCTTCCCCCGCCATCCCCGGGCAGATAAAAAGGGCCTGCGGAATCCTTTCCAGCACGCGCGGGATGGCCTGAAAGAAACTGTCATTGCGCAAGCTGCCCGGGCGCGAGCCGCGCGGGTTCACCACCGGGACCGCCTCTTCAGGAATGGCTTCCGGCAGTGACTGAGGCCCGGCCAGACTTGCACGGATCTCATCCAAGTGGATACCTCCGCCGCCCGGCACGAGCAGCGTCGGTCCGGTAAAGCCCCAGGCCTGCCCGAGGCGGAGGTCGCGCTCGGCATCCGCGAGCAGCCCCTGCGCCCGGCCGAGCGTACGCCTTGTCCAGGCTTTCATGAACGGGGAACCCTGCGCGTGCAGGGTCAAGTCATTGCCCCAGACGGAGACAAGCACAGGCACACTGCCAGGGGTTGCCTCTGCCAGCATCCCTTCGAAGGGGATGCGCAGGGCATGAACGAGGTCAGGGGCGATCGCCTCCACCAGGGAGGTGAAGCGCGGCTGGTAGTAGGGCAGGCTGAGGGGTCCGAGCCAGTAGCGGAGCAGGCGGAGCAGGCCGCGCAGGCGCGGCCTCAGCCTGAAGGCAGAGGCTGTCTTCGCCGGGTCGGCCACCCCTCCCGCACCCATCCCGCCAAAGGCCACGGGCAGGACGTGGAACGAGGAGAGCCCTTGCAGAGGCTCGCAAGGGAAGGTCGTGACCAGATGGACCTCGTCCCCCCTCTCGATCCAGTGGCGCAGCCAGTTGCCTGTGATGGGTGAACGCCCATCTGCTACGAAAAGGATGCGCATCGCTGCGACTATACCACAAAGTTGCAATCGAAATGCATTGCACGAAACCTGTCCGTTTGATTATCCTAAGTGCACCGTAAAACCCCGGCCTTCCGGCCCGGGGATATAAGGTGCACAAAACTGAACAAATGTGCTATAATCATCATAGTACCTTAACAAGGATCCGGTTCGGTGGAAAAACCTGTCCACCGGTAAAACTTGAACAGTCGATATTCCGTAGGGTGGGAACCACCCGAACATACACGCCTATGGAGAGCATACAAAACCTGATTTCAGGCAACGCTCGTTGAAGTAGGAAGCCCCCCGCTTGAGCGGTGGGGTAGTTCACAGTGGGAGCACTTGGAGATGGTATGACCTGCAGCCGCATTCTGGTGGTCGAAGACAATCCGGATAATTATGAGCTGGTGCGTTTCCTGCTCGAAAACAACGGCCACCAAGTTCTGGCGGCCCGCACCGGCCGCCAGGGGCTCGAGATGGCCGCCCAGGAACTGCCCGATCTGATCCTGATGGACCTCACCCTGCCGGTGATGGACGGCTGGACCGCCGCCCGCCAGTTGAAGGCCGATCCCAAGACCGCTCACATCCCGCTCCTGGCACTCACTGCCCATACCCTGCCGGGCGACCGCCAGCGCGCCCTGGAATCGGGTTTCAACGGATACATCTCGAAGCCCATCAACATTGCCAGGTTCTCCGAATCGATCGCTTACGCCCTCCAGGGAAAAAAGTAATCAATCGAAAGCTTCCTCGGGCGGAACAGGGCAAGATCCCCCCGCCGGTAGAACGGTTCTCTCCCCAATGGTACTTAAATCCAGCAGATGCATCCGCCCGCAGAGGTTAATGGCCAGCCCTTTGCCCTTGAATGAGGCACGTCCACCGAGACCAAGGCCGCGAACACCCGGATGGCGTCCTGCGGTTTTTCTGGTATAGTTGTAGGGCTGTAAATACCACGAAACAAGCGAGGAAATCATGAAGCAAATTTGTGTCGTCGGCGTCGGGTATGTCGGTTTGGTCACCGCAGCCTGTTTCGCCGACCTGGGAAACCGCGTCACCGCGCTGGATGTCAACGAGAAGCGCATTGAGGGGCTGAAGAAGGGTGTCATGCCCATCTACGAACCAGGCCTGGAAGAACTCGTCCACAGGAATGTGAAAGCCAAACGCCTGACCTTTACCACCTCCTATGCGGACGCACTGAAAAAGAGCGAGTTTGCCTTCATCGCGGTCGCCACACCCTCCGCGGACAACGGTGAGGCGGATTTGAAATATGTCGCTGCCGCAGCCAGGACCATCGCAGAGACCATGGAAGGCCCTCTGGTGATCATCAATAAATCCACCGTTCCGGTCGGAACCGGGGACTGGGTCGCTGACATCATCAAGAAATATCAGCCGAAACCAATCCACTTTTCGGTGGTCTCCTGCCCAGAGTTCCTGCGCGAGGGTTCCGCCATTGCGGATTTCATGCAGCCCCACCGCACGGTGCTGGGATCGTTCGATCGCGAGGCTGCCGAGAAGGTCGCCCAGCTGCACCTGCCGCTGCGCGCCCCGATCCTCATCACCGATCTGCGGACGGCAGAGATGATCAAGTATGCTTCGAATGCCTTCCTGGCGACCAAGATCTCCTTCATCAACGAGATCGCCGAGATCTGTGAAGCGCTCGGTGCGGACGTGAAGGAGGTTGCAGTGGGCATGGGGTACGACCGGCGCATCGGACCGGCCATGTTGGATGCGGGGCTGGGCTGGGGCGGTTCCTGCTTTCCCAAGGATGTCAAGGCGCTGGTGTATATGGCCGAGGCAGAGAAGGTGCGGCCGCGCCTGATGAATGCGGCGACGGAGGTCAACCTGGACCAGCGCCGGATCGCCGTAAAGCATGTCGAAAAAATGCTCGGCGGCCTGCAAGGCAAAGTCATCGGGCTGCTGGGCCTGGCTTTCAAACCGAATACCGACGATATGCGCGAGGCCGCCTCGATCGAGATCGCCCAGCAGCTGGCCTCCAAGGGCGCATCGGTTCGAGCCTACGATCCGGTCGCCATGGAGAACGCCCGAGGGCTGCTTCCAGGAGTTGAACTGACCAGCGATCCATATGCCCTGGCCAAAGGGTGCGACGCGCTAATCGTCATCACCGAGTGGAACGAGTTCAAGAATCTGGACCTGGAGCGGCTCCGAAACGCCATGAAGACCCCGGTGCTCCTGGACGGCCGCAACGTCTACGACCCGGCGGAAATGCGCAGCCTCGGATTCACCTACCGCGGCATCGGCCGCGGCTATGTGTGAAACAAGATGGCGGAAGAGAAACGCCCTCCGATCTGCGATTACGAAGGTTCGACCTATCAGACTTCCTTCTGGGAGCGCGGCGGCCGCGAGTATGAGGATCGCTGTGAGGCCATTGCCTTAAAACGCCTGCTGCCGAAGGGCGGCCGGTTATTGTTGGAACTGGGCGCCGGTGCCGGCCGCAACACGGCCCGCTACGCGGGTTTCGAGCGTGTGGTCTTGCTGGATTATTCGCGCACCCAGTTAAAACAGGCCCAGGAACGCTTGGGCTCGAACGAACGTTATCTCTACGTGGCGGCTGACATCTACCGCCTGCCCTTCGTGTCCGGCTTGTTCGACGCCGCGACGATCATCCGCACCCTGCACCATATGGCGGATGCCCCGGCAGCCCTGCACCAGGTGCGGAGTGTCCTGCAAACCGACGCCGTATTCATCCTGGAATTCGCCAACAAGCAAAACCTGAAGGCCATCCTGCGTTATGCCCTGCGCCGCCAGGCCTGGAGTCCCTTTACGCGCGAGCCGGTCGAATTCGTGCCCTTGAACTTCGATTTTCACCCCCGGGCGGTGCGCGGCTGGTTGAAAGAAGCCGGTTTCAGTGTCGAGCGGACCCTGACCGTTTCGCACTTCCGCCTGGATGCGCTCAAGCGGTTGGTCCCCACCGGTCTGCTGATCGGCCTGGATGCAATGCTCCAGCCAACCGGGGCCTTCGTGCAAGTATCACCGAGCGTGTTCATGCGCGCCCGGGCCACCGGGGAGACCGCCGCGTCCCGGCCGGGGGAATTCTTCAAATGTCCCGTCTGCGGCGAGGCCGTGCTGGAGCGCGGCGCGGACCATCTCCGCTGTTCTCATTGCCAACGCAGGTGGGCTTTTCTGGATGGAATTTACGATTTTAAGGAATCAATCTAAATTCTGCCACGAGGTACATTCCTCGCCCGATGGAGCCTCGATAGATCACGACATTCATCCAGACCCGCGCAGTCCAGGCTCAAATTCCGTACCTTCTTCCCCGGACGCTTTTTGCTGGCAATTGGAAAAGCAGGTTTTCCGCCTATTTCCACTCCCGCCATTCCCCCGGTTTTAACCGTCCCAATTTCCACGTCCCGACCGAAACGCGTACCAATCGCAGGGTCGGCAACCCGACCGCGGCGGTCATGCGCCGCACTTGGCGTTTGCGCCCTTCGACGATGATCAGCTCCAGCCAGCTGGTCGGGATTTCCTTGCGAAAGCGGATCGGCGGGTTGCGCGGCCAGAGCTCGGGCTCGTCCATGCGCCGCACCTGCGCCGGCAGGGTCAATCCGTCTTTTAACGTCACGCCCTCGGCCAGCTTCGCCAGGGCTTCGCCTCCGGGAATGCCTTCAACCTGGACCCAGTAGGTCTTGGGCAGTTTGTTGTGGGGATCCGTGACCGAATACTGGAGCGGGCCAGAATCGGTCAGGATCACCAGACCTTCCGAGTCGTAATCCAGCCGCCCGGCGGCGTAGACCTTCTCGATGGGAATATAATCCGCCAGGGTCGGCCGGCCTTCGGGATCGGTGAACTGGCTTAGGACCAGGTAGGGTTTGTTGAACAGGATCAGGCGGGCCATGGAAGTGCACGCTCCTCGCAGCTCGAACAGGGCATTCAAATTGGGTTAAAACGGGACCACGCGCCCGGCCTGCGGGTCGCTGTTGCCCTCCCGCTAACCGAAGGCTATCCCTACCGCTTTGATTTCGATCGTTACGGTGGATTCGGGTGCGCCAAGGTTAGTCATCCGACCTCTCCATCACCCAGAAATGCGACAGCCCGAAGACACTCAGGGGGGTTTTTTCCAAATACTGCAGTATGGTTCGCAGGGCCCTTCCAGGTGCCCCGAAGCGGACGATCAGGTTGTCGTAGGCGCCAAAAAGGATGGTGCGCGATACCGTACGCAGAGGCAGACCTGCGAACAGCCTCTCCAGATCACGGCGGCTGTAGATGCGCACGTGGGGCGCCAGCTGATCCCGCCAGCGGCGCGGCAGGTAATTGACCAGCGGGGTGTTGCCGAAGTGGTATTTACCGCGCCAGTAGATCCCATGGGTTTCGAACGGATACCCACGGTTGGGGACGAAGAGCACCAGCCGCCCGCCCGGTTTCAGGGTGCGCACCATCTCCTCAACAGCCCGGCGATCATCCTGGACGTGTTCGAGCACTTCGTGACTGAGCATCAGGTCAAAGCAACCATCCGGGTAAGGCAGTCCTTCGCCGGCGGCGCACACCAGCAGGTCGGACCAGCGTTGTGCCTGCTGAGCGCGGTTGAAGTCAAATTCCAGTCCGAAAACCCTGCCGCCAAAGGCCTGCAGGTGCTGCAAATACATGCCCACCCCGCAGCCGTTCTCCAGGATCGTCCCCCGGATGCGGTCCCCGGCAAAGGACTGGATCATTTGCATGCGGCGTTCCTGCCCAGCCCGCCAGACATAGGATGGCTCGCCCCGCAGGGCGGCTTTCTCGAGGTCGCGCCCCATCATGCCGCAATTATAACCTTGCAGGCTGGCTGGTTCTGTGCTAGAATCTTATCCGCATCAAGGTTCAATATCGCAAGCACCGAAAAGTGGGCAACCCCCACTTTTCTGCATGTTATAGGAAACAGACTTTCTGGGGAGCAGGTTGCGCATGAAGAACGAATTTGCCCTAGCATTCAACGAAGTTCTGGAAGAGAAGCAGTTGCCCAAGGAGATCATCCTCTCGGCAATCGAGTCGGCCATGGTCTCCGCCTATCGGCGCGCCGTCAACGCCTCCAACGCCCAGCACGTCGAATCCAAAATAGACCCCGAGACCGGCAAAGTGACCATCTATGCCGAGAAAGAAGTGGTCGAGGATGTTCAGGACGAGCGTACCGAGGTTCTCCTGGAAAACGCCCACGCAGTGAACCCGGAGGCCGTTTTAGGCGACATGGTGGTGGTTGAATCCACCCCCAAGGACTTCGGCCGTGTCGCCGCGCAGACCGCCCGCCAGGTTATCCAGCAGCGCATCCGTGAAGCGGAACGCCAGATGCAGTCCGACTATTACGAAAAACAGGTCGGCGAGATCGTCAGCGGCGTCGTGCAGGCCGTCAGCACGACCCAGGGGGTGACCATTGGCCTGGATATGAAAGCCGAGGGCATCATGCCCCCGAACCAGAAGATTCCCGGCGAGAAGTTCAAAGTGCACGAGCGCGTGCGCTCCATCATCCTGGAAGTAAAGGACAGTCCGCGCGGACCGCAGATCGTGCTCTCACGCGCCCACCGCAACTTCCTGCGCCGCCTGCTGGAGAACGAAGTTCCCGAGATCTATCACGGCATCGTGGAGATCCGGGCCATCGCCCGGGAACCCGGGCAGCGCGCCAAGGTGGCCGTATCGGCGACCCAGCCGAATGTGGACCCGGTCGGGGCCTGCGTCGGGATCAAAGGGGTGCGCATCCAGGCCATCGTCAAGGAACTGCATGATGAGAAGATCGACATCATCGAATGGAATCCAGACTCGGTGATGTACATCTCCAAAGCCATCAGCCCGGCGAAGGTGACCGGTGTGTACCTGAACGATTCCGATCACACCGCCACGGTCGTCGTCCAGGAGGACCAATTAAGCCTGGCAATCGGCCGCGATGGGCAGAACGCCCGCCTGGCTGCCAAGCTCACCAGCTGGCGGATCGATATCAAATCCCTGTCCGAAGCCGCCTCCGACTCGATCGCCAAGCTGCAGAGCGACCCCACGCTTGCCAACCTGGCCGAGGTCGAAAAGGAGCACATCCCGGCCATCGAAGCCATTCTGACCAAGAAGGACGAAGGCCGCCCCCTGACACCGGAAGAGTATCTGACCCTGATCCAGTTTGTGGATCGCGTCGAGCGACGTTCGGTGGAGCAGAAGCGGGCCGAGGCAGCTGCCAAGGAAGAACGCCTCGCCGCTGCCCGCGCCGAGATCCCACCCGCAGCCTTCAATCTTTCGATCGAGGCCCTGGGCCTCACTGACCACATCTTCACCATCCTGACCGAAGCCGAGCATCACACGGTCGGCGACCTGATGATGGCCATGAAACTGGATCCGGACAGCGTCCTGGGCCTTTCCGGCATCGGCCCCAAGGCCATGCAGGCCATCCAGACCGCTCTGGAGAACGTTACCTATCCTGATGAGCCGGAGGTGGTGGTCGAACCCACCCCGGCCGCACCGGTCGAGGCAGAAGTCATCCCCGGCGAGGTGGCCGCCGCTCCAGCACCGGAAGCCGTCCATGAAGGCCCGCCGGTTGAAGGCGAAGAGGTAAAGGTCGTGGCCGGCGAAGCCGAGGGTGCTGCGGCGGAAAAACCGCTTGAAGAGATCTTCGCCCTCAAGCCGGAGATGCTCCAGCCGGTGGCGGCGGCCCCCGAAGAAGAGGAAGACGAGTCGGATAAGAAGAAGGACAAGAAAAAGAAAAAGAAGGCGGTCGAGATCGTGTTCGACGAAGACCTTGACAAGACCATCGCCAAGAAGAAACACAAGCGCGGCGGTGAGGACGTCCTGGACGAGTGGGAATGACCGTGAGGGAGCACCCAGCCCCCCACACCACCGAGAGGGACGGTTAGCCTGCCGGTCAAAGCAGGCCGAAAGAAACCAAGGTGTCTGGCAAACCCGCGAAACCATTGAAGCATGTTCCTCAGCGCACCTGTGTGGGCTGCCGAACCGTGCTCCCCAAGCGAGCGCTGATCCGCCTGGTGCGCCGGCCGGAAGGGGTGCAAATTGACCCCACCGGCAAACTGGCAGGGCGAGGCGCTTACCTGCATGCCTCCCGCTCCTGTTGGAAGAAAGGCCTGAAAGGATCGCTCGCCAGCGCCATGAAAATCGACCTGACCCCGGATGACATTCAACGCCTGCAGCGCTTCATGCTGACCTTGGATGAAGGGTCCTCCGGAGGGAACGAAAACGGATAAGTTCCCGATGAGCTAACGATCCACCCAGCGCTCACGCGGCAGGCCTCAAGTCCAGACCAGTACCGCTCTGTTCGCAGAGCGGACCATGTTGAATAGGTATATGACGAAGGAGGTGCCGGATGAGCGATAACGGGCACAAAATAATAGAAATACCCTCCTCGATCACCGTGCGCGACCTGGCGCAGCTGACCGAATCCAGTCCGATCCAGATCATTAAAAACCTGATGAAGAACGGGGTGATGGCCAATATCAACCAGATGGTCGATTATGATACGGCCGCGATCATTGCGGCCGAGATGGGTTTCGACACCAGCCTAGAAAGTGAACAGGTCCTGGAGAAAAAAGAGGTCGGCGAAGTTCCCCTGTGGCGCCAGGCTATTGCAGACGAAGATGAGAAGACGCTGACGCCGCGACCGCCGGTGGTGACGATCCTCGGCCACGTGGACCACGGGAAGACCTCCTTACTGGACGCCATCCGGCATGCCGATGTCGCAGGGGGAGAAGCTGGCGGCATCACGCAGCACATCGGCGCCTACCAGGTCGAACACAATGGACGGACGATCACCTTCCTGGACACTCCCGGGCATGCAGCCTTCACGGCCATGCGCGCTCGCGGAGCCCAGGGGGCGGATATCGTCGTCCTGGTCGTGGCGGCGGACGACGGCGTCATGCCTCAGACCAAGGAGGCCATCGCCCACGCCAAGGCTGCCCGAGTGCCGATCATCGTGGCCCTGAACAAGATCGATAAAGCCAATGCCAACCCGGAGAATGTCAAGAAGCAGCTGGGCGACAATGACCTTGTCCCGGACGAGTGGGGCGGAAATACTATTGTTGTCCCCGTATCCGCCAAGCAGAAGCAGGGCATCGAAGATCTCCTGGAGGCCATTCTCCTGGTCGCCGACAACACGGATATCCGCGCCAATTCAAAAGGCAAGGTCATCGGCACGGTCATCGAAGCCGAGCTCGACAAATCCAAAGGTCCGGTTGCCACACTGCTGGTCCAGAACGGCACCCTGGAGTCCGGAGATATCGTCGTGGCCGGCAACGCCTACGGTCGCTTGCGCGCCCTTTTCGACTTCCGGGGGCGCAAGGCCCAAAAAGCCGGGCCTTCCGTCCCGGTCTCGGTCATGGGGTTGAACGAACTTCCTCTGGCCGGTGACCCCTTCCAGGTGGTCGGTTCTGAAAAAGAAGCGCGGCAGATCATCCTCGAACGCCAGGAGGCCGCGAAGAAACAGACCGCGGTGAGCAAGAAGATGACCCTGGAAGAACTGTTCGCCAAGGTCAAATCCGGCGAGGCCAAAGAGCTCAACCTCATCTTGAAGGCAGACGTACAGGGTTCCCTCGAACCGATCGTCAACGAGATCAAGAACCTGAGCACAGAAGAGATCACTGTCAACATCCTGTATGCCGAGACCGGTAATATCAGTGAGAACGACGTGATGCTGGCCTCTGCTTCGCAGGCGATCATTGTCGGCTTCAGCGTCCAAGCGGACGTGTCCGCTCGCCGCCTGGCCGACGCCGAAGGTGTTTCCATCCGCCTCTACGACATTATCTACCGCTTGACCGAGGACGTGGAAAAAGCGCTCAAAGGGATGCTCACCCCTGAATTCACCGAGAAGGTCATTGGAAAAGCAACGGTACTGGCCGTTTTCAACCTTTCCAAAGGTGGCAAGATCGCCGGCTGCAGGGTAACGGAAGGTGAAATCCGCCGCAACGGGAAGATCCGCATTTTCCGGGGCAAGGATATCATCTTCGAGGGTGAGATCAGTTCCCTCAAGCATGAGAAAGAGGACGTGCGCGAGATGCGTCAGGGGTTCGAATGCGGCATTGGGTTGAGAAATTTCAACGACATTCAGGTCGCTGATTTTATTGAATGCTACGTGAAAGAAAAGACCGTGGTTGAATAGATCGAACAGGAGCGCAGGGGGCCCTTGCCGGTAGGGGTAATGGCACTCCGCCAGGATATACTTTATGCCATCCAAAGTTCGCCTCCAACGTATCGCGGATCGCATCCGCCAAGATCTCTCGGAGATACTCATCCGGGAGATCAGCGACCCGCGCCTGCATCAGATCTTCATCACGGATGCCAAGGTGGATCGGGAACTTGCCTATGCCGATATTTATGTATCGGCGGTAGAGGGCAGCTCCCGCAGCGCGGAAATCCTCGAAGGCCTGGAACACGCCAGCGGCTTCCTGCGGCGCAGCCTGGCTGCACAGATCGAACTGCGCAGCTTTCCGCGCCTGCGCTTCCACTGGGACCCTACCCCCGAAAATGCAGATCACATTGAACGGATGCTGGCTGACTTGCGAAAGTATGAGCGACCGACATCTTCCCATTCATGAATGGCCACACGGCGCGCGGCCAGTACGGATCACCTTTCATCTCTTCCAGGATAGAGAGGCCGCCGGGCCACTCCTGAACCTTAACGGTATGTCGCAAAACGCCCGGAAAGAAGTGCACAGGGCACCTTGGGACACATTTCGCATGAGGGTAGCGACCATCCAGGCGCCTGCAGAGGCGGATGAACCGCCGGCTGAAGTTCAGGAAAAAGCACCCGCGGTCAAGCCCAAGTATCATCACCCATTACCCGGTATCTGGACTCGCAGGGGGCGAGCAATATCGATGGAGGATATCTAAAAATGGAAAGTCAAGATATTAAAAATGCGATCTCCGGCATTCTGGTCGTGGATAAGCCTGTCGGGATGACCTCACACGACGTCGTCGATGTCATCCGCCACGGAACAGGTATACGCCGCGCGGGACACACCGGCACGCTCGACCCGCGGGCCTCCGGTGTGCTGGTCATCCTGATCGGGCCGGCCGTACGGCTGAGCGAGTTCGTTTCAGCTTCCGACAAACGTTATCAGGCCATCCTGCGCCTGGGGAGTACGACCGACACGTACGACGCCGACGGGCGCGTTACGCACCAGGCCACCGCGCCGGTGGAGGTGACCGAGGCTCAATTCGAAGAGGTGCTGCAGCGTTTTATCGGTGAAATCGAGCAGACCCCTCCTCCTTATTCGGCGGTCAAGGTCCACGGCCGCAAGGCGTATGAGATGGCCCGCGAGGGCGAAGAGGTGGACCTGGCGCCGCGCAAGATCCAGGTGCATCATCTCGAGGTGCTCGAATGGGCACCCCCTGAAGTCGTCATCGATGTGCATTGTTCATCCGGCACTTACGTCCGCTCCCTGGCGAACGATGTGGGCAATGCGCTGGGCTGCGGCGCTTACCTGGTCGGGCTGCGCCGGACCAAATCCGGGCGTTTCAGCCTGCGTGACGCTGTTCCTCTGCGCAAACTGGAGGAGGCCTTCACCGCCGGGAATTGGTACCAGTTCCTGATCCCCGCAGCTGAAGCCCTGGCGGATTGGCCCGCCGTGGAGCTGAATCCGGACCAGGTTGAGGATGTCAAGCACGGCCACCGCGTCAAGGCCGCGCCGGACACCAAGCCTGGACTGGTGCGCGGGGTCAGCATGGCCGGGGAGCTGATCGCCATCATGGGCCTGGACGAAGCCACCCTGGAATGGCAGCCGAAGAAGGTTTTCTTTTCCTAGTCCCTCGCCGTGCAGGCACCTTGCCTGCCCTTTCATCCCTCCAGCATGCCTCACTACCGCTCCCTCGATAAACTCAGCCTGGAAGGCGCTTGGCTGACAGTAGGCGTCTTCGACGGTGTCCATCGCGGCCATCAGGAACTGCTCCGGCAGCTGGTGGAGGGGGCGCATGCGGCACACAGCCCTGCGGTCGTCTTGACCTTCGACCCTCATCCGGCGGTCCTGCTGGGCGGGAAGGCGGAGTTCAAAAGCCTGACCACTCCAGAGGAGCGCTTCGAACTGCTCGAAACCCTGGGGGTGGATACCGTCATCACCCAGACCTTCGACCGGGCCCTGGCCGACCAGACCGCTGAAGAGTTCATGCAGCGCGCCGTGCGCGCCCTGGGCCTGCAGCGCCTGGTGGTCGGTTACGACACAGCCCTGGGCCGCGGCCGGCAGGGAGACGCCAAGCGCCTCA